>Ga0208714_1000191_pt1 | contig 18366 bp, 18 predicted proteins | sample NGESurshal072012_3_FD_184461 | JGI IMG/M metagenome (GOLD analysis project Ga0208714, IMG submission 184461) | Arctic peat soil microbial communities from Barrow, Alaska - NGEE Surface sample 415-1 shallow-072012 (SPAdes) | ecosystem: Environmental > Terrestrial > Soil > Wetlands > Peat ... | reverse complement strand
TCTTCGCTCATGCTGGATGCTCGAGCCGGGCTCTTCAAGGGCCGCTTGACGACGTGCTCGTCGGGCCCCCGTAGGGGGCCCGAACACAAGAACGAGAACCGGAGCCAAAAATTATTAGGCAGCCTGATCCGGTCGCAGGCACCATAGCCGGGCTCCTACCTCTTCGACCGGCGTCTGCCGCCGATCGGAATAGGCTTGCGAGGCAGCGATGCGCCGATGCCAAACGGAACCCTATTGGAACCTTGGCCGTCTCCCTCCACCCCCGCGTCGCCACGAGAAAACCCCGCCTGAGCGGGGCTTCTTCGCATAGCGGGGGCGGGATTCGAACCCGCGACCTTCGGGTTATGAGCCCGACGAGCTACCAGACTGCTCCACCCCGCGTCGCTACTCATGTTCTAGCAAAAATCGCGCCTCGCACAAGCGCGGACGCGCGCCCACGCGCAGCTCAGAACACGACGGGCCGGCCGTCGCGGAAGAACCCGCCGGTCGGGCCGTCGTCGGGGAGCGTCGCCAGCCAGACGATGCCCGACGCGCCATCCTCGACAGACTTGCTCGCCCCCATCGGCCCGCCCATGTCGGTCTTGACGAAGCCCGGGCACGCCGAGTTGACGAGGAAGCCGTCGTCCTTCAGCTCGGTCGCGAGGATGCGCGTGACGGCGTTGAGCGCCGCCTTGGACACGCGGTAACCGGGAGACCATCCGCCCATCTCGGCCACGCCGCCCATGCCGCTGGAGACGTTGACGATCCGCGGATGCGCGCTGTCGCGCAGCAGATCGAGCAGCGCGATCGTCAGCCGGTAGGCGCCGTAGAAGTTCGTCTGCAGCGTCTGCTCGATCGCCTCGAAGTCCGGCGTCGTTCCCGACACGCCGAAGTCCAGGCCGACGCCGGCGTTGTTGACGAGCACGTCCAGCCTGCCCGGGTCGGCGCGCACCGACGCGCCCGCCGGCTCGATGCTGTGCGCATCGGACACGTCGAGCGCCAGCGAGCGCACGGTCGCCCCCGTGTCGCCGGCGATCTGCTCTGCGGCGGCGCTCGCCCGCTCGGAGTCGCGTGCCGTGAGCAGCACTCGATAGCCGCGCTCGGCGAGCTGGCGCGCCACCTCGCGCCCGATCCCCCGATTCGCTCCCGTAACCAATGCCGTCGCGCCGCCCTGCTCGCTCATCGCCATGCCTTTCGCTCGTTCTCAAACACAGGCAATAGCATCCGGCGCGTGCGCGTCGCCGTGGTGGACATCGGAACGAACTCCACCCGGCTACTGATCGCCGACGTCGACCGTGAGAGCGCGACCCTCCAGGAGCTCGTGCGTCGCTCGCACGTGACGCGACTGGGCGAAGGCGTTGACTCCTCGGGCTCGCTCTCCCCTGCGGCGATCGACCGCGTGCTCGACACGCTGAAGGAGTACCGCCGGGAAATGGACGACCACGATTGCCAGGCCAATCTCGCCGTGCTCACCTCAGCCGTGCGCGACGCCGACAACGGCGACGAGTTCGCAGCGCGCGTGCGCGAGGACTACCGGCTCGATGCGCGGGTGCTGCGCGGCGAGGAAGAGGCCCAGCTGACGTTCCTCGGCGCGATGTCCGGGCGCGCCGGCGAAGCTGCGAGCGGCGAGCCGCGTGCGGACGATGGCAAGCCGACGGTCGTCATCGACGTCGGCGGCGGCTCTACCGAGTTCGTCGTCGGCAGCGGTCACCAGGCCGGCTTTCACGTGTCGCTGCAGGCCGGCGTCGTGCGCATGAGCGAGCGCCACATCCATTCCGACCCGCCCGCACCGCACGAGCTTCAGGACCTCGCGGCGGATGTGCGCCAGACCTTCCGTGACGGGCTGCCGGCGCGCGAGCGCGAGCAGGTCACGCGCGGAATCGCCGTCGCCGGCACCGCCACCTCGGCGGCATCGATCGACCAGGAGCTCGACCCCTACGACCCCGAACGCGTAGACGGCTACGACCTGCAGCTCGGCACGATCGAACTGCTGCTCGCGCGCCTGGCCGACATGAGCGAAGAGCGGCGCCGCGCCGTCGTCGGCCTGCACCCCGACCGCGCGCCGACGATCGTCGCCGGGATGATCGTGCTCGGCGAAGCGCTGCGCGCGTTCGAGCTCGAGCACGTCGAAGTCTCAGAGCACGACATCCTGCACGGCGGCGCGTTGCGGCTCGCCGGCGTCGGCTGACGCGAGCCTCGCGGCCTTCGCGCGAGGCGCGTGCAGCCTGAGCGAGGCGCGTGCGGCCTAAGCGAGGTTGGACTTGCGCGGGTACACGACGGTCGGATCCGTGAGCACGTTCACCAGCGCCGGCTTGCCCGAGGAGAAGGCGCGCTCCAGCGCCGGCTTGAGCTCCTGCGGGGTGCTCACCAGCTCGCCATAGCCGCCGAGCGCCTCGACGACCTGGTCGTAGCGGGTTTCCGGACGCAGCTCCGCAGCCACCGAGTATCCGTAGAGGAACTCCATCGGGTGCTTCTCCAGCGCCCAGATGCCGTTGTTGCCCATCACCGCGACGATGTTCACGCCGTGACGAGCGAGCGTGTCGAACTCCATTCCCGAGAAGCCAAACGCGCCGTCGCCGAGCATCAGCACTACCTGGCGCTCGGGATGGGCGAGCTTCGCCGCCAGCGCGTATCCCGGTCCCGTGCCAAGACAGCCGAACGGCCCGGGATCCAGCCAGCATCCGGGCTGGTAGCTGTCGATCACGCGTCCGGCATAGGACACGAAGTCGCCGCCGTCGCCGATCACGATCGCGTCGCGGTCGAGAACCTCGCCGAGCTCCGCGTAAAGGCGCATCGGATGAAGCGGCGCGCGGTCGTCCTCGCGCTCCGCGCGCTCTGCATCGCGCCGCTCGGTCTCGGTCGCGCGCAGCTCGGCGACCCACGCCTCGCTGGCCAGAGCCTTCGCTCCAGCCGCCGCGCGCAGGTCCTCGAGCGTCGACGGCAGCGACCCGTAGCACTCGGCCGCCACCGCGCGCGGGTGTGTCCTCTCCGGTTCGGCCACATCGACGACGACGATCTCCGTCTCCTCGCCGAAGGACGCGCCGAAGGCCAGGCGAAAGTCCATCGGCACCCCGATCACCAGCGCCACGTCGGCGCCCTTGAGCCCCTGCGAGCGAGCGCGCGAGAAGAACAGCTCGTGGTCGGCCGGGACGCACCCGCGCGCGAGCCCGTTGAGGAAGACCGGGATGCGCAGCGTCTCCGCTAGCGCGAGCAGCTCCTGCTCGCCGCGACCCCAATAGAGGTCCGTGCCGGCCATGATCACCGGCCGCTCGGCCTCGGCCAGCAGCTTGCCGGCCTTCTCGATCGCCGCCGACGCTGCGCGCGCGACGACCGCGTCGTTTGTCGGATCGTCGCTTTCGAGCGCCAGCTCCGCGCCCTCCATGAACACGTAGTCCAGCGGAAAGTCCAGGAATGCGGGGCCGCTGTGCGGTGCGAGCGCCGCCTGGAACGCCAGATCCATCAGCCCGCAGATCTCCTCCGTGCCGCCCGCCGTCGCCGCGAGCTTGGTCAGCGGGCGCACGAACGGGACGTGGTCGATCTCCTGCAGCGACCCCTGACCCCAGCGCAGCGCCGGCGCGCGGCCGCCAAGCACGACCATCGGCGAGTGGTTGGCCTGTGCCGAGGCCATCGCGCTCATCCCGTTCGTCACGCCCGGCCCGGCCGTCAGCGCGCACACGCCCGCCTCTCGCGTGACCTTCGCCCAACCCTCGGCAGCGAACGCGGCGGTCGACTCGTGGCGGACGTCGACTATGTCGATGCCCTCCTCGCGACAACCGTCGTAGATCGAGAACAGATGGCCGCCCGACAGCGTGAACAGCTTGCTCACGCCGTGCGCCTTCAGACGGCGTGCGATCAGCCGTCCGCCGTGGTAGATCTCGATCTCCTGCGTGCTCTCGCTGGCCACGGCGCGACTCTATCCGCTCGACGTTTCGTCCAGATGCCCGGGGTGGGAGTCGAACCCACAGTCGCCGTCTAGGCCATCGATTTTAAATCGAGTGCGTCTACCGTTCCGCCACCCGGGCCGGTGGTCTCTTCGTCCAGTCTATGGGAGCTGCAAGCCGTGTCAGAAGGCCGCAACTCGGGCGTTGTTAGCGTGTATTTAGGTCTAGATGAGGTAATTGAGTCCCTGTGGAGGCTTCGGCACTAACACATTCCAGCGCAGCGCCCGCCCTGCGCGGGTCAACGCCGCTGTTGCGCCTGCAGTCCGACGAGCGGCTGATCGCGCTCACGCGCCGCGGCCAGCACGCGGCCTTTGAGGCCCTCTGCTCGCGCTACCAGTCGCGTCTGCTGTCCTTCTGCCGGCACATGCTCGGCTCGCGCGAGGACGCCGAGGATGTCCTGCAGGAGGTGTTCGCGGCAGCCTTCAACGCGGTGCTCGCCGACGAGCGCGAGATCAACGTGCGGCCGTGGCTCTACCGGATCGCGCGCAACCGCTCGCTGAACCACCTGCGCCGCGCGTCCGCCGTCGGGGTCGACTCGATGGACATCCACTTCGCCGACCACGGCATGTCGACCGGCGACCGGGCGATCCGCCGCGAGAGCTTCCGCGAGCTCCTGTCAGACGTACACGAGTTGCCCGAGACCCAGCGCACCGCGCTGCTGCTGCGCGAGATCGACGCCCTCTCCTACGAGCAGATCGCCCACGCGATGGAGACGACCGTGCCATCGGTCAAGTCGCTGCTCGTGCGCGCGCGCATCTCGCTCGCCGAGGCCGCCGAGGCGCGCAAGCTGAGCTGCGCTGAGGTGCGCCTGGAGCTCGGCGAGGTCGCCGAGGGCCTGGTCAAGCTGAGCGCGCCCGCGCGCCGCCACGTGCGCAGCTGCGACCGCTGCCGTTCGTTCAAGAAGCAGCTGAAGGAGAACAACCACGCGCTCGCCGCCGTGCTCCCCGTCGGACCGCTGTTGATCTTCAAGAAGCTGTTGCTCGCCAAGCTCGGCTCAGCCTCGGCCGGCAGCGCGCACGTCGCCGGCGGCGCCGGCGCGACCGTCGGCGCCGGTGCCGCAGCAGGCGCAGCCGGAGGAGCGAGTGCCGCCGGCGGCATCTTCACCGTCGGAGCCGGCGCCCTGGCGACCAAGGCCGTCGCCGGGCTTGCCGCCGCGGCGATCGTCGGCGCCGGGGCCGTCGCCGCCGACCAGACCACGCACCACCGTGCGGCGCACTCGCGCGCCAGCGCATCGGTCGCGCGCCCGGTCGGCGAACCCGTGGTCCTCAGCGTTCGCTCGCAGCCGATGAGCGCAGTCAGCCTCCGGCGCGCAGCGTCTGCGATCTCCGCACAGAGCGCTCATCGTCATGCGGCGATCGCCAAGACCGCAGCCCCGAGTCACCGTGCAGCGCCCGTCGCTGCGCCCGTCGCCAAGCCCGTCACGCCGCCGGCGGCCGAACCGCAGGTCACGCAGGTCACATCCGAGTCGACCCAGCTCCCCGCCTCGGCTACGGCCGACAGTCAGACGACGAGCACGACCGTCACAGCCCCGCCCGCGACGACGCCCGCACCGGTGAGCACGACGACGACGACGACCACCACCACGACCGAAGCACCCGCGCCGACGGTACCCCCCGTGGTCACGCCGCCTGCGACACCGACCACGCCGGCCACGGAAACGCCGCCGAGCGCTCCCACGCTTCCCGCGCCGGTCGATCAGGGCACGACGCCGCCGCCACCCGCGCAGGTCCAGGCGGCGCCGGAAGCCACGGTCCTCGCGAGCCCAGCTGCCACGCACAGAACCGGCGAGCGCTCGCTCGCCCGTGGCTGGGGCGCACGTGTGCGCGCCGACCGCTAGCCGAGCGTAAACGTCTTCAGCGGCTTCAGCAGCACGCCCGCGGAGGCGACTTCCAGCGGTGACGTTACCTGCGCATTGGCCGTCGGCGAGGTGAGCATCACGATGTTCACGCCTTCTCGCGCACCCGGCCGCTGCGCCACCAGCAGCACGTCGCGGCCGAACATCGTGTGGCCGGCGACGCGCGCCGTGTAGAACACGTTGTACGCCGGCACGGCGTTCACGCGCGTCTTGCCCTCGCCACGCAGCACGAAGTTCGTGTCGCGCCTGCGCAGCATGCTGATGTAGCTCGCCGCGTACAGCGGCAGCTCGCCCGACAGCGAGCCCGAATAGGGCGGAAGCACGAGCGGACGCACGGAGAACGAGTCCTTCAGGCGACCGCCGGACGCGTGGCGCTCGAGCCTCACCCACTCGCCCGGCGCAGCCACCCGATCGAGGCCTCGGTAGCTGAAGCTGAACGGCACCCGTCCGCCACGAGAGTAGTGCGCGTTCTCGAGCGTCAGAAAGGCGCCGATCGCAAGCGCGATCACGCCGACGACCAGCACCCGCACCGCTCCGCGCGCCAACGGCGATGCCGCGCGCCAGCGCGGCGAGAGCAGGCGACCGAGCGTCGGGCCGTACTCCGGCTTGATCGGCACCGCGACCATCCTGTCGAGCGCCTATTCCCCGATCGAGAACAGCGCTTCGAGATCGTGGCGCGAGAAGGCCGCGAACGCGACCATCGTCTGCGTGCGCAGCACGCCCGACAGCCCGCCGATCTCGGACGTCACGACGTCGGCCAGCTGCTCGTGGTCGGGCACACGCACGATCGCCACGAAGTCCCACTCGCCCGTCACCGAGTACGCCTCCGCCACGCCTTCTATGTCCGCCAGCGAACCACCGAGCGTTGAAAGCGCGTCGCGCTCGGCCTCGATCAGCACCACCGCGTTGGTCATCGTCATCTGCCCGCAATCATACGGCCGCCCGAGCAACGGTATGGCCTCTCAAGCAGGATCGCGCTCGCGACCGGTCACGCGCATTGCTACAGCGCGGCCGGATCGCCGCGCTGAAGCCCGAGGCCGACCAGCAGGCCGAGAACCCCTCCTGTCACCCCCGCCAGCCAGCTCACCTCCGGGCGCACGAACGGCACGGCCAGCAGGAGCACCGCAAGCGCGCCGGCGCCGAGCAGATCGCCCTCGTAGTAACCGCCGGCGCGTGCCGCGCGCAGGTCCGGCGCCGCCCAAGCGGCGAGCAGGGCAAGCGCCGCCGCGTTGCCACCGGCGACGACTGCCACCGGGTACGCGGCGATCGCCACCAGCGCACCGGCGGCGCCCGCGCCGAGGAACAGCGCCAGCACGCCGATCGGCCCCAGCCGCTGCTCGAGCAGCCAGCCGAAGATCGCGATGACGATCAGCGTCAGGAACGCGACCAGGCCGTTGAGGTAGGCGAACTGGCTGGTGAATAGCTTCCACCAGTCGCCGTTCAGAGACCCCACCACGACAACTTTGTCTGCGCCAAAGAAACCGGCGCGCAGCAGCACCCACAGGACACTGCTCGCCGCGACGATCGCGATCGTCGCGTACGGCCGCGCGGTGATCGTCCCCGGAAACGAGCGACGAGCCAGGCGCGGCCGTGCCCGCGACGGCGCTGGCTGAGCTTTGGCCGGGCGCGAGGCCCACCGACCGAGCAGGCCGCGTCGGGCGCGCTTGGGCTCGCTCTCGCGCGGGAGCTTGGGCGCACGGCGGCGCAGACGGTGGCCGCAGTAGGGGCACTCGGTGATGTACGGGCTTACCTCCGACCCGCAGTGCTTGCAAACGACGAACAGATCGGCACCCGAAGTCATCGTCCGTTCATTCTATGGGCCTCCCAAGCCCCGCCGAGCCGCCTTTGCGATACTCAGAGCATGACGCTCGGATACGACCAGAAGCTCTACATACTCGCGTTCGACCACCGCGGCTCCTTTCAGAAGAAGTTCTTCGGGATCCAGGGCGAGCCGGACGCGGAGCAAACAGCGATCATCGCCGACGCCAAGCACCTCATCTTCGAGGGGGTGCTGCAGGCCGTCGGCTCCGGCGCCGACGCGTCGATCACGGGCGTGCTCGTCGACGAGCAGTTCGGCTCCACCGTGCCCGAGGAGGCGCGTGCGCGTGGGCTGAAGCTCGCGATGCCCGCCGAGCGCTCGGGACAGAACATGTTCGACTTCCAGTACGACGACGACTTCGGCGAGCACATCGAACGCTTCGACCCGGACTTCACCAAGGTGCTCGTCCGCTACAACCCCGATGGCGACGCGGAGGAGAACCGCGTGCAGCTGGGCAAGCTCAAGCGCCTTAGCGACTGGCTCCAGCAGCACGGGCGCAAGTTCCTCTTCGAGCTGCTCGTGCCCGCCGAGGACGACCAGCTGGCGTCAGTCGGCGGCGACGCCGACCGCTACGACGCCGAGCTGCGGCCCGAGCTGATGCGCCGAGCGATCGCCGACATCCAAGACGCCGACATAGTTGTCGACATCTGGAAGATCGAGGGAGTCGACGAGCGCTCTGACTGCGAGATGCTCGTCAAGCAGGCCCGCTCGGGCGGACGCGATGGCGTCGTGTGCGTCGTGCTCGGTCGCGGCGCAGACGACGACAAGGTCGACCAGTGGCTTCAGGCGGCTGCGCCAGTCGACGGCTTCGTCGGCTTTGCCATCGGCCGCTCGATCTGGTGGGACCCGCTGAAAGCCTACGTCGACGGCAAGATCGAGCGCTCAGCCGGTGCCAAGCAGATCGCCGAGAACTACCTGCGCTTCGTCCAGGTCTACGAGCGCGCCGAGGGCAAGGCGCCCGTCGCTTCCTGAGGTCTCGTCATGAAGATGCGGCAAAGCCTGGCTGACTGGGAGCAGGCGTTCGTCAAAGAGATCTCGCTCGACCGCCACAGGCGCGACTCGCTGCGCCGCACTGCCGAGAAGCGCACGCTCAAACGCGAGGTCGACCGCCGGCACAAGCGCGGGTCGGTGCGCTTCGTCCTGCTCGTCCTCACGCTCATCTTGACCGCGGCAATCGTCACCGTGGTCATGTTCCGCACGCTCTACCTGCTGCTTGGCTAGCGGACTCCGCTGCGCTCAGCTCTCGCCGAGCTCGCCGAGCGCGTCGTTGACCTCGGCGTGCGCCGTACCCTCGTGCGCCTCCGCGGCCTCGATCGTGCCGCCCTCGCGCTCGATGGTGCCATCCTCGCGGTGAATCTCAAGGTAGATCTCCTTGCGAAACACCGGAATCTCCTGCGGTGCCTGAATCCCGATCCGGACCTTCTCGCCCATGACCGAGAGCACCGAGACCTCCACGTCATCGCCGATCATGATGCTCTGATTGGACTTGCGCGTCAGAACCAGCATTCGGTGTACCTTCCTGTTGACCTCACCCGGCGCAGCCCCAGATCGCCGGTTTGCCAAGCATAGTCTCAGGACCGGGGGAAAGCGAACCGGGCCGGCCGGGCTCGCGAAGCGGACTCGACGCTGGCACTTTGCGCTAGTCTCCCGAGCCGTCCATGCCTCGTAAATCACTGCGCCCCAACCTCAACCAGATCCGCGCCTGGGTCCGTCAAGGCCGTACCGACGCCTGGGTCGCCCATCAGCTCGAGGTCAGCGTGCGCGACATCGAACAGTTCAAGCGTCAGAACGATCTGGTCGAGGAGGATGCCGCAGAGGGCACGACCGTCGCCGAGTATCCCGACGAGATCGACCTGCGCGCTGAGGACGATGCGCTGATCGCAGCCGAGCTCGAGGCAGCGGAGCTGGAGGCCGAACGTGCCAAGGCCGAAGCCGAGGAGAAGGCCGCCCAATCGCCCGAGCCCGAGCCCGAGGAGGACGACGAGGATGCGCCCCGTCCGCGCGCCCGCCGCCGCCGTGGAGGGCGCGGACGCAAGGTGCTCGGGTCTCGCTCGGGCTCAGGCGGCTCCGGCCCACTGGAGGGCACGTTCGATCACGGCGAGGAGGGCTACGGGCTGTGGCTGGACCCAGCCATCCAGGACAACCCGATCTATGCCGAGCACTGGGCCGGCCACCGGCCGGTCGAGGTCGCGGTGGAAGAGGACTGCATCGTCATCCGCCGCAGCGGCGACGACGACTAGCGCCTACGCGCCTACCTCCCTGCGCCCCCCGGCATAGTCGGCGGCCTCGCGCAGGTATCGGCTGAACGCCGCATCGACCACCACGCCGGCCTCCCACGCCGCCGGGTCCTCCGGCGCGACCTTCATCGCCACCGTCAGGCACCACGAGGTGCCTTCGTCGTACAGCGCGACCAGCTCGTCCGAGGAGAAGCGCCCGCCCAGGCGCCTGCGCAGCTCGGCTACCAGCGCTTCGGTCACGCGCTCTGACCGCGGGCGGCGCTCCGGCGGCTCTGAGCGCAAGCGTCGCTCGCCCTGCTGCCACTGGTAGTTGGCGTTCTCGAACGACACCGCGCCGAGGCTAGCAGCGGGCTGCGGCGGCGCGGCGAGGCGCTCGCGCGGCGAGGCCGCGGAGGTTGCGGCGCGCCTCTCCGGTCAGTTGGCCGGCAGGCCCGGCACGATGTACTGGCGCTCGCCGGACTTCTTCATCCCCAGGCGGCGCGCCTCGCCTTCGACCGTTCCCTGCCTGCCCAGCGCTTCGTGCTGGCGCACGAGCGTCCGGTGTTCGCGTTCCATCGACACGACCGTCGCGCTGTCGTGTCGCGCCTGCCCCCACGTGGAGAACATGTGGATGCCGGCGCTCAGGTACAGGTACAGCAGCGCGGCGAGCACGAACAGCATCGCCAGGCGCCCCAGACGGTCCCAGCGCACGCGCGCGACCGGGCTGGCGCCGATGCCGCCTGCCAAGCGCCCGCGCGAGTTGCTTGGCCGCCTCCCAGCGGACCGGCCGGTGCGTGCTCGTGGGGCAAGGGCCTGGGGCATCTCTCAAAGCGCATTCGCGCCCGGCGCCCGACCTCCTGCCCGATCGCGCGCAAACCGCTTGGCGCCCGGACCGGACGGAGGCGGCCCGTCTAGCGAAAGACCGAGCGCCCGGGGAACTGGGCGTCGACTCCCAGCTGCTCCTCGATGCGCAGCAGCTGGTTGTACTTGGCCACGCGATCCGAGCGCGACGGCGCGCCGGTCTTTATCTGCCCGCAGCTCGTCGCCACCGCGAGATCGGCGATCGTGACGTCCTCGGTCTCGCCCGAGCGATGGCTCATCACCGCCGTGTAGCCGGCCTCGCGGGCCATCGTGATCGCCTTCAACGTCTCGCTCAGCGTGCCGATCTGGTTGACCTTCACGAGAATCGAGTTCGCCACGCCGAGCTCAATACCCCGGGCCAGGCGCTCGGTGTTCGTCACGAACACGTCGTCACCGACCAGTTGCAGACCGGCTCCGACGCGATCGGTGAGTGTCTTCCAACCCGCCCAGTCCTCCTCGTCCATGCCGTCCTCGAGCGAGACGATCGGATAGCGCTTGATCAGATCTGACCAGTAGTCCGTCAGCTCGGCAGCGCTGAGCGTACGGCCCTCGTGCTCGAGCACGTAGGCGCCGTCGCTGTAGAGCTCACTCGCCGCCGGGTCCAGCGCGATCGCGACATCCTCGCCCGGCGTGTACCCGGCCGCCTCGATGCCCGCTACGAGCATCTTCAGCGCGTCCTCGTTGGAGTCCAGGTCGGGGGCGAAGCCGCCCTCGTCGCCGACCGCCGTGCCCAGCCCACGATCGTGCAGCGTGCCCCTCAGCGCGTGGAACACTTCCGCGCCCATGCGCAGGCACTCGGAGAAGCTCGGCGCGCCGCACGGCACGATCATGAACTCCTGGAAGTCGACTTTGTTGTCGGCGTGCACGCCGCCGTTGAGCACGTTCATCATCGGTACCGGCAGCACCCGCGCGGCGTCGCCGCCGAGGTAGCGCCACAGCGCGAGCCCCTCCTCGGCCGCCTGCGCGTGAGCTGCCGCGAGTGAGACCCCGAGGATCGCGTTGGCCCCCAGGCGCGACTTGTTCGGCGTGCCGTCGAGCGCGATCAGCGCGTCGTCCAGTCCCTGCTGATCGGCGGCGTCCAGGCCGGCGACCGCCTCGGCGATCTGCGAGTTGACGTTCGCCACCGCGCGGCTCACTCCCTTGCCGCCCCACGCCTCGCCGCCGTCGCGCAGCTCGGTCGCCTCGAACTCGCCCGTCGACGCCCCCGATGGCACCGCCGCATGGCCGTGCGCACCCGAGCGCAGCCCGATCTCCACCTCAACCGTCGGGTTGCCGCGGCTGTCGAGAATCTGACGCGCGTGCACGCGCTCGATCTGGCTCATGCCGGCGCGCCGATGCTCGCACGTGAGAACGATGAGGTCCGCGATCTCGGCATCGACCGAGCCGGGCCTATTTGGTAGTCGAGGTGGTGGCCGGCGTCGTCGTTGCCGGTGTCGAGGTCGACGTCGTCTTGGGCGCTTTGTACTGCTTGCAGTCGGTGACCACGTAGCCCGAACGACAATCCGTTTTCGACATCCACTTCTTTTTGAATTCTTTTACGAACTTGCTCAGCGCCGACTGTTGCTGAGTCGCCGTCAGCTGCGATTTGATCGACGGTTCGGCCTGCTTGAGCGACTGCTGGCTGCCCGCCGTGATCGTCTGCACCTCGAAGAGGTAGTAGCCGAACGGCGTCTTGACCGGCCCTGTGAGCACGTTCTTCTTGGCCGCGAAGACAGCCGCGTCGAGCGACTTCTCCTCCTGGCCTTTGACGATGCCCGGCAGCTTGCCGCCGTTGGACTTGCTCGTCGGGTCGATCGACACGCTCTTGGCGACGCTTTCGAAGCTCTTGCCCGATTCGATTTCCTGCTTGGCTTTCTTCGCCTGGGCTTCGGTCTTCGTGAGGATGATCAGCAGGTTGCGTTTTTCGGCGACCGAGAAGCGTTTCGGGTTTTCCTTGTAGTACTTCGCGATCTGCGCCTGCGTGACTTTCGACTTCTGCTTGACGATCTTCTGCTGGATTTTCTGTGAAAGCAGGTTCAGCTTCACGCGCAGCAGCAGGTCGGACACGCTCTGCCCGGACGTTTTCAGGAACTTTTCGAATTCCGCCGCCTTCGGGAATTGCTGACTCTTGATTTTTTCGAACTGCTTCTTGACTTCCGCGTCGGAGATCTTCACGCCCAGCGATTTCCCTTCGCCGATCACCCAGTTGGAGGAGATGAGGAACCCGAGCACCTCCTGCTGCAGCGATTTGTACCGCTGCGCGCACTGAGCCTTCAGCGCGGCTTCGGTGGGCGCCGCCTGGCCTTTGACGGGTTTCGCTGCCGCTTTCGCGCTGGCGATGCAAGCGGTGTAGTCGGGCGGAACCGGAATCGCCGGCTTGGCCGACCCACTCGTCGCGCTCGATGCGGCCGCCACGCTCATCCAGTGGTTGAACGTGTCTTTGGTGATCGAGTTGCCGTCGACCGAGACGACGGCGTCGCCAGGTATGCCGCCGCACGCGGAAAGTCCCACGAGGGCAAACAAAACGGCGCCAAGCGCCGGGACGATACGAAGAGTTCTGTGCACGACGCGGGCACTCTAGCGGAAACGTCCGAAGGCGTGCTTAACGAATAGCTAAGCGTTTGATCAAGCAGCCTCGCGCGTGACGGCCAGCAGCACGTCCGCCGCCCTGACAACCGAGGGAAATCGCTGCTTCCCATCCTTTGGAACGCGCATCGACATCTGCGCGCGCCCGGACTCGTACAGCGCCTCCGGCAGCTCCTCGCGCAGGCGTTTGGCGCGGCGCGAATCCAGCTGGATCGGCACGACCGCCAGCCGGTCGCCGTGAAAGCTGACCGTGCGCGCACCCGCCTGGCCGAACTTGATCCGCGCGCGCTGCAGCGCGAGCAGGTTCTCCAGCGGCTCGGGCACCGGCCCGAAGCGATCCTCGAGCTCCTCGCGCAGCTGCTCCACGTCTGCGACCTCGACCGCCGCGGCGACACGCCGATGCACGTCGATCTTCGCCTGCTCGTAGGGGATGTAGTCGGCCGGCACGTACGCGTCCACGTTCACGTCCAGGCGGACCGGATCCGGCAACTCGGCGTCGGCGTCCCCGTTCTGAGCCTCGCCCGCCTCGCGCTCGGCAGCGCTGACGGCTTCGTCGAGCATCTGCATGTACAGCTCGAAGCCGAGCGCCGCGACGTGCCCGGACTGCTCGTCGCCGAGCAGGTTGCCCGCGCCGCGGATCTCCAGGTCGCGCATCGCGATCTGAAAGCCGGCGCCCAGCTCTGTGTAGTCCGACAGCGCCGACAGCCGCTGCGCGGCCTCCTCGGTGAGTGCCTGCGCCGAGTCGTACAGCAGGTACGCGTACGCCCGCTCGCGGCTGCGTCCGACGCGCCCGCGTATCTGGTACAGCTGCGCCAGGCCGAACGCGTCGGAGTGCTCGACGATCAGCGTGTTCGCACCGGGAATGTCGATGCCCGACTCGATGATCGACGTGCACACGAGCACGTCAGCGCCACCGCGCAGGTAGTCGAGCATCACCGTCTCCAATTCGCCTTCGGGCATCTGGCCGTGCGCCACGGCAAAGCGCACGCCCGGGCACAGCGCGCGCAGGCGCTCGGCCGTCTCCTCGATCGAGTCGACGCGGTTGTGCAGGAAGAAGCCCTGCCCGCCACGCTCGTGCTCGCGCACGATCGCTCGCTTGACCAGCTCCTCCTCGTACTCGCCCACGTACGTCTTCACCGGCCTGCGTCCCTCCGGCGGGGTCTCGATCACCGAGATGTCGCGCAGCCCCGCCAGCGACATCTGCAGCGTGCGCGGGATCGGTGTGGCCGACATCGAGATCACATCGACCCGCAGCTTCAGCTGGCGCAGCAGCTCCTTCTGCTTGACGCCGAAGCGCTGCTCCTCGTCGACGATCAGCAGGCCGAGCTCCTTCGCGCGCACGTCGCGCGAGAGCACGCGATGGGTCCCGATCAAGATGTCAATGCGCCCGTCGGCGAAGCCCTTGATCGCCTCCTTCTGCTCGGCTGCCGTGCGAAAGCGCGAGACATGCTCGATCGTGATCGGGTAGTCGGCTAGGCGCTCGGCGAAAGTGCCGTAGTGCTGCAGCGCGAGAATCGTCGTCGGCACGAGCATCAGCACCTGCCGGCCGTCGTTGGCCGCCTTGAACGCCGCCCGCAGCGCGACCTCGGTCTTTCCGTAGCCGACGTCGCCGCAGATCAGCCGGTCCATCGGGCGCGGCGCCTCCATGTCCGCCTTGACCAGCTCGATCGCCTCGCGCTGGTCGGGGGTCTCGGTGAACTGGAAGGCCTGCTCGAACTCGCGCTGCCAGTCGGAGTCCTCTCCGAACGCGTGCCCGGTGCGACGGCGGCGCTCGGCATAGAGGCTGAGCAGCTCGCCCGACAACTCCTGAGCGGCACGCCTGGCGCGCGCCTTCATCGTCTCCCAGCGCGTCCCGCCGAGCTTGCTCAGCGGCGGGCTCTCGCCGCCCGCGCCCACGTAGCGAGAGATCTTCGCCAGCTGGTCGGTGGGCACGAACACGCGGTCGTCGCCCTGGTATTCGAGGTACAGGTAGTCGCGAGTGACATCCGCCACCGTGCGCGTCTCAAAGCCGGCGAAGCGCGCCACGCCATGGTCCTCGTGCACGACCACGTCGCCGGCGCGCAGCTCAGTGAACGACCGAAGCGCCCCGCGCCGTGCCCCGCCGCGCCCGCCGTGCGCGCCGCGGTCGGCACCGCCGCGCTCGGCCCGTCGCCGGCGCAGCAGCCGGTGCTCGGGAAAGACGGCTAGCTTCAGCGACGGTGCGACGAAGCCTTCGCGCAGCGACGCCGCGGCGAAGCGCAGCGAAGGCTCCAGCGGCGACGCCCCCGCGTCGATCCCCTCGCCCAGCCAGCTCGCTTTCAGGCGACCGAGGTTGTACGCCGCGCGCTCGCCCTCACCACGGCGCGGAAACGCGACGACCGTGCGATAGCCCGAGCGCACGAGCTTCTCCAGCTCCGGCTCGGCCTCGGCCAGCGAGCGCGCTGCCGTGTCGGCCGACTGCGCGCGCAGCTCCAGCGGCTGATCGGCCGAGATCGCCGAAAGCCAGATGCGCGCGCGCTGCTTGACCGCCGCCTGAACGCTCTCCGGGCTGACGTACAGGTGGTGGGCGTCCTCGTCGCCGAACGCCGCGCACACGTCGCTCCAGTGGTCGCTCAGCGCCGGCGCCAGCTCCTCCTCGGCGGCGACCACGACCTGCGTGCGCTCGCCGACCAGATCGAGCAGCGCGCCGAAGCGGTCCACCGGCAGCAGCTCGGCGATGTCCGGCCGGCTCGCGCCGGCGTCATCGCCCGCTGCGCCCCTTGCGTCCGTCGCCAGCTCCGCGCCGGCGACCGCCGCCAGCTCGCGGTGCTCTGCGGCCAGCTCGGCGGCCGGGGCGATCTCCACCTCCTGGACATCCCCGAGCGAGCGCTGTGTGAACGTCGAGAACCAGCGCAGCGACTCGATCTCCACATCGAACATGTCCACGCGCACGGCGCGCTCCTCAGTCGCTCCAAAGACGTCCAGCAGCCCGCCGCGCAGGGCGAACTGGCCGCGCTCCTCGACCTGGTCGGCGCGTTCGTAGCCGGCCGCCACCAGCTCCGCCGCGCACTCGTCGAGATCGAGCAGCTCGCCGACGCGCAGCGTGAACGAGTGCGGACGCAGAGCCGGGTCGGGCACCTTCTCCGACAGCGCCACCGCGCTGACGACGACCACCGGCCAGCCGTGCTCTTGCGAGCTCTCATGCTCGGCGCCGAGCAGCGAGTCCAGCGCCGCCATGCGCAGCCCCACCAGGTGCGGCGGCGGGGTCAGATGGGACTCGTAGGTCACGCCGCGCGTGGGGTAGTAGCGCACTCGCCGCGGCGCCAGCCAGGCGCGCAGATCGGCCGCCAGGTCGCGTGCCGCGCGATCGTCGCCGACGACGACCAGATGCGCGCGGTCGCGCTGCTCGTCGAAGTCGGCCAGCGCCGCGATCAGATACGGCCGCAGCGAAGAGGAGACGAACGCGTTGCCGCCCTCGCGCGCGAGCGTCAGCGCGGCGGGGTCTTCTTCGATGTGGGCGAGGAGCGATCGGAGCGGCATGTGCGGGGCCGTCCACACAATAGACGCGCGCCGAGTCCCGCTCAGGGCACCCGCCGGCGGCTCGCTCAGCCGGCTGGCGCGTCCCCCATGACGATCCGCTCCACCTCCTCGCAGGCCCGCTCGACCAGCTCCTGCACCTGCTCGCGACCCTCGCGAAAGCGCCCGAGCACGTACGCCGAGACGATCTCCGGGTCGCTGCTGTCGGGGCGCCCGATGCCGACACGGACGCGTGCGAACTCGCCGCTGCCGAGCTCGCGCTTGATCGACTTCAGGCCGTTGTGACCGGCCAGTCCGCCGCCCGTTCGCGCGCGCACCTCGCCGAACGGCAGGTCGATCTCGTCGTGCACCACGAGCACGCGCTCGGGCGCGAGCTTGTAGGAGCCGCGCGCCGGGCCGACCGATCGGCCCGCGTCGTTCATGTACGTCTGCGGGCACAGCACCGCCACGCGCACCGGCGCCTGGCTGCCCTGCGCACCGGGAGCGCCGGCGCGCACCCGCCCCTCGGCGATCCGTCCGAGGAAGCGATCCTTGGCTCGTGAGAGCTCCCAGCGCTCAACGAGCGCCCCGGCGACCATGAAGCCGACGTTGTGACGCGTGCCGGCGTGCTCGCGCCCGGGATTTCCGAGCCCGACGATCAACCAGTCGATCGCCCCGCCACGCCCGGCGAACGGGCGTCGCAGCAGCTACTCCTCGCCTGAGGAGCCCTCGCCGTCGGAGCCCTCGCCCTCGGCGGTGCCCTCGGCGTCCTCGCCACCCTCGCCGACGAGCTCGGTCTCGGACTCGACCTCCTCCTCCTCGGTCTGCAGTTTCGGCGGGGAGAGCGTGGCAACGACCGCGTCCTCGACGTCGTCAAGCAGCGCCACGCCGTCGGGCATGACGATCGCGTCGAGCCCGATCGTGTCGCCGATCTGCATCTCGCCGACCGCGTGCTCGATCGACTCCGGAATCGCCGTCGGCAGCGCTTCGACGTTCAGCTCGCGCACGATCTGCTCGAGGATGCCGCCTTCCTTGACGCCGGGCGTGTCATCGACGCCGCTGAGCTCGAGCGGCACGACCGCGTGAATCGCCTGGTCCAGGCGCACGCGCAACAGGTCGATGTGCACCGTCTGCCCGCGCACCGGGTCGCGCTGGGCCTCCTTGAGGACCACCGGCGTCGCTTTGCCACCGTCGACGCTCAGGTCGAGCACCGCGCCGGACCTGGCGAGCGCCAGGCGCAGGTCGCGCGCGTCGACGTCGAAGCCCAGCGAGTCGCCGCCGCCGCCGTACAGCACACCGGGCACACGGCCGGAGCGGCGCAGGCGGCGCGCCGCGCGCGAGCCATCGGCGTCGCGCTTGCGTACATCCAGTTTTGTGCTCGAATCGGCCATGGAAGCCTGAGGACTCTAGCAATCCCCCGAATTGGGGATCGGCGCGCTGAGCGACAGCAACTCGATCTCGATGCCCGTCAGCGCGTTGCCGGTGCGCCGCACCTCCACGCATTGCACGACCGGCGAGTGGCCGATGACCGCCCAGGCCAGACGTGTCGCGCCTGTGGCGCCGGTCAGCGAATACGCAGTCGGCGATTTCAGCGAGAGGATCTTCGGTTCGCCCGGCCCGCGGAGCTTGCTCGCGTTCGCGCGTACCGTCGCCGCG
>Ga0208714_1000189_pt1 | contig 18510 bp, 19 predicted proteins | sample NGESurshal072012_3_FD_184461 | JGI IMG/M metagenome (GOLD analysis project Ga0208714, IMG submission 184461) | Arctic peat soil microbial communities from Barrow, Alaska - NGEE Surface sample 415-1 shallow-072012 (SPAdes) | ecosystem: Environmental > Terrestrial > Soil > Wetlands > Peat ... | reverse complement strand
CGCTGTTGCTGTTCGGGGAGCCGGGCGCCGGCAAGACGGCCCTGCTGGACGCCGCGGCCGGCGCAGCCTCGGATGCTGGCACCTTGGTGCTGCGGGCCGCCGGGGTGGAGTTCGAGGCCGACTTGGCCTTTTCCGGGCTGCACCAGGTCCTGCTTCCTTTGCTCGATGTGTTCGGGCAGCTCGGCGCCGCGCACCGGGACGCGCTGAACGTCGCCCTGGGTTACGGTGAGGGGCCGCCGCCGGATCGGCTGCTGGTGTCCACCGCGGCACTGACGGTGCTGCGGCGGGCGGCCGCGGCCAGCCCGGTGCTGGTGATCGTCGATGATCTGCCGTGGCTGGACCGGGCCAGCGCCGGAGTGCTCGGGTTCGTGGCACGCCGCCTGGCCGGCAGCCGCGTCGGCTTCCTGGCTGCGTCACGGCCGGAACCGGAGAGCTTCTTCGAACGCGCCGGGCTGGCACAGCATGAGCTGGGGCCGCTGGATGATCAGGCGGCGAGCGGCCTGCTGTGTTCCCGTTTCCCGGAGCTGGCGCCGCGAGTAATCCAGCGGGTTCTGGCCGAGGCCCAGGGGAATCCGCTGGCCCTGCTGGAGCTCCCGGCGGCGCTCAGCGGCGCGCAGCGCGCCGCGGCCGAGGCGCTGCCTGAGGTCCTGCCGCTGAGTCGGCGCCTGCAGGGCCTGTTCGCTTCCCGGGCCTCAGCTCTGCCCGCCCCGGCCCGCTGGCTGCTCCTGCTCGCGGTGCTGGACGGCAGCGGAGACCTGCGCGTCCTGCAGGCCGCGGCCGGGCAGCAGCAGATCGAAGACCTCGCTCCCGCCGAGCAGGCAGGGCTGGTGCGCGTCGATGATCGCACCGGCCGGCTGGTCTTCCGTCACCCGCTGACCCGGTCCGCGATCGTCGAGCTGTCCACCAGCGGCGACCGCCGCCGGGCCCACCGAAACCACCGAAGCCGCCGAACCCGGGTTCCCTATAGCCGCCACCGCCACCGCCGTAGCCATAGCCGCCGCCCGGGTACGCGCTGGTGCCGGGATCACCGGCGCCGGACGTCGCGCCCGTGCTCGTGCTTGACGCGTCGCCCGACTGCCAGGCCACCGAGAACGAGGAGCCGTCGGTCGAGAGCGAGGTCGGGACCGCGCTGGCCGAGGAGCCGCTGGCGGCGAGGCTCTGTCCGCCGGCATACCCCTGAGCACCGCCCGACAGCTGGACCGCCTGGGAGCCCCAGGTCGAGTCGTCGATCGGACCCGTGTGCCCGTTCGCGGTCGCCGAGGCGCCCGTGAAGTTGGCGGTGCCGAAGTTGGCCAGCGCCAACGGGGTGCAGGAGCCGGACCCGTCGCACGAGGACGGAGCCTCGGCGATCCACTCGGCACTCGATGTGTCGGGGTTCTGCATCTGGAGGGTCTTGGTCGCGGACTGCCCGGAGGTCTGGTCGGACAGGGACACGGTGACCGCGGTCCCGTTGACGTCCACCTTGGCCGAGACGTGATCGCCCGGGCTGATCGAAACGTCGAGCCTCACGGGGGCGGCGGGCACCAACTCGTACCAGGCGAAGTGCTGGGCGCTGCCGTTGGTGCAGTTCGCCTCGGTGCCGACCTGCTCGAGGGCGTTGTTGGTCTGGGAGGTACCGCCGACGCCGACCCAGAAGGCGGCGTCGCCGTCGCCCGAGGAGCAGTCGACGGTGGGTTGGACCCAGCTGCCCGATACGCTCGAGAACTGCTGCGTGCTGCCACTGGAGCTGCCCCCGGCCACGTATCCTGACCAGTTGGCGCTCGTTGCTTCTTGTGAATCGACGGTCGCGGCGGAAGCGGACGGCGCCAACGCGATGGTGGCGGCGACTGCCGTGGCGGCGAGGGTCGAAAAGATCTGGTTCCGCTTCATGGATACCAGCGTGCTCCTCGGCTGTAAGAGAAGCTTCGGAAGTCACGAAGAACGGGTTATGAACCCGAACAGAGGCCCGCGCCAGGCACGACCGGGTCTCGTGGACGCCGCGATCGCGGCGTCGTTCACTCAGGTTGGACCCAGCCGGAAGCCGGCGCTACGCGCCGATGCTCTGACAGGCCGGGGTGCTCTTGGCGGCCTTGGAGAGCTCCGCGCTCTTGAGGCCGCCGAGACCCGCGCCAATGCTCGCGAACGACGCCCGGATCGCGGTCGCGAGCGACTGCCCCGCGGTCCTGAACGCGGCCACGCTGCCGGTCGGCAGCGCCGCGGCCTGGGACTGCGCCGCCGAGAGGGCACTCTTGACCTTGGTGAACGCGTCGACCAGGGCGCTGGAGATGTTCTTGCCGTTGTTGACGTTCGGCACGCCGGCGGCCTTCAGCTGGTCGACCGCCTTCTGCGAATCGGCGACCGCAGCCGTCATGAACCCTTCGAGCGCCTGCTTGCCCTGAGCCGGGCTGGACAGCGAGGTCAGGTTGAGCGAGTTGCTCCGGGCCTGGATGTCGGTCACGAACGGCTTGATCGCCTCGCACACGGACTTCACGTACGAGTTGGCGCTCACGCCCGAGGACGAGGAGCCGCAGCCGGCGATCACGAGTAGGCTGGCGAGAACGGCGAAGATGTTTCTCTTGCGGGTCACGCGGAGTCGGGAACAGTAACGACCCGACCGGATCGACGCGGACTCGCGAGAATGCGGGCGTGGCCCACGTGCTCGTCACCCGCCGGCTTCCGTTCCCGGCCCTCGACCGCTTGGCCGCCGTGCACGACATCGATGTCTGGCCCGAGCGACTGCCCGCTCCCCCCGAAGAGCTCCGGCGCCGAGCCGCCGCCGCGGAGGGCATTCTCTCCCTGCTCAGCGACCGCATCGACGAGCCGCTGATGGCCGCCGCGCCGAAGCTGCGGGCGATCTCCAACTACGCGGTCGGCTACGACAACATCGACCTCGCGGCGGCGGCCGCGCGCGGGATCCCGGTCGGGAATACGCCCGACGTGCTGACCGACGCGACCGCCGACCTCGCGTTTGCGCTGCTGCTCGCGGTGGCCCGCAAGCTACCTCAGGCCCAGCAGGACGTCCGGGATGGACAGTGGGTCACCTGGGAGCCCGCCCACCCGCTCGGCCAGGAGGTTCACGGCTCGACCATCGGGATCATCGGCTTCGGCCGGATCGGCCGCGCGGTCGCCAGGCGGGCCGAGGGGTTCGACATGACCGTGCTGCATTCGGGCACCTCGACGAGTCCGGACCTCCCGCTCCCCGAGCTGCTGGCGCAATCGGACTTCGTCTCGATCCACGCCCCGCTCACAGCCGCGACCCGCCACCTGATCGACGCCGCCGCCCTGGCCCGGATGAAGCCCACCGCGATCCTGATCAACACCGCCCGCGGGCCGCTCGTCGACCAGCGGGCGCTCATCGAGGCTCTCTACCAGGGCACGATCGCCGGCGCCGGCCTCGACGTCACCGACCCCGAGCCGCTCCCGGCCGACGATCCGCTGCTCGAGGCCCCGAATCTGATCGTCGTGCCGCACATCGGCTCGGCCACGCACACCGCGCGCGGGCGGATGGCCGACATGGCGGTCGAGAACCTGCTGGCCGGGCTCGCGGGTGCGCCGATGCCACATCAGGTCATCACGCAGTGACCCGCGTCGCCGTCGTCGACATCGGCACGAACTCGACCCGGCTCTACATCGCCGACGTCAAGGACGGTCGGATCGAGCGCTCGCTCCTGCGGCGGACCATCGTGACCCGCCTGGGCGCGGGCGTCGACGGGAGCGGGCACCTCCATCCCGATTCGATGCAGCGCGTGTATGACACCATCGAGGGGTACCGCCGTCAGATCGACGAGCACGAGGTGGAAGCGCGCGTCGCCGTCCTCACCTCGGCCGTCCGCGACGCGGCCAACGGGGATGAGTTCGCCGCCGAGCTTGAGGCCCGGTTCGCGATCACTCCGCGTGTCCTGACCGGCGACGAGGAGGCCCGGCTCACGTTCCTCGGCGCCACCAGCGAGCGCGATCCCGGCGACGCGACCCCGATCCTCGTATCCGACATCGGCGGCGGCTCGACCGAGCTGATCGTCGGCCGCGGCCGCGAGGCCGGTTGGCACGTCTCGACCCAGGCCGGCGTCGTGCGCCAATCCGAGCGACACATCCACACCGACCCGCCGACCCCCGCCGAGCTCCAGGAGCTCGCCGCCGACGCGCAGGAGATCCTCGCCGCTGCCGTGCCCGAGTCCGTCCGCGGATCGGTCCGCCACGGCATCAGCGTCGCCGGCACCCCGACCTCGCTGGCCGCGATCGCCCAGCGGCTCGATCCCTACGACCCGGCCCGGGTGCACGGCTACGTGCTGAGCGCGGCCGCCTGTGTGGAGCAGCTCGCCCTGCTGGCGGCACTCCCTCTCGACCGCCGCCGGAAGGTGACGGGCCTGCACCCCGACCGGGCGGCGACGATCGTCGCCGGCGTGGTGATCCTGCTGGAGGTCCTGCGCCTGTTCGATCTCGACGCAGTCGAGGTCTCGGAGCACGACATCCTGCGCGGCGCGGCGCTCGGACTGGGGCTCGAGGCGAGCGACAGCTAGACGCCGGCGCGCTCGGGCGAGCGGGCGCGCAGCGTGATGTCGGCGCACTCGGCGCAGACCTCGTCGGAGACCAGGCCGGCCCTCATCAGCAGGCCGAAGACCTTGCAGCCAAGGCAGTAGCCGAAGATCGACTCGAGTCCGGCGGCCACGACGAACGCCACCAGGACCACGTCAGCGGCGTTCTCGCCCGCGACCAGCGCCAGGATCAGCGCCAGCGTCGACATCGCGGCGCCCATGCCCTGGGCGAACCGCTTCGGGGGGCCGGCGACGTACTTCGGCGGCCCGAGCCGGGGCGCGATCTTGCGCTGGGCGAGGTAGCCGAGGGGGCTCAGCGTCGGCCCGGTCAGGACCCGGGCCCAGAACCCGTAGGTCAGCGGGATGAGCAGCCAGTACCACCCGGAGGCGAGGATCACCAGCACGGTCGTGAGCACGACTCCGGCCACGATGCGCGCCGCCTTCTCGTTGACGGGGTTGGGAAATGAGAATAGCTCGCTCACCAAACCCATATTAGCGATCGGCATTCATATATCAGTCAACTGGTGGACTTGCGCTGGTACGACCACGGGTGGCGGAGCGGGCATTCGGGCGCCGGCGGAGATGGGCAGATTCCGGCCGCCCCTTGGCCGCTATCTGCCCACCCTGCTGGCCAAGACCAGCGCGCCGACCCGAAACGTGGCACCCGACCCGAAACGTGGCACCCGACCCGAAACGCGGCACACTTCACGTGACACCCGCGCGAAACAGCGCTTCCAGTACGGAGGTGTGCTTTGAAACACCACCCGCCTCGACAGTGTGCCAGTTTGCAGGTACTTTGGGAGACCCCGCCCCGAGCGACAGCCCCAAAGCATCGGCCGTACTACGTGCGTCCAGTACCGTGGCCAGCCCCGACTGGACGAATGTCTCATTGCGATCGCTTCGTTGAGAGTCCATGATCCGAAACCGGGTGATGGCTCGCCTAGCGAATTGTCACTCGATTACATAGGCTCGGGCGAAGCCGCAGACATCGGCGCCTCCCGCCGCCTGAGCCACTCTAACACCAGGCCCTTTCTGGCACGTACCCCTGCCCGTCCCGATTGGGCCAAACCTGGATCGGAAATCGCCCGCTCAACGCGGGCGGTTTTCGCTTCAGGGGACTCTCCGTTTTCGTTTCCGGGGACTCTTCGAATCGATTCCTCCGAACCGATCGCGCCGCCGGCGTCCGAGGGACGCCCCGCGGACGCCGGCGCCGACAAGCGCATCCGCGACGCCGGCGCCTCTATGCCAGATTCGACTTGCGCGGGTACGCGACCGTCGGATCGGTGAGCACGTTGATGAGTGTCGGCTCGCCGGACGCGAATGCCCGCTCGAGCGCCGGCCGGAGCTCGGCCGGCGTGCTCACCAACTCGCCACGGGCGCCGAGGGCTTCCGCGACCTGGTCGTAGCGCGTCTCGGGACGAAGGTCGGCGGCCACCGAGTAGCCGTACAGGTACTCCATCGGGTGCTTCTCGAGCGCCCAGATGCCGTTGTTGCCCATCACGCCGACCACGGCCACGCCGTGGCGGGCAAGCGTGTCGAACTCCATCCCGGCGAACCCGAACGCCCCGTCGCCGAGCAGCAGCACGACCTGGCGCTCGGGATGGGCGAGCTTGGCCGCCAGCGCCTGGCCCGGGCCGGCGCCGAGACAGCCGTAGGGCCCCGGATCGAGCCAGCAGCCGGGCTGGTAGGAATCGACCACACGGCCGGCGTAGGAGACGAAGTCGCCGCCGTCGCCGACGATGATGGCGCCGCGGTCGAGCACCTTGGCCAGCTCGCCGTAGACGCGCATGGGGTGGAGCGGCGCGCGGTCATCACAGAGCTCGTCCGTCTCGGCGGCACGCTTCTCGGTCTCGGTCTCGACCAGAGACTCGATCCACGACTCCCGCGCGCTCCCCGCCCCGGAACCGCCAGCCGCGCCGGCCAGCGCCTCGAGCGTGGCCGGCAGTGCGCCGTAGAGCTCGCAGGCAATTGTCCGTGGGTGGTCGCGCTCGGGCTCGGCGACGTCGATCACGACGATCTCGGCATCGGGCGCGAACGAGGCGCCGAAGCCGAGCCGGAAGTCGAGCGGCACCCCGATCACCAGCGCGACGTCGGCACCGCCGAGGGCGCGGCCGCGGGCGCGGGAGAAGAACAGCTCGTGATCGGCGGGCACACATCCGCGGGCGAGGCCGTTCAGGAACACCGGGATCCGCAGCCGCTCGGCGAGCGCCACCAGCGCGTCCTCGCCACGACCCCAGTAGAGATTGCTGCCGGCCATGATCACCGGGCGCTCGGCGTCACGCAGGAGCGCCGCGGCGCGCTCGACGCCCTCGGCGACCGGGCCGTGCCACGGCTGGGGCATCGGCGCCGGCTCCGGCGGCTCGGCGGCGCTCATGAACACCTGATCGAGCGGGAAGTCGAGGAAGGTGGGTCCCGAGTGGGGCGTCACGGCGGCCACCATCGCCTCGTCGATCAGCGCCGGGATGTCGGCGGTGCTGCCCGCGGTGGCGGCCAGCTTGACCAGCGGTCGCACGAACGGGACGTGGTCGATCTCCTGCAGTGAGCCCTGGCCCCAGCGGAACTGCGGCGCGCGACCGCCGAGCACGAGCACGGGCGAATGGTTCTGCTGAGCCGACGCAATCGCGCTCATCCCGTTGGTCACGCCGGGACCGGCGGTGAGCGCGGCGACGCCAACCGAGCGGGTCAGCTTGGCCCAGCCCTCGGCGGCGAAGCCGGCGGACTGCTCGTGGCGGACGTCGACGATGTCGATTCCCTCGGCCCGGCAGCCGTCGTAGATCGAGAACAGATGGCCGCCCGAGAGGGTGAACAGCTTCGTCACTCCGTAGCCGCGCAGGCGCCGAGCGATCAGGCGCCCGCCGTGCAGCTCGGTCTGGGTTCCGGTGGCCACGGACGCGGCACGCTAACACGCGCTTTAGCTCGCGGCGTAGAGTTGGCAGTTGTGCAGGGAACCGCGACGGAGGGAGCAGTGCTTCGATGACCGACCCGAGCCGTCCTGCGACCGAGCAAGCGCAGTTCGATGAGATCTGCGCCGAGGTGCAGGACTTCGAGCCGCTGCCGACGGTGACCCCGGTCCCCGCGGACCTGACCGCCGGCGCGCGCGAGGGCGACGACACCGCCCCGCTCGACGAGCTAATCCTCGCCGGGCTCGTTTCGCCGTAGCCCGGTCCCGATCGCGCCCTGGGGCGCCGCCGCCGGCGACGAAGCCGGCGGCACCGCGGGCGAGGATGCCGGCGCCACCGCCGGCGACACCGGCTGACCGCCCGGCGGCGGACCGTCCGCCGCCATCTCCTCGCCCAGCCCCACCCCGAGCCGCATCGCGTTGACGATCGCGCCGCTGAGGATCAGCAGTGCCAGCAGGTAGAACCACCCGAGGGTGATAAGCACGAACACGATCGTCGTCCCGAAGCGGGCGATTGTGGAGATATTCGAGAGGTAGGCCGGGAAGGCGTAGTCGACGACGCCGATGGCCAGCGTCGCGCCGAGTGCGCCCGGCCACACGGCTCGCCACGGGACGTGGCGATTGGGCACGCGCGAGTAGATCACCGCCATGCAGAGGAACACCAGCGCCACCGACAACGCGAGCGAGGCCGAGTAGACCACCCCGGGCACGTTCTCGAGGCCGAACGGAAGGTTCGAGGCGCCCTGCTTGAGGATGCTCTGGACGGTCGGGACCGCGACCGTCGCGACCATGAACACGAGCACCACGACCAGCATCGCCAGGCCGAAGCGCTTCTGCTCGATCCAGCGGCGCGAGCGGCACGCGTAGATGCTGCTGAAGGCCGTGTCGAGCGCACCCCAGAACGACGACCCGAGCCACAGGCTCGCCAGCAGGGCGAGCACGCCGGTGCTCGTGACCGAGGTCGTGATCTGGCGCAGCAGGGCGTTCAGGGTGTGCTCGGTGGCGCCGGGGAAGATCTCCCGCAGGTCGCTCAGCACGCTGCGCTGGACCGAAGGGCTCTTGAGCACCTCACCGGCGACGAACAGGCCGAGCAGCGCGACCGGGACCACAGCGAGCAACATGTTGTAGGCGACCATCGCCGCCTGGCCGGTGATGTTCGCGTCCATGGCGATCCGCCAGAAGCGCCGCACGCGCCGCTGGACGGCGCCCATCATTCGCACACCGAAGCAGCGCGCGCCACGCCGGCCGGCCCGGCCACCGGCTGGGGCGCCCACAGCCCCACGCGCTCGGTCTTGCCCTTGAGCGGCACCGAGGGCCGGAGCGCGAACTCGCCCCAGCCGCCGGTCAGGCGCTCGCGCGTGGCGTCGGTGATCAGCACCTCGTCGCCGGTCTCCCGTGTGGCCGCCTCGACCCGCGCCGCGGCGTTGACCGTATCGCGGATCACCGTGAACTCGACCCGTCCCCCGCCGCCCACCGTGCCGGCCACGACCCGCCCCGAGTTGACCCCGATGCCGACTCCGACCCGGCCGCCGTAGTGCTCGCGCACGCGTGCGGCGATCTCGAGCCCCGCCGAGACGGCACGATCAGCGTGATCGGGGTGGCGATCGGGCGCGCCGAACACGCCGAACACGCCGAACACGCCGTCGCCGATGAACTTGTTCGCATGGCCCCCGTGGCCAAGCAACATCGGCACGAACAGACCCCAGAGCTCGTTCAGGAGCGCGACCACCTGATCGGGCCCGGCGTGCTCGGCGAACTCGATGTGGTTGAACGACTGCGCCAGCGCCCCGGTCTCGTCCGTGGCGGCGACCGGAACCCGCACCGAGTAGTCGCCGCCGGCGACGCGCTCGGTGCCCCGCCGCAGATCGTCGATCGTCGTGAGCAGGGACCGCGATACGAGCAGCACCAGGTCGAGCGAGATCGTGAACGACACGACCACCGCGATCAGCACCGCCGCGCCGAGGTCGGTGAGGTTCTCGTGGTGCCCGCGCGCGTCAGCCCCACGACCACGACCGCCGCGATCACGTTGATGATCGGCGCCGCGACCAGTAGCCGCCAGCGCAGCGGCAGGCCCGTGACCTCGAGCCTGAAGTCGGGCGGCAGCTCTCGCGAGATCACCTCGAGCAGTGGGCGAACGGTCTCGATGCCGAAATAGCGCACGATCACGCCGCAGGCCAGGACCACGCAGCCGCCGAGCAGGATGATCGGGAACTGGTACGCCGCGAGTCCGAGCTTCCAGGTCACGAAGGCGCAGTAGGGCACCGTGCCGAACAGCAGCGGATAGCGGCGCATCCGGCGCACGTACTGGATCGGCAGCGCGAGCCCACCGGTGACGACGAGGTGCAGGGTCGCAAACTGAACGACCAGGAGCGGCATTCCGGCGCACTGCGGCCCCGACGAACCGGTCGACCGGATCCTTCATGGCTCTGATTCTGACGGCGTCAGCCGACGGGCGCGAGCGGCGGCCCCGAGGCGATCGCTCCTCGACGCATCGCCGCCGACGCCTCGAGCAGGCCCGGCTCGCCCGAGAACCAGCGCCGTCCGACGCGGATCGCCGGCAGCTCGGTGACGCCGCGGGCGAGCAGCCCGTGGGCGGTGGCGTGCAGCGGCCCGTCACGCGACTCGTCAGCCGCGGCGGCCAGCGTCAGGTCCAGACGGAGGCCGGCGGCGGCGGCCGCCTCGGCCAGAATCTCGGGGTCATCGATGTCGTAGCCGCCGCAGAACGCGAGGCGGCTCAGCGCCAGCGCGAAGGCACCGCCCCCGCCGTTCGCTCAAGAGGATCAAATCTCCCACGAGGGCTATAAACGCGCCTCGGCGGGAAAACTGGCGCAAACGTCCAAATCGCTCTTGCTTCCTGGATGCCTGCGTTAAGCTGAAAGTCGGTAGGAGAAGAAACCGTCCAAAACGGGAGGTATCCCATTCCACACGTACCGCCACCCAAGCGTCATCCTTATGACCAGTGGTCGCCTGACGCACGGGCCTTGGATCTGGTCGGCGACAAATGGACTCTGCTCATCGTCCGGGACCTCGCCGCCGGTCCGCGCCGGTTCGTCGAGCTGCAGCGGGTCCTCCCCGGTATCTCGACCGAGCAGTTGCGCTCGCGACTGAATCGGATGGTCGCCGACGGGATGCTGACCCGTAAGCGCTACCGCGAGGTTCCGCCCCGGGTCGACTACGAGCTCACCGACCGGGCCCGGGAGCTGATGCCGATCCTCGGTGAGCTGGCCCGCTGGGGCTATGAGTGGGCCTGGAGCCCACCCCGCGAGCAGGAGCGCGTCGATCTCGGCGCCATCTTCCGGCTCGCGCCCGGCCTCATGCACACCTCGCGGAGCACCCGCGGCCGGGTCGAGTTCGTCGTCAGCGATCGCGAACAGGGCGGCGGAGCCGCCTCCTATGTTCTGGCCGCGTCCGGGGGCGGGGTCACGATCGAGGAGCACCCGGCGCCCGACGCCGATGCTCACGTCGAGGGCACCGTCGATGCCTGGGTGCTCGCCCTCTCGCCCGAGGGGGATCGCGGCGAGCTGAAGGTCTCAGGCGACGCGAAGCTCGCTGACGAGATGCTCAACGGCCTCGCCCTGAGCGAGCATCGCGCCGTCAGCACATCGGGCGCGGGCAGCGCCCCCGGCCCCGCGTCCGCCGCCGCGTAGCGGCCGCGAGACTCACCCCGCCGCCTACTTGCCAGGGTAGGTGGCGGCCTGGATGTGGGGGAAGGCCCGCGGCTGGCCGATCAGGTTGCCGAGCACGTGTTGAGGTCCTGTCCGTTGCCGTGCACCGCCACGGCCGGGCCCGGAGCGATCCTTCAGCTCTCGGCCATCAGGCGTCGGAGATGTCGTCGAGGTCGACCGCCTCCGCCGCGGCGTAATACCCGGGGCGGGACTCGAACCCGCAGGGCTCTTGCGAGCAGCGCCTTTTAAGGGCGCGGACTTTGCCAGTTTGTCTACCCGGGCTCGGTGGGCAATGTTATCCGCGGGCGCTCGGGTGCCGGCGCGCGCAAAGCGCCGTCGAGCCGGCGGGCCGAGACGGCCCCAGTCGCCCCATGCACCGAGATCCGGTAACACCGTTGCGGTATCTGGCGCAACTTCTCCGTTGGTACGGTGTCCATTAGGACGAGAGGAGTTTCTGACCGAGCTGCATGGAAGTCTCAGCCCTTAAATACACAGGTGTCGTCGGCCGTCACGGCCGCTCGCCACTGCTCAGGTTGCAGTCGGACGAACGCCTGATCGCGTTCGTGCGCCGCGGCAACCACTCGGCCTTCGAGACCCTGGTCAGCCGCTACGAGGTGCGCCTGCTCTCGTTCTGCCGCCACCTGCTCGGATCACGCGAGGATGCGGAGGACGTGCTGCAGGAGGTCTTCGCCGCGGCCTACAACGCGATCCTCGCCGACGACCGGCCGATCAACGTGCGGCCGTGGCTGTACCGGATCGCCCGCAACCGGAGCCTCAACCACCTGCGTCGGATTCAGGCCGTCCCCGTCGACTCGATGGACCTGCAGCTGTCTGACCACGGCGACTCGGCCGCCGACAAGGTGCACAGCCGCGAGGAGTTCCGGCTTCTGGTCGACGACATCCACGGCCTGCCGGAGACGCAGCGCACGGCTCTGCTGCTGCGCGAGATGGACGCGCTCTCCTACGAGCAGATCGCCGAGGCGATGGAGACCACCGTCCCGAGCGTCAAGTCGCTGCTGGTCCGCGCCCGCGTCTCACTGGCCGAAGCTGCCGAAGCCCGGCTGCTCTCCTGCGACGAGGTCAGAATCGAGCTCGGCGAGATCGCCGAGGGTCTGCGCCGCCGCCCGAGTCCGCTGGTCCGCCGCCATCTCAAGGCGTGCGAGCGCTGCTCAACCTTCCGCTCCCAGCTTCGCAGCACCAACAAGGCGCTCGCGGCGGTGCTGCCGATCGGCCCGCTGATCTTCCTCAAGAAGGCCGCCATCGCCCACCTCGGCCATTCGGCCGGCGCCGGCTCGAGCGCCACCGCGGCCGGCTCGAGCGCCACCGCGGCCGGCGCTGCCGCAGCCGGCACCGGCGTGGCCGGCACCGGCGTGCTCGCGGGCGGCGCGGGCGGCCTGCTCTCGGCCAGCGTCGGCGCCATCGCCACCAAGGCGGCGGCCGGGCTCGCCGTCGCGACCCTCGTCACCGCCGGCGCGGTCGAGGTCGACCGTGCCGCCACGCATCACGTCCACCATGCGGCGGTGCCGGTCGCCTCGGTGCAGGCCGCTGAGACGAGCCCGTACTCCGCCCCCGTCGTGGCCCGCGCGGCCAAGCCCCGGCTGAAGCGGCACACGGCGTTGCTGACCACGGCCAAGAAGCCCGCCGTCAAGGCGACGGCGCCGGCCCCCGTCGCTGCGAGCACCGCCGCCGTCAAGCCGGGCGACAAGCCCACCGCGGCCGCGACGGCCGCTCCCGCCGCGGCTCCGGGCCGCACCCAGACGACGACCGACACCACGATCCTGCCGACCACCACGACGCCGGGCACCGCGGCTCCGTCATCGGGTGCGATCACCGAGATCACCTCGACGACCGCCACGCCGGCGCCGGGCACCGGCACGGCTCAGACCACGCCGGCGCCGACCGCTCAGACGGCCGTCGACCCGAGCGCGACCGACCCCGGTACGGCGCCGCCTGCTTCCCTCGCGACAGGCGTCCCCACGACCCCCACTCCGACGCCGGCGCCCGTCGCTCCGGCCGGCGGCGCCCTGACCGGCGGCGGCGCCCCACAGAGCCAGAGCGACCCGAGCGCGACGGGCACCGGCGCCTCCGCGGGCGACCCGGGCTCGACCCCTCCGTCCTCCTGACCCGGGCCGCCGAGCGGCTCTGATCAGATCGCCGGGACCGACATGATCGACATCGACCACTTCCAGGCGGTCGACATGCGCGTCGGCCGCGTCCTCACCGTCGACGACTTCCCTGAGGCCCGTGTGCCGGCCTGGAAACTGACGATCGACTTCGGTCCCGAGCTGGGGCGCAAGCGCTCCTCAGCACAGATCACGCACTACTCCCCCGAGCAGCTCGAGGGCTCGCTCGTCGTGGCCGTGGTCAACTTCCCGCCCCGGCGGATCGGACCGTTCTCCTCCGAGGTGCTCGTGCTGGGCGCGCTCGACGAGGACAACGGAGTCGTGCTGCTGCGCCCGGACCGGGACGCGGCGCCGGGTTCGCGGATCGCCTGAGGCCGGCGCCGCGCCGCCCGGCGTGGACGGCGCCTACCGCCCGGGCTCGCCGCCGACGTCGAGCGCGCCCCGGGGTGAGCCGTCGACATCGATCACGTAGTGCCCGGCGCGCCGCCAGGCTCGACGCGGAAGGAGGCCGGGAGTCGCACCCGCTGTGAGCCGCCCGCGGCTCGACGCGCACCGGTGGTCGACGTCGAGGAGCCACCGCCGGCATAATCAGCCATCACCTGAGTACACGGCCAGGAGCGCCTCGTAGTAGCGATCCTCGCCGAACCGCGCCCGGGCCCGCTCGAGCGCTCGCCCGCCGCTCGCCCGCCGCGACTGCGGATCACTCCACAGCTCGCCCAGCGCCCTCCGCCACGCTGCGGTGTCCTCGGCCGGCAGCGCCTCGCCCGGGCCGACCGTCTCCGGCAGCCCGCCACGGTCGCTGACCAGCACCGGCACCCCTGCCGCCATCGCGTCGAGGACCGCGTACGGGCAGGGCTCCTCCCACCGCGAGGGGACGAGCACCACGGCGGCGCCGGCGCGTGCCTCGGCCAGCGCCTCCGGGCGCAGCCGGCCGGCGAAGCGAACCTCGGCCCCCGCGGCCAATGCGCGCAGGCGAGGCTCGTCCGGGCCCTCGCCGGCGATCAGCAGCGGCACCCCGGACCGCCCCGCGGCGGTGATCGCCGTGTCGAATCCCTTCTCCTCCACGAGGCGCCCGGCCACCAGGGCATAGGTCCCGACGTCCGCGCGGCTGGCGGCGGCGAATGCGCCGGCGGCCACGAAGTTGGGCAGCACCACGGCCCGCTCGGCCGCAGCTCCGACGCCGGCGCGCAGCCGCGTGGCGGTCGCGGCGCTGACCGTCACCAGGGCGTCGGCCTCGCGCAGCAGCGCCGGCTGCTGGCGGGCCAGGCCGGCGGCATACACCGCGGCTTCGGTGAGCGAGCCGCGGCAGCCCAGCCGCAGGCCGGGGAGCGTGTTGCGGCCGTGGCAGCGCGCGCACGGCGCACCGTCGCGGTACGCGATCGCGATCGCGCAGAAGAGGCGGTAGTTGTGCAGGTGGAGCACCGTTCGCGCCCCGGCGGACCGCGCAGCGGCCAGCGCCCGCCAGCCGAGCAGCGGATGGAGGTTGTGCGCGTGCACGACGTCCGCGCGCAGACGCCGTACGGCGGCCGTCACCTCCTCGGGCTTCACACCGCCGCGGAGCAGGCCCGCGGCGGCCGCGGCGGCCGAGCGCTCGCCGCTGTCGCGCTCGAGCACCCCGACCTCGTGTCCGCGGGCGCGCAGCAGCGCGGCGAGGTCCCGCACCGCGCGCTCCTCGCCGCCCTCGGCGCGGTATCGGTTGTGCAGGAGCAGGACGCGCATCGGGAGGCCGCCGATTGTGGCAAGCAGCCCCGTCTCCCCCGGCTTGGCATGCTGCGCGGCGATGGCGATCGCGCTCGTGACGACATACCTGGCCGGATATCGCGTCCCCCTGTACGAGCGCCTTGCCGCCCGCCACGGCGTCGAGGTGCTCTGCTTCGGCGGCGGCGATCGGTACGTTCCGGCCTGGTTTCGGGACCTCGACGACCAGCTCGAGGCGGCGCCCTTTCCCGCCCGCCGGCTCTCGGGCCCGCGTGAGGCGTTCATGGTCGGGGCGCACTACGAGGCGGTGATCGCCCCGTTCGCCGGCGGCTCGATCCTGCCCGCGGTCTACGCCGGCGCGAAGGCCCGAGCTCGCCCGTTCGTGCTCTGGGCCTCGGTATGGGCGCAGCCGCGCTCCCTCACCCATGCGCTCGCGCTGCCCGCGACACGGCACATCTATCGCCACGCCGATGCCGTCGTCGCCTACGGCGAGCACGTGCGGCGCTTCGTGGCCGCCATCCGCGGGCGCGACGACGACGTGTTCGTCGCCCCCCAGGCCGTCGAGCCGGACCTGTTCGCGCGCCCGGTCGCCGCCGAGGAGATCGCGAGCTTCCGCGCCCGCCACGGACTGGGGATGGGCGCGCTGGTGCTGTACACGGGCCGGCTCGTGCCCGAGAAGGGCGTCGACGTGCTGCTCGACGCGTGGCCCCTCCTCGCCGAGGACGCCACCCTGGTCCTGGTCGGCGACGGCCCGATCGCCGTCCGCGCGGCGGCGACGCGCGGGGCGCGCTTCCTGGGACCGCTGCCGCGCCGGGAGTTGGCCGTGGCCTACGCCGCCGCGGAGCTGGCCGTGGTGCCCTCGGTGCCGTTTCCCCGCTTTCGCGAGCCGTGGGGTCTGGTCTGCAACGAGGCCATGCACCAGGGCCGGCCGGTCGTCGCCACCACCGGTGTCGGCGCCGTCGCCGGCGGCCTCGTCCGCGGGGGGGAGACCGGGCTCGTCGTCGCTCCCGGCGACCGGCGGGCGCTGGCGCGGGCCCTCGACAGCCTGCTGGCCGACGATGCGCTGCGCCGGCGGCTCGGCGACGCGGCCCGCGCCGCCGTCGCCCCCTACACCTACGACGCGATGCTGGCGGCGTTCGACCGCGCGCTGGCCAGCGCGATCAGGCCGTCCCCCACCGGTCCCTGAAAGGCGCGGTGGCTCGCGCGCAGGAGCGGGTTGATGATCGTGCGCCCGGCGCGTCCGGCCACGGGCGCGAAGCACGAGGCGACCGACAGCGGCTCGAAGCCGGCGCCGCGCAGGGTCCGCTCGAGCGTGCGCGGGCCGTAGTAGACGCGATGATCGGGGTGCACCGACTCGCGCCCGGCGAGCGCTCGCAGGCCGATCTTGGGACAACAGGCATTCGGGACCGTCACGCACAGCCGGCCACCCGGCGCCAAGAGCTCCCCGCAGCCGCGCAGAAAGGCATCGGCGTCGGGGACGTGCTCGAGCACCTCGCCGGCGATCACGAGCGCGTAGCGGCCCCGCTCCTCGGGCGGCACCTCGGCGGTCACATCCGCGCCCAGGAGCCGCTCGTCGGGGAGCGCGCGCGCCAGCAGCTCGAGGCCGTGCTCGTCCACGTCGATGCCGGTCACGCGAGCCACGCGGACCAGGCGCGTGTGCAGCAACGCGCCGGCCGCCAGCAGCTCTTCGGTGTAGGGGCTGTCGGCGCAGCCGAGGTGCGCGACCTCGCCGCCGCCGCGGTCGGCGGCGACGCCGAGCTCGGCGCAGAGGCACTCGAGCCAGTGCGCGCGGTCGGGCACGAGCGCCACGCGCAGGCGTTCGCCGGCATGCATCTCGGCGGCGCAGGACTGGGCGCTCACGCCCGCCGCTCCGTCACTGTCCGACCGAGAACAGCGCCTCGAGGTCGTGGCGTGAGTAGACCTCGAAGGCCACCATCGTCTGCGTCTTGACGACCCCGGGCAGCTGCGAGATCCGCGCCGTGACGACCTGCGCCAGCTGATCCTGGGTGCGCAGGCGCAAGATCGCCACGAAGTCCCACTCGCCGGTCACCGAGTAGGCCTCGGCGACACCCTCGATGTCCGCGAGCTCGCCACCGAGGCTGGCCAGCGCCGAGCGCTCGGCCTGGAGAAGGACGATCGCGTGGGTCATGTCGAGTGCGTCTCGCCGGGGTCGAGCACCACGACGCCGGCGCTCGTCGCCGACTCGACGTCGGCCTTGAACGCCTGCGCGTCGGCCTCGATCGGCGGGAACGTGTTGTAGTGGCAGGGGATCACCGTGCGCGCCCCGACCAGGGCCGCGGCGTCGACCGCGTCGAAGCGGTCCATCGTGTAGTGACCACCGATGCACATCAGCGCGATGTCGATCGGGGTGCGCTTGCCGACCAGCTGCAGGTCGGAGAACAGGGACGTGTCGCCGAGGTGGTAGACGATCGTGTCCTTGAAGTTGACCAGCAGGCCGGCGGGCGTGTTGATCGTGCCGTTGGGCGTGGTCGAGGTGTGCCATGCGGGCACGAGCTTGACCCAGCCCCAGTCGAACGCGATCGTGCCGCCCAGGTTCGGGTCGCGCACCTCGACGTCCTCGCCGCCGATCTCACCCGCGAGCTCGGCGATCGCGGTCACGGTGGCGCCGGTGCGCTTGGCGATCGCCACCGTGTCGCCGATGTGATCGGCGTGGCCGTGGGTCAGGAGGATCGTGGTCGGGTCGATCTCATCCGCACTGACGGCGGCCTTGGGGTTACCGGTCAGGAACGGGTCGATCACCACGGTGGTGTCGCCGTCCGAGAGCGAGAAGCACGAGTGGCCGAGAAAACGCACATCCATGGTCGATCAGTCCTCCTGATTGGGTTCCGGGGTGGGGGCGGGGGCGGTCAGCTCCCGGGCCAGTTCAAATCCGACGGCGACTCCGACCAGCATCCCCAGCCGGGTCTCCTCCGCGATCAGGGTCAGCACCGCGCGGGCACGGTCCGCCGGGTCCGCGGTGCCGGTGGCCTCGAGCACGGTCTGCTCGTGCGCGTCGCCGAACCAGCCACCCTCGGCCAGGGCCTGGTTGAGCACGCGCTGCAGCGAGGGCGCCGAGCGGGCGACCATGTCCTCCGCCGCGCGCAGCCGCTCAGGAGCGGCGATCGCCGCGATCGCGGACTCGAGGTCGGCGTCGGTGTAGGCGCGGTCCGGCACTACGTGCTCGACTCGGGGCTCGCCGTCGGTTCGGTCGGACCGAGAGTGGTCAAGGTGGGGGATGATAGGGAGGTGGCGGTGTCGCTGACCTCCCTGTCCCACGGCGCGGGCTGTGGTTGCAAGCTGCCGCCGGGCGCGATCCGGCCGCTGCTCGACGGAATGGCCGCGAGCACGGATCCGAACGTGCTGGTCGGGTTCGATACCGCCGACGACGCCGGCGTTTACCGGGTCAGCGACGAGCTCGCGATCGTGCAGACCGTCGACTTCTTCACGCCGATCGTCGATGACCCATACGACTTCGGTCGGATCGCGGCGGCCAACGCCATCTCCGACATCTACGCGATGGGAGCCACGCCGATCAGCGCCCTGAACCTGGTCGCGTTCTCGATCCAGACGCTCGGCGCCGACGTGCTGGCCGAGATCCTCCGCGGCGGCGCGAC
>Ga0208714_1000186_pt1 | contig 18693 bp, 19 predicted proteins | sample NGESurshal072012_3_FD_184461 | JGI IMG/M metagenome (GOLD analysis project Ga0208714, IMG submission 184461) | Arctic peat soil microbial communities from Barrow, Alaska - NGEE Surface sample 415-1 shallow-072012 (SPAdes) | ecosystem: Environmental > Terrestrial > Soil > Wetlands > Peat ... | reverse complement strand
GTGCGCGGATGAGAAGCCGTCGATCCAAGCCCGCGCGCGCAAGCACCCAAGCCAGCCCGCGACGGCCGGCGGCGATGGGCAACTGGTCGAGCACGAGTATGAGAACGATTGGGCGGAAGCCAGCTGACGTTGCAACACCGAGCGGTTCCTGGAGGTTGCGATGCGAAGCAGGCGACGGACACCCGCGGGTGGGGTTCAGGCCGAGAAGCAGCGGCGATACGTGCAGCTGATCGCCCGGGGCGTGAGCAACAGCGAGGCGTGTCGGGTGCTCGGAATCGACCGCAAGACGGGGAACCGGTGGCGGTATGGGCGGAAGGTCCGGAATTCCGCCGGAGCGCTTGTCATCTATCCGCCGGTGAAGATCACCGAATCGAAGCCGCGGAGCCCGCGGTACCTCTCAGAGCAGGAACGGATCCGGATCGCGGACTTGCTGGCGGCGAAGACGACGGTGCGTGGGATCGCCGAGCAGCTTGGCCGTGCGCCAGACGGCGCTCGATCTCGTCAGCGGCGGCGCGGAGTTCCGCGAGGAGCCGCCGCCCTTCGTCGAGGCTCCGCCCGCGGACCTCTGGGGCCGGGTCCAGTTCCCGGAGGGCCTTCGTATGGTTTACGACCCGTCCGGCGGCGGTCAGCGCCTCGCGGAGCCGCCACCCCGGGTCCTTGCCCTGGGGGACGTAGGGCCGGGGGTCGGGGAGCAACATCGGCCTCGGCCGCATCAGGACGTCGAAGGCCCGAGACATGTCCTCCATGCGCCGCTGGTATTCGGTCCGCTTCGGCTTCGGCGGGGACTCGGCCAGCTCGTCGCGGACGGCGGTCCACACCCCGAGAGTTCGTACGGCGGTACGTACTTCGGCCTCCGTCGGATACCGCTCGGCGAACGTCATCCGCCAGTGGACCTCGCGCTCAAAGGCGGAGCGCCGCTTCCCCACGGCCGCGCAGATCTCGTCCAGCCGACCGTGCGGGAGCTGCTTCCCGCCATGGGCCCGGCGCTCGGCCAACAGCAGCCGCCCGAACTTCCAGCGAGCGCGGATCGCGTCCTCCTCGGCGACGTCGATCCGGCGCTCCAGGGCGACGTAGTCGGCGTCCGGGGACTCCGCGAGCCGGAGGTCGGGGCGGGTCATCGGGTCGCCTCCGTAGGCTCTGCGGCGGTGACCAGCACCGGGCGGAACAATTGCTCAACTAGTCCGCTGCCGCGCAAGCTCGGGATCAAGCCGGGCGCGCGACTCGGCCTGCTCGGCGCGCCCGACGGGTTCGGCGACACGCTCGGCGAGCTCCCGCCGGGAGTGACGATCCGTCACCGCGCGCGCGGCCCGCTGGACGTGATCGTCGCGTTCTTCACCGCGCGCCGCGAGCTCGAGCGCCGGCTGCCCCCGGCGGTCCGGGCGCTCGATCATGCCGGTGGACTGTGGATCGCCTGGCCCAAGCGCGCCTCCGGTGTGACCACGGACGTGGGCGAGGGCCTGGTTCGCGAGCTCGGCCTCGCCGCCGGCCTGGTGGACAACAAGGTGTGCGCGATCGACGCCACCTGGTCGGGCCTGCGCCTGGTGTACCGGCTCCGCGACCGGTAGGGCTGAGCGAGCGGTCGGCGGCGCCGGCTTCTGGACACCGCGAGACGTGGTGCCGGGTGCTCGCGCCCGGCTGGGCTCGCTCAAGGTGTCCAGAAGCCGGCACCCCGACCGCCCGCCGTCCGTGGGAGCTCTCGCCGCCAATCCCCTGCTGCGGCCCGGCGGTAGCGTCTCAGGCGCCGGCAGTGGGCGTGGGTGGTGGCTCCGGTCGGCCTCGGGCTCCGCGGCAGATCGACAGGCGGCGGGTGCCGGCGCGGGCGCGAGGAGGGCGCGGCGGATCAGTGGGCCGATGGTCAGGTAGGCCACCGACGTGGGTCGTGGCTCGCCGCGCGGGCCCGCGACCCTACCGTGACGGCGCCGGTCCCGGGCCGGTCCCCGGGACCGGGGCCGGGGGCTACCCGAGCCGGACGCGCTGGACCCGCGCGCTGGTCGAGGCCAGGTATGCGTTGCCGCGGAACCGGACCTCGACGCGCAGCCTGGTGCTCTGATGCTTGATCAGCATGTGGAACGTGACCGCGGCGGCGTACGTGCAGTTCGCCTGGAGGGTCGCGAGACCCACGGCGACCGAGCGGCTCCCGACGAAGTAGCGCACCGCGACGGTGCCGTTGCAGCCGGCCGCGGCCGGGATCGAGGCCGGCAGCCCGACCGACCCGCTGGTGGTGAACACGTAGGGCTTGGAGCGCGCCTGGTGCGGTGTCGTCTTGGCGCTCACGCGCGGCCGCGGGCGGGGGAACGGGAGCGTCGTGAAGCTCGCCTCCTGACCAGCCTGAAACGTGTTCGCGTGGATCGCGACGAGGCGGTAGTAGAACGTGGTCCCGGTTGGCAGCGGTGAGATCGTGACGCTGACCGTGGAGGCGAGGCTCGTCGCCGGCACCGTCCCGCCGTTGCTCGTGGCCGTGTAGTCCCCGGCCCGCGGGCCGTACTGGAACACCCAGTTCGTCACCTGCCCGTTGGGGACGACGGTTCCGCTGAGTATCGCGAACGCATGCCCGACCTTGAGCACTCCGCCGGTGACGGCGCCGGGGGGTGGGTGCCCGGCGGTCTTGAACGTCCGGTCGTGTCCGAACGAGCCACCGATGCTGTTGGAGGCGACCACCTGGTAGTGGTAGACAGTCCCTGGGATCAGCGCGGCAACCGTCGCCTTGACCGACACGGACTTGGTGCCCGAGCCCGCCGACTTGGCCGCGGTGGTGGTGCCGTAGGCCGCGGTCGGCCCGTAGTTGAACGAGTAGGTCGTGTGACGGCCGCCCGGATTGACCGTGGCGTTGAGCGTCGCCGAGGTCGTCGTCACACTCGACGCCGAGCCGGTGGCGACGAGCGGGTTCGATGCGCCCAGCGCGACCGACGCGCAGAAAGCAGCCATCACGACGGCGGTCGTGAGGACCGCAAACCTTCTCTTCATGCCAGCCTCCTCAGGGTAGCTGTCTGCACTAATACCGCAACCGGCGCGAAGTTGCGCTTTCCCAGCGACACAGGCGACGAGGCTCGATGACGAATGTGCGCGTGGCGCAGGTGACCGAGCCCGGCGGCCGGCCGGTGCCGCTCGTGACACCTCGGTGTCGTCTGGGTGGCGCGCGGGGCGGGCACCCACCGTCGGGATGCCCGACCACGCGATCGCGCGTGATCAATGCTCGATAATGAAGCTTATGTAGACCAATCGCTCAGAAGCGGTTGCCGGTGAGCGCACGGCCGACTGTGGAGTCTCGCTCAGATGCATCGCAGCGACCGCCAACGCTTGATCCCGGGCGGCGACGGGGCACCGAATGCTCGTCGCGAACGCGACGCCCGTGAACCCGGTCAGCGCGAGGCCAACCGTCGATACTGCAAGAACGCGCCCTCGCGAGGGCCCCGGGCGCTTCATGTCGTAGCCTCCAATGGCTGCCTGTCGAGCGCCCCGCGCGCAGGCGGCAATCGTACGGGATCGCCTGAAGAGCCCTCAATGACCTCGGGACCGCGTTTCCTCCCCGTTGGGCCGGCGCCTGCGGCACTGCTCGTGGCCACCGTTGCGCTGCTCATGACCCCGGTGAACGCGCTCGCCTCGGGCGGTGTCGGCGTCGGGGGCTCGACCTCGGCGGCGGGGCCGGTGAGCACCCTCGGCACTGGAGGCGCGCCGATCGGCGGCCTTGACCCGCGGCCGGTGCCGAAGCCGAAGCCCAAGGCCAAGCCGAAGGCAGCACAGAAGGCGCCGCGCGGCGTGTGGCTGCACGGCGTCGCCATCACCGAGTACTGGCCGGCGCCCGAGGCGTGGTTCGTCGGCCGGCTCGTGAGCGCGCCAGGACTGTCGGGCCGGCACCGGATCGACTGGCTCTACTCCGCCACCGGCGTCTCGATGGAAGGCGAGGGTTTCGGCCTCGACGGCCGCATGTACCACATCGACGCGCTTGGCAACGAGGGCTGGGTGACCGCGTCCGGCGCCCCGACCCACGCCTCTGACGGCTTCGCGGCCGGGGCTCCGTACTGGCGGTCCGGCGGCTACTGGAAGAACTCCCACGGCGCGGTCACGTTCCCGCTCTCCGCCGGGGGCTGGTCGGCGGGCACGGGCCGTCACTACGCGCCGATCCCCGGGGTCACCTTCGCGGCCGGCCCGTCGCTGCCGCTGCGCTTCTACCAGTCGATCGCAGTCGATCCGAGGGTGATCCCGCTCGGCAGCCGCGTCTACATCCCGGCCTACAAGCACGACGGGCACGGCGGCTGGTTCACCGCCCAGGACACCGGCGGCGCCATCAACGGACGCCACGTCGACGTCTACCGCCGCCCGCCGGCCAGTCCGAATGACTCGGGCCAGTACCTGTCCGGCCAGAAGATCTTCGTCGAGAAGTAGTCCCGCTCTCCGGCGCGCGACGGCACGCCACGCTCGGATCACGCAGCGTCGCGTAGACTCCTCTCGTCATGGCGAAGCAGCAGCGCACGATGCGGGTCGAGCAGCGCAGTCAGCTCGCCGCGATGCAGCAGATGGAGAGCCGCTCCGACGAGGAGCTCGAGGCCGAGACCAAGTTCAAGGCGGCGGCTCAGGCGATCCTCGGCGCGCGCGCGGCGGAGCGCTATGACGCCAAGGCGGCCCGGGCCCACTTCCAGCGCGCGCTGGCCGCGGCGCGCCCGCAGGAGAGGCTGCAGCTGCGCCGCATGGCCGACGCGTCGCTGGCGCTGGCCGAGCGCCGGCCCGATGACCTCAAGCAGGCGGCTGAGCGCCTCGGCGTCGAGCCTCCGTCCAAGCGCCAGCTGCGCGGCCTGAAGCTGATGGGCCTCGTCGCGCCGCCCGCCAGCGCCGGCCTGCTGGCGCGGATTCGCGGCATTCTGATCATCGTCCTGGTGATCGTCCTGGTCCTGGCGATCGGGTACGGGATCGTGGAGCTGGTCGCGCTCCCGTTCGGCGGCGTCTCCACCGACCTGTCGATCTTCTGGACGTTCGTGGTCGTGGCGATCGCGGTCGGGACACTCGTATTCGTCGGCCGACGGCGGCAGAAGCGCGCGCAGGCCGAGCGCGCCGAGCAGATCGCCGCGCGCTCGCACTGACCACGCGGTCAGCCCGTGTGCGGCCGCTACACGCTCGCCACGCCGAACCCGGCTGAGGTCCGGGCGCGGTTCCCGATCGGCGAGTCGATCGAGGTCCGCCCGCGCTACAACATCGCTCCCGGCGACGAGATCCTCGCCGTCACGACCGATCGCGCGGGCCGGCCGCGGGGTGAGCAGCTGCGCTGGGGGCTCGTTCCCTCGTGGGCCAAGAGCCCGGACACCGGGCTGAAGATGATCAACGCGCGCGTGGAGACGGTCGCCGAGCGCCCCGCCTTTCGCGGCCCTTACGAGCGCTTTCGCTGCCTGATCATCGCCGACGGGTTCTACGAGTGGCAGCGGATGCCGCACGGGCCCAAGCAGCCGTTTCACATCACCCGCTCCGATGACGCGCTGTTCGCCTTCGCCGGCCTGTGGTCGATCTGGCACGGCGAGGACGGCACGACGCTGCGCACGTGCACGATCCTGACCACAGCGGCCAACGCGGCCGTGGCGTCGCTGCACGACCGGATGCCGGTGATCCTCGATCCGGCGGCCGAGGGGCCGTGGCTCGATGCCGCGACTCCCGTGGCCCGGCTCCCGGAGCTGCTCACGAGCCTCACCCCCGAGCGGACGGCGCTGCATCCGGTCGGCCGGGCGGTCAACGACGCCCGCTACGACGGACCCGAGTGCCTCGCGCCGCCCGAGCCGGACCCGCAGGCCGCGTTGTTCTAGTGTCGCGCGGCGGCCGGGGACCGCTGATCGTTCAGGCGCGGTCGGTCGAGACGATCAGCACGCTCGAGCGCGCCTTGTGCGACACCTTGTTGGGCACGCTGCCCATCACGAACCGGCGGGCGCTGTGCATGCCCTGGTTGCCGACCACGATCAGCTCCGCCCCCACCTTGGCCGCGACCTCGACCAGGGCATCGGCCGGATCCCCGCGCAGCGTGTGCGTCCTGGCCTCGACGCCGCCCACGCGGACGGCCACGGCCGCCTGTTCCACGGTCGCGTCGACCTGCGCATCGGGCAGTGGCGCCCAGATCTTGGCCGCCGCGTCGGGCGCGCCCGAGATCCGGGCCCCGCGCACCGGCTCATACGCGGCCACGATGTGCAGATCCGAGCCGAGCGCCTTGGCCAGCGTCGCCGCCTCCTCGACCGCCCGCTTGGCGGTTTCGGACCCATCGGTTCCCACAACGATCGCTTTGTACATATCGTCTCCTCCCCCGGCCTCCGTGGGAGGCAGACCCTATCGAAGCGCGGCACCTCTGCGGAGTCCGCCGGGTGAGAAATTTCGCCTCCGTGCTTTGGACCTATCCACTTCTTACCGGCGGCGAGCGGCCGGTTTCAGATTCGGGTTCTCCCAGCCGGTATCCGACGGGTTCACGTTCTCGCCCGGCGGCACGATCTCGTCGATGCGGTCGAGGATCTCGTCGCTCAGCGCGATCTCGGCCGCCGGCAGCTGCGACTCCAGGTGCTCCATCGTGCGCGGGCCGATGATCGCCGAGGTCACGGCGGGATGGCGGATCACGAACGCGAGCGCCAGCCCGATCAGGGACATCCCGGACTCGTCGGCCAGCCGCGCCAGTGCATCGGCCGCGTCGAGCTTGCGCTGGTTGCCGGGCAGCGACATGTCATAGCGGCTCGGCAGCATCTGGGCGCGCCGGGACTCGGGAATGTCGGTGTCCTTGCGGTAGCGCCCCGACAGCCACCCGCCGGCGAGCGGGCTCCAGGGGATCACGCCCATGCCGTAGCGCCGGCAGGTCGGGAGCACGTCGTTCTCGACCCCTCGGATCAGCATCGAGTACGGCGGCTGCTCGGTCACGAAGCGCTCGCGGCCGCGGCGCTCGGCGGTCCATTGCGCCTCGACGATCTGGCTCGGCGGGAAGGTCGAGGATCCGATGTAGCGGACCTTGCCCGCGCGCACGAGGTCGGTGAGCGCGCCGAGCGTCTCGTCGATGTCGGTGTCGAGCTCCGGACGGTGGATCTGGTAGAGGTCGATCCAATCGGTGCCGAGCCGCCTGAGGCTGTTCTCGACCTCGGTGATGATCCAGCGCCGCGAGTTGCCGAACTGGTTGGGGTCATCCCCCATCTTGCCGTGCACCTTCGTGGCCAGCACGACGTCGTCGCGACGACCGCCGGCCAGCGCCTTGCCGACGATCTCCTCGGACTCGCCGCGCGAGTACACGTCGGCGGTGTCGATGAAGTTGATCCCTGCGTCGAGTGCGCGGTGGATGATCCGGGCCGAGTCCTCGTGATCGGTGTTGCCCCAGGCCCCGAACATCATCGCCCCGAGGCACAGCGGGCTGACCTTCACTCCGGTGGTTCCAAGCGTGCGATATTCCATCCCGAGAACCTAGCGAACCGGGATCGTCGCCCCGGGACGCCTCACTTGCGCCGGCGGGTCTTGGACCTCGACTTGGACGGCGGGGGATTCCTGGCGATTGCGCGGCGGCGCTGGCTGATGCGGATCGCCACGCCGATCGATCCGCCGAGCGCGATCGCCCCGATGTAGTTCACCGGAGACGGGATCACGAGGATCACCGCGATCCCGAGCATCGCCAGCCAGATCGCCGGACGGTAGTCGCGCCAGTCGCCGGTCATGCCGACACGCTACCGGGCCCGCCGGCATAGGCGACCATCGACGCCAGCCGGCGGCCGGCGCGGACGAGGCTCCCGACGGTCTGCGCATGGCCGTCATCGAGGTGGGTGGCGAGCGCGATGAAGATCTGGGCGGTCGTGAGCGCGTCGCCGAGCGCGTCGTGGGGCCGCTCGGCGGGCAGTCCCAGCAGCCCGGCCAGCGCGGTCAGCGAGACCCACGGCGGCGCGCTCCCGTCGCGCTCGTGTAGCCACACCTGACCGAGCGTGATCGTGTCCACGATCGGCCCGCGCAGCTTCACCCCCTGCCGGCGCAGCGCCGGGCCGAGGAACGCTCGCTCCACCCCGGCCGCGTGGGCGACGAGGATCCGCCCCGTCATCGCCTCCAGCAACGGCACGATCGCCGCGTCGAGCGGCGGCGCGTCGGCCAGGTCGGCGGCGCGCATGCCGTGCACGCGGATCGAGGACTCGCTGAGGACCCCCTCCGGCCGCGCCAGCCCCGTGACGGCGTGATGCAGCTGCACCCGGCCGCACTCGACCGGGAGCGCGCCGAAGGAGATGATCTCGTGCCGCCCGGGGTCCAGCCCGCTCAGCTCGAGGTCGACCACGCACCAGCTCGCCTCGCGCCACGGCATCCGCCGGCCCGAGCGCTCAGCTCGCGCGTACGCGGCCGCCGACGTGCAGCGCGGCTCGCGGCCGCCGAGCGACGGCAGCCGGGGTCTCACGTGACTCCGATGTGGACGTCGGCGGCGATGCGCTTCTGGATCGACGCCACGGCCCGGAAGGCCTCCCGGAGATGGCTGCGGGTCAGTGCGCTGAGGGCCGCCGGATCGACGTAGTCGTCGGGGGCGCGGCCGGCCCGCATTAGCTGGACCTGGTGCTCGATCCGCAACCCGTGGATCAGCTCGAACGCGTCGATCAGCGTGTGGGCGTGTGCGCTCGGCAAGGTGCCGGCGTCGGCGGCGGCGCGCAGCCGCTCGCCGGTCGAGCCGCTGGTCACTCCGGCCGCCATGCCGGCCCATCGGGCGAGGCCGACAACGGGCACGATCCCGGCCTTCTTGAGGTCGAGCCGGCCGCGGTGCTCGCCGCTGTGCTCGACGACGAGCCCGCGCATGAACCCGGTCGGCGGCCGGTAGGAGAGCGCGAAGCGGGCCAGCATCCGCAGCAGGTCGGGGTTGCCCGGGGCGACGCGGAACGTCTCCGAGATCGGGCTTCCGAGGTGCAGGCCCCAGACCGGGCGGCTGTCGACCAGCACCGAGACGAGGATCAGCGCCTTCTCCTGGGTCGGATCGGCGATCATGCCGCGGGCCACGCGGCGCCAGGACTCGACCGAGCGCACGAACAGCAGGTCCGATGCCGTGGCTCCATGCGGATCGGGATTGAACCCGCATGCCTCGAGCCCGGCCACCACCGTCGTCGCGACACCGTGGAGGTAGGGCCTGATCTGATGCTCGTCGACGTCGCCGACCCAGGCGATGGCGCTGTCGATGTCCGATGCCGGCGTGGCCTCCCGGCGCGCCTGACTGCCGAGCGCGAGCCACGAGAATGGTGCCGCCGGCTCGCCTGCCTCGTCCACGGCCAGTTCGACCAGCCGTCGCGTCAGCGCGTCGAGCACAACCGCGTAGACGGCGCTGATGTTGGTGGGCGCGACGCGCGCGTCGTACAGGGCGATCACCGACGGGTTCAGGTCGCGCGCGACGACCGCCAGCTCCTGTGGGCTCGTGGCGGCGGCGATCGCCTGGCGCAGGTAGAACGAGGACCGGGTCTCCACCGCCACGAGGTCGAGGTCGGACACTACGCCCAGCACCCGCCCCGTCGCCGAGATGACCGGGAAGTGGCGAAAGCCGCGGTCGAGCATGTCGAGCAGGACCTCGCCGCCGAGCTGCTCGGCGGTGCAGGTGTAGGCGGGGGCCGACATCGCCGCCGACACCGGTGCATCGCCCGGAATGCCGTTGGCCACCACGCGGGTGCGGAGGTCACGATCAGTGAGGATGCCCAGCGCCCCGTCGCCGAGGTCGATCACGACCGACGTCTGCGCGGCCGCGGTCATCATCTGCGCCGCCTCGCGGATCGATGTGTCGGGCCGGCAGATGACGGCCTCGCCCCGCAGGAGCGTGCCGACCGGCTGGTGCGCGGGATCACGCGAGGGCGGCGCGGCGCCGGCCTCGATCATCGGCGCTTCGAGCAGCGACCGGGCCACGAACCGCAGGGCGTCGGGGCGCGAGAGCAGCCCCTTGGCCACCTCGGCGGGGATCCGGTAGCACAGCGTGTCCTCGACCGCGCGCGCCTCGAAGCCCGTCGGCAGACCGGAGAGCATTGAGGCGTGGCCGAACAGCTCGCCCTCGCCGAGCAGATCGAGCACGCGGCCGTCGTGCACAATCTCGACCGCGCCGCTGCGCACGACCCGCAGGTGGGCCACCGGGTCGGACCCCTGGGAGAAGATCGTGCTCTCGGCACGGTGGAACTCGACCTCGGCGGAAGCCGCCACCTGTTCCACGTCGCCTGGGTCCAGGGCCTCGAACGGCGGGTGCTCACGCAGGAAGCGCGTCACCTCCGGCGGCGCAACCGCCGCGCCCGGCCCGGTCCTCACCCCGTCGCCGGCGTCGTCGTCTCCGTCACGGGCGCCCGGGTGTTCCGTTTGATCATGTCCGCGCATTTCTCGCCCACCATCATCGTCGTGATGCAGGGATTGATAGCGGGCAGCGACGGGAGATTCATCAGGTCAGGCCGGTCGAGCCCCTCCTCGGTCCGCGCGAACAGCCCGATCTCCCATAACTGGGTCGACGTCCGGATCATCGGTAGTCATCACGGCGCCATCTCGCCGAGCGCGGCGCCCTCGAGGGTCGGTACCTCCGCAGCGTGCTCCTGCAGCACCTCGATCGGCTTGCGGTTGTAGACCGCGAAGTAGTAGATCGCTCCGACGATCACCACGAGGCCGATGAACAGGAAGGCGATGTACTGCCAGTACCAGTGCCCGGGGATCACGTGCCCGTTGGCATCCTTGGTCCCGGCGAGCGCGTCGTACACCCCGGACCGTGGCCACGCGATGTTGAGGGCGACGACCGCGCCGTAGATCACGGCGATGATGTTCACCGGCAGCCCCCACTTCCCGAGCGAGAAGTAGGGCCCGTGGTCGGGCTTGGGCCAAGTCCCGCGGAAGCGGCGGATCAGCATCCCGCCGGTCACTCCGAGATAGGCCAGGTAGAACATCACGATCGCCACCGAGGTCAGCGCGATGAACGCGCTCTGGTTGCCGATGTTGATCGCGATCAGACACAGCGACAGGAAGCCGACCACGAGCGCGGGGATGATCGGCACCTTGCGATGGCCGGACACCCGCGCGATGTGGGTCCCGAACGGCAGCCGGCCGTCGCGCGCCATCGAGAACAGCAGCCGGATACACGACGTCATCACCGCCAACGTGCACACGGTGATCGCGATCGCCGAGTCGACCAGGAAGATCTTGCCGACGGTCGAGCCGAGCGCCTGCTTGAGGATGTACGGCAGGCCCAGCAGCGGGATGTTCGGGTCGTGGATGTTCTTGACGTCCATCAGCGCCAGCAGGATCACCAGGCCGCCGATCAGCGCAGCGGCGCCGAGCGCGCGCAGGATCGCCGGTGGCGCTTTCTTCCGCGGCTCGTTCGTCTCCTCCGCGAGTGTCCCCGCGGTGTCGAACCCGTACATCACGTAGGCGCTCATGATCCCGCCGATGATGAAGGCCCCGAAGTAGCCCCACTTGTGCCCGGCGCCGAGGCCGAGCGTGTCGGTCACGACGCCGGGGCCGCGCTGGATGTGGAAGCACAGCAGGACGACGAGCAGCGAGGCGCCGATCAGCTCGGCGAGCACGCCGAAGTTGTTGATCCGGGACATGATCTTGACGCCGAGCATGTTGATCACGGTGCCGAAGAGGATCAGGATCGCGCCCAGCAGCAGCGCATTCTGGGCGCCGCCCTTGGTCGCGTAGGTGCCGGCGTCAGCGACCGAGCCGACGATCTGGAACTTGGTCGAGACCTGCGGCAGCACGACCTGCCACGCGACGGCGACGGCCGCGACGGTGACGATCGAGCCGACCACGTAGATCCAGCCGGTCATCCACGAGCTGAAGGGCCCGGCGACCTTCTTCGACCACTGATACACCGAGCCCGCGAGCGGGTATTGACCGGCCATCTCGGCAAAGCACAACGCCACCAGCATCTGGCCGGCGAAGACGATCAGCCATGTCCACCATACGGCGGGGCCGGCCCACAGATACCCGAACGCGAACAGCTGGATGACGCCGGTCAGGATCGAGATGTAGCTGAACCCGGCAGCGAACGAGGAGAAGCCCCCCAGCGAGCGATCGAGCTCCTGCTTGTAGCCAAATCCGGCCAGCTCATTGCTGTCCACAGCGGTTTCGTTCGTGGGCTGCCCGGAAGCTTCTACTGTCGCCATCAACCAACCTCCCCATTCACGCCGTCGAACGGCGCGAGTTCTAGGAACAGTTCAGAGTCTCTGTGCCGGGTCTCGTAGCCTGGCGATGACCCGTCCGTCGGCCTGGTGCCGACCTGGTGCGTCCCGCGGGATCCAGTTCTCCTCCGTGGTCCTCCAGTGTCGCGTCCACGGCTCTCGCCGGCTCCGCGGCCCCATTGACCAGGGCCTGAGACAGCTGTTATATATCAGTCGTCTAACTGTGTCAACGCGATCAAGATCCCGTGCCTGCCCATGGCCATAGGCGCCGCCCAGCAGATGTTCGTGGGCGGCGATTGGGGTCCCAGCGCAACCGGTGAGACGTTCGAGGCCACGAGCCCCGCGACGGGCGAGCTGATCGCCAGCATCCCCCAGGGGGACCGCGGCGACGCGCAGCGCGCGATCACCGCCGCGCGGGCCGCCTCCGAGCCGTGGGCGCGGCTGACGGCGTACGAGCGCGCGGCGAAGATGACCACCGTCGGCGATCTGATCGAGTCGCGCCGCGACGAGCTCGCCCGCACGCTGACGCTCGACCAGGGCAAGCCGTTGCACGCCGAGGCCTACGACGAGGTCGACGAGCTGGTGGAGTACTGGCGCATGGCCGCCGAGGATGCCAGGCGGCTCGGCGGCGAGCTGCCCAACTCCGTCTCGCCCGGCAAGCGGGTGATGCTCGTGCGCCGCCCGCGTGGCGTCGTCGGCATCATCAGCCCCTGGAACTGGCCCTACACGATGCCGGCCGAGCTGATCGCCCCCGCGCTCGCCTGTGGCAATGCGGTCGTGTGGACGCCGGCGCCGTCGACCGCGGCGTGCGCGGTGGCCCTGGCCGAGTGCATCGCCGAGGCCGACCTGCCGCCGGGCGTGTTCAACCTGGTCACCGGGCCCGGACCGGTCGTGGGCGATGAGATCGCCCGCAACCCGGGCACCGACGGGGTCGCGTTCATCGGCTCGACCGCGACGGGGCGGATCGTCGGCCAGGCCGCGGCGGGCAAGGCGGCGCTGCTCGAGATGGGCGGCAACGGGCCGCTCGTCGTGATGGACGACGCTAACATCGACGCCGCCGTCGAGGCCACGCTGACGGCGTGCTTCCTGTGCGCCGGGCAGAGCTGCACCGCCGGCGAGCGGATCCTCGTGCATCGGGCGGTGGAGGACGAGTACCTCGAGAAGCTCACCGCCCGCGTGGCGCAGCGGATCCTGCTCGGCGATCCCTTCGACCAGGCGACGACGATGGGCCCGCTCAACAACGAGCCCGTCGCCGGCAAGATGGACCAGCACGTCGCCGACGCGCTCGAGCGCGGCGCGACGGTGCGCAGCGGCGGCGAGCGCGCCACCGGCTACCCGACCGACCTCTACTGGCATGCCACCGTGCTGGCCGGCGTGCCCGCCGATGCTCGGGTCGCGGTCGAGGAGACGTTCGGCCCGATCGCTCCCGTGGTGGCGATCGACTCGCTCGAGCATGCGATCGAGCTGACCAACGCCTCCCCCTACGGGCTGCTCGCGGCGATCTTCACCGCCGATCTCGACCACGGCCTCGAGTTCGCCGACCGCGTGCGGACCGGATGGGTGAACATCAACGAGTCGAGCAACTACTGGGAGGCACAGCTGCCGTTCGGTGGCCGCGCCGGCACCGACAGCGGCATCGGCCGTGTCGGAGGCGCGCACGTGATGCACTCCTTCACCGAGCTCCAGACCGTCGTGCTCACGCCTCACACTCCGCCCTCGTGACGCCCGGCGACGGGGTCGCGCCAGACCCGGTTGCCGAGCTCACCGCGCGGTTGCTCGTCCAGGTGCTCGAGCGCTCCCCGCGCACGCTCACCGGGCTCGCCGACGATCTTCGGCGGACGGCCACCGAGCTGGCCCCGCTCGCGGTCGCGCTCGAGCGCCACGAGCTCGTCGCCTGGGACGCCGGCCGGACGGGCCTGCGTCCGGGAGCGGCCGCGCTCCGCTTCGCGCGCTCGGGCGCCGGGCGCCGGGCGCTCGTCGAGCTAGCGCTCCAGAGCCTGCGCCGGCTGGCCGACGAGAGCGGCGAGACGGCGAACCTGATCCTCCCCCACCCCGCCGCGACGGAGGCGATCGCCCAGATCGACGGCGAGCACCTGCTCGGGGCCACGAACTGGCTCGGCCGCGAGCTGGGATTGCACTGCACGGCGGCCGGCAAGGTGTTCCTGGCCTTTGGGGCGGCGGAGCTGCCGCCCGGTGAGCTCGCCGCGCCGGCCCCGGCCACGATCACCGACCCGGCCCGCCTCGAGCGCGAGCTCGAGGCGGTCCGCGAGGCCGGCTATGCGACGATCGTCGACGAGCTCGAGCCGGGCCTGTCGGCGGTCGGGGCCCCGGTGCGCGACCGTGACGGCAGCGTGATCGCCGCGCTCACCGTGGCCGGAGCCTCACTGCGGCTCGCGCCGGAGCGACTGCAGTTGCTCGGGCGGTTGACGCTCGAGCAGGCGAGCGAGCTGTCGAGCCGCCTCGGAACCACTACAGAACCGCTCTGATCTCGCGCTCGAAGGTCGCGATGTGCAACTCGAGCACCGCGCGGGCGCGGGCCGCATCGCCGGCGGCGATCGCGTGCAACACGTCGTCGTGCTCGTGCACGCGGGCGAACAGGTGCGGGAGCCGGTCGAGGACCAGGTGCCAGATCCGCAGCGACAGGTTGAAGTAGCGCGCCAGCGTGTCCTCGAGATACGGGTTGCCTGCGCAGCGGTAGATGAAGCGGTGCACGCGCGCGTCGAGCGCCATCAGGGCCTCCACATCGTCGCTGCCCTGGCTGTCGGCCAGCTCGGCCAGCAGCCGGTCGAGCTCGGCCCGCTGCGCTTCGGTGAGGCGCTCGGCCGCGCGGTAGGCGGCGTGCCCCTCGAGCTGCATGCGCACGTCGGAGATGTGGGCCAGGTCGGTGATGTTGATCTCGGAGGCGAAGGTGCCCCGCCGCGGGAACACGGCGACGAGGTTCTCGAGCGCGAGCCGCTTGATCGCCTCGCGCACGGGGGTCCTCCCCATCTCGAGCTCCTCGCCGAGCTGGTCCTCGTTGATCGGCGCCCCGGGGGCGATCTTCAGCGTGACGATCCGGTCGCGCAGCTCCGAGTAGGCGCGGTCCGCGAGTAGCTCCCGGGGCCCGGACGGCCGCCCCTTCGGCGCGGCGGCAACGCGCTTGGCCGCCGGCGGTGCGGGGGTCGCTGTCCCGGCCGGAGGCGCGGGCTCGGTGCTCACACCTGGCCCCTCGGTTGACGGGCCGCGTCGCCGCCTGATATATGAGTCATCGATTAGCGATTCTAGACAAGGGACATCGCTTCCGCCAACCCTCAGCCGTCGTTCGGCGCCGCCGGCGGGAGTGCTGTCGAGGTGCCGCATGCGATTCACAGTCGACCCCAGCGCAGCGGAAACCGTCGTCGCGCGGTTGGCCTCGGGCGATGCCCGGAGCGCCCGTGAGAAGGGCGCGGAGCTGGTCCGCCACACGCCCGTGCTCAGCTCCCGGAGCCTGTCGGAGCTGTGCGGGGGGCGGGTGCTGCTGAAGGCCGAGAATCTGCAGCGCACGGGCTCGTTCAAGATCCGCGGCGCGCTGCACAAGCTCTGGGGTCTGGACAATCCCCGGGGCGTCGTGGCGGGTAGCGCCGGCAACCACGCACAGTCGCTGGCCTACGCCGCGCGGGCGAGCAACCTGCCGTGCGAGGTGTTCATGCCGCGCGAGGCCGCGATCGCCAAGATCGCGGCGGTCGAGGCGTTCGGCGGCATCGTTCGGCTCGGCGGCGAGTCGGTCGACGACTGCGTGGCCGCAGCGCGCGAGCGCGCCGCCGAGGTGGGCGCCACGTTCGTGCACCCGTTCGATGACCCGGAGATCATCGTCGGCCAGGCGACGCTCGGGCTCGAGCTGCTCGAGGACGTCGAGGACCTGGCCCAGGTCGTGGTGCCGATCGGCGGTGGCGGGCTGATCGCCGGCGTCGCGGGCGTGATCAAGGCCGCCCGGCCCGAGGTGCGCGTGATCGGCGTGCAGATCGAGGGCTGCGCGCCGTACCCGGGCTCGCTCGATGCGCACACGCCGACGCCGGTCGTGCCGACCGCGACGATCGCCGACGGCATCGCCATCAAACGGCCCGGGGACATCACGCTGCCGCTCGTCGCCCGCTGGGTGGACGACGTCGTCGTGGCCCGCGACGACGACACCGCCGAGGCGATGGTGTGGCTGCTCGAGCGCGCGAAGCTCGTCGTGGAGGGCGGCGGCGCGGTCGGTGTGGCCGCGCTCGTCGCCGGCCAGATCGCGCCGGCGCCGCGGGGCTCCACGGTGATCGTGCTCTCGGGCGGCAACGTCGATGCCGGGCTGCTGGCCGCGATCGCCCAGCGCCACGAGACCACCGTCGGCCGGCGGCTGCGGCTGTTCACCCGGATCTCCGATCGCCCCGGCGGTCTGGCGGCGCTCTTGACCTGCATCGCCGAGGCCGGCGGGAACGTGGTCCACGCCGACCACGTGCGAGAGGCGGTCTCGCTCCACGTGCGTGAGACGGGCGTCGAGATCGCGCTCGAGACCCGCGGCAGCCGGCACGGCGAGGCGATCCTGGCCACGCTCGCACAGGCGGGCTACGCCGTCACCCGGCTCGACCAGGAGACGGTGCCGGGACCCGCCGGCGACGGCGCCACCGCCGCGCAGATGCGGCTCGCGATCAGCGAGACAACTGATCGATGACTGATATATTTGCCCCTCCCGCGGAGGTCCGGGAGAGTGGGCCGGAGAGGGTGGGAATGAGCGAGGGATGTCCATGACCCGGAAGGCCGACGCCGTCATCATCGGCGCAGGTGTGATCGGCGCGTCGATCGCGTTCGAGCTCGCCAAGCGCGGCTATCAGACGCTCAACATCGACAAGCTGCCGGCGTCCGGCTACGGACCGACGAGCAACTCGTGCGCGATCGTCCGCGCCCACTACTCCTCCCGCGAGGGGGTGGCGATGGCCTACGAGGGCTTCTTCTATTGGCAGGATTGGGAGCGCTACCTCGAGTCAACCGACGAGTCCGGCGCGGCGAAGTACATGCAGTCGGGCACGATCCTGCTCAAGAGCGGCACCGGCCACCACGAGAAGGTGCTCGCCCACTACCGCGACCTCGGCGTCGAGTACGAGGAGTGGGACAACGAGGAGCTCACGCGCCGCATCCCGATCTACGACACAAGCGCGTTCTGGCCGCCGCGGCGCCCGAGCGACCCGCACTTCTGGGACCAGCCCGAGCAGGAGCTCGACGGCGCCATCTTCACGCCCGGCTCGGGCTACGTGTCCGACCCTCAGCTGGCCACGCACAACCTGCAGCGCGCGGCCGAGGCCAAGGGCGGCGAGTTCCTGTTCAAGGCCGAGGTGGCCGAGATCCGCTCAGGGGGCGAGCGCGTCCGCGGCGTCACGCTCGCCGACGGCCACGAGATCGACGCCCCGATCGTGATCAACGTCGCCGGTCCCCACTCGTTCGTGATCAACCGCATGGCCGGCGTCGAGGACGGGATGAACGTCAAGACCCGCGCCCTGCGCCACGAGGTCCACCACGTCCCGGCGCCGCCGGACTTCGATTTCGAGGCCGACGGGTTCCACACCTCCGACGGCGACACCGGGATCTACTTCCGGCCCGAGTCGGGCAACCACATCCTGATCGGCTCCGAGGATCCCGACTGCGACCCTCGCGTCTGGGTCGAGCGGCCCGACGAGTTCGATCGCAACGTCACCGAGGCCCAGTGGGAGGCGCAGGTGTTCCGCCTCGCCCGCCGCATCCCGACGCTCCGCATCCCCCACGAGCGCAAGGGCGTGGTCGACCTCTACGACGTCTCCGACGACTGGATCCCGATCTACGACCGCTCCGACCTGCCCGGCTTCTACATGGCGGTCGGCACCAGCGGCAACCAGTTCAAGAACGCCCCCGTCGTGGGCCATGTGATGGCCGAGCTGATCGACCGGGTCGAGCACGGCCACGACCAGGATCAGGACCCGATCAAGGTCACGGCCCGCCACACCGGTATCGAGCTCGACACCGGGTTCTACTCGCGCCTGCGGGAGATCAACCCGGACTCGAGCTTCTCGGTCAACGGGTAGGGCTGCGCCGGTTCCGGCAGGTCCCGGGGCGGATACCGGCCGCATGCCGGAACGAGAGCCGCCACCCCGCCCGCCACTGCGAGGCGCTGACCGTGCCCGACAAGCGCGACGCTGCTGCCGACCCCGCGATTGCGGCCGAGGCACGCGGGCTTTACGCCGCCATCGCCGCGCTACCGGATGAGTTCCGTGACGCGCTCGTGGCGATCGAGGGAACGAGCCGCCACACCGTGTGTCACAACACGTTCGTCCATCCCGATGGACGTCAAGCGGTTCGCTGCACTCGGCGTGATCGCGAACTGCACGCCGCTGTGGGGGACCGACTACGACGGCAACTTCTACGACATGTACACCCAGAAGCTCGGACCCGCGCGGATGGACGAGCGTCTGTATCCCTACGGGGATCTGGTGCGCAGCGGAGCCGTGGTCACCTACGGCGCCGACATCCCTGGCGTTCAGATACGCGAGATCCCCCCGCTGATCCAGATCGAATCGCTCCTGACTCGCAAGCGCCCCGGGTTTCCGCGCGACCGCGCACTCGTCCCCCGCCAGCGGAT
>Ga0208714_1000183_pt1 | contig 18780 bp, 16 predicted proteins | sample NGESurshal072012_3_FD_184461 | JGI IMG/M metagenome (GOLD analysis project Ga0208714, IMG submission 184461) | Arctic peat soil microbial communities from Barrow, Alaska - NGEE Surface sample 415-1 shallow-072012 (SPAdes) | ecosystem: Environmental > Terrestrial > Soil > Wetlands > Peat ... | reverse complement strand
GAGCTCGGCTTCGCCGATGCCGCAGCGCCCGGGAACGGCGAGCGCCTGGATGGATCCGAGCGACAGCGGGCGTCGGCGTTCGACGTGCAGTTCTTCGTCGAAGCGGCGCAGCGTGCGCTGCGCGGCGCCCGGCTCGGCCTGCAGGCGCGCCGCCGTGCTCTCGGCGCATCCGAGCGTCGCGTCGGCGAAGGCGAGTGGACCGAGCACGTGATCCCAGTCGCCGTGCGTGGCGAGCAGCCCGCGAGGGACGGGGAAGCCGGCCTGCTCGACGAGCGAGGGCAGCAGTTCGAGCTCTTCGGGCAGCACCGGCGAGTCGATCGCGAACGCCTCCGTCGGATCGCCTGGGGCGCCGACGGCGGCCTCGCCGCCGTCATCCGGCCCGGCTGCTGGGCCGCGGACGATCGTGCAGTGCGCCTGAAACAGCTGGCTGGTCACGACGATCACGTCGCGATGCAGCGAGACCGCTCGCACGGGCGCGCTGGCCCTAGGAGACGCCGAGGAGCTTCGCGGCCTCTTTGAGGTTGGCGACCTCGGCCGTGGGCTTCTTCTGGGAGGAGTCGAGCGTCTCCTTGGTGCGGTTGACCCAGACGACGGGCACGCGCGCTTTGACGCACGGCGCCACGTCGTGGTAGTGGCTGGCGGCGACGTGCACCCAGCCGCGCTTGCCGCCGACGCGCCGGGCGCACTCGGTGAAGTGGGCCGGTTCGGGCTTGTAGGAGCGCACCTGCTGGGCGGTGACGACGAGGTCGAAGTCGGTGGGGATGTGCCGGCGCGTCTGCCCGAGCAGCTTGTCGTCGATGTTCGACAGCAGGCCGAGTTTGTATTTCTTGGCCAGCTTCTGCAGCTGCGTGTTGGTCTCCTTGAAGGGCTTCCAGCGCTGGACGGAGTCGGGCAGGAAGCCCGAGCGCGAGGGCTCCAGCTGCCACTCCAGGCGTTTGGCGATCTCGATCGCGGTGCGTCTGAGCACCTCGGCGTACAGCTCGTAGGAACCGCTCTCGATTTCCTGGGAGATCTCGTGAAACAGCGGGATCAGCACGTTGCGGTCGATCTCGAACTCGTCGCGCTGGGCCTCTTTGGCGAACGCCTCGTAGATGCCGGTCTCCCAGTCGATCAGGGTTCCGTAGACATCGAATGTGACGAACGTGACGTTCTTTGGTATTGGCATCGGGCGGGCATTATGCCGCGCCGGGGCTCCTGAGCGCGGTTACCCCGCTTTGCGTTAGAGTCCCGCGCCGCAATGGATCTGTTGGAGTACCAAGGCAAGCAGCTGTTCGCCCGGCACGGATTGAAGGTCTCTCAGGGCTTGGCGGTGACCACGGTGGGGGACGCGCTGATCGCCGCCGACGAGGTTGGCTACCCGGTCGTCGTCAAGGCCCAGGTGCTGATCGGCGGCCGGGGCAAGGCCGGTGGCGTGAAGCTTGCGGCGAACGAGAGCGAGGTGCGCGAGCACGCCGGCAACATCCTCGGCATGGACATCAAGGGACACACCGTGCGCACGGTGTGGATCGAGCACGCGTCGGACATCGCCTCGGAGTACTACGGGTCGGTGCTGCTCGACCGCTCGGCCAAGCAGCCGCTGGTGATGTTCAGCGTCGAAGGCGGCGTGGACATCGAAGAGGTCGCCGAGCGCACGCCGGAGAAGCTGATCCGCCACCACGTCGACGCGCTGGCGGGCCTTTCGCACGACGAGGGCGTGCAGATCGCCCGTCTCGGCGGCGCCGACGACGACGTGATCGACGGCGTTGCCGATGCGCTCGTGGCGCTGTATGAGGTGTGGCTTGAGGAGGACGCGACGCTCGCGGAGATCAACCCGCTGATCGTCACGCCGGAGCGTGAAGTCAAGGCGCTTGACTCGAAGGTCTCGCTCGACGACAACGCGCTGTACCGCCATCCGGAGAACCAGGCGCTGTCGGACAAGGAGAACGAAGACCCGCTGGAACGCCGCGCCAAGGAAGAGGGCCTGCAGTTCGTCAAGCTCGACGGCGACATCGGCATCCTCGGCAACGGCGCGGGCCTGGTGATGTCGACGCTCGACGTCGTCTCGCACGCCGGCGGCGCGCCGGCGAACTTCCTCGACGCCGGCGGGGGCTCCAACGCGGAGACGATCAAGCAGGCCGTCGACCTGATCCTCGCCAACGAGGCGGTCAAAGCCGTCCTCGTGAACATCTTCGCGGGGATCACGCGCTGCGACGAGGTCGCACTGGGGCTGATCGCGGCGTTCGGCGAGATCAAGCCGTCGGTGCCGTTCGTGGTGCGCCTGGACGGGACCAACGACGTCGAGGGCCGCCGGCTGCTCGGCGAGGCGGCGCTGCCAAACGTGCACTCCGCGAAGACGATGAACGAGGCCGCGGAGATGGTCGTGGCGCTGGCCGCGGGCCAGTCGGTCGGGGCGGTGGCCTGATGTCGGTCCTCATCGACCAGAGCACGCGCCTGTGCGTGGCCGGCATCACCGGGCGCGAGGGCACGTTTCACACGCTGAACAACCGCAACTACGGCACGAACGTCGTCGGCGGCGTCACGCCGGGCAAGGGCGGCCAGGACGTCGAGGGCATCCCCGTGTTCGACAGCTGGGCCGACGCGGTGTCGCAGGTGCAGCCGAACACGGCGATGATCTTCGTCCCGCCGCGCTTCGCCGCCGACGCGATCCTCGAGGCGGCGGCCGCGGGCGTGGAGCTCGTGGTCGCGATCACCGAGGGCATCCCCGCGCACGACGAGCTGCGCGTCTACAACACGCTCAAGCGCGACGGGCACACAGCCGGAACGGCTGGGTCGGGCACGCGGCTGATCGGGCCGAACTGTCCGGGCATCCTCTCGCCGGGCAAGGCCAACGTGGGGATCATCCCGGCGTCGTTCTTCGAGCAGGGCAACGTCGGCGTGGTGTCGCGCTCGGGCACGCTGACTTACCAGATCGGCAACGAGATCGCGCGCGCCGGCTTCGGCTGCAGCACGATCGTCGGCATCGGCGGCGACCCCGTGCCGGGCTCGTCGTTCGTCGACGTGCTCGAGTTGTTCGAGGCCGACGACGACACCGAGCTGGTCGTTCTGTCGGGCGAGATCGGCGGCTCGGCGGAGGAGGAGGCGGCCGAGTACATCGCCGAGAACATGAGCAAGCCGGTGGTTGCCTACATCGCCGGCTTCACCGCGCCGGCGGGCAAGCAGATGGGCCACGCAGGGGCGATCGTCTCGGGCTCGTCGGGCACGGCCGCGGCGAAGGCGCAGGCGCTCGAAGCGAAGGGCGTGCGCGTCGGACGCACCCCGACCGAAGCCGCGGCGATCGCCGTCGAGGTCCTCGGCGGCGCATCCGTCGGCGCCTGAGAGCGCCCGTTGCGCCGCTTGGCGCCGCCCCGTGGTGTCGCATCGGCTGACCGATAGCCGGCCACGCGCACGCGTCGGCTCGCCCCCCTGGCCGCGCGGCGCCCCGACCGCTACGCTTGGCGCTCGTGGATAAGGAGATCGCGAACACGCTTGGTGAGCTGGAGCGCAAGCTGCGCCAGCTCGAACGCGTCCTCGGCGGGATCGGCGAGGGCGACGGACGTTCGGGCGGCGACGAGCAACACGCCGACAGCGCTGTCTCGGCCGCGCTCGCCGAGCCGCCGGGCGCGAGCAGGCTGATCGACGAGGCGGTCGATCGCGCACCGCTCGCCACGGCGGCCGCCGGCGAGCCGTACGCGGGCTGGGAGAGAGACGCGCGCGTGCACCCCGGCGCCGGCACCGACGCGGAGGCCGCGCCCGCCGGGTATGTCGGCTCGAGCGCGGGCGGACGCCGGGCGACCGACGTCACCCCCGCCGCCGACACCGTCACCCCCGCCGCCGACGCCGCCGCGGAGGACCGCGGCGCGGTCGTGCAGCAGCCGGCCAGGAGACCGGCGCGCAGGCCGCCGCCGGTGGCCGACCAGACGCCGAGCGCAGCGGAGCTGCTGCGCTTTCGCGACCACCTGGAGCGCACGGCGCGCGAGCTGACCCACGACTACGACGAGCTGCTCGGACGCATAACCTACGCGGCCGTGCCCACTCCGACAGGACCGACGATCTCCTTCGCGCGCGGCGCGCCTTCGCTGGACATAGTGGACGTGCAGGGCCTGCGCGATGCGGCCGACCGTGCGTTTGAGAGCGACCCGGCCGGGACGACGGCGTACGGCACGTCGATCGGCTACCCGCGCCTGCGCGCGTGGATCGCCGACCGCCATGGCGTGGAGCCCGAGCGCGTGCTCGTGACGAACGGGTCGATGCAGGCGGACGCGTTCCTGTTCGAGCACCTCGTGCGCCCGGGCGACGACGTCGTGGTCGAGCGTCCCTCCTATGACCGCACGCTGCTGTCGCTGCGCGAGCGCGGGGCGAACCTGCACGCGGTCGAGCTGCAGCCGGACGGGATCGACACGCAGGCGCTGTCGCGGCTGCTCGCCTCGGGCCAGGCGCGCCCGAAGCTCGCGCACATCATCCCGAACTTCCAGAACCCGGCCGGCTACACGCTCTCGCTGGCCAAGCGCCAGGGGCTGCTGGCGCTGGCGGCGCAGTACGGCTTCCTCGTGTTCGAGGACGACCCGTACGTGGCGCTGCGCTTCAGCGGCGAGTCGATGCCGACGATGCTCTCGATGGACCCCGAGCGCGTGGTGTACGCGTCGTCGTTCTCAAAGACCGTCTGCCCGGGGATCCGCGTCGGCTATCTGGTCGGCCCGCCGGACTTGATCGAGGCGATCGCGCGGCTGGCGACGAACACGTACATCTCGCCGAACATGGTCGCGCAGTCGATCGTCTACGAGTTCTGCGCGTCGGGGGCGATCGAGCGCTCGATCGAGACCGTCCGCACGGCGCTGGCAAAGCGCGCGCTGACGCTCGCCGAAGCGCTGCGCCGCGAGCTGCCCGAGGCCGAGTTCGTCGCACCCGAGGGCGGCTACTTCATGTGGGTCACGTTTCCGCCCGGCACCGACGTCGCCCGTCTGCACGACGTGGCGGCGGAACTCGGCGTGGCATTCGTCAAGGGCACCGACTTCTTGCTGGAGGGCGGCGAGAACACGCTGCGCCTGGCCTTCTCGGGCGTGACGACCGAGCAGATCGACGAGGGCGTCACGCGTCTCGCCGCCGCCTACCGCTCGCTCTAGCGGCTGACGCCTTGTCGATCGGTGGGCGTCCTTGTGTACTGTCGCGGTCCCGGCGTTCGCTGCGTCCTCGTGTGCTCGACGTCTCGTCAGCGACCGTAACGCTGCCCGAGCACCAGCTGATCCGGAAGCGCCGTTCGCTCCGGCGGTGAAGGGTCGGCGACCACCGAGACGGTCTCGGCGACGCTTGCGGTGACGACGCAGCGGCTGCCGTCGGCGGTTTGGACGACGACCTGCTCGTCGTCGCGCTCGACCAGCTCGCCGTCGAGCCCGGGCTCAAGGCCCGAGGCCTTGAGGTAGTGCAGCAGGTCCTCGGCCTCGTTCTCGAAGCGCAGCACGCGCACGGCGGCACCGACCTCGACGTCGGCGAGCGGCACGCCGCCCAGGCGCGCGCCGGCGACGATCGGGTGGCCGTGAGGGCAGGTCCTGGCGTCGCCGATCGCCGATCGCATGCGCTCCTCGAGCACCGGCGACATCGCGTGCTCCAAGCGCTCGGCCTCCTCGTGCACCTCGTCCCAGGGCACGCCGAGCACGTCGGTGAGGAAGCGCTCGATCAGGCGGTGGCGGCGGACGATCTCCTCGGCGTGCGTGGCTCCCGATGAGGTGAAGGCGATCGTGCGGTCCTTGTCGCGCGTGATGTAGCCGTCGCGCTCGAGCCGCCCGACCATCTCGTGGACGGTCGGCGGCGACAGCTGCATCGCGCGCGCAACGTTGGCGCCGGTCATCGGCAAGCCCGCCTCCTGCAGCCAAAACAGGCTCTGCAGGTACTCCTCCTCGGCGACCGTCGCGGTGTCGCTGCTCATGGCAGTGATCCTAGACCACGCCCGGCGCCGGCCTGCCTATCAGGAGTAGAGCTGATCGAAGGTGCACTCGCGCGTGTTCTTGTCCTCGCGCCAGCGCCGCAGCTTGGCTCCGTGGCGGATGCGCCCGGCGGACACGTGGTCGAAATCGATCTCGACGACGAGCTCGGGGCGCAGGCCGATCCACTGCAGGTCCTTGCCGGCGCTCCAGCGACTGGGGTCGGCCGAGCCGCGCTCGCCGGACTCGTAGTCGGCGAGAAAACCGGGCAGGCGCCGCTTCTCGGCGGCGGACAGCCCGGAGCAATGGCCGACCACGCGCAGCTCGCCGTCATCGGCGTACAACCCGAGGATCAGCGCGCCGACGCTGCCCGGCTCCTTGCCCGGACGCCAGCCGACGAGGACGGCGTCGATCGTGCGCACGCGCTTGACCTTGGCCATTCCCTTGCGCTCCCCCGGCCGGTAGGGGGCGCAGCGATCCTTGGCGATCGCGCCCTCGGCGCTCTGCAGCCATCGCTGCGCGCCCTCGGCGGTCTGCGCCGTCTGCATCAGCTCGACCGGAGCGCCCTTGAACTGCTTGCCCGCGAGCAGCTTCTCCAGCGCGGCGCGACGCTCGGCGAAGGGCAGCGCCAGCAGCGAGCTGTCGTCGCGGGCGAGCAGGTCGAACGCCACGTACACGGCCGGTGTCTCGGCGGCGAGGCGTTCGATGCGCGAGGCGGCCGGGTGAATGCGCTGACCGAGCGCGTCGAAGTCCTCGCGCCCGTCGCCATCGCGCACGACGATCTCACCGTCGAGCACGTAGCGCCCTGCGGGAAGAGCCAGCTCAGGGAAGTAACGTCCGAGCGGCTTGCCGTTTCGCGACTGCAGGAAGATCTCCTCGCCGTCGACGAACGCCAGGCAGCGAAAGCCGTCGAGCTTGACCTCGTAGACGTACTCGTCGCCGCTCGGCAGCTCCTTGCGCGACAGCGCCAGCTGCGGCTTGAGCGGCGGCTGAATCGGCAGCTTCACGACTGCTGCGCCTTGGGCTTGCGCGCGCGGCTGGGCTGCACGCGCTTGGGCTCACCTTTCTGCTTGGCAAAGTGCGGCGGCCACGGCGCGTCGCCGAGCCCCTCGCGCTCATCGCGCGCGGCGAGCTCGAGCAGCGAGTCCAGCCGCCCGGGGCTGTCGTCGATGCCGGCCGACGGGTCGCCGCGTTCGCGCAGGCGCGCCGGCACGGTCTGCATGGTCAGCTCGGCCGGCTCGACGTCGGCGACCTCGTCCCACTCCAGCGGGCACGACACGCGCGCGTCGGGCACCGCGCGCACTGAATACGCCGACGCGACGGTGCGGTCGCGCGCGTTCTGGTTGTAGTCGATGAACACGCCCTCGCGTTCCTCCTTCCACCAGCGGCTGGTCGCGCGACCGGGCATGCGCCGCTCGACCTCGCGCGCCAGCGCGAGCGCGGCCGTGCGCACCTGCAGGAAGTCGTGACCTGCCTCCAGACGTACGTACACGTGGATGCCACGCGATCCAGACGTCTTAGGAAAGCCGAGCAGCCTGTGCTCGTCGAGCACCTCGTGCACCCCGAGCGCGACCTCGCGCACCTCCGCGAAGGGCACGTCGGGCTGAGGATCGAGATCGACGCGCAGCTCGTCGGGATGGTCGAGGTCGGCGCGGCGCACCGGCCAGGGGTTCCAGTCGATCACGCCGAGGTTCACGCCCCACACCAGATGCGCGGCATCGTTGGGCACGAGCTCGCGCGCGTGGCGTCCGCTGGGGAAGGTGACGGTCGCCGTCTGCAGCCACTCGGGCGCGCTGTCGGGCACGCGCTTCTGAAAGAACGGCTCGCCCTGCACGCCGTCCACCCAGCGCTTCATCACCGTCGGGCGCTCGCGCAGGCCGCGCACGACAGCCTCCTGGCACTCGACGTAGTAGTCGACGAGATCGAGCTTCGTCAGCTTGCACTCGGGGAAGAACAGCTTGCCGGGGTTGCTCACGCGCAGCTCGTGGCCGCAGACGTCGACGGTGGCGGGCTCAGCCTTCTTCGCAGCCATTGCTGGAAGGATGCCCGATCGTGCTCCCGCGAACACTGCTCATTGCCGCACGCGCGTTCAACGAGCGACTGAGCGCGCAAACGGTCGCAGCCGCGGTCGCGCGCGGGCTGGCCGACGGCGGGTGGCAGGTCGATCTGTGCCCGATCGACGGGCAGGAGCAGGGCGCAGGTCCGGCGAACGAAGTGCGCGAGCTGCTCGACGCACTGGACTTCGACGCGCGCATGCGCAGCGCACGCGCGCTGATCGTCTGCGAAGCGCGCTTGCAGGAGGACACGCTCGCGGGCAGCGTCGCGTTCGAGATCGCCACGCGGGCACGTCAGGCGGGAGTGCCGTCCTACGCCGTCACGTCGGAGAACCGCCTGGACTCCTTCGACGCGCGCATCCTCGACCTGCAGGCGATCGTCGAGGCCAACAGCGTGCGATCTCTGCGCACAGCCGGGCGCAAGCTCGCCGGCCTGGTGTGAGGCCGGCCGGCCGGCGCAGGCGTCAGCGACGACAACCGGGCACCGCAGCCGGTCGGGCTGGTGTGACGCGGGCCGGCGCAGGCGTCAGCGCTGACAGCCCGGGCACCAGTTCTGCTCGGGCATCGCCGCTCACGATCGCAGAGCCTCGGCCAGCGCTCCGGGAAGCGCTCCGGGAAGCGCTCGCGCCACCTCAAGCACCAGGCGGGTCGCGTCGGCGACCGTCGCGTACTCGAGGTTCGCCGGGACGTCGCTGGCGCGGTGGTAGTTGGCGGGGCTGCGCCAGTCGGTCATCGACACCAGCGTGGCAATCGGGTACCCGGCGCGACTGGGGATCACGCTGTCGGTCGAGGCTCGCGCGCGAAATCCGCGGTGCAGCGTCGTCCCGAGCCGCTCGGCGTGGGCGGCGAGAAGGTCGCGCATCCACGGCCCGGCGTAGCTCTCCATCCACACCGGTCCCTCGGCCTCGAGCATCACCAGGTGCGGCGAGCCGACCGTGTCCAGGTTCACGAACGCCGTGCGCTGCGGCTCGAGCTCTCCGCGGTGGCGTGCGACGAACGCGCGAATGCCGTCCTGCAGCGTCTCCTCCGCGCCGCACGAGACGAGCAGCACGCGCAGCCCCGGGACGGGGTCCTGCTGCAACAGGTGCGCGAGAGCGACCAGCGCGGCGACGCCAGAGAGGTTGTCGTTGGCGCCTTGGACGGTCTCGCTGCGCCAGATGTCCGCCACGGCCGCCGTGCCGAGCAGCCCGACGGCGAGGCCCGCGCGCGCAAACCCGCGCCGCCCGGTGAGCGCCGCCCCGACCGTCGCCAGCCCTCCGCCCAGGCCTATCCACCACTGCGGCAGCGGCGTCTTGAACCGTTCGAGCACCTGTGGCGCACGCTCGTACAGCCGTCGCTGCAGCGTCTGGTCGAACAGCATCCCCGACTGCGGAGCGTCGTGATGCGCGAGCACCACCAGCGTGCTCGGCCCGCGGTCCTCGCCCACGGCGGGGGAGGTGCCGGCCTCGCGCTCACCGATGCGCGCGATCAGATTGACCGTACGCCGGCGGCGGCGCACCAGGCGGCGCAGTATCCGCGGGCCGTTCTGCGCCTCGTCGACGATGCCCGCAAACGCCGTCAGCGCGACCAGGCCGCCGGCCGCGCGCCGGCCGCGCAGGACCAGCGTGGCGCCGGCGATCCCCAGCAGACCCAGGCCGGTGGCGGTCGGCGGGAACGTTCCCCACGAGTCCTCGTCCTCGAGCGCCACCTCCACCCCCGGCACGGCGCGCAGCCTCGCGGCAAGCCAGTCGGCGGCCTCGCGCTCACCGGGCGAGCAGGGCGTGCGGTCGATCGGCGCGAGCGCCTCCACCACCTCGCGCAGGACGGCATCGAGCGCCGTGTCGCCGAGCGGCTGCTGTTGCTCGCTCACAAAAAGCACCCGCCGTCGCCGCGGTAGGTCGGCACCTCGTCGACGATCTCCTCGCCTTCGAGCAAATGCAGGCTGGAGAAGCGCTCGCACAGCTCGCCCGCCTTGGCGTGGCGCAGGTACACGCGGTCGCCGATCGCCAACTCGTCGGCCGCGTGGCCGATCAGCGGCGTCTGCACCTCTCCGGCCCCCTCCTGACCGTCCAGCCGCAGCCCGGAGGGAAGGTATGGCTGGGGCAGGCGGGCGGCGTCGGCGGGCCCGGACGCCAGGTAGCCACCGCCGAGTGCCGTCACGACTCCGCGGCCGGGGCGCCTGACCACGGGCAGTGCGAACAGCGCCGCCGGCCGCGGGCGAAACGCGCTGTAGGCGTCAAACAGCGCCGGGCCGTACAGCCCCGACCCGGCAGTCACCTCCGTCACCGCCGCCTCCGCCGACGTGCGCTCCAGGCTGCCCGTGCCGCCACCGTTGACCAGCTCGAGCGGCGGCCGACCGGCGCGCTGCAGAACCTGCGCCACCGCCTGCACGACCGCGGCACGCCGACCCGCCAGCTCGCGCGCCGACAGCGCCTGCACGAGACCGATCGCGCGGGCGCGCAGCGGCCGGCCGGGCGGCCTGTTGCCGAGGCCGGCGATCTGCGCCTCATACATCATCACCCCCACCAGCGCCAGGCGCTCGCGCGCGACGATCGCCCGGGCCAGCTCGGCGGCCTGTTCGGGCGAGTGCGTCGGCGAGCGCTTGACACCGACCCGCACCCGCCCGCCGAGCGTCCGCCAGCCGGAGTCGACGTCGATGCAGACGCGCACCGCAGCCGCGCCCGAGGTCCCGATCGCCCCCTGCAGCGACTCGAGCTGCTCGGCGCTGTCGACCATCACCGTGATCCGCTCGACCGCCGACTGCGATCGCTCGGCCAGCGTGCACAGCGCCGGAGCGTCGGCCGTCGGGTAGGCGACGAGGATGTCGTCGGTCCCGTGCGAGGCCAGCCACAGCGCCTCGGGCAGCGTGAACGCAAGCGTGCCCTGAAAGCCGCCGCGCGTCAGGACTTGCTGCTGCAGCGCGCGACAGCGCAGCGACTTGCTGGCGAGCCGAATCGGCTTGCCGCCCGCCCGGCGTTCGAGGTCCTCGGCGTTGGCGCGCAGAGCGTCCAGGTCGACGAGCGCGAACGGCGCCTGCAGGGCGGCGGTCGCGCGCTCCAGGCGCGTGTAGGCCGCCTCAGCCACCGGCGGAGCCCTCGACGACCGAACCCGGGGCGGAGCCCTCGGCGACCGGGCCCAGCACGCGGTCGGTCCACTCGTTGGCGAAGCGGCCGCGCGGGTCCAGGCGTGCGCGCACGGCCTGAAAGCGCTCCCAGTCCGGATAGCGCGCGCGCAGCGTGTCGGCCGTCTGGAAGTGGCGCTTGCCCCAGTGCGGCCGGCCGCCCAGCTCGTCCATGATCGCCTCGACCGCGCGAAAGTACGGCTGCCACTGCATCCCCTCGAACATGTGCACCGCGATGTAGCCGCTGTCGCGGCCGGCGGCCGTGCTGAGGAAGGCGTCGTCGGGCGCCACCGTGCGCACCTCGATCGGGAACGGCACGGCAAAGCCGCGCTGCTCGATCGCCTCCAGCACACGCCGCACGGCCTGCGGCGTGTGCTCGCGCGGCAGCGCGTACTCCATCTCGGTGAAGCGCACCAGGCGCGGGCTGGCGAAGATCGCCGCCGAGCGGTCGACGCGCTCGCTGCGCCCGGCCAGGCGCGTTACCAGTCGGTTGATCTGCGGGATGCGTCCGGGCAGGCGGCGCCCGGCGCGGCAGAGCAGCCCGAACGCGTGGTTGGTGAGCAGCACGTCGTTCGTGTACGCCGCGAGCCGGCTGCGCGGCTTCGGCGGCTCGTCGGTGCGATTGTTCGTGCGCGTCAGCGCCACGTCGGCATGCGGGAAGACGAAGAACTCGAAGTGGTCGTTGCCGAGCGCGAGCTCCTCGAAGCGCTCCAGCGTCTGCGCGAGCGGCGCCGGCGCGTCGAGGCCGCGCAGCGTGAACGCCGGCACGCAGCGCAGCGTCACCTCGGCGATCACACCCAGTGCGCCCAGGCCAACGCGTGCCGCGCCGAAGATCTCCTGATCGCGCTCGGGCGAGCAGACCAGCGTGGAGCCGTCGGCGAGCACCAGCGTCAGCTCGACCACCTGTGCGGAGATGTTGCGCAGGCGCGCGCCCGTCCCGTGCGTGGCCGTCGAGATCGCCCCGGCGATGCTCTGAACGTCGATGTCGCCGAGGTTCTCCATCGCCAGGCCATGCGCGTCCAGGCGCTGGCTCAGGTCGCCGATCGTGATGCCCGCCTGCGCGCGCACCAGGCCGCTGGAGGTGTCGACGTCGAGCACGCGCGACAGCCGATCGAGACGCACCTGCGCCCCCTCGCTGCAGGCGATCTCGCTGAACGAATGCCCAGCGCCAACCGCGCGCACGCGTTGCCCGCTGTCTCCGGCGTGTGCGATCGCCGCCGACAGCTCCTCGATCGACCCCGGCCGCTGCACCGTGACGGGCGTGCAGTGCTGGTCGCCGGCCCAGTTCTGCCACCGCGGAGAGTGCTGGTGGGGATCGCTAGTCTCGCTCATCAGATGACCGAGCCCGAGCCTACTGCGAGCCCGGCCGCTCGCGCCTCGCGCGCGCGCTCGCGGCCGACGCCGGGCGCCAGGCGGGCCACCGTGATCGGGGCCGGCTCCTTCGGGACGGCGCTCGCCGTCCTGCTCGCCCGCGGTGGGCTGCGCACGACGCTTCAGACACGCACGCCCGAGCAGGCGGCGACGCTCGATTCCGAGCGCCAGAACAGCGTGTACCTGCCGGGCGTCGAGCTGCCCGCGCAGCTGCGCATCGAACCCGCTTCGGCGGGCGTCGAGCGTGCGGACTACGTGTTTCTGGCTGTGCCCTCGCGCGGCCTCGCCGAGGTGATCGCGACGCTCGGATCCGGCGGCCTCGGCCGGCGCGCGGCCGTCGTGTCGGTCGCCAAGGGACTCGTCCCGCCCGAGGGCCTGCCGCCCACCACCGTGCTCAGCGCCGCGTTCGGCGCCGGTCGCGTGGCCTGCGTCGGCGGCCCTGCGCACGCCCAGGAGATGGTGCACCACGGAGCCGGGCTAGTCGCCGCGTCCAGCGACGAGGAGCTCACGCGCTCGCTCGCCCAGGTCTTCACCCGCGCAGGCGTCGTCTGCGAGCAGTCCAACGACCCGATCGGCGTCGAGCTGGCGGGCGCCGCCAAGAACGCCGCCGCGCTGGCGGCCGGCGCGACCGAGGCGCAGGGGCTGAACGCCGCCGGAGCCGCCGCCGGGCACATCTTCGCCGAGGTCTGGCGCTACGCCGAGGGTCTCGGCGCGCGTCCCGAGTCGATGATCGGGCTCGCCGGCGCCGGCGATCTCGTCGCGACCGCTCTCGCGCGCGAGAGCCGCAACCGCCGCGCCGGAGAACTGCTCGCCGCCGGCGTACCCGCCGCCGAGATCCACGCCCGCGTCGGCCAGGCCGTCGAGGCGCTGGAGTCCGTCCCGCTGCTCGCCCGCGCGCTCGAGCGAGCAGGCGTGGGCGCGCCCGTCACCGGCGCGCTCGGGCGCCTGATCGCCGGCGAGCTGCCACTCGACGACTGGGTCGCACTCGTCCGCGCGACCGTCCCGCCTCCCGCGCGCTGGCGCCGGCGCCCGCAGCCCGGCTTCTGGCGACGCGTCTGGCGACGGCTCGCCGGTTGACGCTCGCGCGGCGAGCTACACGGGTGGGCTCCTGCGCGTCGAGCGGCGGTAGTGCGCGGGGGGTGTGATGTTGCTTTTGGAGCGCGCGATAGCAAAGGTATATACGTTGTAGATACCATGGCGCACCGACTCTGCGAGTGGACATACAAGTCCTCCGCGGTGTAAATACCATCGCTATCTCCAACGCCCATCTTCCATCCCTATACCGCCAGGAGGCTTACACCTGATGCCCGCCGCAGACGACGAAGTCGATCCAACGAAAGGGCTGTCGCTCGATCCAGATCAGTTTCACGAGCAGCAGGCCCGGCGCGAGAAGATCCTCTCCATGCAGGACGCCATTCGCCCCGGCCGCACGACCCCCATCGCCATCCGCTTCGACCAGTTCACGCTCGAGCGGCTGAAGGCGCTCGCCGCGCTGCACAACACCGGCTACCAGACGCTGCTCAAGGAGTTCGTCGTCGAGCGCCTCTACGAGGAGGAGAAGCGCGCCGGAATCATCGATCGATGAGCGTGCTCACGACCGCCTCGTAGACGCCCGCGCCGTGGCCGGCCTCGGCGACCCGCACGTTGTCGTGCGCAGCCGCCGCCTCGGCGATCGACGGGTCGCGCTCGACGGCATTTGCGACCAGCCAGAACGTCTGCACGTGCTCGGCGCACGCCAGATCCTCACGCGAGTCGCCCACCGCGAACGTCTCCCCGCGTGAATATCCACGCGCGCGACTGTGGAAAGCGACCGCCGCCGCCTTCGACGCGCTGATCGGCAGCAGGTGGTAGCCGCGCACGTGCGGCAGCTCGGCCAGCGCCGGCGAGCGGCGGTTGACGACACCGTTGTCGACCAGGCGCAGGTTGCCGTGACCGCGCTCGGCGAGCAACGCGTCGGCCTCGAACGCATCCACCAGCCCGCGGAACAGGTGCGAGACCTCGCGCTGCACGTGCCACGGCTCGTGGTACTCCAGACGGCCGGCGTAGTGCTCCAGCAGCAGATCCGGCGCACCCGAGCGCTCGATCTGCTCGGCGATCGTCAGCTCGCCCGGCTGCAGGTCGCCCGTCAGCCAGTTCTCCTCGCCGTCGAGCACCACGCACGCCCCCGCCTCGTAGATGAACGACGCCTGTCCGAGCAGGCGCGCGTCCTCGTACACCTGCGCACGCCGGCGGCCCGACATCAGCACGACCTCCACGTCCGCGCGCAGGCACGCCTGCACCGCGCGCACGCCGTCGATCGAAACCGCCCCATCGCCGTCGTGCAACAGCGACGCGCCGCGGCCGAGCAGCGTGCCGTCGAGGTCGACGTACAGGCAGCGCACCCGAGCGCCGGCGCTCACGCGCGGCTCCCCCGCCGCTCGCCCAAGGTCGCGGCCGCGTGCCCCGGTCTGGCGCCGTCGCTCACACCGCTCCCCGAGAGCTCCGCCAGGCTCGCCAGCGGCGGGCGCTCCGGCGGAGCGAGTGCCGCCGCCGCGCCGTTCGGCGTCAGGCGGCCCTCCTGCTCCAGGCGCCGCGCGATCGTCGCCAGCACCGTCAGCGCCATCGGCGACAGCGCCGACAGCGTCTGGTGGCGGTTGTGGTGCTGCTCGAGGTCGACCTGGGCGATCCCCTCGATGCCCACCGTTCGCCACGCGTCGATCAGCATCGCGATCTCCACGCCGTAGCCCGTCGCAAACGGCAGGCGCTCCAGCAGCTCCCTGCGCGCCGCCACCTCACCCGCCAGCGGCTGGCGGATCTGCGCGAGCTGCGGATAGAACAGCGCCAGCGCCGGTCGCGCCATCAGGTGGTTCACGCGGCCGCCTTCCTCGGCTGGGTCCGCGCCGTGGTCTTCGGCGGCCTCCTGCGCGACGTGGCCGGCCCGGCTCGGCTCCGTGCCTGCGCCGGCCAACGGCCGCCGGTAGAAGGCCTTGACGAACGACACGTTCGGCTCGCACAGCAGCGGGCCCAGCAGGCCCGTCGCAAAGTGCGCCGAGAAGCGCTCGCTGTCGGCGTCCACGAAGCACACCACGTCGCTCTCCAGCCTCGACAGCGTGCGCCACATCGCATCGCCCTTGCCCAGCACCGGCCCGAACGACGGCAGCAGATCGTCCTCTTGCCAGACCTCCGCCCCCGCCTGCGCCGCCAACTCGGCCGTGCCGTCCGGCGAGGCCGCGTCGACGACCACGATCCGATCGAGCGCGCCCGCCTCGCGCAGGGCGCCCAGCGCGCCGACGATCTCCCCCACCGTGCCCGCGCATTCGCGCGCCGGCAGGCACACCGACACGCTCAGCCCGCGCTGCGCGCGCGCCGCCGCGATCCGCTCGGGCGTGTACGCCGAGTGGCAAAACGTCCGCGCTTTCGCCCGGTCGTTGCTCGCATCGTCTCCTACGCTCGCGCCGGCTGCGGCCATCGCCTCTACTATCGCAACCCATGGCCAAAGACCGCCAGACCGAGCCGTGGAGCGCGCTGCTCGACGCCGGGCGCGCCGACGGACGGCTCGTCCGCGAGGCCCACGAAGGCCCCGGCAAGCCCAAGCTCGTCGATCCGCCGCCCGAGCTGCATCCCGACGTGCTCGGCGCGCTCGATCGCCTCGGCATCCAGCAGCTGTACTCCCACCAGGCCGACGCCGTCTACGCCGCCGCCGACGGCCCGACGATCGTCACCACCGGCACCGCCTCAGGCAAGTCCATGTGCTTCAACCTGCCCACCCTGCACATCCTCTGCCAGCAGGCGCGCGCGCGGGCGCTGTACCTCTATCCGACCAAGGCGCTCGCCCAGGACCAAGCGCGCGCGCTCGCCGGCTTCGGCCTGTCAAAGCGCGTGCGCCCGGCAATCTACGACGGCGACACCCCGCGCGAGGCGCGCGCCGAGATCCGCAAGAACGCCAACGTCGTGCTCACCAACCCCGACATGCTGCACGTCGGCATCCTGCCCAACCACGGCGCTTGGCACGACCTGTTCGCCAACCTCGCCGTCGTCGTCATCGACGAGGCCCACGTCTACCGCGGCGTGTTCGGCTCCCACGTCGCCAACGTGCTGCGCCGCCTGCGCCGCATCGCCGCCGCCTACGGCACCGAGCCGCGCTTCCTGCTCACCTCCGCCACCATCGCCAACCCCGTCGAGCTCGCGCAGCGGCTCACCGGCCTGCACGACGTCGCCCTGATCGACGACGACGGCTCCCCCGCGCCCGAGCGGCGCATCGCCGTGTGGAACCCGCCGCTCACCGACGAGACCGTCGGCGCGCGCCGCTCCGCGCTCGGCGAGGCCGCCGAGCTGCTCGCGCGCCTCGTCCGCGAGGACGCGCGCACGATCTGCTTCATCAAGTCGCGCAAGGCCGTCGAGCTGCTCAGTCGCCTGGTCAAAGACGACCTCTCCCAGACCCATCCCGAGCTCGCCGAGCTCGTCGTCCCCTACCGCGCCGGCTACACCCCCCAGCAGCGCCGCGAGCTCGAGGGCCGGCTGATGCGCGGCGAGTTGCGCGCCGTCATCACCACCGACGCGCTCGAGCTCGGCATCGACATCGGCGCGCTCGACGCCGCCGTCGTCGTCACCTTCCCCGGCACCGTCGCCTCGCTGCGCCAGATGTGGGGGCGCGCCGGGCGCTCCACCATCGAGCGACGCGGGCGCGGGCTGGCGCTGTACATCGCCGGCGAGGACGCCCTCGACCAGTTCTTCTGCCGCCATCCCGAAGACTTCCTGCGGCGCCCCGTCGAGGCCGCCATCCTCGACCACGAGAGCCCGCTCATCTTCCGCCAGCACCTGCTCTGCTCGGCGCACGAGGGCCCGCTGTCGCGCGCGGACGCCGAGTTCCTCGGACCGCGCTGGGAGGCCCACGCCGAGGTTCTGCTCAGCGCCGGCGAGCTGCGACGCAGACCGCGTGACGCCAGCGCGCACGCCGACCCCATAGATCAAACCGGCCGACCAGCCGAGCACGGCTCTGAATCGGGCACCTACGTTCCTCGCCGCCACGGCTCCTATCCCGCCGGCGACGTCTCGCTGCGCTCCGCCTCGCCCGAGCGCTACGACATCATCGACGTGTCCTCCGGCGAGCTGCTCGGCTCCACCGAGGCCGCGCGCGCGCACTCCACCGTGCACCAGGGCGCCGTCTACCTGCATCTCGGCGAGACCTACGAGGTGCGCGAGCTCGACCTCGATCGCCACCGCGCGCTCGTCGCGCCCTTCTCCGGCGACTGGTACACCCAGCCCAAGCGCGCCACCGACACCGACATCGTGCGCCTGCTCGACCGCCGCCATGCGCTCGGCGTGACGCTCTCCTTCGGCGAGGTCAGCGTCACCGACACCGTCCTCGCCTACCAGCGCAAGGGCGTCTCCGACCATGCCTTCCGCGAGCTCGTCCCGCTCGACCTGCCGCCCACCAGCTTCCCCACCCAGGCCTTGTGGTTCGAGCTCGACTCCGGTCAGCTCGAAGACGAGATCCCGCTCGAGATGCTGCTCGGCGCGCTGCACGCCACCGAGCACGCGCAGATCGCCGTTCTGCCGCTCATCGCCATGTGCGACCGCTGGGACATCGGCGGCCTGTCCACCAACTATCACCCGCAGACCGGCGCCCCCACCATCTTCATCTACGACGGGCACCCCGGCGGCATCGGCATCGCCCGCACCGCCTTCGCGCGCTTTGACGAGCTCTGCCGCGACGCCCACGCGCTCGTCTCCGAGTGCCTTTGCGCCAGCGGCTGTCCCTCCTGCGTGCAGTCGCCCAAGTGCGGCAACCTCAACGAGCCCCTCTCCAAGACCGGCGCGCGCGTGCTGCTCGCGCGCATGCTCGCCGCCGGCGAGCTGGCCGGCGAACAGGGGCCGATCGCGGCCCAACGCGTGAGCGCGCGCCGCTCCGAACGCGGCGCCTCGTTGTTGAAGGCATAGTCATGCCCCGCTTGCCCAAGCAGGCGGCCTTCGCCGCCCTCGTCGTCTGCGTCGCGCTCGCCGCCGTCGCCGCCTCCGCGCAGGCGCCGCCCAGCGCAGCTCCCGCCACCGAAGGCCCCTCCGGGCGCATCGCCCTCACCCGCTGGACGCTCGCGCTGGACCCCGCCGACCACGGGCTCGCGCGCGGCTGGCCACGCGGCGGCTTTCCCGGGCGCGCAGTCAGCGTGCCCAACGTCGTCGACCCCATCGACATCAAAGGCCGCGCCGGTCAGCGCAACTACGAAGGCTCCGTCGCCTGGTATCGCACCAGCATTCAAGCCCCCACCGCCGGGCAGTACGCGTTCAGCTTCAGCTCCGCCAACTTCAACGCCACCGCCTACCTCGACGGCAAGGCGATCGTCTCCCACCACGGCTCCTACCTGCCCTTCGAAGGCCGCGCCAC
>Ga0208714_1000182_pt1 | contig 18820 bp, 23 predicted proteins | sample NGESurshal072012_3_FD_184461 | JGI IMG/M metagenome (GOLD analysis project Ga0208714, IMG submission 184461) | Arctic peat soil microbial communities from Barrow, Alaska - NGEE Surface sample 415-1 shallow-072012 (SPAdes) | ecosystem: Environmental > Terrestrial > Soil > Wetlands > Peat ... | reverse complement strand
CGCCCCAGCGCCCTGCGCCTCGAGGCGCACGAGCAGCCTGCCGTTCTGGCGCAACAACTGCCAGCAGAACCACCCCAGGCCGGCGAGGCAGGCGACCATGAAGACGATGGCCGGGCGATCCCTCGCCGCCGGGATGGCGACCCAGTGGAATGCGCCCACCGGCTGTCCGCTCGCGCTCAGCGCGACGAACGCGCCGACGCCGCCGAGGAGCAGGTTGCGAATCAACGTTCCGCGCCCCACCTCGGTCTGGGTGAGCCCCCCGAAGCAGTTGCAGTCGGGTGCGGACCCCGCCCGCAAGGTTCGGGCCATCGCAATGCTGAAGATCACCAGAAGCGCAACCGCGGCCAGCGCGCCCCATCGGGCCGTGGCGGCCGGAACCAGTGCCGCGGCGATCGCGAGCTCCGCGATCGGCAGCAGCAGGGCGCCCGCGGGGGCGCTGCGCGGCGGCGCCCCGAACGCCTCGATCGCACTTCGGGTGCCGGAGCGGTCTGCCAGCTTGGCGACCGCGGCCACCGCGAACACCACGGCCAAGAGCAGCTGCGAGAGCGAGACCGCGAAAGACACTCGATTCCTTCCTGTTGGGTCCCGGGGGCGGGAAGCATAATCGGCCTCGACCTTGACGACGATCCCGGCGGGTGCGGCTTATCGCCCGGGGTCGCCGAAGGTCTCGGAGCCCGAACTCGGGGATTTCGCCAGCGTCCAAGAACGTGCTGTAGCGGGGAAATCCGCAACCGCCCGCACTCCCCCCCAACGCCGACCAGCGATCATAATCCGCGTGTCGGGGATTCGAGTCCCTCCTCCGGCATCACAGGAAATGGCTCTAGAATGCCTGTTTCAGGGGTGGGATTGCACACCGGCTGCGGCTTGCATCGTCAAGGTGCCAACGGCAGTCCCACCAGGCTGGGCGATGCGCTCGAGCGACAGCGGTTCCCCGGCCTAGGATGCACGGCAATGAACGAACTGCTTGGAATCGTCATCTTCTCGGGCTTCATGCTCGTCGTCGTGGCCGCGTTGGTCGGCAACGTGCTGCTGGCCCTCTATCGGGAGCGCAGCCAGCGCAAGCGCGGGCCTGAAGCCCCGGGCGGACCCGCCGGGGAGTAGGTCCTCGGCTGTCGCGGCGACGCGCGGCTCAGCTCGCCGGCGCCCATCGGGTCGCGCCGTCGGCCATCCACAATCGCTTCAGCTGCGCTGCGATCTCCGAGACGGTCTCTCCGGGCGGCGCGAGCTCCGCCTCGCCGATCGATCGGACCGGCTCGATACCGCGAACCGAACCGGTCAAGAACGCCTCGCCGGCCGCGATCAGCCACTCCACCGTCAGCGTTTCCTCGCGCACCTCGACTCCCAGCGAACGCGCCGCCTCGATCGCCCGCGCCCGAGCCACGCCGGGAAGGATGCGCCCGTCGGCGGGCGGGGTGACAAGCGCGTCTTCCTCGACGGCGAACACGTTCGCGCGCGACGCCTCCAGCACCTGTTCGCCGGTGTCCAGCACGAGAGCCAGGCAGCCCTCTGCATTACTCGAGCCCGCCCTCGCAAGCCGGGCTCGGTCGGCCCACTTGTGCGCGCCGAGCCCTCCCTGGATCACGACGGGGCGCAGAACGATCGCCCGCGACCAGGAGGGGAATAAGTCCTCGGTATCGACTGCTGTTGCGACCGCGTCGGCACGCAGGACGCCGGCCGCTGGACCCGGAGCGACCGTCAGGCGCAGGCGCCCGACGGCACGCTGGGAGGCGCGGTCGAGCGCCAGCTCGCGCGCGCCGGGCGGCAGATCGGCCCCGAAGAGCTGCTGAACGCTGGCGCTGAGGCGCTCGAGGTGGGCATCGAGCTCGATCGGCGAGCCGTCGAGGATCAGCAGCGTCTCGAAGACTCCGCGCGCTCGGTCGGGCAAGACGGGGTCGGACACGCTCGCAGTGTGACACTGTGCTGCCGGCCATCGGGATCCCCGCCGGCCCCGGACAAAGCCGCAACGCACGGCACGCGCCGTACCTCGTGTGAAGACGCTGCTGATCGACAACTACGACTCGTTCACCTACAACCTCTTCCAGCTGCTGGCGGAGGCCAATGGCGAGGAGCCGACCGTCGTGCGCAACGACGCCGCCGATTGGCCGGAGTTGCAGAGGCTGCAGTTCGACAACATCGTCATCTCCGCGGGCCCCGGAAGCCCCGACCGTGAAGCTGACTTCGGCGTCTGTACGCAGGTGATCGAACACGCCGAAGTCCCGCTGCTCGGGGTTTGCCTCGGCCATCAGGGGCTGAGCTGGGTTCACGGCGCCAGGGTGATGCCGGCGCCGGCCGTGATGCACGGGCGGATCAGCGCCGTCGTTCACCAAGGCTCGCCGCTGTTCGCCGGGATCCCGCGCGAGTTCCAGGTCGTGCGCTATCACTCGCTCTGCGTCGAGCAGCCACTGCCGCCGGCGCTGGAGCCGATTGCCCGAACGAGCGACGGCGTGCTGATGGCCGTCGCCCATCGCGCGCGACCGCAATGGGGGGTGCAGTTTCATCCGGAGTCGATCTGCACCGAGCACGGGCCGCGGCTGCTTGCCAACTTCCGCGACCTGACGCGCGAGCGCGGCGTCGCGCCGCGCCGTGCGCCGCGGGGAGGGCCGGCCGCGGCGCGCAACCGGGGGCGCCCGGAGAGGTCAGACGTGCGGGCGCGCGGCGTCGCCGGGCCGGCGAAGCTGGCGCTGAGGGTCAAGCGCCTGGACAGGCTGCATGACCCCGAGCGCGCCTTCGTCGACCTCTACGGCGACCGCGAGACGGCCTTCTGGCTGGACAGCAGCAAGGCCGACGAGCGTGCTCGCTTCTCCTTCGTCGGCGCCCCCGACGGGCCGCACGGCGCAGTGATCACCTACGACGTCGGCGACGGCAGCCTGCGCATCCAGCGAGCCGGGGAGGTACAGGTTCGCAAGGAGTCGATCTTCGACTACCTCAGCCGCGAGATGCGCGATCTACATCACGTCTGCGACGACCTCCCGTTCGACTTCAACTGCGGTTTCGTCGGCTACTTCGGCTACGAGTGCAAGGCCGACTGCGAAGGCAACGACGTCCACCGTTCGACGATGCCCGACGCCGCGTTCGTCTTCGCCGGGCGGCTGATCGCCTTCGACCACCGCGAGCGATGCACCTACGTCCTCTGCCTGACCGAGCCCGGTGGCGAGGAGCAGACAGGGCGCTGGATCGCCGAGACGTGCCTGAGGCTGGCTGCGCCCGCGCCGTCGATCACCTCGCAGTGGGATCCGGTTGGGCAGGAGCGGCCGGTCGACTTTCGCCTCAGTCGCTCCCACGCGCAGTACCTGCAGGACATCGCCACGTGCAAGCGGCGCCTGACCGAAGGCGAGACGTATGAGATCTGCCTGACGAACCAGATCACCGCTGAGACCGGCGTCGATCCACTAGCGCTCTACCGCACTCTGCGCCGCGTCAACCCGGCGCCGTTCTCCGCCTACCTGCGCTTCGGCGAGCGCGCGGTCCTGAGCTCCTCTCCCGAGCGCTTCCTCAGCGTGGGACGTGATCGCTGGGTCGAGGCCAAGCCGATCAAGGGCACGTGCCCTCGCGGCAAGACCCCCGCCGAGGACGCGCGCCTGGCCGAGCAGCTGCGCCTGGGCGAGAAGAACCGCGCCGAGAATCTGATGATCGCCGACCTGCTGCGCAACGATCTCGGCGTCGTCTGCGAGGTCGGCACCGTCCACGTCCCGGACCTGATGCAGGTCGAGTCCTTCAAGACCGTGCATCAGCTCGTCTCCACGGTGCGCGGGCTGCTGCGCGAGGACGTCGAGCCGCCCGACTGCATCCGTGCCTGCTTTCCCGGCGGCTCGATGACCGGGGCGCCGAAGAAGCGCACGATGGAGATCATCGACGAGCTCGAGGGCGAGGCGCGCGGCGTCTACTCGGGGGCCATCGGCTACCTCGGGCTGAGCGGTGGCTGTGACCTGAGCATCGTGATCAGGACGATCGTCGTCGAGGGCAAGAGCGCAACGCTCGGCGTCGGTGGCGCGATCGTGACGCAGTCCGACGCCGAGGAGGAGTACCAGGAGACGCTGCTCAAGGCCCGAGCGCCGATGGCCGCGATAGACCCCAGGGTCGATCCGCAGGCGGTCTTCGAGGACGCGCCGGATACGGTCAGCGCCGATCGGTCCGGTTCGCTCAGTCGATAGCCGATCCGTTCGCAAGGCACGGGACCTGCCCGCGGGACGCTCAGGCGCACGCGCTCCGAGTCATCCGCAGGACTCCATCCTGAGGAGTCGAACCCATCTCCAGACCCCTGACGTCCAGAGGAGGAGTCCGAGATGGTCCTGAAGCGAGCAAGCGCCGAGTTCCTGGGCACCTTCGTGCTCGTATTCGGCGGAGTCGGCACGGCGGTGATCGCCGGAGAACACGTCGGCTATCTCGGTGTCGCGTTCGCCTTCGGCCTGTCGCTGCTCGCAATGGCCTACGCGATCGGCCCGATCTCCGGTTGCCACATCAACCCCGCCGTGACGATGGGCCTGCTCGTCAGCGGCAAGGTCGACGTCGGCGAGGCGTTACGCTACTGGATCGCGCAGATCCTCGGCGCGATCGCCGCCGCGGGCCTGCTCCTGGCGATCGTCGGCGGGCGCAAAGGCGGCTATGACGTGCGCATGGAAGGTCTCGGCGCCAACGGCTACGGCGCGCACTCGCCCGGGGGCTTCGCCGTCGGCTCGGCGCTCGGCGTGGAGATCGTGCTCACGGCGTTCCTCGTGTTCGTCGTCCTCGCCGCCACCGACCGGATCGCCAACGTCGCCTTCGCTGGCATCCCGATCGGGCTCGTGCTCACGCTCATCCACCTCGTCAGCATCCCCGTGACGAACACCTCGGTGAACCCGGCACGCAGCATCGGACCGGCGGTCTTCGTCGGTGGTTGGGCGCTCAGCCAACTGTGGCTGTTCATCGTCGCCCCGCTCGCCGGCGGCCTGCTCGGCGCGGTCGTGCATCGCCTGCTGTTCAGCGGCAGCCAGCAGATCGCACCGGGCGAGTCTGCGGTCGAGGCCGGCGGCTAGCTTCCCGTCGACGGCGGCACATGACGGTCCAGCAGCGACGTGAGCGCGTCGCCGACTCGCCGTGGCACCGTTATCTGACCGCTCGCGGCGGCGCGAAGGGCCGCGCGCAGGCTGGGCCCGAGGCCGGCCGCCGGCAGCTTGACCTCGTACTCCACGGTTCCCGCGCTCGCGTCGGCGTTGAGAACGCGCGCGCCGATTCGGTGGAGCAGCGCCACGACAGCCTTGTTCTCGCCGGAGACCAGCGCGGTGTAGCGATCGATTCCCTCGGCGCGCGCGCGTTCGTTGAGCTCTTCGAGCAGCAGCGTTCCGAGGCCGCGCCGCTGCCAGTCATCGACGACGGTCACCGCCACCTCGGCGACCGGCGCGCGCGCGGAGGGCCGGACAAAGCGCGCCACCCCGACGCCGCGGCCCGTCGCGACGTCGACCGCTCCAAGCGCCTCGTGAATGTGACCGTCGACGTCTGTCAGATACTCGAGATCGTGCGAGGTGAGCCTCACCTTTGCACCGAGAAAGCGCATGTCGCGCGACTCCCGGCTCAGCTGCTCGAATGCCTCGGCGAGCACCGGCGCATCCTGCGGCGTCAGCTCCCGGATAGTCACCTCGCTTCCGTCGCGTAGCAGCGGCATGCCTCCCATCTTGGCACTCGGTTGGCAGAGGGCTAGGCTGGTCGGCCTCAGACAACCGCACGAACACGGAGGGCGACCGACCCATGCTCACGCTCACCGGCCTCGACGAGGTCAAGGCCTACGTAGGAAAGGAGCTGGGCGTCAGCGACTGGCACCTGGTCACGCAGGAGAAGATCGATCAGTTCGCCGAGGTGACGGGCGACGACCAGTGGATCCACATCGACCCCGAGCGCGCCAAGCAGAGCCCGTTCGGCGGGACGATCGCCCACGGCTACTACACCCTGTCGCTTGCCCCGCGCTTCTCCTATGACATGGTCAAATTCGAGGGCTTCGCGTTCGGCGTCAACTACGGCCTCAACCGGGTGCGCTTTCCCGCGCCGATGCCCGTCGGCGAGAAGGTCCGCATGCGCTCCAAGCTGGTCTCTGTCGAGGACATCCCCGGCGGCGCGCAGATCGCGACCGAGCTGACGTTCGAGCGAGAGGGCGGCGAGAAGCCCGTGTGCGTGGCCGAGTCGCTCTCGCGCGTCTACACCGGTTGACGGCGGCTTGGCTACTCTGAGCCCCATGGACGATCAGTCGATCCTCACGCGCATCGAGGCGCTCGTCGCCGAGGAGCACTCGCTGCAGGATCGCGAGGAGGGCGATGCGACCGAGGGCGACGCCCTCGCCGCCGACCGCGAGCGCCTGGACCGCGTCTCGGTCGAGCTGGACCGCTGCTGGGATCTGCTGCGCCGGCGCCGCGCCAAGCGCGCCGTCGGCGCCAACCCCGACGACGCCCGGGCGCGCGACGAGGGCACTGTCGAGAAATATCTGCAGTAGCGCCGTCGCGGCGGCCGGTTAGGTTGCCGGTCTGATGAGCGTCTCAACGGCGATCGCGTTCGCCTTCGCGTTGCTTTCGACGACGCTGGCGAGTCTCGCCTACCTGCGCGAGCACGACGCCGCGGCGGCTCTGCCGGTGCTCACGCTGCGCCACCCGCTGCAGTCGCTGCGTCTGCTGCTTACAGATCGTGCCTGGCTGCTCGGCTTTGCGATGGAGTCCGGCGGCTTTCTGTTCTACGCCGCAGCGCTCGCGCTGGCGCCGCTTGGGGGGGCTCGGCGCGCTGCGGGTGCTCGCGTTCGTCGCCGTCACAATCGGCGCCGTGCTGCTCGCGCATCCCGACGGTCAGGCCGTCAAGACAAGCGCGCCGCCGGTCGAGTCCTAGCGTTCAGCGCCCTTTCGGCTGAGCGATCGCGACGGCCGCCTCGGGCGTGAGCACGCGGAAGCTGTAGGACTCCTCGAGGTACAGCGAGACCGTCTGCGCGTCGTGTGACTCGTAGCCGACGGAGATGTCCTGCCCGGAGTCGAACGCGAAGTCGCCGCCGCGCATGCTCACCACGACCGCTCCGTTGACTCCCGGCGTCCACACGATCGGACCCTTGATGATGTTGCGCAGGTGGTCCAGCAGCGGGTAGCCGCCGTGCTCGGCCGTTTCGACGACGCTCGTGTAGTCCTCGCGCCCGAGCGCCAGCCCGTAGGGCCCTGCGACGCCGCTGCGCAGAAGCAGCTCGACCGCGCGCGCCACGCATCCGGGATAGTCGTCAAAGCCCTTGCCGCGCACGACCGGCTTGTGCGGCGAGCTCGCAGTCAGACCGTCGATTCCCGCCTTGGGCCAGGCGTGGAAGATCGCGGTGTTCTCGGCCTCGACGATCCGCTGGGCCGCAGCGTCCAGCGAGTCGAAGTCGACATCCTCGGCGCCGCGGTCGCCGGCGCGCAGCTCCTCGCGCGAGACCGTGAAGCGCGAACGCAGCTCGATCAGCGGCAACACGACGCGTCGATTGGCTTCGACGCCTTTGAGCTCGCTGACATTCGCGCGCTCGACGCGTCCGAGGTTCGTCGCCGAGAGCTCCCAGCCGTGCGGACCGGAGAAGTCGACCAGCCGGCGGCTGGCCAGTCCCGGCAGCAGGCGCTCGCGCGCCTCCTCGTCGATCAGCTTCCAGCCGGCGTCGGTGATCGGCGCGTGCTCGCGCAGCAGGTGGCTCATAGTCCCTCTCCCCGCAGGCTGCCGATGCCCAGCGAGCCGCCGCTCGCGGCGGGGGCCGGCGGGGCGTCGGCCGCGGACCCGTCGTCCCCGTCGTCGTCGGCGGCGGCCTCGGCGGCCTCGCCGTGCTCGACGATGTCGCCCGGCTGGAACAGCACGCCGCGGGCGATCTCACGCCACTTGGGCGTTCGGCGCAGCAGGAACTCGAGGTCCATGCTGAAGTGCTTGTACTCCTCGCCGACCGCGTCGGCCATCACCGCCTTGGCCTCCGGATCGCGCTCGATCGCCAGGCGCTGCTCGTACCAGCCGATTGCCTCCGCCTCCTCGGTCAGCGACGCGCACAGTCGCGCGAAGGTGCGCGTCTGCTCGGGCAACTCGTTCGGCGGCTCGTGGTACTGGTCGAATCCCATCGGTTCCTCCTTGGCGACGCACTTTGCCCGTCGCGCCGGATCGTCGCGTGGCGACTCGGCGGCTGTCACTCGCTGGCGATTCTATTGCTCGGCGGCCCGCGGTCTCAAACCGGCTTGGCCCCCGCTCAGGCGGAGTCTGACTCTGCGCGAACGCTGCCGCCGACGAACAGCACGGCCACGAGCAGTGCGCAGACGGCCAGTGCCGTGTCCAGGCGGAAGGCCGTGTGCAGTCCCGCCACGAACGCATCGCGCACGAGCGAGGACAGCCGATGCGCGACTGCGGTGGGGAATTCTCCGAGCACCTGCTTTCCCGATGGCGTTCCGGCGAGGATCCCGTGCACGAGGTCGGCTTGCGTTTGTGAGACGGCCGCTCCGAGCGAGTGCAGATGGCTGTTCAGATTGCTCTTCGAGCTCGATGTGAAGATCGTCGTGTTCAGCCCGAGTCCGACCGAGCCGCCGGCGATCTGGAACATGTAGACGATCCCGCCCGCCAGCCCGGTGCGCGACGAGTCCAGCGCCGTGACGCTGGCGGTCGTGATCGACGAGTAGAACAGGCCGATGCCCACGCCGAGCACGAGCATGCCCGCGACGAGCCCGCTGTAGCCGGAGTTGCGCCCGACCAGCGAGAGCAGCAGGATGCCAGCGGCGATCGCCGCGCAGCCGAGCGAGACGATCCGCTTGGCCCCGAGCTTGCCGTACAGCGGGCCCGCGACGAACGACGTCACCGCGAACGTGCCCATCATCGGCACGAGCCCCACACCTGACTTCAGCGGCGAGTAGCCGAGGATCTTCTGCATGAACTGCGGCAGGTACAAGAGCGTCGCGAAGAACACCGCCGACATCAACAGCACGGCCAGGCAGGCCGTGCTGAAGTTGCGGTTGGCGATCACATCGCGCGGGATCAGCGCGGCCTCGTTCATCCGCCGCTCGACGTAGCCGAAGCCGACGAGCATGACCGCGCAGATCACCAGCAGCGCGATGATGCGCGCGTCGCCCCAGCCCCAGTCGGTCACCTGGTCGAGCGCCACGAGCAACGAGACGAGCCCGAGCGAGAGCGTCGCGACACCGCCGTAGTCGATCCGCCGGTCGGCCGGCTCGGGCTCGGTCTGGTGGATCGCCAGCCACGTCGCGAGCACGCCGAAGGCGGCGATTGGCACGTTCACGAAGAAGATCCAGCGCCAGCTCAGCGCGTCGGTGAGCACGCCGCCGAACATCGGCCCGACCGCGTTGCCGATCCCCGCCGCGCCGAGGATCAGCCCGCCGGCCAGGCCGGCGCGGCTTTCCGGCAGCGCCGCGAAGGTCATGCCGAGGATCGCCGGCCACATCATCGCCCCGCCGATCCCCATCAGCGCGCGGCAGGAGATCAGCCAGGCCGTGCTCTGGGCCGCCCCGCCGAGCACCGAGAAGCCCGCGAAGATCGCCGCGCCGAGGATGAAGATGCGCTTTCGCCCGAAGATGTCGGCCAACCGGCCGCCGACGACGATCAGCACGCCGAACGTCAGCGCGTAGGCGTTGATCACCCACTGCACCGTGCCGACGTCGGTGTTGAACTGCTTCTCGATCGCCGGCAGCGCCACGGCGAGCGCGGTGAAGTCGTTGGCGACGATGAACACCGCGACTCCCATCGCCACGAGCGCAAGAATCGTCTTGCGCTCAAGTGGTTGCTCGGCGCCGCCCGCCGTCGCTGTCGTCGCCGACGCCACTAGACGGTGAAGATAACGCCGCCAGCCGACGCCGCGGCGTCGGCTGGACGCGAGGACGATCCAGTGTCGGCGTCCGGCGCGCGCCTTGGCCTATGCTGGCGCGATGGGCGACGGCGACGTGACCTTCGCAACGCTCGAGTACGAGCACGGGGAGCGCTTTCAGAGCCTGCGCCGCGAGCTGGGCGTCAACTCGTTCGGGATCAACCTGATCCTGCTGGCGCCGCGCGAGCGTGCGCGCATTCACACCCATGAGCACCAGGAAGAGGTCTACCTGGTGCTCGCCGGCGAGCTGACGCTGGTCGTCGAGCGCATCGAGCACGTGCTCGGCGAGCGGCGTGTCGCGCGCGTGCCGCCAGGTGTCCGCCGCCAGCTCGTCAACGCCGGACCCGAGCGGCTGGTGCTGCTGGCGCTCGGCGGCGCCGGCGAGCACGTCGGTCGCGACGGCAGCGCCTGGGAGACGTGGGACGAACAGGGGCCCGGGCGCCCGCCGCGTGAGATCCCGCTGCCCGACGATCTGCCGCCGGCCTGATCTCGCGGGCCCCGCGAGGGCCGCGGACCATCTACGCTTCGCTTCGAGATGCACGTGCGCTCCTATGAGCAGATCGAGCCGTTCGTCACGCTCGACGGGTCGCAGATTCGCGAGTGGGCGGGCAAAGTGGCGATGCCCGCGTGCAACCAGAGCCTCGCCGAGGCGACGATCCCCGTCGGCGGCGCCACGACCGAGCACTATCACCGCACGACCGAGGAGCTGTATCTCGTCAGCGCGGGCAGCGGGCGGCTGGTGATCGACGGCAAGGAGCGCATGATCGGCGAGGGCGACTGCGCGCTGATTCCGCCGGGCGCACGGCACAAGCTGTTCAACGTCGGCAGCGACCCTCTGCGCGTCCTCTGCGCCTGCTCGCCGGCCTACGCCGACGAGGACACCTGCCTGACCGAGTGAGCGTGGCCGCCGACGCGCAGGTCAGCCCGCCGCAACCGCTCGCCCTGCTCGATCGCTGGCTGTCCGACGCGCGCGCCACTGATGCGCCGGCAGCGCGGTCGGTCGCCTTCGTCACCGTCGGCGACGAAGGGCAGCCGACAGCGCGAACGGTCTCGCTCAAGCGCCTGGAGGACGACGCGCTGATCTTCACCTCGGCTCTGTGGACGCGCAAAGCTCGCGAGATCGCCGAGAACCCTCGCGTCGCCCTGCTGTTTCACTGGCCAACCCTCGGTCGCCAGGTGCACATCGCCGGGCAGGCGACGCTGACCGAGCGCGCGCTCGCGCGAGAGCTGTTCGCAGAGCGCGCGCTGTCACACCAGCTGCAGACGCTCGTGTCGCGACAAGGCGAGCCGATCGACGACATCGCGCCGCTGCGCAGCCGCCATGCGCACCTGCTCGAGGCGATGGAGGCGCCGCCCGAGTGCCCGCCCGATTGGGGGGCGATCAGCGTGCGCCCGCAGGCGGTCGAGTTCTGGTCTCAGGCGGCCGATCGCCTGCACGACAGGCTGCTGTATGAGCGTGCGGGTGAGAGCTGGTCGTTGACGCGCCTTTCGCCCTGAGGCGATCCGCTCTGGTATCGCTCGGCGTTTGCCGGATCGATCGGCGCGCACGGTCAAAACGAGCTCAGCGGCGACGAGCGGCCACGAGGATCGCCTCGTAGGGCATCGCAAACGATCCTCCGACGGACTCGATCGCATCGCCGATCGCCGCCAGCAGTCGCTCGCGCTGAGGCGCCGGAAGCGCCTGGTGGTCGCTGTGCGTGCGCAGCAGCTGCAGCCACTGGACCGTGTCGTGTGTGCGGCTCCAGGCGAACGTGCTCACCTCGGCCGCAGCGAAGCCCTGCGACGCCTCAATGCCCGCCACAGCTGTATCGACGCGTGCATCCCGGCCGCCGAGCAGCACCGAGTAGCTCTCGACGCCGGGCGCCAGGCGCGCGTAGATCGCCCCGAACAGATCGGCCATCTCGGTGGGCGGCACGCCGAAGTTCCAGAACAGGCCGAGCCGTCCCCCCGGCTCAAGCAGCGAGGCGGCCTTCTGCGCTCCGGCGACCGGGTCGATCCAGTGCCATGCCTGCCCGCACACGGCCAGGTCGAACCGTCGACCGCCGGCGTCCCATCGCTCAAACGGCGCCACCTCGACGTCGATTCCGCGCGCTCGCGCGACCCGCGCCATCCGCTCGTCGACCTCCACCCCGAGCACGTCGCATCCGCGCGCGGCGAGCAACGCTGCGGCGATGCCCGTACCGCAGCCGATGTCCAACGCGCGCCGCGGGGCGTCGGCCAGCAGGGCGTCGACGAGCGCGGCTGGGTAGGTCGGGCGTACGCGGTCGTAGAGCTCGGCGATCGCGCCGAAGGACTCGGCGCGCGAGCGGTCTTCAAACAGCATCGCCGCCATCTTCCCAGGGCGCGCCCTTGCGCTTGCACGCGCCAGCGATAAGCGTTGACCGATGGCCGACGTCTCCACGACGCTGCCGGTCCCGCCCAAGGGCCGGGCCGCGTTCAGCCGCGATGACGTGCCGGATGCCAGGCGCGGCTACCCGGATTTCGACCTGCGCGAGTTCGCCTCCCGGCGCGGTCTGGAGTGCCTCGACCACACGACGCCCGCCGGCTATCGCGCCGCCGTGCCGGGCAAGGAGGAGCTGCAGTCCAACACGTTGCGCGGAGAGCCCGCCGGCGGCGCGTGCGGCGTGCTCGCGCACGAGGGACTGGAGGTCGGCTACAGCGGTGACAGCTTCGACTGGGGCGGCACCTTCTACAGCATCAGGGTGCGCGCGACCGGCGTCGGCCTGCGCGGCATGCTGCCGTTCAGCGGGCGCGGCGCGCTGACCCGCGGATGTGCACGCCCGCGCCCGCCGCGCGCCCGGGAGATGTAGTCTCGCTGCGAGCGCGAACAGTCGAGTAACCATGGCGATCGAAACCGAGACCATCGGCACAGCAGAGCCGCCGCTCGCCGCGGCGCAGCGTGTGGCCCCGCACGCGCGCGCGCTCGCCGAGCGGATCGAGCAGGAGCGTGCGCTGCCGCGCGAGCTCGTCGACGAACTGCTCGGCGCCGGACTGCTGAGCCTGTGTCTGCCGCGGGCGCTCGGCGGAGGAGAGGCGCACCCGGCGCAGATGGTGAGCGCGCTGGAGGAGCTCGCACGGGCCGATGGAGCGACCGCGTGGTGCGCGATGGTCGCCTCGACGAGCAGCCTGCTCGGCGCCTACCTGCCGCCGCAGGAAGCGGAGCTGATCTACGCCGGCGGACGCTCGGTCACCGGCGGCGTGTTCGCGCCGCGCGGCCATGCCGAGCGCCGCGATGGCGCCTACGTCGTCGACGGTCGCTGGTCGTTCGTCAGCGGCGTCACGCACTGTGACTGGGTGCTCGGCGGCTGTGTCGTGCACGACGACGGGGAGCCTGTCCTGCTGGAGGACGGCAGTCCCGACGTGCGGCTGATGCTGATGCCGATCGACGGCGTCGAGGTGATCGACACATGGTCGGTGTCCGGCCTGCGCGGGACCGGCAGCCACGACATGACCGCAATCGCGCAGCCCGTTCCCGCGGCGCGCGGGGTGTCGTTGCTCATCGATCGCCCACGCCATCCCGGCGCGCTGTACTCGTTCCCGCTGTTCGGGCTGCTCGCTGTCGGCATCGCCGCGGTGGCGCTCGGCATCGCCCGCGGCGCGGTCGAAGATCTGGTCTCGCTGGCCGGTGCCAAGACGCCGGCCTCCGGGCGCAGGACGCTCGCCGAACGCGCCACCGTTCAGGCGCTCCTCGCGCGCGCCGAGGCGGCGCTGCGTGCCGCCCGCGGGCTCGTGCTGCGCGAAGTCGACGCCGCGTGGCTCGCCGCCGAGCGCGGCGGGGCGATGCCCGAGGAACACCGGCTCGGTCTGCGTCTCGCGGCCAGCCACGCGACCGAGGTCGCCGCTGAGGTCGTGACGTCGATGTACCACTCCGGCGGCGGCACCTCGATCTATGACTCGAGCCCGTTGCAGCGGCGCTTTCGCGACGTGCACGTGGCCACCCAGCACATGATGGTCGCGCCCGCGACGTGGGAGCTGGCCGGGCGCCTGCTGCTCGGCCTGCCCACCGAGGCACGCCAGCTCTAAGCTGGCCGTGTCATGAGTGTCGGCAGCGAACGAGCGAGCGCCACGACCGTGCAGCCGGTCCCTCGCGGGCGCAACCCGTTCGACGACAGCGCGGCACAGCCAGGCGAGGATGGGCGCGCTCGCTATGCCGATCGGCCCGCGTCGCTGGTGCACATGCTGCGCGCGAGCGTGCAGCGCGACAGCGCTGCGGTGGCGGTCGCCGAGGGGAGCGGACGCTCGCTGAGCTACGGCGAGCTGTGGGACGGCGCCGCGCCCCGTCGCCGGCGGCCTGCGCGACACGGGGATCGCGCGAGATGTTCGTCGACGGGTGGCTGCACACGGGCGATCTCGCGCGCATCGACGACGACGGGCTGCTGTACATCGTCGACCGCAAGAAGGACATGATCAACCGCGGCGGCGAGAACGTCCATTCGATCGAGGTCGAGAACGCGCTCGCCTCGGCGCCGGGCGTTACCGAGGCGGCGGCCGTGGGCGTGCCCGACGAGATGATGGGCGAGAAGGTCGGCGTGGCGATCGTGCCCGCCGCAGGAGCGGCGCTTGACGTCGTCGCCGTGATCGCCTACTGCCGCGAGCGCCTCGCCGACTTCAAGGTCCCGCAGTACGTCGCCGGGCTCGACGAGCCGCTGCCGCGCAACCCCGGCGGCAAGGTGCTCAAGGGCGCAGCTGCGCGACGAGACCGACTGGGGCCAGCCGCTCCGCTAGACACGCCAACGGGAGGAGAGCAGAGATGTCCGAGGTGCAGACCGTGCAGGGCGCGGTGGATGAGAGCGAGCTGGGCCTGACGCTGGTGCACGAGCACGTTCGCTTCCGCGACGAGGCCGTCGCGGCCGAGTGGCCCGACCGCTACGACGAGCAGCTCGAGTTCGACGCCGCGCTGCTGGCCGTCAGCGGTGCCAAGGACTGCGGCGTGCGCACGATCGTCGATCCGACGGCGATGTTCGGCGGGCGCGACGTTGGCTTCATGAAGCGCGTGGCCGATCAGACGGGCGTGCGGATCGTGGCGTGCACGGGCATCTACAGCTATGACTACCTGCCCCACTACTTCGAGAACCGCGATGTCGACGTGATGGCCGACCACTTCGTCGAGGACATTGAAATCGGCGTGCAGGGGACGGACATCCGCGCGGCCTTTCTGAAGTGCGCCGCCGACGCCGCCGGCGTGACCGAGCACGTCGAGAAGATCCACCGCGCGGTGGCGCGCGCGAGCGTTCAGACAGGCGCCCCGATCATGGCCCATTCGATGCCCGCCGTCGGCACCGGGCCGCGCCAGGTCGAGATCTTCGCCGAGGAGGGCGTCGACATGGCCAAGCTGCAGATCGCCCATTGCGGCGACAGCGAGGACGTCGAGTACATCCAAGGGCTGATCGACAAGGGCGTCTATGTCGGGCTGGACCGCTACGGGCTGGAGATGTACCTGCCGATCGACAAGCGCAACGCGACGGCCGCCGAGCTGCTGCGGCGCGGGCACGCCGAGCAGCTGATGATCTCGCAGGACTTCTGCGCGACGATCGACTGGTTTCCGCCGGAGGCCGCGGAGGTGTTCGAAAGCCAGGGGGCGATCCGCAATTGGTCGATGACGCTCGTCTTCGACGAGGTCGTGCCGACGCTGCGCGAGCTCGGCGCGATGGACGACGAGTCGTTCAACACGGTCTTCGTCGAGAACCCCAGGCGCTGGCTGACGGCATGAGGCGGCCGGGCAGATGAACAGCTCCAAGCAACCCGTTCGCCGCGCCGCGCCCGACGGCCTGGTCATCTCGGGGCTCGCCGAGCTGGCGCTCGGGGCGCTGACCGGCTGGCCGTATGCGCTGGCGATCGCCGATCCGCAGCGCGCCAAGGCGCTTGGCATCCGCTCGACGGCGAGGATGCGCCAGTGGCACCTGGACCTGATCGCGCTCGGCGGCCTGACGGTGCTCGCCGGCACGGCGCTGCCGGGGATGCCGGCGCGCGTCAGATGGCCGCTCGGCGTCGGCGCCTGGACCAACGCGATGTCGTTCGGGGTCCTCGTGCTCGCGCCGGATGCCAAGGATCACCCCGTCTATCGCGCGGGCGTGATCGGCTCCTTCGTCACGACGAGCACGGGCTTCCTCGGCATGGCCGGCGAGGGCGTCAAGCGCTGGCGCGCCGCGCGCCAGGAACCGTGAGGCTGCGCCGGGGAGCCTTGGTAGGGTGCACCTGAGGTGGCGCGCTGACTTCCAGCCAAGGCAGAAACGAGCGCGACCGGCGACCGCGAGAGGGCGGCGCACCGGCCCCCGTCGCGACGCTTGCGGCGCAGTTCGACGAGTGGCAGATCGAGCTGCACGGGCGCCGCGTGGTCTATCGCGTCGCCGGCAGCGGCCCGCCGATCGTGCTGATCCACGGCATGCTCAACTCCTCCAGCCACTGGCGCTCGGTGGCGCAGAGTCTGGCGAGCGAGTACACGGTGATCGCGCCCGACCTGATCGGTCACGGCGACTCGGCCGCGCCGCGCGGCGACTACTCGCTCGGCGCGCACGCCGCGAGCATCCGCGACCTGCTGGCGGCGATCGGCATCGACCGCGCGACGATCGTCGGGCACTCGCTCGGCGGCGGCGTGGCGATGCAGTTCTTCTACCAGTTCCCCCAGCGCGTCGAACGCCTCGCGCTGATCTCCAGCGGTGGCCTCGGTCGTGAGGTCACGCCGACGCTGCGAACGGCCGCGCTGCCGGGCGTCTCGCCGCTGCTCGCGCTGACGATCCGTCCCCGCCTGGTCGATGCGCTCGCGCAGTCGGGCATGCGGCTGCGCGAGCGCGGCGTCGGCGTCGGCGTCTACCTGCAGGCCGCAGCGCGGGCGCTGCGCCCGTTGCAGAGCGCCGGCGCGCGCCGGGCCTTCCTGCACACGCTGCGCTCGGTCATCGACGTGCACGGCCAGCGCGTCAGCGCCACCGATCGCCTGTACCTGCTGGAGTCGCTGCCGACGATGATCGTGTGGGGCGAGCGCGACAACACGATCCCGCTGGAGCATGGACGCGCGGCGCACGAGGCGATCCCGCACAGCCGCTTTCGCACGCTGGCCGGCGCCGCGCACTTCCCGCATCTGGAGGACCCCGACGGGCTCTCGCAGCTGCTGCGCGAGTTCATGCGCGAGACGCGACCAGGGGCGATCGAGGATGGCGACTGGGGCGCGATCCTCGCGCGGCGCTCGCCACCGTCACGGCGCCAGAGCAGTGCGGCGGCTTAGCCGGAGCTGGTCGTCGCGACGCGGTGCAGGCGCGTGGGGGCTGCTGCTCGCGACAGCTGCGCTCGCGGCTGTCGCCCCGGCCCAGGCGGCGCCTGGCCGGTGGTCGCCGCCGCAGCGGCTGACGTGGTTCTGGCAGCTGCAGGGCAAGGTGCTCAACGACAAGGCGGTCGCCGCGTACGACATCGACGGCTTTGAAAACGAAGCGTCCGAGGTCGCGGCGCTGCACGCTCAGGGCAAGCACGTGATCTGTTACATCGACGTCGGCACGGCGGAGAGGTTCCGCTCTGACTACGCATCCTTCCCGGCCTCGACGCTCGGCAGGTCGAACGGCTGGCCGGGGGAGAGGTGGCTGGACATCCGCCGGCTGCAGACGCTCGAGCCGATCATGACCGCGCGCTTTCAGATGTGTCGCGAGAAGGGCTTTGACGCGGTCGAGCCCGACAACATCGAAGCCTTCTCGAACCGCAGCGGCTTCCCGATCACCGCACAGCAGCAGCTGACCTACAACGAGTGGATCGCCGGCGAGGTCCACTCGCTGGGGATGGCGGTGCTGCAGAAGAACGACGGCGAACAGACCGCGCAGCTGCAGCCGTACTTCGACGGCGCGCTCAGCGAGCAGTGCAATCAGTACCGCGAATGCGCCGCCTTCCAGCCGTACCTGGCGGACGGCAAGCCGGTGCTCAACGCCGAGTACCACGAGTCCACAGCCAAGTTCTGCCAGGCCGACGACACGGCCGCAATCATGGGCGCGCGCTTTGCCGTGAGCCTCAACGGCAAGAAGTTCGAACCCTGCTGAATCGCCGCATCCGCGCCGAGCGCGCCGGCCGCTAACGTGAGCGTCACGATGATGACCACCGAGCCGATGATCACCCGTGGAGCGCACTACACGGCGCTGATCGAGATCATGGATCACCAGGGCGCCGCCAAGCTGCACGCCGGCGAGCGCGAACGGCTTCTGGAAGCCGCCGACGCGCTGCTGTTCGGCGAGCCCGAAAGCGAGGCGCTCGTCCGGTCGGCCGAGACGCTGATCGAGTCTCTGGAGGCCAGCGGGCGGTGGTCGGCGGAGAGCTGCGACCAGCTGCGCGAGCACTTGTACGGCTGCGACAGCCCCGGCGCGCCGTCCTGAACGCCGCTGCGACCCGCCGCGCCGGGCGCGCGCGGCGGGCGCTGCTCGCGGCGCGTCTGCGGCTGGCCCTGCAGTAGACGGTGGGATCACGCTCGCAAGGGACTCTCGCCGCCGGCGGGCGAGGACACGTCGGCCGGGGATCGTCTGAGACGCCAAGCGATCGCTGCGGCCTGTGATCTGTTGCCGGCGCCGAGCTTGGCGTAGCAGCGCTGCAGGTGCTTGCCGACCGTGCGCTCGCTGACGCCGAGCTCCGCTGCGATGTCGGCGTTGGACAGCCCGCGCGCGACGCGGGCGAGCACGACCGCCTCGCGCGGCGTGAGCCCTGCTTCGACGAGCCGCTCGACCGCAACGCCGGTCGGCTGGCGGGCATCGAGCTCTGCCGCCAGCGTCGAATGGCTTATCGCCGCGTTGTAGATCTGGATCAGGTAGGGCCGGGCGCGGTCGAGCAACGTGCGCTCGGCATCGGTGAAGTCGCGCGTGCGGCGGCTCAGGGCGATGCCGACATACAGCGGCGGCGAGACCTGCACGATGAACGCGATCTGGTGCTCCACGCCGAGCTCGGCGTACGGCGCAACTACGGGCCCTGCCGGCCCTGGGCGTACCCGACGGTTTTGATCGATTTTCCGGAGCTGCGGATCCCGCGCCAAGCCCTATGATCGCCAGG
>Ga0208714_1000180_pt1 | contig 18928 bp, 15 predicted proteins | sample NGESurshal072012_3_FD_184461 | JGI IMG/M metagenome (GOLD analysis project Ga0208714, IMG submission 184461) | Arctic peat soil microbial communities from Barrow, Alaska - NGEE Surface sample 415-1 shallow-072012 (SPAdes) | ecosystem: Environmental > Terrestrial > Soil > Wetlands > Peat ... | reverse complement strand
CGCGGCACTCGGCCCCCTCGGGGGGCAGCGCAGCCGCGACAGCGGCAAGGCGCCATCGGGCTTCATATCTCGAGCTTTGAGCCGAGCTCGACGACGCGATTGGTCGGCAAGCGCAGGTAATCGGCCGCCGCCGACGCGTTGCGATGCATGCCGGCAAAGAGCTTCTCGCGCCAGTCGGCCATGCCGCCTCCCAACGTCGGGATGACGATGTCGCGCGACAGGAAATACGACGTGTCCATGTCGTCGACGGTGCAGCCGCTGGCGCGCAGGCGCTCGAGCGCCTGCGGCACGTCGGGCTCGTCCTTGAAGCCGAAGTGCAGCGTCACCTGCCAGCAGTCGTGCTCGAGCGGCTCGATGTCGCAGCGCTCCGCCTTGGCGATCCAGGGGACTTCGTGGTGGCGCACGGTGACGAAGAGATTGCGCTCGTGCATCACCTTGTTGTGCTTGAGGTTGTGCAGCAGTGCATTCGGCGTCAGCCCCTGGTCGCTGACCAGGAAGACGGCGGTGCCGGGAACGCGTATCGGCGGGCTGATGAAGACCGATTCGAGGAAGCTCTTCAGATCGATCGCGTCGGCGCGCAGGCTCTCCGACATCAGCCGGCGGCCCTGCTTCCACGTCATCATCAGCGTGAACATCATGGCGCCGATGAGAAGCGGGAACCAGCCGCCCTCGATGACCTTGACGATGTTGGCCGACAGGTAGGTGAAATCGATCAGGAAGAAGAAGCCGGTCGCGGCGAAGACGATCGGCCACGGATACTTCCAGCCGTAGCGGACGACGAAGAACGTCATCGTCGTCGTGATCAGCATGTCGATCGTCACCGTGATGCCGTAGGCCGCGCCAAGGGCGTCGCTCGAACCGAAAAGAGCGACGGCGACGACGACGCCGCAAAACAGCCCCCAGTTGATGAACGGCACGTAGACCTGCCCGGTTTCGAGCACCGACGTGTGCAGGATGCGCAGACGCGGAAGGTAGCCGAGCTGGATCGCCTGCTTGGTCACCGAGAACGCGGCGGTGATGAGTGCCTGCGAAGCGATCACCGCCGCACAAGTGGCAAGCGCGATCAGCGGGTAGAGCGCCCAGGTCGGCGCCATCTCGAAGAAGGGATTGCCGACCTTGGACGGATCGGCCAGCAGCATCGCGCCCTGGCCGAAATAGTTGACGACGAGCGCCGGCATCGCCGCGCCGAACCAGGCCAGGCGGATCGGGCGCTTGCCGAAGTGGCCCATGTCGGCGTAGAGCGCTTCTGCGCCGGTGACGCAGAGCACGACCGCACCGAGAGCGATGAACGCCACTGCCGGCTGGCGGACCAGGAAGAGCAAGGCGTAGTGCGGCGAGAGCGCCTTCAGGATGGCCGGGTTGTCACCGATGTGCATGAGGCCCAGGATGGCGATGACGACGAACCAGGCCGCCATCACCGGCCCGAACAGACTGCCGACGCGTTCGGTGCCGTGGCGCTGAAACATGAACAGGAGGGCCAGGATGACGAGCGAGATCGGCACGATCCAGGTATGCAGGGCGGGGGCGGCCACCTGCAGGCCCTCGACCGCTCCGAGCACCGAGATCGCCGGCGTGATCACGCCATCACCGAAGAAGATCGACGTGCCGAATATGCCGACGAAGAGCAGGCGCCGGCGCAGCTCCGGCCGATCCTTCACGGCTTGCGAAGCCAGCGCCAGCATGGCGATCAGGCCGCCTTCGCCGTTGTTGTCGGCACGCAGGATCAGGGCCACGTACTTGATCGAGACGATGACCGTGATGGTCCAGAAGACGAGCGAGAGGACGCCGTAGACGTTGCCCGGCACCAGGGGCACGTGACCGTGCGCGAACACCTGCTTCAGGGCATAGAGCGGGCTGGTGCCGATGTCACCGTAGACGACGCCGATAGCGCCGAGCGTCAGCGCGGCCGTGCTGGAAGCGGTGCGGGTCTGGGTCACATGGAAGCCGACGACAGGCCACGGCGAGCGACATTGTGCCTGCGCGATCGAGCGGCACGCACCCGGGAACGGGAGCTGCTACTCGTAGATCTCGGCGTCGGGGTCGGTCGCTTCGAGCTCGTAGCTCGCCGCGACCATAGCCAGGCGGGCGATCACCCCGTACATGTAGAAGCGGTTCGGCGCGCTCGCTCCGGGCTTCGAGCCGGGCTTGGGCAGCTGGTTCGAGCCGGCGAAGGCGAGCGGAACGAAGCTCGCTCCGGGCGAGTTCAGGTTCTCGTCGTTGCCGCGCTCCGGGTTGACGCGATAGAAGCCGCCGACGACGTAGCGGTCGATCATGTAGACGACCGGCTCGGCGACCGAATCGTTGACGCGCTCGTAGGTCGGCACGCCCTCCTGGAGAATGACCTCGCTAACCTCCTGGCCGTCCTTGATGACGCTCATCTTGTTGCGCGAACGCCGGTTCAGGTCGGCCAGCTCCTTCGGGTCGCGCACCGTCATGATGCCCATGCCGTAGGTGCCGGCGTCGGCCTTGACGATGATGAAGGGCTTTTCCTGGATCCCGTATTCCTTGTACTTGCGGCGGATCTTGCCGAGCAGCGTCTCGGCGTTGCTCGTCAGGCACTCGAGGCCGGCACCGTCCTTTTCGCTGAAGTTCACCTCGCCGCAGCGCGCGAACATCGGATTGATGAGCCAGGGGTCCATGCCGAGGAGCTTGGCGAACTTCTTCGCCACTTCCTCGTAGGCGGCGAAGTGGTTCGTCTTTCTCCGGATCGCCCAGCCGGCGTGCAGCGGCGGCAGCAGGTACTGCTCGTGCAGGTTCTCGAGGATCTTCGGAATGCCCGCGGACAGGTCGTTGTTGAGCAGGATCGTGCAGGGGTCGAAATCCTTCAGGCCCAGGCGGCCGCGCGTGCGCACCAGCGGCTCGACGGTGAGCGAGCTGCCGTCGGGCAACGGCACTTGCGTCGGTGCGGTGATCGTGTCGTCGAGCGTTCCCAGGCGCACGTTCAGGCCCGCCTGGTGGAAGATCTCCATCAGCCGCTGCACGTTCATCAGGTAGAAAGAGTTGCGCGTGTGCTTCTCGGGGATGAGGAGCAGGTTCTTCGCTTCCGGGCAGATCTTCTCGATCGCCGCCATCGCCGCCTGCACGGCGAGCGGCAGCATCTCGGTCGTCAGGTTGTTGAAGCCGCCGGGAAAGAGGTTCGTATCGACCGGCGCCAACTTGAAGCCGGCGTTGCGCAGGTCGACCGAGGTGTAGAACGGCGGCGTGTGCTCCATCCACTCGAGGCGGAACCACCGCTCGATCGCCGGCAGCGATTCGAGAATGCGTTGCTCGAGCTCGTTGATCGGGCCGGTGAGCGCGGTGATGAGGTGGGGAACCATGCTGGGGCCGGTTGCGCGGCGGTCAGGCGGGCGGGGAAGCGACGATTCTAGGCATATGGGGCGCCCGACCAGCGGCGCAAGCGCTTCCCCATCGGGCAAGAAAAAGGGCCGCCTCGCGGCGGCCCCCGGTCAGGTGAATCGACCTCAGATGTGATAAGCGGTTTCGCCGTGCGACGTGATGTCGAGGCCCTCGCGCTCGTCTTCCTCGGTGACGCGCAGTCCGATCGTCATGTCGACGATCTTGTAGGCGATCAACGCGACGACGCCCGACCAGACGATGGTCACGCAGATCGCCTTGAACTGGATCCAGACCTGGTCGAGGATCGGCACCGAGCCGACCGTCATCGTCACCCAGTCGGTCACCTGGCCCGGGCCGCCGAGCAGCTGCGTGTTGAATACTCCCGTGAGCAATGCACCGACGATGCCGCCGACCCCGTGCACGCCGAAGACATCGAGCGAGTCGTCGGCGCCGAGCAGCTTCTTCAGACCCGATACGCCCCACAGGCAGGCGAAGCCGGCGGCGAAGCCAACCACCAGCGCGCCCATCAGGCCGACGTTGCCGCAGGCCGGAGTGATCGCCACCAGGCCGGCCACGGCGCCGGAGGCCGCGCCGACCATCGACGCCTTGCCGCCCTTGAAGAGCACTTCGCCGACGCACCAGGCCAGCACCGCCGCAGCCGTGGCCGAGAAAGTGTTGATGAAGGCGAGCACCGCCGTGCCGTTGGCCTCGAGCGCCGAGCCGGCGTTGAAGCCGAACCAGCCGACCCACAGCAGCGCCGCACCGACCATCGTCAGAGTGACGGAGTGCGGCGTAAAGGCCTCGCGGCCGTAGCCGATCCGCTTGCCGACCATGAACGCGCCCACCAGGCCGGCGACAGCAGAGTTGATGTGCACGACCGTACCGCCAGCGAAGTCGAGCGCACCCCACTGCCAGATCATGCCGCCCTTGGCGGTGGTGGCGTCGACAACGGCCTTGCTCGTGAACGCATCCGGGCCGGGAAAGAACCAGACCATGTGCGCGATCGGGCAATAGCTGAATGTGAACCACAGCGCCATGAAGACGAGCACCGCCGAGAACTTCATCCGCTCGGCGAACGCACCGACGATGAGGCAGCAGGTGATGGCCGCGAACGTCGCTTGGAATGCGAGGTAGATGAGCTCGGGCAGGGCGACGCCCTTGCTGAACGTCCCGGTGTTTGTCAAGTTCTGCGTCGCCGGATCGAACAGCCCTTTCATGAACAATCGGTCAAAGCCGCCGATAAACATGTTGCCCTCGCTGAAAGCGAGGCTGTAGCCATACAGGCACCACAGCACGACGATCATCGAGAAGGTGACGAAGACCTGCATCAGCACCGACAGCATGTTCTTGCTGCGGACCAGGCCGCCGTAGAAGAGCGCCAGCGCCGGCACCGACATCATGATGACGAGCGCCGTGGCGACGATCATCCAGGCGACGTCGCCCTTGTTCGGCACGGGCGCCGATGCCGCGGCGGCAGCGGCCGACGCGGCGTCGGCCGCCGGAGACGCGGCAGCCATCGGTGCGGGCGCCGCCATGGCCGCCGAGGCGGCGGCGGGCGCGGGCGCGGCGTCCGAGGCAGCCTGCGCGAAGGCGCCCGGCCCGAAGGCGAGCGCGGACAGGCCGAAGACGAAAGCGAGGAGAAGCTTTTTCATGATGTGTTGTTCTTTCCCGGCCGCGTTCAAAGCGCGTCCTTGCCGGTCTCGCCGGTTCGGATGCGGACAACCTGATCGAGGTTCGAGATGAAGACTTTGCCGTCACCGATCTTGCCGGTGCGCGCCGCCGCTTCGATCGCCTCGATGACGCGGTCGACGATCGCGTCATCGACGGCGGCCTCGATCTTCACCTTGGGCAGGAAATCGACGACGTACTCGGCGCCCCGATAGAGCTCGGTATGTCCTTTCTGCCGGCCGAAACCCTTGACTTCTGTCACCGTGACCCCTTGGACGCCGATGGCGCTCAGGGCCTCACGCACTTCGTCGAGCTTGAACGGCTTGACGATCGCAGTCACCATCTTCATGGTCGCACTCCCTCGAAAGAAAAATGAACAAAGGCGGCACCGGGCGCGGCGTTGCCGACGCGCCGGCGGCGACTACATGGTCTTGCCCAGCGTGACGATGAAGCGCGTCTTGTTGGCGTCGCCCCAGACGCTTCTCTCGCTCGCACCCACGACCGCGCCGGCGACCGTGAATCCGGAACCGAGGTCGTAGGTCGCGCCGACCTTCCAGTCCGTGTAGTTGGCGTAGGCGTGGACCGGCGTCGCCCCGCTCGTGTTCATCGCGTCGCGCAGGTCCCCCGCAAGACGCGTGTAGCCGATGTGCCCGTTCAGCGTCAGCCCCTTGACCGCCTCGTAGTTGGCGCTCAGGTCGAGGTAGCCGGTGTTGCTGCCCTTCGGCCGGGACGCCAGACCTTCGCTCGCCTGGTTGATCGCGCCGAGGGCGAAGTAGTCGCTCGAGACCGTGTGCGAGTACTTCAGCGTGAAGAAGCTGTATGCCAGCGAGCCGTAGATCTCGGTCGTGTCGAAGCTGAACGGTACGTTGTCGCTGTTCCTCGGGTAGTAGTACTGCAGGATGCCGACGTCATAGGTGAAGTCCTTGGTGATCTCGCCGCGGTAGCCGCCGTACAGGTCCATCTCGATGTTGCCGGCGAAGCTGACGTTGGAGTTCCAGTTGCCGAGATAGAAGCCGTTCTGCGTCCAGTCGAATCCGCCCTGGACGGCCGGTGACCACGCCTTCAGCGTGCCCTGGTCCTGGCCGCGGAACTTGTAGTTGCTCGTCAGGTTGATGTTGGCCGTGAATGGCGAGGGCGTCGGCTCGGGTGCCGATGCCGCCGCGGCCGCGGGCGCGGGCGCCGCGGTCTGCGCCTGCGCGCCGATCCAGCTGGCGACAAGCAAGGGCAGGAGGATCAGGGATTTCTTCTTCATCACAGATGGCTTTCGGGGATTGGTGAGATCGACGGAGCTTTGCACGGAGCGTGTCCGTCAGTCGACGCTCGTCGGTGCATCAGGTCTTGCCGAGCGCACCGAGCGCGAGATTCAATTCGAGAACGTTGACGCGCGGCTCGCCGAGAAAACCGAACAGCGGACGCATCGCGTGCGCGTCGATCAGCGCTCGCACTTGCTCGACGGGCAGGCCGCGCTGGCGGGCGACGCGTGCTGCCTGGAACTGCGCGGCGGCGAGGCTGATTTCGGGGTCGACGCCGCTCGCCGACGCGGTGACCAGATCGACCGGGACGGGCGCCGTGTTGCCGGGGTCGGCGGCGCGCAGCGCGGCGACGCGGCCCTTCACGGCATCGACGAGCGCCGGGTTCGACGGGCCCAGGTTCGAGCCGCCCGAGTTGGCGGCGTTGTTCGGCCCGGGCGAGGTGGCCGACGGCCGGCTCCAGAAGTGCTTCGGGTCGCTGAAGCTCTGGCCGATCAGTATCGAGCCGACGACCTTGCCGTCGCGCTCGACGAGGCTGCCGGCGGCCTGCTTCGGAAACGCCACCTTCGCGATGCCCGTGACGGCGAGCGGATAGGCGACGCCGGTGACGATCGAGAGCACGACGAAGAGGACGAGCAGGGGGCGAAGGATGGCGTTCATGATGACGACGGTCTCTCAGACGAGGTGGGCGACCGACAGCGCGAGGTCGATCAGCTTGATGCCGATGAAGGGAACGATGAGGCCGCCGACGCCGTAGATCAGGACGTTCCTGCGCAGCAACTCGGCGGCCGGCGCGGCGCGGTACTTCACGCCCTTCAGGGCGAGCGGAATGAGGAAGACGATGACGACGGCGTTGAAGATCACCGCCGAGAGGATGGCCGACGCCGGGCTCGCCAGGTGCATCACGTCGAGCGCGGCGAGCTGCGGATAGGTCGTCGCGAAGGCGGCCGGGATGATGGCGAAGTACTTGGCGACGTCGTTGGCGATCGAGAACGTGGTGAGTGAGCCGCGCGTCATCAGCAACTGCTTGCCGGTCTCGACGACCTCGAGCAGCTTGGTCGGGTTCGAGTCGAGGTCGACCATGTTGCCCGCTTCCTTGGCCGCCTGCGTTCCGGTGTTCATGGCGACCGCGACGTCGGCCTGGGCGAGTGCCGGCGCGTCGTTGGTGCCGTCTCCGGTCATCGCGACGAGGCGGCCTTCGGCCTGGTACTCGCGGATCAGCTTGAGCTTGGCCTCGGGCGTCGCTTCGGCGAGGAAGTCGTCGACGCCGGCTTCGGCGGCGATCGCCGCGGCCGTCAGCTTGTTGTCGCCCGTGATCATGATCGTCTTGATTCCCATGCGGCGCAGCTCGGCGAAGCGCTCCTTGATGCCGCCCTTGACGATGTCCTTGAGCTCGACGACGCCGAGGGCTTTCGCCCCTTCGGCGACGACGAGAGGCGTGCTGCCGCGGCGCGCCACGTCTTCGATCGCTTGGACCAGGGCCGGCGCGAAGCTGCCGCCGAGCGCTTCGACGTGCTTGCGGATCGCATCGCCCGCGCCCTTGCGGATCACCCGCTTCGCCGTGCCCTCGCCGGCGAGGTCGACGCCGCTCATCCGCGTCTGCGCCGTGAAGCGGACGAAGGTCGCCGCCAGCGGCGCCATGTCGCGCTCGCGAAGGTTGAACTTCTGCTTGGCGAGGATGACGATGCTGCGGCCCTCGGGCGTCTCGTCGGCGAGCGAAGCGAGCTGGGCCGCGTCGGCGAGCTGCTGCTCGGTGACTCCGGGCGCGGCGTAGAACGCCGACGCCTGCCGGTTGCCGAGCGTGATCGTTCCGGTCTTGTCCATCAGCAGCACGTCGACGTCGCCGGCCGCCTCGACGGCGCGACCCGAGGTGGCGATCACGTTGGCCTGCATCATCCGGCTCATTCCGGCGACGCCGATCGCCGAGAGCAGGGCGCCGATCGTCGTCGGGATCAGGCAGACGAGCAGCGCGACGAGCGCCGTCACGGTGACGGCCGAGCCGGCCTTGGCGACGTCGACGCTGTAGATCGACATCGGCAGCAGCGTCACGACGACGACGAGGAAGACGATCGTCAGCGCGACGAGCAGGATGTTGAGGGCGATCTCGTTCGGCGTCTTCTGCCGGCGCGCGCCCTCGACCATCGCGATCATGCGGTCGAGGAACGATTCGCCCGGGTTGACGGTGATGCGGACGACCAGCCAGTCGGACAGGACGCGCGTACCGCCGGTCACCGACGCGAAGTCGCCGCCGGCCTCGCGGATGACGGGTGCCGATTCGCCGGTGATCGCGCTTTCGTCGACCGAGGCGACGCCCTCGATCACCTCGCCGTCGAGCGGGATCGTGTCGCCCGCTTCGACGAGGACGACCGCGCCCTTCTTCAGCTCCTCGGCTTCCTGCGGGTACCAGGCGGAGTCGCGTTTCGGCGCCTGCAGGCGCTTGGCGATGAGCTTTCTCTTCATACCGCGCAGGCTGGCCGCCTGGGCCTTGCTCCGCCCCTCCGCCAGCGCTTCGGCGAAGTTCGCGAAGAGGACCGTGAACCAGAGCCAGACGGCGACGCCGATGATGAAGGCGGCCGGCGCCTCGCCCGTGCCGCCCAGCGCCTGGGCGCCGAGCAGCGTCGTCAGGATGCTGCCGACGTAGACGACGAACATCACGGGGTTGCGCCACTGCACGCGCGGGTCGAGCTTGACGAAGGCGTCGCGGATCGCCGGGCGCACCAGCGCCGGATCGAACAGGGAAAACGAGCTGCGGGTCGAAGCCATGGTGTCCGTCTTCATTTCGCGGAAAAGAGCATGAAGTGTTCGGCGACCGGCCCGAGGGCGAGCGCCGGCACGTAGTTGAGCAGGCCGACGAGCAGCACTGTGCCGATCAGCAGCAGCACGAACAGCGGTCCGTGCGTCGGCAAGGTGCCGGCGTTGACGGCCAGGCGCTTCTTCGCCGCCAGCGAGCCGGCCAGGGCGAGCACCGGAACGATCACGCCGAAGCGGCCGAACCACATCGCGATGCCCAGCATGACGTTGTAGAACGGCGTGTTGGCGGAGAGCCCGGCGAAGGCGCTGCCGTTGTTGTTGGCGGCCGAGCTGAAGGCGTAGAGGATCTCGGAGAAGCCGTGGGCGCCGGGGTTGGCGACGCCTGCCTTGCCGGCGTCCATGCCGACAGCGATTGCCGTACCCGCGAGCACGAGGATCGGCGTCGCGAGAATGGCAATCGAGACCATCTTCATGTCGTAGCTCTCGATCTTCTTGCCGAGATACTCCGGAGTGCGGCCGATCATCAGGCCGGCGATGAAGACGGTGAGGACGGCGAAGACGAGCATTCCGTAGAGGCCCGAGCCGACACCGCCGAAGACGACTTCGCCGAGCTGCATGAGAACCAGCGGCACCGCACCGCCGAGCGGCATGAACGAATCGTGCATCGCGATCACCGCGCCGCACGACGCACTCGTCGTGATCGCGGCGAAGAGCGTCGACGCGGCGATGCCGAAGCGCGCCTCCTTGCCCTCCATGTTGCCGCCCGGCTGCAGCGCGCTCGCCGCCTGGTCGACGCCGAGCGACGACAGCAGCGGATTGCCCGCCTGCTCCTGCGGCGAGACGAAGACGACCATGACGACGAACATCACGGTCATCGCCGCCAGCACCGCCCAGCCCTGGCGCATGTCGCCGGCCATCCGGCCGAAGCCGAAGACGAGGCCGGCCGGGACCAGGAAGATCGACAGCATCTGCACGAAGTTGGAGAGCGGCGTCGGGTTCTCGTACGGGTGCGCCGAGTTGGCGTTGAAGAAGCCGCCGCCGTTCGTGCCGAGCATCTTGATCGCTTCCTGCGAGGCGACCGGCCCCATCGCGATCGGCTGCGTCGGCGCCTTGACGTCTTCCAGCACCGGCTCACCCTTGGCGTCCTTCAGCGGCTGGCCGTCGGGGCCGTTCTTCGGCTGCTGGTAGGCATTGACCTCGAGCGTCGTCGCGTCCCTGTAGGCGTCGAAGTTCTGGATGGAGCCCTGGCTGACGAGGAACACGGCGAAGACGAGCGAGATCGGCAGCAGGACGTAGAGCGTCGAGCGAGTCGCGTCGACCCAGAAGTTGCCGACCGTTCCCGACGAGCGGGCGACGAAACCGCGGATCAGCGCCCAGACGACGGCGACGGCGGTCGCAGCGGAAAAGAAGTTCTGCACCGCCAGGGCGAGCATCTGCGTCAGATAGCTCATCGTCGATTCGCCGGTGTAGCCCTGCCAGTTGGTGTTGGTGACGAAGCTGATCGCGGTGTTGAACGACGAGTCGGGGCTGACGGCGGCCATCGCCTGCGGGTTGAGCGGCAACACGCCCTGCAGGCGCTGCAAGGCGTAGACGACGACGACGCCGAGCACGTTGAAGGCGACCGCGGCGACCGCGTAGCGCTTCCACGACGTGCTCTCGGCCGGATCGACTCCGGCGAGGCGGTACATCGCGTTTTCCAGGCGAACGACCGGCGCCAGCCACTTCGGCAGGCGACCGTCGGCGACCGCGGCGATCCATTTGCCCAGCGGCCAGGCGAGCAGCAGCAGGACGACCAGGTAGACGGCGAGCTGGATCCAGGATTGCAGCGTCGGCATCACAGCTTCTCCGCGTTGAACAGGGCGACGACGAGGTAGACGAAGAGCGCCACGGCGACGATGCCGCAGATCAGGTAGAGGCCGCTCATGAGCGCTCTCCCAGCACCGCGCAGCCGGCGACGAGGCCGAAGATCGCGGCCGCGAAGACCGCGACGAGCAGGAGGTAGAGGAGGTCGGCCATGATCGATTCCGCTTGCGAGAACGAGATGGCGAAGATTAGGCGCGCCGGCGTCAACGCTGCATACAGAGGCGATTGACCCGCGTCAAGAAAGCATCAAGACGGTCCGTGGGCACGGCTCCTGCCAATCGGTTGACGCAAGTCCCGGTCAACCCGTCCCACGAGGAACCTCATGGCAACCTACGGAAAGAAAGCGTCGGAGAAGGTCGAGAAGACCATGGATGAGTACAAGCACGGCACGCTCAAGAGCGGCGGCTCGGGCAAGAAAGTGACGAGCCGCAAGCAGGCGATCGCGATCGGCCTGTCGGAAGCGAGGAAGGCGGGCGCCAAGGTGCCGGCGAAGAAGCGGTCGACGACCTAGCGGCCTCGGCCGCAATCGCTGCGGCGCCTATTCCTCGGACGCCCGCTCAGGCGGCACGTCGTCGTCGCCGCGCAGATGGATCAGGCCGGTGCGATAGTCGTACTCGAAGACTTCGCCGTGCCGGCCCCACTCGATGGCCGTGCGCATCACGCGCTCGGCCTCGGCCGCGTCCAGGCTCTCGCTGAGCAGGCGCAGGAACGGCTCCTCGGGAAGCTCGCCGGTCGGTTCCTGATCGAGGCTGTGCCGGATGTGCGCCACCAGCGGGACGTGGGCGAGCAGCTGGCGCCCGAAGATCCGCTGTCGCTCCACGTGCGAGCCGGCGACGTACTCGCGCCCGATCCGCGTGATGTGCAGGTCGGCATCGGCCACGCTCGTCAGCTCCAGAAGCGACATGGCCTGCACCAGCGGCAGCAGCTCGTCGTCGGTCAGCTCCGTGACTTCGGCGAGCCTGGGAAGGTCGGCGCGGCCGCCGAACGTGTCGTCGACGAGCATTTCGAGCAGACCCTCCATGCGGACGATGTCCGCCTCGGGCAGGCGTTCGGCGAGGGACCGTCGCACCGGCTCCGCGGAGGGTCGGCCGGCGCGCCCGGCGCCGGCTGTCATCAGCGCATAGACCTCGTCGACGAGCATGCGAACGGCGGCGCTCTCCGGATCGCGCGGCCGCGGCAGTTGCACGGCAAGCTGGAAGCGCACGCGCCCCGGATCGCTGGCGAAGAGGAGCACGCGGTCGGCCATCAGCACGGCCTCCTCGATGTTGTGCGAGACGACGAGGATGGCCTTGGTCGGCATCGCGCCGCCGCGCCAGAGATCGAGAATGTCCTCGCGCAGGCGCTCGCCGGTCAGAACATCGAGGGACGAGAACGCCTCGTCCATGAGCAGCACCTCGGGCTCGACGACGAGGGCCCGGGCGATGCCGACGCGTTGCCGCATGCCACCGGACAGCTCGCGCGGCAGCGCCCCCTCGAAGCCGGCCAGGCCGATCATGCCGATCGCCTCCTCGGCGCGCCGCGCCCGCTCCGCCGGCGCCATGCCGCGCGCCTCCAGGCCCAGCTCGACGTTCTGCTGGACCGTGAGCCACGGGAACAGGGCGAACGACTGGAACACCATGCTGACGCCGCGCGCCGGCCCGTACAGCGGCTGGCGCCGATAGCTCACCTCGCCGGCGTCGACGCCGACCAGGCCGGCCATGATGCGAAGCAGCGTCGACTTGCCCGAACCCGACTGACCGAGCAGGGCGACGATCTCGCCCTCGACCAGGCGCAGGTCGACGCCCTCGAGAACCGAGCGCGCCGTTCCGTCGGCCGAGCGGAACGATTTGCCGACGCCCTTGAGCTCGATGATGGCTTGCGACATGGATTCGGTCTGTCGGCTGTCAGAAGTGCATCCGCTCTTCGGCCAGACGGTACAGGCGCCGCCAGACGAAGTGGTTCATCGCCATGACGTAGATGCACATCACGCCGATGCCGAGCGCGATGCGCGGGAAGTCGCCGATCACCGTCATGTGCGCGATGTAGCTGCCGAGGCCCTGTGCCTGCAAGGTCGTGTCGCCCCAGGTGACGTATTCGGCGACGATGCTAGCGTTCCACGAGCCGCCGCTCGCCGTGATCGCGCCCGTCACGAAGCTCGGGAAGACCGCCGGCAACAGATAGCGCCGCCACTTCAGCCAGCCGCTGAGGTCGAGGTTGCGCGCCGCATAGCGCAGCTCGGTGGGCACGCTCGACGCTCCCGCGATGACGTTGAACAGGAGGTACCACTGGGTGCCCAGCACCATCAGCGGCGAGAGCCAGATGTTCGGGTTGAGCTGCCAGCGAACGATCAGGAGCACCGCCACCGGAAACATCAGGTTGGCCGGGAAGGCGGCGAGGAACTGTGCCACCGCCTGCAAGCGCCCGGCCCACGTCGGGCTCATGCCGATCCACACGCCGATCGGCACCCATACCAGCGCGGCGAGTCCGATCAGGACGAGCACGCGCACCAGCGTGTAGATCCCGAGCAGGAAGACATGGGCGACCTCGCCCCATCCGACTTCGCCGTGGATGAACCCGAACAGCCACCACAACGCGAAGATGACGGCTCCCGCAAGGACAGCGTCGCCGATCCGGGCGACGGCCGGGTTGGCCGGCAGCGTACGGGCGCGGATCGACGTGCCGTCGTGGTCGCGCTTGAAGAACGCCATCGATCGGCCGAAGGGTCGGACCAGCGCCTTGCCCATCTTCTGCACGCGATCGGTCCGGCGCAACCACGTCAGCAGCCAGGAGCCGGGCGCGCTCTCGCCGCTGCCCTCTTCGAAGCGGAAGCGGTCGGCCCAGGCGATCAGGGGGCGGAAGAACAGCTGGTCGTAGAGAAGGATGCCGATCAGCATGGCACCGATCGCCCAGCCGATGGCGCCGAGGTCGCGCGCCTCGATCGCCAGGGCGATGTACGAGCCGATCCCCGGCAGCTTGATGTTCTGGTTCGAGACGGAGATGGCTTCCGACGCGACGACGAAGAACCAGCCGCCCGACATCGACATCATCATGTTCCAGAGCAGGCCGGGCATCGCGAAGGGAAGCTCGAGCCGCCAGAACCTCTGCCACGCCGACAGCTGGAAGACGCGCGCCGCCTCGCGCAGCTCGGGCGGCACCGTGCGGATCGACTGATAGAGGCTGAAAGCCATGTTCCACGCCTGCGACGTGAAGATGGCGAAGATCGCCGCGCATTCGACGCCGAGCAGATTGCCCGGAAACAGGGCGATGAACCCGGTGACGGTGATCGACAGGAAGCCGAGGATGGGAATCGATTGCAGGATGTCCAGCAGCGGCACGAGGACACGCTCGGCGGCGCGATAGTTGGCGGCGACGACAGCGAAGACGCAACTGAAGACGATCGAGGCGCCGAGCGCGATGAACATGCGCAGCGTCGTTCGCGACAGGTAGTACGGCAGCATCCACGGATCGAGCGTCAGCGGCAGCACCTGTCCGACCGCGTAGGGCCGCGTCATCTGCGATCCGGCGAAGGCCAGGCCGAACAGCATGGCCAGGACCAGCGGCAGCAGCGCCCAGTCCCAGCGATTGCCGGTCGATTCGACCACCTGCCGGGGAAAGAAGGTCTTGATCGTCATGGTTGGCCGCGAACGGCCATTGTCCCGGAGCGGCAAGCCCGGACATCGACTCCTTGAGGCGCCGATCGCTTCTGCCATTCGCGCTATCGTCGACCCTGATGAAGGTGTTGAACGGCTGAGTGCGGACGGCCCCCTTGCGCTTTGCCGCCCTGCAGCTCGCGCTGGCGCTCCTTCCCTTCGTCTCTTGCGGAGCGGCCACGCAGGCGGCGGCCGAGGCGCCGCCGCCTCATCACCACGAGGGCGCCGCGATGGACATGCCCGACCATGAAGGCAGGGCCATGGAGCCGGACCGCGCCGCGGCCATGCCCGGGATGCGCGGCCAGTTCGGTTCGTACCCGATGTCGCGCGAAAGCTCGGGAACGAGCTGGCAGCCGGAGGCGACGCCGATGGAGATGCTGCACACCATGGGCGACAACGGGTCGCTGATGCTGCACGGTTACGCCAACGTCGTCGCCGACCGGCAGACCGGGCCGCGCGGCGCCGGCAAGACGTTCAGCGAGAGCATGTTGATGGCGATGGCGGTTCGACCCCTGGGCCCGGGCACCGTGGGCCTGCGCGGCATGGTCTCGCTCGACCCGCTGATGGGCAAGAGCGGCTATCCGCTGCTCTTTCAGACCGGCGAGAGCGCCGACGGCAAGACGCCGCTGATCGACCGACAGCATCCGCACGACGCCTTCATGGAGCTCTCGACGAGCTACAGCGTGCCCCTCGGCGCCGACGGCTCCGCCTTCGTCTACGCCGGCCTGCCCGGCGAGCCTGCCCTCGGCCCGCCGACCTTCATGCATCGCTATTCGGGAATGCGCAACCCGGAGGCGCCGATCACGCACCACTGGTTCGACTCGACGCACGTCAGCTTCGGCGTCGTGACCGCGGGCGCGAGCCAGGGCGCGTGGAAGCTCGAAGGCTCGCGCTTCAACGGCCGCGAGCCCGACGAGCGGCGCTGGAACATCGAGACGCGACGCTTCGACTCGTGGTCGGCACGGCTCGGCTGGAACCCGACGGCGCAGTGGTCGACGCAGGCGAGCTACGCCTACCTGAGGAGCCCCGAGGCGCTCGAGCCCGAGAGCAGCATGCGGCGCCTGACGGCGTCGGCAAGCTACCTGACGCGACTTGCCGGCAACGTGTGGGCGACGACGCTGGCCGCATCGCGCAACGACAGGCGCGGGCCCGCGGGCCGCGAGCTCTCACCCGCCGTGCTCCTCGAATCGACGCTCGTCGTCGCCGACAAGCACTCGGTCTTCGGCCGTTTCGAGCAGGTCGACAAGGACGAGCTGTTTCCTCCCGGCGATCCGCGGCAGAGCGTTGCGTTCCGGGTGCGCAAGTTCTCGCTCGGCTACCTCTACGATTTCGTCGCCAGCGGGCCGGTCCGCTGCGGGCTGGGCGGCGTGGTCGGAGCGCTGCGCGGTCCGTCCGCCCTCGATCCGGCCTACGGAAGCCACCCGATGTCGCTGCTGGTGTTCTTGCAGGCGAGGCTGGCGCCGTGAGCGAGCTGAAGGTCCCGTCTGCGGCATGACGGCGACCGCCGCGTCGACTTCGGCGGCAACGCCGTGTCCCGCTTCGATCCGACGACCGAGAAGTTCGAGCGCTTCGGCTTCCCGCGCGAAGCCGCCGGCGTTCGCCAGATCCTCGGCCGCCCGGGCGAGATCTGGCTGCCCGAAAGCGGGGCCGACTTCGTCTCAGAGATCCGCGCCGGCTGAGGCGCGACGCGCGGGTTCACCGTCCCGCCTCGACGCCGCCTCAATAGCCGAGCGCCAGCCCCGTGTTGCGACGCGGATCGTTGGCGCCGAAGTAACGGTTCTTGCCGGCCGGCTTGCCACCCAGCGTCGGCGTGCCGACGAGGATGGCAGCCAGGTGATTGGCCGGCTGGGCGCCGCCGAAGACGTGGCCCATGCCTTCGAGGATCTTCCTCGTGTCGGGGCTCAGTGCGAAGGCTTCGACATAGGTCGTGTTCGGCAGCCACTGCTGGTGAAAGCGCGGCGCGTCGACGGCTTCCTGGACGTTCATTCCGTAGTCGATGACGTTGACGATCGTGAGCAGCACGGCGGTGATGATGCGGCTGCCTCCGGGCGTGCCGACGACCATGACCGGCTTGCCGTCCCTCGTGACGATCGTCGGGCTCATCGACGAAAGCGGCGTCTTCCGGGGCGCGATCGCGTTGGCTTCGCCCTGCACCAGGCCGTAGATGTTCGGCACGCCGAGCTTGACGGTGAAGTCGTCCATCGTGTCGTTCAAAAGCACGCCGGTACTCGCCGCCGTCACGTCGGCGCCGAACCAATCGTTGAGCGAATACGTCACCGATACCGCGTTGCCAAGGCCGTCGACGATCGAGTAGTGCGTCGTATTGCTGCCTTCGTGCGGCGCAACGCCGGGCTTCAGGTTCTGCGAGACCGCCGCGCGCGCCGGGTCGATGGCGGCGCGGATCTTCGCCGCGTACGCCTTGTCGAGCAGTCGGTCGAGCGGGTTCTTCACGAAGTCGGGGTCACCCAGGTAGCTGTTGCGGTCGACGTAGGCGTGTCGCATCGCTTCGATCTGCACGTGCACGGCCTGCGCCGAGTGGAAGCCCCATTCCTTGAGCGGATAGCCTTCCAGGACGTTGAGGATCTCGCAGACGATGACCCCGCCCGAGCTCGGCGGCGGCGCCGAGACGATGTGATAGCCGCGGTAGTCGCACTCGACCGGAGCGAGCTCTCGCGTCGTGTACTGGTCGAGGTCGGCTTGCGTCAGCAGGCCCTTGCCGGCCTGGCTCGACGCGACGATCGCCTGCGCCACCGGCCCCTTGTAGAACCCGGCCGCACCGGCGTCGCGGATCTGCCTGAGCGTCTGCCCCAGGTCGCGCTGCACGAGGCGGTCGCCAGCGACGAACGGCTGGCCGCGGTTGAGGAAGATGGCCGCCGTCGCCGGGTCGACCTTGAAGGCCTCGGTCGCCGTCGCAAACATCTCGGCGTCGCCCTGGTCGAGGACGAAGCCCTGCTCGGCATAGCGGATCGCCGGCGCGATCAGTTCGGCGCGCTTCATCGTCCCGTACTCGGCAAGCGCCGTCTCGAGGCCCGACACGGAGCCGGGAACGCCGACCGCGAGATGCCCCGTCGTCGTCGACCCCTTGACGACGTTGCCTGCGGCGTCGAGGTACATGTTCGCCGTCGCGGCGAGCGGCGCCTTCTCGCGGAAATCGAGAAAGGTCTTGCGCCCGTCGGCGAGCTGGATCGTCATGAAACCGCCGCCGCCGAGATTGCCCGCTGCCGGATAGACGACCGCCAGCGCGTAGCCGACGGCGACGGCCGCGTCGACGGCGTTGCCGCCCTTCTTCAACACGTCGACGCCGACCTCGGTCGCCAGGTGCTGCGCCGTCACGACCATGCCGTGCTCGGCGGCAACCGGCGCCATCGACGCGCCGCGCGCGTCGCCGGTGCCGGCCGAAGCAACGACGAGAAGAAGGGCGAAGGCGCCGGCGAAGCGTCCGCGGAAGAGAAGCGATGTCATGCGAGTCTCCGTTTCGGCTGAAACGCCGATTCCGTCACAGACTGTAGCGACAGTGCGAGCTTGTCGCCGTAGCCGCGACGCGCGGCGCGTACAAGGTGTTACCGAGACACTGGACGACCGGGAGTTTCTTCACAGCCGCTCGGGGCGGCGCCTCGATAAGATCGACTTCCGTCGTCTCCCGCGGGCGAAATCCGCGTCGTGGATCGGCCGACGGATGCTGCCTCCACCCATGCGTCGCGTCCCGCGCCTTGTTCGTCTCGTCGCCGCCTGCTCGCTTGCCGGCTCGCTGCTCGGCGCGTGCTCGCCGATCGGTCTGGTCGCCAGCGCGGCGGGCGTCGCCACCGATACCAGCATGACGTGGGAGATCGTCAAGCACTTCCACGCCAAGCTGACCGAAGACGATCCGACGCCGTGCGCGCTGCTCAACAGCGTGCAGCGCGTCCTCAACGAGCGCTGCGCCTACAAGCCGGGAAGCATCCGCAGCGCCGACCTCGCGCACACCGGGCTGCAGCAATGTCCGCTCGCCCTGGCGACGCGCGACCCGAAGCTCTGGCGCGCGCTGCCCGAGCTGCTCGAGAAGGGCGCGAGCGTCGATCGCTGCCCGGCGTCGCCGCTCGTCGCCCTCGCCAACGCCGATCCGTGCCCCGATTTCGTATCGGCCTCTCCCGAGGTGCGGCAGGCCCTCGTCACGCTCGCCGAGAGCGATCCGCGCGCCGTGCGCCACGACGTGTTCCGCATGCTCGGCTGTCCGAAGGCACGCTCCGCCGGCCTCGATCGCGTCCTCACGACCTGGCTCGATCGCGGCGACCTCGAGCCGAGCAAGCTCTCGTTCAGTCCCCTGAGCGCCGCCGATCCCGACCTTCTCGTCTCGCGCTTCGGCCGCGAGCTCGAGGTCGCCGGCCACAAGCCCGAGGCTGCGCTCGACGGCTACGACGGCGCCCTGACGAGCGGCTTCGAAGAGGCCTTGCG
>Ga0208714_1000179_pt1 | contig 18974 bp, 20 predicted proteins | sample NGESurshal072012_3_FD_184461 | JGI IMG/M metagenome (GOLD analysis project Ga0208714, IMG submission 184461) | Arctic peat soil microbial communities from Barrow, Alaska - NGEE Surface sample 415-1 shallow-072012 (SPAdes) | ecosystem: Environmental > Terrestrial > Soil > Wetlands > Peat ... | reverse complement strand
AAGATCGCGACCTCGAGAGTGGATTCCAACCAGGAGCGTTCGGATCGTTCGCTGGTAGAGTCTGCACAAAGCGGAGCGAAGATGAGGGCATGAACGGGCAGGTCTTCGAAAGCGATGGGTGGGGCCAGGGGCCTCAAACGCCAGCCCTTGCCCCACACCCCCATCAGGTTGCCAACACCACCGGCATGCGGGGCGACCAAAAACCCGAGAGAGTCTTGTTATCCCTGGACTGAGGATGGGGGAGCACGTCAGTGACGCAGGCAACGGCTCGCCTGTCGCGAACAATTCCTTGCGGGTGATTGGTTAGCGATGAGTTGTCTTGACCGTGCAGACGGCCCGAGAGTAGACGCTCATTCGCCATCGCGGCAACGTCCAACAGCCACACTTTCTCCACAGATCGTCGCGGACATGCGCAACTGATTGAACAGAAGGCAATTGTCTATTTCTCGGAGAGCGCGCAACTGATTCTGTATCAGTTGCACCGCGCTTCCGTAAATAGTTGAAAATGAATGACTGCACATTGAAACTCAAAGATTGTGGGGTTTATCTGGGGAGGGGATTAAGCTTGTAAGGTATTGATTTTAAAGGTTGGTGAGCGCGGAAGGAATCGAACCTTCAACCTACTGATTAAGAGTAGTCTGATTAGGGACCGACCCTTTCCCGCTTGCGGCTATAAAAATCAATAACTTACCCAAAACCAAGCCCGCACGGAAGCATTCGCGAAAGTATCAAAAAAGCCCACTTTGGCGCATACCGGATCGGAGCGCACGGCACACTTATGGCACACCTTAACGAGCGCACCCGACCCTTTTGGCCAACTGATTCTCGGTCAGTTGATTAGTCCGTAAGCGTACGACCGAGACTGCGCCGCCCGCTCGGTGGGCCCCGATGGGGTTGTGAGCGCTATCGCGATTTCTCGCCAATCTAGCGAAGGATTGCGGCTACTGCGGCAATGATGGCGACAGTCAGTCAGCGCAACTCAGCGAGAAAAGCGTGCATCTCGCGTAGCACGTCGGCCTCATTCGAGAGAAAGATATAGGAATTCGCGTCTGCCAGTTCGACTATCCGGACGCCAGATACACCGCGCTCAAGAGCGTCCTCGTTTCTCGCGACCCAGGTCAGTTCGAGGCCGTACCTAAGGCCTAGGGCGGCCCCTTCGGACGGAGTCTGAGGCTTGTAACGCTTCATCTGATCTTCAAGCGCCGCCGGAAGAGCAAAAAATGCCAACACCGGTGCGCGAACGCGTGCGTAATCCGGGCTCGCTAAACCCGCGAACATCGCATCACGCACCTCTTGGGAAACTAAATACTGCCCTACGCTGCCGTCTGGATTGCAGGCATACGATTGGCGGAGTTCGGCTTCGGGGAAGATGATTCCATGGTTGGCCCTCCACCATTCCCGGTAAGCTCCAAAAGACGTCTTATCCGGCTGCGGTGGGTTGCGGATCGCTTGCGGAAGCTGGGACTGCTCCGGTTCTTTGACGCTCTTGTTCATTGGACCCAGGCTAATATCTTCCGCTGAATCGAGGTAAACCAGTCCACCGACTCGATCGGGATGCATCGCGCCGATGACGCTCAGATCCTGCCCGCCAAAAGAGTGACCGGCCAAGATAGGCTTTTCTAATTTGAGGGCATCCAGAACTTGGAGAACATCCTCCGCAGAATCCCGCGCGGTGTAGCCCCCCGGCGATTTACTTGAATTCCCCAGTCCTCGCCGGGTGATTCCGTATACGTGGGCGCTGTCAGTCAGTTTTGGTGCTAGCTCATCGTAGACATGAGCAGTCGAGTAACCAGCCAGCAAAACGACTGGGCGTCCGCTTCCGCCCCAGTCGAGAACTTCCAGCCGAACACCATCTCTGACGGTTACGAACTGGACCTTGTGCGCCGAAGGATCATGCCAAGGGGCGCAGGCTTGACCGTGCATAGTGGCGGCGCTGACCACCAAAAGTAGAGCCAGCATGCAGAACGAGAACGATCTGGTTCTCATCTTCAAAAACCTTGTACTTCCTACTCCGTCAGCGGAAGCGCCTTTAGCTGTAGCTAGAGCTTAATGCGACAAGACAAGGCAAGGCCACCTCGATCATTGGCACACCGCGATACAGAACCCGCTCGGGTTGGGTCATGCCAGCATCTCGCAGAGTTTTGTTGCCCGGACGATGACGATGTGGCACTCGTATCGCGAGTCCGGCTTGCTGCCTATTTCAAGCTGTTGATTTCTTCTTCAAGCGGCGGCAGTGCCTCCAGAATCGCCGAAAAGTTCGGCGGTTCTCGAAAAAACATATCCTGCATTTCCTTGTAGTCGCGAGCCAGCGCTGGAACCTGATCCGCCGGAGGACTCAACCGGAACGATCCAGGTTTGGCAAGGTCATAGCGTGCCCAGGAAGAGGAGTAGAAAAGCTCCTTGAACTCGACAACGGCCTTGAGCAATCCAAGATCAGAAAATGCCGCATCCTTTATCTTGCTGCCCGCCAACTTGTAGACGTCGTAATAGTGACGCGAGTGACGGGCCGGTATGGTGCCGGGACGATGGGCTTCCTGATGGAGAATCGTTGCCTTCTCCCAGAACGTCCTCTCGGCTCGAATGGCCACGACCGCGCAGGTTGCTTCTTCAAATGCCTTGGGAAACATTTCAGCGGCATAGGGATGAATCGTCTGTTGACCGGATGGCACCCAGGACGCCAGCGGACCGATCTCAAGCCTCACCTCTGGGCGTACGTACGCAGCAGCGAAACTGGCTGGATACCTGACATTCACTGTATGCGGGTCGGTCGCATCAACGGAAATGGCGATGCCGGGTGCTGTGGCGAGAAGCTGGCTCAGTTGCACGAGGAGGTTTTCTCGGATGTACTCTGCAGCCCGCGCGTTCATCTCTAGGTTGTACCGAGTCCGCTGCGTTTTGGAAGGAAGTGTCCGGTAAGGATCATCACCTTGTGGTGGACCATAGCCAAGAAGACGCCAGTCGAGAACCAGATCAATATCTTCAGAAAAGCGGTCAATGAGTCCATAAACTTTCGAGAGCGTAGTTCCGCCCTTGAACACCATTTGATCTTTGAGCTGGGGATCAGCGAAGAGTCGTTTCAGAATCCAGCACACCCAGAAGTCTTTCTCGACGATGACCGGGCTCATCCCGAGTTTGCTCGCTGATTCGCTGAACAGGTCTCGCCGGTCGGCGGCTGCGCCCATGGCGAGCTTATCCATGCTGTTCCTCCTGTGCGGCTTGCTGAATCGCGGCGTACACCCATCCCGTGGCGGTTTTGGTATCCTGCAAGATTTTCGAACGCAGAGAAGCCGGCAGCCACGCTCTGATCTTTGAAATGACTTCGGGCGTGATGCGCTCCTGTCCGAGGGACTTGAGCGCCTGAACGATCAGGCCGCTCTCCCTAAGATCGAAACCCGCCTCCTTCAGGGCAGTGTGTTCGAATACAAGGCTGGTACTGCCGATTTTGTAGTTTCTGTCAGGACCATCGGATAAATAGACTGCACGTGATGGAACTTGAGTTGATAGTCCAAGCAAATTGAGCGCGGTTGCGCCACTCGGTTGAATTCTCCAGCGAAACTTGCGCGCAAGTGCGCGGGCAACCTGATCAATTTCTGGGCTCAATTGCTGTTTCAGAAGCTCGCTGAAACGTGGGTGGTCGTAGAGCCCGCGAATAACACGTCGCACCTGCCCTTTTTCGGCGAGGCGATGCAGGGCGGAATCGATAGTTGCTCGCTCGCCGAGATCCAAGAAATCGCGAGGAGAGAACGCCCACCCAGTCCCGCTTCCTCTAATCCGATTAAGAATCCTATTTTCAGATGATTGAGCCATATTTGTCTGACCACTTATGCAAGAAAAAATACCATTTTTTTCTTGCAAGCGCAATCCCTTGACGGGTCTCGTTACTCAAAGCACCCAAAAGGAGCCCTTCGGGACCATTTTCCCCACTCCGCCTTGGTTCGGGTGGACGCCGCTAAGTCGCGCCTCGGCCGGGTGCTTCGGACTGCGCCGGTTTCGCGCCAAACAAAACCCAAACCCGTTTGTCACTCACCGCGCTTTCACTCGCACCCTGCCACCGTCACAAGCCTCCGTTCAGTTCCTTTCACCGTTCCGTCTGTTTTTGTCCGCTGGCGCTCAAGTGAAGAACAAAAACAGGCCGGAAACGGCAGAAAGGAAAAAACAATGAAATTAGAAGAAATCAACAACCGCACCAAGGATGCAGTCAGCTATCTCGTCGAGGCTCTGGAGTCAGGGAAGAGTGAAGTCTTGACGCAGTATCTCTCGGCGATGGGCCGCTTTCATAGCTACAGCTTCGGCAACATCATGCTGATTGCCCGCCAGAAACCCGATGCCACCAACGTCGCCGGATTGAGGACGTGGAACTCGCTTGGCCGCTTCGTGAAACGGGGGGAGAAAGGCATTCTGATTCTTGCTCCGATGATCGGCCACAAGATAGCCGACAGCATAGCAGAGGCAACCGAAGACGCGAAGCAGTCACAGGCGCAACCCTGCGGATTCCGCGCAGTCTATGTATTCGACATCAGCCAGACCGAAGGGAAAGACCTTCCGACCTTGACCGAAGTGCAAGGCGATGTCAGCGATTACCGTGAACGGCTGGTCAAGTTCGTGGAGTCACGAGGCATTGCCCTGGACTATTCCGAAAAGATTGCGCCTGCTAAAGGCCTATCCCACGGCGGGAAGATCACCCTGCTTTCCGGGATGCAGCCTGCCGAGGAATTCTCGACCCTGGCGCACGAGATCGCCCACGAGATGTTGCACCGGGGAGAGCGCCGCACCATGACCACCAAGCAAGTCCGCGAGACCGAGGCCGAAGCTGTAGCTTTCGTGGTCTGCCAATCCATCGGGCTTGAGACGGGTAGTGCCGCCGCCGACTACATCCAGATTTGGCATGGAGACGCCAATCTGCTGCGCGAGAGTCTGGAAGCTGTTCAGCAGACCGCAGCCATGATCCTCGGGGGCATTGCCCCCGAAGTCGCGGAGGCCGCAGACGCCGCCTAGAATAGGTCTCCCCGAAAAATCGCGGCGGAGTGCCGGGCACTCCGGCGTTTTTGTCGCCGTATTAGGAAGCGTGTAGTCCATCCCTTGACACAATATAGTGAAATCACTATATTGATGCTTGCCAATGGTCGACGAACCCCCTTTGAAGCCGGTGATTTGGAGCGGATCGAGCCGCAAGGATTTGCGCGCGTTCCCTGAACCTGTCCAGGATCACATGGGCTATGCCCTTTATGTCGCGCAACGTGGCGGCAAGCATCGCGACGCGAAGGTACTGAGCGGCTTTGGCGGGGCCGGAGTCGTGGAAGTCGTTAAGGACTATCGCGGCGATACGTTCCGTGCGGTGTACACCCTGCGATACGCCGGGACGGTATATGTCCTTCACGCCTTCCAGAAGAAATCGAAGACCGGCCGGGAGACGCCGCGCCGGGACATGGAGCTGATTACGCAACGGCTGCGCGAGGCCGAACAGATTGCAAGGGAGATACAGCCATGACCAATAAGAAGGGATACGAAACCGGAAGCCGCAACGTGTTCAAGGATATCGGTGTGCCGAATGCGGAGGAGCATTTGGTCAAGGCGCAGCTTGTATTCAAGATCGACACGATCATGAAGGATCGCGGTCTGAAACAGGTGGAGGCTGCCGATTTGTTTGGCATCCGTCAGCCAGATGTATCGAAGATGCTGCGCGGCGAGTTCCGGCAGTTTTCAGTTGAACGCCTTTTGCTGTTCCTCGTGGCTCTCGGTCAGGATGTGCAGATCGTAGTGAAGCCGCACCGTGACAGAAACAACGTCGCCGCGCTGCAAGTCTTCTGAACGCCTTGGTGGTGTGCGTCTCGCGACCCGCGCATAAGATTCCCGTACACTCTCCGCGTTGTCGTACCAGCGCTGCCTACGGCAGCGGGAGGAAGGTTGACGCGCCACCCCTGAAAGGGTGCTGCACAGCGCCCGACGGGCGCTGAATGGAAACTCGCTGAGAGTGCAGATTTTTGGCAGGGTGTCCCGCGAAAACTGAACCTTCTGCTGCGTTGGACGCGGTGCTGAGATTGTCCTAGACTGCCGCAGTACCCAATGGCTACCGGGAGGGAGGTCCCTAAATTAATGATGGGTGTTTCACGCACAAGGTCGGCAGGAGCAAAAGTCACGGATGAAGAGTACGCGCAGTTTGAGGCGTTGGCACAGACCCGCGGGCTAACCGTCGGCGAGTGGTGCCGCGAAGTACTCCTGGCGCAATTGAAGCCATCTGTGGCCAACCTCCCCGAAGAAACGATTCTGGCCGAAGTCCTCGGCCTCAGAATGATTATGATCAATTTGCTGCGCGCTCTCGGCGATAAGGAAACGCTGACCCCGGAGAAGGTGCAAAAGGTTATCCAGTGGGCCGACACGGAGAAGTTTGCGACAGCTGTGGAGCGCCTGCGGGACTACGAAGCGCGGCGGAACTCCTAGTCGTCTTCGCGACGGCTCTCCTCCGCTGACTTGCTCATTTGTCCACGGTAGGAGCCCGTCACAACCGAGAAGACCGAGAGTACCATCGACCCGCTCAATTCAATGAACGCCCTGCTGTCGGCAACTGGCACTCAACTAATGGGATGGTCGCCGATTGACCGTCGCTCGGAAGGAATCTCGGTGATTGTCAGCGGCAAATCTCCCAGAACAGGACTTCTGGCCCGCTTCGATGGAATACGTCCTGCCAATCCCAAGGTGCGGCACTAAGCTGCCGTGGCGGCGATTTTCGTAAGCAGCACCACTTTTCAGCCGTTCCCGACATGGGTGAACAAAACTGCGACGTGAGTCACACCCGATCCTGTATTGTGAATCTAGAATTCAGGATCACGGACGCATTTGCTCTACAAGAAGTGGTTCCGCCGCCGCGGCTCGCTGAGGACAAGAAACTTAAAGGTTGGAAGCCAGCCAGCTATCTCATAGGCTTACGAAAAGGTGGTCATGAGTCCCATTGCTATCAGTGCGATCGTGTTCGCATGTGTGTTCGGCGGTGCGTTGCTCGGCATCTCCCTACACTCCCTTCTCAAAACCGACCATCTCGCTCCGGAGTCGAAGGAAGCGGTGCGCCTGGGAATGGCGTTGGTCGCGACTACGGTGGCACTTGTTCTCGGACTGCTCATCGCTTCTGCCAAGGGCTTCTATGACACGGGCAATACGGAGATGACGCAACTTGCGGCCGACGCTGTGCTGATGGACCGCATCCTTGCCCATTACGGACCGGAGACGCAGGAAGCGCGTGCATCGCTGCGCAACTCAGTGACTCGTTTGGTGGACTTTGACGGATCGAAGAGTGCGTTCGGGAAGACCCGTTTCGACCCCAATGCCCAAGAGCAGGATTCCCTGTACGACAAGATACAAGCGCTGGTGCCGGCCAACGAGGGTCAGCGCCACTTGCAGGCAAAGGCCCTGGAAGTCGCAACCGAAATCGGCCATACGCGCTGGCTGATGTTCGAACAGAAGACCACTCCGCTTCCCACGCCTTTGCTGGGAATGCTGGTGTTCTGGCTCACCCTGCTCTTCATCAGCTTCGCGATGTTTGTCCGTCCGAATGCAGTGATCGTGATCAGCCTGTTGTTTTCAGCGATGGCGCTGGCAGGCGCAATCTTCCTGATCGCCGAGATGTACCAGCCGTACAGCGGATTGATTCAGGTGTCGGACGCTCCCCTGCGGGCGGCGTTGGCTCAACTTGGGCGCTAGCCCAACAAGGGGCTCTCTCGCTGGAGGCCGAGGTTAGGCCACACTGGGCGGCAGATTGAGCAGATGCCGCGGACGGAAGAAGGCCCCCTCCAGCCGGTCCTTGCCGAACACGCGCCGTAACTCGGTGAAGCCAAAGAACGGAACCAGCACAACGAACAGCAACGCGATAAGACAGATTGTTCCCCTCCAGGATCCGTCGCCGCTAGAGGCGATGGCAGCGTAAAGAGATTTGCCGTGAAACATACCAACGGAGGTGTGTTCGACAACCTTGAACAATGCCAGCAGCATAGTGAACGCGAACGATTTCAGAAGAGTGGGATAAATTAGCGGTGCATCGCGAAGCTGCTCGGCAAAATGCAATTCCTGTGCAACCAGGATGATCTTCGCCAGCGCCAGTGCGTTGATAATCGCGAATCCGTGCGGCGCGAAGTCGATGTTATGTTCGGCGAGAATTACGACCTTATACACCGTAAACAGGGACAACACGACCCCAAGGTAAAAAGAGATGAGGAGGTATTCCATCATCCCCTCAAAGGCCTTTTGCTTCATTGATCGCTTGGCGTCATTCACGGTCTTGCCTCCTCGCACAGCCGGTTGGAATTGTTGGCGCTATAGGCGTCATTTCCGCCAAAGAGAGTTCGTATTTCTGCCCTAAGGCGCTGGCTCCGGAGGCTCGCCCGAAGCGCCCCGTTGCTTATAGGAACTGACTAAGAGCGCGACAGTGATCGCGATGTAAAGCACGCCCGCCACGCCTTCGAGCGCAGCCAGCATGCGTACTTCACCATAAACCGGGACGACATCCCCGTAGCCGATGGTCGAGAGCGTTACCAGACTGAAGTACAACAGTTCGCTGTGACGGTCCGCCAATGCGGCGTGGTTTTGCAGGATCGCACCCGGAAAGAAAACATCAATGGCGGAGTAAAGGGCGAACCACTGCATCCCCAGCAAGAGGTAAATACTGACCGCCGTATAGAGGTGCGCATCGGTGACGGAGCGGGCATTCTTCAGGTAGGGGAAGAGGCCGTACACGGTGAGTCCAAAAAATACGACCAGCAGCGCCCATTTGAGTCCCTCAAGAGTTGGATAAGGGAAGAATGTGTTCGCCACCGCCGTCAGAAATGTGGCCGCCATCAAGAGAGACGTCGGCCACACCCAGCCTTTTCTCTCCGATAGCCGGACAGTCGACAGCAGGAGTGGAACAAACATCAGCGCACCCGAGATCGCGCGCCGAGCGTCTCCGTGATCGAGCACCGGATACATCACGATGACGAGCAACAGTGATAACAGCAAGAGTAGGTCAGGTCGTGATGTTGCCCTCTGCAGCATTGGGAAGCCACCGCCCGCGTCAGTATTTCACTGCCTCAGCATCGAGCCGCTCATGGTCTTATGAGTCGATTTTGCACCGCGGCTGAATCAATCAGCACGCTTGGCGGCCGGCGGAGTCCAGCTTCCGTCCAGGATTGATGGCGGTGATGCCGTTGGCCAGTATAAACGCATGACCAAAACGAACTTGCCTTTCGGTGCCGGCAGCCAGTTCGCTTCTTTCGCCTTGCCCGGCGATTCGGCCTGTAGGTACATGTCGATCGAGCCATCAGCGTTAGTAATGTACTTGTTGCGCTGGCTCAACTCATAACGGTTGATGGAGTTCGGCGCGAAGAAGAAGTCCGGATCGTACAAGGTAATTGACCAGAACGCCTTGACCGGCGGGAACTGTCCTTTGTCGAAGTGCATCACGTATTTGTGTTCGGCGCCGTTGTACGGATCGTCATTCGCGTCTTTCTGTGACAGCGGATACACCGCGTCCTGCGGACGGTTCCAGCCGGGCCCGAGCATGTTGCCCATGGCACGCAAAGGATAATCGGTGCCCCAGTTGCCTACGCCGGAGGTGAAGTACAGCCAGCCATTCGTTGTCTTTTGCTCTTTCAGGAGCTTAACCATCTTCAACAACGCCAGTTTCGGCACGGCCTTGATCGCCTCTTTGTCGAAGCCACTCAGCTTGCTGGGATCGTAATCCTGCCCCGGAACCAAGCCGATCTTGGCCATGCGCGCCACTAGCGGAGCATCGGCGGCGGTCGGTGGATTGGTCTTCATCAATTGGGCAAGGCGGGTGAAATAGGCGTCGATGTCCAGCGCGTCCACCTGTTTGCGCACAGCCGTCTTCATGTCAAAATTGGGATCGACTTGCGCCGGGGGCGGCGCATAGGGCTTGCCGTAGGCCCTGAGCGGAACGACGGTGAATTTGCCCTGCAAGGCATGCACGGCCTTGTAGTCATCGGGCGTGCCGGTGCAGTAAACCCGCCCTAGAACCCACACCATGGCAGTTGGCGATTTGACTTGGGTGACGCCGGGCGGCAGTGTGCCCGTCCAACCCGGACCCGTAATGGCATACGTCTGGACTTTATAACCCGTGGTTGGCGGACTGGCGACACTGAGCACCTCGGAGTAGCCGTCGAGCATGGGCACGATGTAATAACGGTTGCCCATGTCAGGAATACCGAGAACCCACGGCTCCTTGGAGACGTCGAGCCAAGCCTCGGTGTACAGCGTGTCGGCATTCGGGGCGGCACAGCAGTGGTTGTCCACCGCCGGATAGGTCCGCATCCGGATCATCTGCCCAATGGGGGCGTGCTCGGCGTCGGGCACCGCGACGTTGGTCTGCTGCAACCGCGCCACATCGAACGTAATGAGCGGATAGCCGTAGAGGTACGCGTCGATGGCGGTGCTGACCGCTTCTTCCAAACCCGGCGTCTTCGCTTCTTTATTGGAACTGCAGGCGACAAGCAGAACCGCAAGCAGCACTGCCAGGCTTAGGGCCGCGCCCCTGATGAACTTCATAAGTCTTGCCTCCGGCAGCGAAAGTTCACGCTGCTGTCCCGAGCATCTTTCAGCGGGACACTACAGGGCAGGAGAATCCTTCCTGCCCTGCAGGCGACGTTCACGGTTGGTCAGTCCTACGGTTTGAACGAGCAGGCGGTCTGGCCATTCTCTTCAAAACACTTGTCGTAAGTGTTTTCCAGGTCGTCCTGGACAATCCAAGCATCTCCGTTGATCGCCTTGATGTTGAGATCACGGTCAAGAACCGTCACGCGGAACTTCCAGCCCGGCGGCAGCTTCAGCTTGCTACCCAAGTCCGCCAGTCGTTCATACGTTAGGTTCGGATCGACAATCTGAGCCGACGCTTGCATCACCCACGTGTTGCCGTCCGCATCGTCCAATAGGAAGACCGGCTTGCCCGCCACGAACCCCATAACGGAGTTTCTATGGCCGATGGTTGGCTTGTAGGCCGTTGAGCCTTTCTTGCCCACCTCCATGTCCTTGGGCAGCGAGACCGTCATGAACCAGTGCGTCTGTAGTCCGCCGTCGAAGGTAGTTACATCTTGGGCAATAGGGATCTGAATCCAGTCGTTGACCCACATCCGCGGCCCGTTCTTGAAAATCCCCAGCATGTCGTACTGCTTCTTCAGCGTCTCGGGATCGATCTTGGCCCAGAGGTCAGCCGGACATGTGACAAGCGGGTTAGCCTGGTTGTTCAGGTAGGACGTGTTATAAACGGCCGCTTTCAAGTTTTTGGTGATTGGATTGCCGCCAATCAGAAACACCTCGCAGTATTCCATTGCGCGCAGGTTGTCGTACTTTGTCATCGGAGCGGTCGCTGCAAAGTCCGGAACCGCCTTCGTGCAACCCGCGAGCAATGAAAGCAAAACCAACAATCCCAACAGCGGATAAACGCGAGCTATCTTACGAACGAAACTCATCGGAATCTCCTTGATGTCATTTGGGGGCCAAAAGGCCCGCCCCCAATTCCCGGCACGAACTTTGAGCAAGCGGAGGGCACAACCCTTCCTGTGCGGGAATGGGTTGTCCCGCCACGCGGCTCACTGCGAAAGTGAATTCAGTATCTTCTGCTTCGAGGCGTTGTATTCGCTCTCGTTGATCAATCCCTGGTTGTAAAGCGACTGCAGTTCCTGGAGCTGTTGCTGCGGCGACTTCTGTGATGCCTTACTGTCAGCTGCCGCAGCGTGACTGGCAGCCGCAGCCGATGCCGCAGCAGCCTGAGATGCGGCTGCCGCTGACTGAGCCGCTGCGGCCGTAGCCGCCTGCTGTTGCTGTGCTGCAGCCGCCTGTTGCTGCGCACCGGCTTCTTGCTTCTCTGCCGCGCTCTTTTCGGTCGAACCGACGACGATCGCCGTCCTTCGGACAGCCCGGCGCCGTACACCGGCGATGGCCGAACTCGGAGGCGCGTACACCAGCAACATAAGGACGCCCACCAATACCTTCATCAGGGCGGACTTTTTCAATAGGTTTCGCATTTTGACAATCTCCTTTGTCCAGCGTTAGGACTTCTTGCGGATGTACGTCAGTTCCATACTTTTAAACATCCTGCCACCCAGGTCTTCTTGCCATAACTCCGTGACGTGGTTCCCGTCCGGAGACATGGTGAGCCTCATCTCGAGTTTGGTGGGCTTAAGGGTGATCGCGTCGGCGATGGTTGCGGTCAACTTTGCGGACTTACCGTCCGGATCCATGCTTCCCCTGTACCACTCCATGCCCGTGCTGCCCGTGTCCATATAGCAGGCCACGTATACCCCCTCGACGTTGTCAAAACCCGCGTAGCCGATGCCGCTCCAGGCCTCGCCCATGATGTATCCGGACAGCATCTGTTGTATGTAGCGGTGGCCAAGCACCCAGCTCGCAACCCCAGTCGCCGTCGACTCGATCGGAGGCTCGGCTGGATTGATCCACACCTTGACCTTAACGTCGAAGGTGCCCACCATGAAGTCGAGCCGCTTCTGTTGGTCGCCCGGTTCCATGGCGGCATCCATCGCCTTGACGATGGCCTTGCTGTCCGCCGCAGTGATCGCCACCTGCGCACTAGCGCTACCTGCGAGTCCGCAACCGAACAGGACAAGCAGCGCGAAAGACGCTGTAAGAATCTTTAACGACTTATTCATTGGTGCCTCCTCAACTTCTGCTACCTGTGATTAGAAAGTTCTTTACCTTACGCCGGCCCCACGACCACCGACACCCACACCATGGAAACCGGGACCCACACCGCCGCCCACACCAATCGAGTCGATGAAAAGTGCTGTCGCGCCACCGTCGACTGGGATCTTTCCCTTGATGAGCTTGTAGCTGTAAACCAGGTCGTTTCCGTCAACGACCGGATGACTGATCTTGACCACAACGACGGTGTTATCTTCTTTTCCGGGCTCGTACACCGACAGAATCGCGTTGGGCGGGTCGACGGTGAAATTGTCCGGCCCTTCGGCCTTCGCCCATTCGGCCAGGTACTGGTCCATCTTCATGTGCCCGGCGATACGCTCAGGCCGATCGGAGAAGTACAGCGTCTGCTGGTTCACCTTCACCAATCGAAAGGTGCTCGCAGCCGGATCCACCTTGAGATCTTCCGCACTCTGCACGAACATGAGCTGCGTTTTAGAAGTACCGGCTGGGGTAGTCTGGCTTGCCGCGGTCGACAACATTGCTGCCGCGAAAAGGAATGCTGTGAGCGTGAATTTCGCGCACTTATACGTCTTACTGGTGATCTTCATGAATCATTTCTCCTTCTGTTTTCGCTTCGCGGCTTCTCAGAGCCTCGATCAGTTCCATAGATCGTGTACTCGTCACTTCGTTGAAGCTGATCTTCGGTTTGCTCTGCGCAAGCTCCATCGCGTTCAGTAACGCCAGGTACGAGCTGGATCGAATGTGGTTGCAGAAACTTTGCTCTGATTCCCATTTCTCTTCGTAGAGAATAGTGCGGCTCTGATCCAGCTTTTCGTAAACTCCGCACGATAAACACGCTGGGTTGTTGCTTAAGCCTCGCTCGACAAATTGCAGAATCTCCAGCATCGCTTTCCGTTCCCCGATACTGGGCTTCAGCTCTATGCACGCTACGATCATCACGGGCCTCTCTTAGCGGGCAACCAGGCATAACTTCACTGCCGGTCCAAGACATGAATGCAATGTTCTTCGATGAATTACGTTGCAGTCTTATGGCCACTGTCCGAGATGCCAGGGGATGCCTTGTAACCGCTTGGCGGTAAAGGAGAACTACGTGGAAGGACTGATTTGCCGCGGAGGCCGAAGAATCGAAATAGGACGATATATCGCCCTTAGGACGACATGTCGTCCTTCTCGTGGTTGGTAGGGATGTTTAACCGACGCATAGCCGAGTACAAGGTGGAGGGATTCATTCCCAACTGGCGCGCCGCTCCATCGAGTCCTTTGATCCGCCAGTGCGTCTTTTCCAAAGCTGACAGAATGTGTTGGTATTCAGCTTCCTTCAAGGTGGCAGAAGCGATGACGTCTAGTGCTTCCGGAATCTGCAGATTGAGCTGGCCGCCATCGCTGAGGATAACCGCCTGCTCAATCACATTTCTCAGTTGGCGAATATTGCCGGGCCACGAATAGTTTTGCAGTAATTGCATGCTTTCGCGGGTAGGTGGCCTGGTCTTTTTACCCATTCGCTGTCCGAATTCCTGAACGAAAGCCTTTACGAGAAGCGGAATGTCCTCCGCGCGTTCGCGCAAAGGTGGTACGTGAATGGGAAACACGTTAAGGCGATAAAAAAGGTCTTCCCGGAACGTGCCGTTCTTCACCTTTTCGGCCAGAGTTCGATGAGTTGCGGCGATGATCCGAACATTCACCTTGATCGTCTTCGGGCCGCCGAGACGCTCAAATTGGCCATCCTGCACAACCCGCAGCAGTTTTGCCTGCAATTCGAGAGACAGTTCCCCAATTTCATCGAGGAAAAGGGTGGAATCATCTGCCAATTCGAATCGCCCCATCTGCTGGGTCAAGGCACCCGTATAGGCTCCTTTTTCTCGTCCAAATAGCTCGTTTTCAATCAAGCTTGAGGGTAGCGAAGCGCAATCCACCCTCACCACAAGCCGATCCTTGCGCTTGCTCAGGTTGTGAATCGCGCGGGCGACCAGTTCTTTACCAGTGCCAGTCTCGCCAGTAATTAAGACGATGGAATCCGTGGGGGCTACTTGTTCGATTCTTTGAAACACCTTCTTGAGCGGCCCGCTTTGGCCGATGATCTCGTCAAACTTTCCCGAGACCCGGACCTCCTCGCGCAAGTAGTCCGTTTCTGCCTGCAGACGGTCCCTTAATGTCGTCAACTCTTTTTCCAGCAGTTTGGATTTGGTGATGTCAATGCTCACACCCATCAGTCGGATCGGCTGACCATGACCATCCCCCTGTCGGCGGCCACGCGAGGCAATCCAACGCACACTACCGTCAGCGAGCACTACGCGGTAGTCGGCTGAGGCTTCGTTACCCGACTGCATCGCGTCCCGAATGACTCGAAGGATCGTTTCGCGATCTTCTGGATGAACCGCGGCCAAAACCTGTTCCAAATCAAATCCATCGACTGGAGTAAGACCAAGCACTTCGAATGTCTTGTCCGTCGCCCAAATCTGACTTGTGTCGGGGTCCAAAGTCCACAGTCCGGCGTCAGCCGAAGCTGCAGCGAGGCTCAGTCTCGCTTCGCTCTCTCGTAATTTCTTCTCGGCGTTCTTACGCTCTAGCGCATTGGCGAATACTTGCGCTATGAGACGGAGCCTTTTCTGTAGCGGCTCCGGCCAGTCCCGCGGTGCACGGATCGCCTCGAAACCTATACCTCCAAAAGCCGGGCCTCCGCCAACTACCAGGGGGAAACCGATTGTTGCCTTGATGGAATACTTCAGGCAGTTTTCGCGATCAATCGCTGCTTCTGGGGGGAGCTTAGAAGTGTCAGGAACGCAAATCATCCCGTTGGCCATTCCTTGCTCCTGAGTCCACGGAAAGGAGTCGGGGCCAAACATTCGATCCGGCGCCGGAGGCAAACCGGCATCTCTGTAAAGATGAGTTAAAACGAGCGCTCCGGGGCTTTCCGGGGTAACCTGCCACAGGGAAGAATGCTCGATATTGAGACACTCGCAGATTCTGCGTTGTGCGTCTTCGATTTCCCCATCGACCTGATCGGCGGGAACATTCACGAACCGTGCCGAGATGTCGGCCACCAGCGTCTCAAAGCGTAGGCGCTCTTGCAGTTCGATTTGGAGATCCGGTCTTAATGGAACGACCAAATTCGTAACCTCGATGGGGCAAATACGCAGCCGCAACCCTGAGCGAATTCAGAGAACGAGGACCCTGAGGACGACCTGAGTTGGATGGCTAAGTTTAGCGTTGTTTTCGGATTGAGGAAAGTGACCCATGGCACCGACCGAAAACAGGACTCCGCATGGATTGGCGGCTTGCTGTGTCTAGAAAACATGCGAAAAGCCGACCAATGACTGTGGATCTGCGGTCTGCCAACCCGAAGTTGGCCGGAAATCGGCCTGTGGGAGATGCCGGATCAGACTTCGTCCGGACGGTTAGCAATCCGAAGTGATGCCGATCTCGAACCGTCACTTGGTGAAGGCCCGCCTTCCCGTGAGCGGAGAAATGGCGATACCCTTCGAGAACGCTCAGGAACAGGATCCCTCCGGAGTCCCCGGCTATGCATAAGTTATGAACCGGCGCACCTGCGCGGAATGGCACCGGTAGGTTCTAACCGAACCCTCTCAATAAGGAGTCCCTCTTAGCTGGTCTTCTCCGGTGCGCTTGGGCGACACCCATCTCACAGTTGAGAATTCGTCGCATACCCCAAAAGTGCCGGGTCAAGGATGGGCTATCACACCTGATCTTTCCGGTTGCAGGCGGCGGTTGTTTCGTGTGCATTTACGCAGATAGTAGGACGAAGGCGACTCACAAAACCCGCATAAAATGGGCCCGTTTGACAGATTCTTGAACCCGTGCGACTCTCCCCGCGATACACCACGTGCCCTTATCGGGCCGAAAGCGGGTGAGAGGAATGAGGGACGAATGGGGACGAGTGGAAACCCAGTCCTGGCCGGGTGACAAGCCAGTCTGGACATACGGCGTATTGATCCTGAGCTTGACCGTCGCGTGCGCCGGGCTGTGGCTGAGATGCCAAACCTGTACGCCCCTGCAGCAGTATTGGCTGATGACCTATCTGTCCGCCAACATTATGCCCGGATTCAATGTCTCCACCAGCAAGTACGGCTTGATGCTCGTCTTGCACCGGGACGGAGTCGGCTACCTGCCAACCGAGAACGATGTGCGGCAGGGTATGACGACCGCGCCGGACGGACGCCGCATTCCTTTTGCTCTGACCGAGGACGCGGAGCGGCAGGGGAAGCGGTTGATACTCACACCGCCCAGGCCCTGGAAAAACGAACTGATCAAGAACGAACTGCGGGATGCCGTGTACCGGGGGCAGAGCCTTAAGGATTTTGCTCGGTTGCCACTCCTGTGCGGCATGGGCTTGCTGGTCTTTGGCCTTCCAGTAGCCATTTCCAAGGACAAACAGAACGCGCAGCTATGCAAACAGGGCCGACCGCTGCGAGGTCCGGAAGAGGTCACAGCCGCCGAATTCAACCGCCGCAATCAATCCGACGGTATCGGTTTCGGAACACTCGAACCGCCAGCATTCTCCGAACGGCTGCTGCGCCGAGATGGTACGCAGGTATGCATTCCACGCTCGATTGAAGACAACCATTTTCTGTTTATGGGGGATTCCGGGAGCGGTAAATCTTCACTCATTCGGCAGGTCTTAGCTCAAATTGCCGAACGCGGGGAAACGGCTGTCGTCAATGACCCGGCTCTGGAATACACCGGCCAGTTTTACTCACCCCAGCGCGGCGACGTAATCCTCAATCCGCTGGACCAGCGGATGCCCTATTATTGGTCGCCATGCGACGAGGTCACGCGCCCTTCGGAAGCGTTGACGCTGGCCGCGTCACTATTCCAGGAAACCGACCGGGAAAACCCGTTCTTCGTGCAGGGGCCGCGCAAGATCTTCGCCTATCTATTGAATCTGAAGCCGACAACAGATGAATTGCTTGGCTGGCTCAGCGACGAGCGCGAACTGGAACGCCGGCTGAAAGGCACGCCCCTGGCGGCAATGATCTACGAAAGTGCCGGGCCGCAGCGCGGAGGCATGTTCGCCTCCCTCAGCATGGTGGCCGACAGCCTGCGGCTACTCCCAGACAAAGTGCGATCGGTGAAAAAATTTACAGTCGCCGAATGGGCCGAGCACCGGCAAGGCTGGGTTTTTGTGACCAGCATTCCCGAAGCCAGGGAGCAGCTCCGCCCGCTCATCAGCATGTGGCTGGACATGATGATCCTCCGGCTGATGAACCAGGGCAGACGTGGATCGCGCCCGGTTTGGTTTGTCTTGGATGAGTTGTCATCGTTGCACAAGCTGCCGCAGTTGCTGACGGCGATCACCGAAAACCGGAAGGCGGGAAACCCCGTCGTGCTGTGCTTTCAAGGGCGGAGCCAGTTGGAGGCCATCTACGGCCACCAGGCGGAAGCAATGCTCTCCCAACCAGCCACCAAAATCTTCCTGAAAACCAGCGAGCCACGAGCAGCCCAGTGGATCAGTGACACGCTGGGCGAGGTCGAGATTGAGCGACTGCGAGAGAGCCGCACCCACGGGCAGATGCCACAGCCGCGCGAATCGCGCAGCTACCAACTTGAACGTCAGGTAAGGCCACTGGTCATGAAGGAAGAGATTACGGGTCTGCCCAAGGGGTACGGGTTTTTCAAGTGCGGCAACTTGGTGGTGCGGATCAGCTTTCCCTACCTTGAGCTTCCAGAGAGGCATCCCAGCTTTCTTGAGCGCAAGGCTCCGTCCGGTAGCGCCGAGGAATCCCAGACACGGGCAGCGCAAAGCAAAGCGCCGCTGCCTGCTAGCAGCGGGGCTTCTGACGCGACCCGCACACCTTCAACTAAACCGCAGGCACCAGGTGAACGATGACAATTCCTCGCACAACGATCCAACGTGAGCACATCCTCAGGGCATTAGACGAAATTAGACGCTCTGGGTATCCACCGAAAAGAGAAGCGACGGGGTTTGATCTTTTGTTTGATGGCCAAATTTATCCCCCCAAATATGTCGTCGCTCTGGCAAACAAGTTGGCCATCTGACAAATCTTCGACCGAACTCACAGCCACGATTTCAGAGTCAATACAGTTGGCGGGAACGGCGCTGCAGAAAGTTACGCAGTAAAGTGCAGTGGGTACGACGGACACTAATACGGACGCAGATGGGATACACTGCTCAAAACGGACACAGGGCGGACACAAGATTACTACGACGGCGTGGGGATTTCGTGTAAGTTATTGAAAATATTGGTGAGCGCGGTAGGAATCGAACCTACAACCTACTGATTAAGAGTCAGTTGCTCTGCCAGTTGAGCTACGCGCCCGTCAAGTCAGTTGCCAATGGA
>Ga0208714_1000178_pt1 | contig 19064 bp, 15 predicted proteins | sample NGESurshal072012_3_FD_184461 | JGI IMG/M metagenome (GOLD analysis project Ga0208714, IMG submission 184461) | Arctic peat soil microbial communities from Barrow, Alaska - NGEE Surface sample 415-1 shallow-072012 (SPAdes) | ecosystem: Environmental > Terrestrial > Soil > Wetlands > Peat ... | reverse complement strand
GACGACGAGCGCGTGCGCGCCGGTGTACAGCGCGGCGAGGTCGTCGTCTGTCACGTGGCCGGTGAGGATCACATCTCTGAGCTGGTGCGCCCAGGCGCTGGTCTGGCCGACGAGCACGAGCGGCAGCTTGCGCGGGGTGGCGGCGAGCTTGGCGATGTGCTTGCCGGGGTCGGGGTGCTGCAGCTCGCCGACCCAGATCAGGTAGCGCTCGGGCAGCGCAAAGCGCGCCCGCACCTCGGCGACCTCGTGCGCGCTGCGCGTGTACATGCACGTCGCCGGCGCCTCGTGGATCACGTCGATCTGCTCGCGCTCGATGCCCAGGCGTTCCAGCGCGTCCTGCGCGAGCGCCTCGGTCGGCACGATCACGCGCACGGCGCGCTGCACGGCAAGCTCGCGCAGGTGCATTCGCGCGCCCGTGCGCAGGAGCTCGCTGCGCCGCTTCAACGCGGTGAGGTCGTGCAGCGTGACGACCATCGGGCACGGGCTGTGCAGCAGCGCGGCTCTCATCCACGGCGCGTGAAAGACGTCGGCGCGGCGGGGATGGGCGGTCTCGACGATCTGCGCGTCGGCGTCAGCCGTCTCGCGCAGGGCCGCCAGCAGGCAGCGCGAGTAGCGTCCGACGCCCTGGGGATCGCTCACGGGACGGCTGTCGAAAGCTACGTTCACGACTCGCCGTTCTCCCGCTCGTAAAGCACGCCGTCAAGATATTCTCTTCGCGTAGCTTTGTGCAGCGATGACGGCTAACTTGCGCAGCAACGCGCGGTCGCGGCCCTGTGCGCCGGTGTCGGTCTAGATTGCCTGTGCAGATGGCCTCGCGCAGCTACTACGAAAGCGTGTGGGAGGCGGTGCCGCCGGGCTCGCAGCCGTCCGACCTGCAGCTGCGCCGTGCGTTCATGCTCGACGGTCTGCGCGCGGCGGCTTCGCAGGCGGGCGCGCACGAGCCGTTGCGCGTGCTCGATGTCGGCTGCGGCGAAGGACAGCTCACGGCGGAGGCGGCGCGCGCGGGCTTTGCCGTGGTCGGCGTCGACGTCGCCGAGGAGCCGCTGCGGCGCGCACGCGAGCGCGACGACGGCCTGGACCTGCGCCTGGTCGGCGTGCAGGAGCGATGGCCGCTGGACGACGCGAGCTTTGACGCGGTGTGGGCGGGCGAGACGATCGAGCACGTCGCCGACACCGCTGCGTGGCTCTCGCAGGTGCGCCGCGTGCTGCGCTCGGGCGGCAGCCTGCTGCTGAGCACGCCCGCGCACGGACGGCTGACGATGCTCGCGCTGGCGCTGTCGGCGCGACGCACCGACGAGCACTTCGACCCGCGCGCCGACCACCTGCGCTTCTACACGCGCCGCACACTCGCGCGTCTGCTCGAGGACTTCGGCTTCGAGCGCATCGACGTGCGCGCGGCCGCCGGGCCGCCGGGCGCGCGCCGGGTGCTGCTCGCGTCGGCGCTGCGCTCGCGCTTCTAGGTGACGTGCCGCGCAGCGCCACGTGCTCTGAGGCGCGGCCGGGCCGCCGCGCGCCCGCGTTGCTAGTGCTTGCCCGCGGCCGCACGGCGCGTTCGCACGCGTTGCGCACGCCGGCTCTTCGTTCGATGCGCGGGCGCCGCGCGTCGCAGCGCTCTCACCTTCGCCGTTGCGGCGCGTTCCTGCGCGCTGGCGGCCCGCAGCGCCTGCACGTAGTCGTTCTGGACCGCGATCGCTTCGGGGTTGCCGGCGGCGATAGCCTCGGGCGCGACCGACTCGGGATTCAGGTAGATCGCCGCGTCCAGCTCGTGCACGGCGGCGCGCGGGTTGCGCGTGAGGTCGTACTCGCCGAGCGTCAGCCACGTCTGCGGGTTCGACGGCTGCAGGCGCACTGCCCGCTCCAGCGTCGCGCGCGCGAGCGCCGGCGAGCCGGTTGCCTGCTGCACGGCCGACAGCGTGAACAGCGCCTGCGCGGACAGCGGGTCGCGCGAGACGGCCGTCTGCGCGGAGTCGAGCGCGCCGTGCGGGTTGCGCGCGAGCATCGCGAGCGCGTGCTGTGAGGCGTCGGCCGAGCGCTGTGGCTGCCACTGCGCCCATGCGGCGAGCAGCGCTCCGACGACGATCGCCGCCGCGACGCCCGCGCGCAGCGGGCCGAGCGCGCTCGGGGTCAGGCGCTCACGCAGGTCCGACAGGCGCGTCGCCGGTCGCGCGCGGTCGCTGCCGTTCTGAGCGACAGCTCCGGCCGGCGACGCCGCGAGCGTCCCGCCGGTGACCGTCAGGCTTGCGGCGGCGACTGTGGCGGCGCCTGCTTCGGTTGCGTCCAGGGGCCCGCGGCCAGCCAGCCAGCCGGCGCACAGCAGCGCCACGCACGCGTTACCCGGCACGTACCACGTCCAGTCGGCGAGCGAGTGGATGCCGAAGACGACGACGAGGCAGAGCATGCTGAGCATTCCCACGCGCTCGGCCGTGTACGGCGCCGGGCGCCCGGCGATCGTCAGCCGCCTCCACACCGGATATCCGCCGCTGCCGGCGCGATCGAGCCAGCCGCGCAACGTCGCCCAGCTCGTCCAGCGACGGTTGAACGGATGCGTGCTGCGCCCGGCCGCGGCCATCCACGTAAGCAACAGCATGAGCGTCAGCGCGAGCCCGATGACGCCGAGGTCGGCGAGCGTCTGCACGATGTAGCCGTGCGCGTGGCGGACGTCGAGCGTCTCTGTGCGGTAGCGCAGGCGCGCCGTCGCGTAGCCTTCCGCGCCGGCGCCGAGCGCCGGGTGCGCCTGGAACACCTTCAGCGCCTCGTTCCAGTAGCGCGCGCGCACGCTGCCGACGGCGGTCAGACGCCCTGGCGTGTTCGGCGGGACCGCGGCGTGCGGGTCGGTCAGCGAGTGCACGCCGTGGGAGATCGTGCCGCTGAAGCCGCGCTGGCTGGCCGCCAGCGCGCCGGCAAACGCCAGGATCACGACGGCCAGCAGGCTCAACAGCAGCACGCCGGCCCGCCGGCGGCTGACGATCGACGGAGCGTTGCGTCCGGTCCAGAAGCCGAAGGCCAGCCCGGCGAGCGTCAGCAGCACGAGCATCACGACGATCAGCGCGCCGAGCTCGTGCCCTGCGCTGGTGCGCGCGGCCAGTTCCACGCTGTCGGTGTTCAGCGCGTGCGTGGAGAAGTCCCAGGCGACGACGCCGCCTGCCAGCACGGCGCCGCTGATCAGGATCGCGGCGCCGCGCAGGCGCAGCGGCACGACGCAGAACCACAGCGCCAGGCCGAGCACGAGCGCGACGAGCGCGCCGCGGGAGTACGCGAGCATCAGCGTCAGCAGCATCAGTCCCAGCGCCGGGTAGGCCAGCGCCGTGAGCAGCGCGTGCCCGGCGCGGCGCGCACCCAGCCACATGCAGCCGATCGCTCCCATCGCCGCCGTCAGGCCGATCGCGTTCCAGTAGCTGTACGGGGCGCGCAGGCGCGAGTAGATGTCGCCGGCGTCCAGCTGGTCGGGGAAGACCTTGGTCAACAGCGCGTAGCCGCAGACGACGACCGCCGCCAGCACGACGCCGCCGAGCACGGCCGGCCAGCGGGCCGGGACGGTGCGCGCGAGCACGATCGCCGCGCCGAACACGCCGCAGTAGGCGAGCATGCGTCCGGCGTCCTTGAAGCTGTCGTCCGGCTGCACCGACCAGATGACCGACAGCGCCGTCAGCGCGGCGAAGGCCATCAGCAGTCCCAGCGGCCACGCGCCGTAGGCACGGATGCCGGACGGGCCGAGCAGCACGGCGGCCGCAGCGATCAGGCCCGAGCCGAGCGTCAGCGCGATCTCGACGGTCGTCATGTCGCCGAGGTTCAGTCCGCCGCCGGCGACGAACGCGACGAAGCAGAGGATCCCGGCGATCAGCAGCGTCGGCCACCACGCGTCGGCGCGCGCGAGCCAGCGCTCGCGCGGGGCGCTCGAACCGGCGCTCGAACCGGCGCGCGCACCGCCATCGCCGCGTCCGTGCAGCCATCGCCGTGGCGCGGGCACGCCGGCGCTCACGCCACCGCCTGGCGGCGCTGCGGGGCCCGTCGCAGCAGCGGGGGGCTCAGCCGGAGCGGTGGGCACGCACGCTCCTTCCGATCGCCCGCCCGCCCAGCGCCAGCGCGCAGGCGAGCAGGAAGGCGAGCACGGCCAGCAGCGGGTCGGGCAGCGAGCTGAACGCCGAGGCGATGTCAGCGTGCACGACGCCCGGGTGCACTAGCTGGCCGCCGACGCGCAGCGGCGCGGCGCCCGACTTCGGCACCTTGTTCAGCGCGCTGCGCTCCGCCGCCGAGAGGGGGGTGGGGATGAGCGGCGCGCCGCCTGCGCCGCCTGCGCCGCCCGCGCCTGCACCGCCACCAGCCGCCGCGAGCTGCGCGCGCCGGATCAGGTTGGCGCAGTCCGAATACTCTTCGACTTCCGTCGGCAGCTCCTGCAGGGCGCGGCGGTAGTCCTGCTGGCTGAAGCCCCCGAGGCTCTGGCCGTGGGTGCAGCGTTCGATGATCTTCGCGCCGGTGTCGGCGCTTGCTGCTGGCGTGAGTCCGGCGAGCAAGACCAGCGCGATGAGCACGGCCAGGCGGACCGCGCGGCTCTTGGAGAGGGCGATTCTCATAGTGAGCGACGCAACGCTACCAACGCCCGCGGGCGAGGCCGAGGCTTGCCAGGGCTTCGCCGAAGCCCCGCGCCCAGGCCTCGTGGCTGTATGCGCGCACGTCCTGCGCCGCCTGCTCGCCGAGCCTCGCGCGCAGCTCGGCGTCGTCGGCCAGGCGCCGGATCGCCGCCGCCAGCGCCCCGCTGTCGCCGGCCGGCACGACCAGGCCGTTGGCGCCGTCGCGCACGAGCCCGCCGGCAGCGGCTCCGACCGCGTCTGAGGCGATCACCGCCAGCCCGCGGTTCATCGCCTCGTTGACGACCAGGCCCCAGGGCTCGCGAAAGGTGCGCGTGGGGATCGACGGCACCACGAGCACGTCGCACGCGGCGTAGATGTCGCGCAGCTGCGCCGGCGCGACAGCGTCCAGCGAGACGATTCCCGCGTCCCTCTCGCGGCGTAAGCCCGCCGGCGCGAAGGCCGCCCCGCCGGAGCCGGTGCCGACGAGCACGAGCGCATTGGCCGGGGCCGCCAGCTCGGCCAGCCGCCACGCCTCGATCAGCACCGCCACGCCCTTCTCGCGCGCGTCGCGCCCGACGAACAGGAAGCGCGCGTCCGCGCTCGCCGGCCACGTGTCCGCGCTCGGCTCGCCCGTCACCGGGCCGCTCCAGAACTCGTTGTCGACCGACTGCACCGCCACGAACACGTTGCGCGCGCCGCGCGCGGCGACGTAGGAGCTGACGTGCGGCCCGTAGGTGACGACAGCGTCGGCCGAGCGGTACAGCCGGCGCAGCGGCAGGTAGCTGAGCGCGTGCGCGACGCTGCGCGGATGCGCCCACAGCGAAGCCCAGAGGATCAGCGGCACGCGCGCGCGGCGCGCGCCCGCCCACGCCGCCAGCAGCGCGAGACGGCCGCCCGTCGGACACACGACCGCGCGGTAGTCGCCGCTGGCCGCCAGCGCGTACAGCTCGCGCGGGCGCACGTGTCGGTGGGGAAACGGCATCTCTTGCTCAAACCCCGCGCCGCCATGCTTGTAGCGCCCGCCGAACAGCGCCAGCTCGATCTGCTCGTGCTCGTGCAGGCGCGCCAGCGCCCCCACGCGGTAGGCGGGCGCGTGGCCGGTGACGAACAGCAGCGGCCTCACCGCAGCGCGTGCTCGTAGGCGGCCAGCGTCTGCTCGCCGCAGCGCTCCCACGTGAAGTTCGCGAGCACGGTCGCGCGCGCCCGCTGGCGCGCCTCGCGCAGCCGCTGCGGATCGGACAGCAGCTCGTCGATGCGTTGCGTCAGGCGCTCGATGTCGCCCGGCGGCACCAGCACCATGCCGTCGCCCGCCGCGGCGATCTCCTCCGGTCCGGGCTCGCCGCGGCAGCCGATAGCGGGAACGCCCCCGGCCATCGCCTCGACGTACGCCACGCCGAACGCCTCCTCCGTCGACGGCATCACGAACAGCGTGCACTCGCGCGCCCGCTCGACCGCCTCCTCCGGCGCGAGCTGGCCGTGGAAGTCGACCCGCTCGCTGACGCCGAGTCGCTGCGCCAGGCGCTGCAGCGTCGTGCGCTCGGGGCCGTCGCCGACGATCGCGTAGCGCAGCGTCGGATGGCGCGGCGTCAGCACGGCGAGCGCACGCAGCACGTCGGCCTGGCGCTTGCGCGCGACCAGATGCGCGACCGTCACCAGCGTCGGCGCCACGCCGCGCACCGCCGCCCAGGCCGCCGTGGGGATGTCGGTCCCGAGATGCACCACGCGCGTCTCGCGCGCGCCGTGCGCGAGCGACAGCTCGGCGATCCCGGCGCTGTTGGCGAGCACCAGCCGCGCGTGCGCCAGCGTGCGCCGGACGGTCTCGCCGCCTGCACGCACGCGCCCCGCGGTGTACAGCACGTCGCCGCCGTGCACCGAGACCACCAGCGGCGCGCGCGCGCCGCGCAAGGCGGGCACGCGGCGCACGGCGTCGCCGGCCGGGACGGCGTTGTGCGCGTGCACGAGGTCGAACGCGAAGGAGCGGCGCACGCGCGCCAGCGCCAGCGCCAGCGGCGCGGCGGCCCAGGCCCCCCACGAGGCGTACGAGCGCTGACGCTCGGGCGAGACGTAGGGCACGTAGGCGATCGTCAGACCGTCGCGCGTCTGCGCGCGCGGCTCGCGCGCGCGCTGCGCCAGCGCGCGCGCAGCGGCGACGGGGCCGGCCGCCAGCGACGCGCGCGGCGGGACGAGGCGGTGCAGCACGAGCACGCGCACCTCCGCGCCGGCGTCGCGCGCAGCGAGCGCCTGGCGGTGAGCCCAGACTCCCATCACCGGGTCGCGGCGGCTCGGGTAGAACTCGGCTACGACGAGAACCTTCACCAGTGGCGATGCGTCGTCACGGTGCGTCGCGCGTCCTGCGCGGTCACGTACGGACGCTCTGCGAGGAACGCCCGCGCCTCGGCGATCGCCGCCTCGCGCGAGTAGGCGTCCGCGGCCGGCGCGGCGCGATGGCGGATCGCCACGGCGTCGGTCACGCCGCAGCGCCAGCCGTGCTCCTGCGCCAGCGCCGCCCAGTGCGCGTCAAGCCCCCAGCCCATGCGCAGCTGGGGAAACGGCAGCAGCGTGGCGAACGTCGAGCTGGCAAAGGCCGTCACCGGGCCGATCTCCACGAAGCGCGTCTCGCGCACGACGCTGCCCGGCCGCCGTCGCGTCTGCGGCCACGCCGCGTGCGAGTTCAGGCGGTGCGCCGGCTGTGCGAGCGCCAGGCCGAAGCGCTCGCACAGGAACAGGAAGCGGTCGAGAAAGCCGTGCGGCAGCTGCACATCGTCGTCGAGCACGATCAGCCAGTCGTGCCCGGCCGCCGGATGGTCTTCGAGCAGCCGATTGAGGTTCTCGAACTTGCCCTCGCCGCCGGGCGCGCGGGTGTGCAGCTCGACCTCGTGGCGCGAGCGCGCCAGCTCGGCCTGCGCGCGCGCTGCCAGCGTGCGGTGCTCGGCGCGCTCGATCCCCAGCACCAGCACGCGCCGGCGCGGCGGCTGGCGGCGCGCGGCAAGCGCCAGGCGCAGCCGCCTCCCGGCGGCGAGCTCGCCCAGGTCCACCGCCTCGTCGCGCACGGCGCGCAGGACGGCGTCGAGGCCGCCGACCGTCCCACTGGCCCCCGACAGGAAGTCGTCGCTCGCACCGTTGGCGGCGCCGGCGGGCGCCAGCTCGCGCCCGCCGGTGCGTTCGCGCAGGCCCTCGCGCAGCCTCCCGGCGCTGTGCGCGACCATCGTCACGCCCGCCGGGCAGCGCCGGCGCACGACGTGTCCGGCGCACGCCGCCAGCGTCAGCGACTCGCGCGCCAGCGTCGGCGCTCTTCCCTGTCGCGCGTCGAAGCGCCGCGCCGCGCGACCGCGCACGACCGCCGCGCGCGACAGCGCGCCCAAGCGCGCGTCGCGACCGGCGCGGCGATGCTCCACCCAGGCGCCGGCTACGTACAGCACGCGACCCGCTCCGCCGGAGGCGACCCTAAGACGATCCTGCCACTCCTGCTCATCGCCGCCGTCCTTCAGCGACTCGTCGAATCGACCCACGCGCTGAAGCGCCGTTCGCCGGATCGCCATGTTGGCGCCCCACGCGTAGCGCGCATCGGTGTCCTGCGGGCCGAGATCAAGCGACGTTATCGGCGGCCCCTCGCGCCCGCACGAGCGCCAGCGATGACCCTCCAAGCTCGGGCGGATCGGTCCCGTGAACACGTCCACGTCGCCGTGCTCGCGTGCGGCTGCGAGCAGCGCCGCGAGCCAGCCCGGGCTCGCACGGACGTCGTCGTCGACGAACGCCACCAGCTCACCCGACGAGCGCTCCACGCCGGTGTTGCGCGCCACGTTCAGCCCCAGTGGCGCGTCGTGCGGCTCATATCGCGCGCCGAATCGCTCGGCGAGCGCGCGCGCGCCCTCGGAGCGGCCGGCGTCGTCGACGACGAGCACCTCCGCGCCCGCCTGCGCGGCCTGCGCGGCGATCGACGCCAGCGCCACCTCCAGGTAGGACAGGCGTGCGCGTGTGGGAATCACGATCGAGGCGGGGATCATCGTCGGGACAGTCTAGGTTTGCGGCCGGTTTGCGCCGTTTGGCGCGCGCGCCTGGCAATAGGCTCTCGCGCAGATGGTCTTGTTCCTGCACAACCGCTACCGCACCACCGGCGGAGAGGAGCGGGTCGTCGAGGATCTCATGTGGCTCGTGCGCGAGCAGCTGCGCGAGCCCGCCGAGCTGCTCTCGCGCTCGTCTGCCGATCTCGGCCGACGGGGCGCCGCGCTCGGATTGCTGCGCGGCGGCCTGGAGTCGCAGGAGGTGGCACGCGCGGTCGCTGCCGGCGGCGCGCGCGTCGTGCATGCGCACAACCTTCAGCCGGCCTTCGGCTGGCGCGCGCTTGCCGCCGCGCGCTCGGCCGGCGCGCGCGTGGTGCTGCATCTGCACCAGTACCGACTCGTCTGCGCGATCGGCGTGTGCTTCACGCGCGGCGCCGAATGCACGCGCTGTCATGGGCGAGACACGCTCCCGGGCGTCCGCTTGAACTGCCGCGGCAGCGTGCCCGAGGCCGCCGCCTACGCCGCCTCGCTCGCCATCTGGCAGCGGCGCATGGTCGAGCAGGCCGACGCCTTCGTCGTCCCCAGCCAGTTCGCGCGCGAGCGCCTGCGCGCGCTCGGCGCGCCGCTGCCGTGGGATCGCGTGCACGTGATCGCGCCGCCCATTCGCGCGCTCGCAAAGCAGGGCCCGCCGGACGTTGAGCGCCGATCGGGAGCAGCGCCGAGCCCGGGACACGGCGCCGGATCGGCAGTTGGGCCTGCGCCGGGGTCTGCGCCGGGGCCTGCGCCGGGGCCTGCGCCGGGCGCCGGCGCCTACGCGCTGGTCGTCTCGCGCCTGGCGCCCGAGAAGGGCGTCGACGTGGCGATCGACGCCTGTCGCGCCGCCGGAATGCCGCTGGTGATTGCCGGTGACGGGCCGCAGCGGGCGGAGCTGCAAGCGCGCGCAGCGCGCTCGAACGCCGCCGTGACGTTCGCCGGGTACGTCGAGGACGCCGAGCTCGCGCGCCTGCGCGCCGGCGCGTCGATCGCGCTCGTGCCGTCGCGCTCGGCCGAGACCTTCGGCTTGGCGGCCGCCGAGGCGATGGCCGCCGGCGTGCCGGTGGCGGCGAGCCGAGTCGGCGCGCTGGCGGAGCTGCTCGACGAGCGCGCGCTGGTGGCGCCCGGTGAGTCCGACGCGCTGGCGCAGGCGATCGGCCGGCTGGCCGGCGATCGCGTGGCCGCGATGCAGGGCCGCGAGCGCGTTCGCGCGCTGTGCTCGCCCGAAGTCGTGGCGGGTGAGCTCGCGCGGCTGTACGACGGAGGCGACTAGCGCCCGTGTGCGAGCGTGGGGCGGGAGAGTTCGATCTCGGCGACTCTGCGCGATCCAGTGCTTGTCCGAATCGCAGACTTTGTGCGCCAACGTATATACAGACGCCGGCCGTTGGAGACGAAACGAGCGTTTGCGCGCCAGGCTGTAGATACGATCGCGCACCAACTCCACAAGGAGCAGATCGCCACGCGCGCGTCTAAGCTGCGCCCGTGTCCCCCGAGCCCAGCGCGCTGATCACCGGGCTGACCGGCCAGGACGGCTCGTTCCTGGCCGAGCTGCTGCTCGAGAAGCACTACCGCGTCATCGGGCTCGTCCGCGACGAGCGGGCGCCGTCGCTCGGCTGCTCAGAGCACCTGCGCGAGCGCGTCGAGCTCGTGTCCGGGGACCTGCGCGAGCCCGCCACGCTTCGCGCGGCGATCGAGCGCACGAGCGCGAGCGAGATCTATCACCTCGCCGCGCCCTCGTTCGTACCCGCATCGTGGCAGCGACCGGGGGAGACGATCGGCGCGATCGCCGGGTCGACCGCCGCGATCCTCGAGACCGTGCGCGACCTGGACAGCGACGCGCGCGTATTCGTGGCGGCCTCCGGCGCGATCTTCGGCGATGCGCGCGAGAGTCCGCAGAACGAGGACACGCCATGTCGCCCGCAGACGCCCTACGCGATCGCCAAGCTCGCCGCGCACCAGCTCGTCGGCGCGCTGCGCGAGCACGACGGCCTGCACGCCAGCTCGGGTATCGCCTTCAACCACGAGTCCGAGCGCCGGCCCGAGCAGTTCGTGACACGCCGCATCACCCGCGCCGCCGCCGCGATCGCGCTGAAGCGCGAGCAGGAGCTCACGCTCGGGGCGCTCGACGCCGTGCGCGACTGGTCGTTCGCCGGCGACGTCATGCACGGCGCCTGGCTGATGCTCCAGCAGGACCGCCCCGACGACTACGTGCTCGCCAGCGGCGTGCCGCACACCGTCGCCGACTTCGTACGGACGGCCTTCGCGTGCGTCGACCTCGATGCCGAGCGCCACCTGCGCGTCGACCCCTCGCTCGTGCGCGCGCCCGAGAGCACGCCGAGCGTGGGCGACCCGGGCAAGGCGCGCGAGCGCCTCGGCTGGCAGCCGAGCCTGTCCTTCGAGCAGCTCGTCGAGCGAATGGTGCGCGCCGACCTGCGCGCCCTGCAAGGCGCTGTTGCAAACTGAGGGCCCGCATTCGCGGCCGGGCAGCCGCTAAAGGCATCGGTTCGCAGGGCCGATTCGGTCCAATGCGAGCCAACCCCTACACTGGCCCCGAATGACGACAGTCGGGATCATCGGGCTGGGCTACGTCGGCCTGCCGCTCGCTGTGGCGTTCGCGCAGGAGGGCTGCGACGTGATCGCCGTTGACGTCGACCCGCGCAAGATCGAGGCGATCGAGGCGGGCGACTCCTACATCGAGGATGTGCCCTCGCAGCTGCTCACGCAGTTCAAAGACCGTATCCAGGCGACGACGCGCTACGCGCGCCTGGCAAAAGCCGACGCTGTGCTGATCTGCGTGCCGACGCCGCTGACGCGAAACCGCGAGCCAGATCTCGGACCGCTGATCGATACCGCGCAGTCGCTCGCCGAGGTGCTGCAGCCCAACCAGCTCGTGGTGCTCGAGTCGACCACCTACCCCGGCACGACGCGCGAGCGCGTGGCGCCGCTGCTCGAGGAGTCCGGCTTGGCGGCTGGGCGCGACTTCCACCTGGCGTTCTCGCCCGAGCGAGTCGACCCCGGGCGCACCGACTTCACGCTGCGCAACACGCCGAAGGTGCTCGGCGGGCTGACCGAGGCGTGCGTGCAGCGCGCCGAGGAGATCTACGGCCTGGTCTGCGAAGAGCTCGTACGCGTCTCCAGCCCCGAGGCCGCCGAGCTGACCAAGCTCCTGGAGAACATCTTCCGCTCGGTCAACATCGCGCTGGTCAACGAGCTGGCGATGCTCACCGACCGCATGGGCATCGACATCTGGGAGGTCGTCGATGCGGCATCGACCAAGCCCTACGGGTTCATGCCCTTCTCACCGGGACCGGGCATGGGCGGCCACTGCCTGCCCGTCGACCCCTTCTACCTGAGCTGGCGCGCGCGCGAGTTCGACATGTCCACGGAGTTCATCGAGCTCGCCGGCAAGGTCAACCAGCAGATGCCCTATCACTGCGTCGAGAAGGCCCAGCGTGCGCTCAACAGCGCCGGGCTGTCGGTCAAAGGAGCGCGCGTGGCGGTGCTCGGCGTCAGCTACAAGCCCGGCGTCGGCGACATCCGCGAGTCGCCTGCGCTGAAGATCATCTCGCTGCTCAAAGAGCTCGGCGCGGACGTCTGCTACCACGACCCGCACGTGCCGACGCTCACGGAGTTCGGCCTCAGCAGCCGGCCACTCGACGAGGCGGTCAACGACGCCGATCTGACCTTGATCGTGACCGCCCATCCGAGCGTCGACCACGACCAGATCGCCCAGCGCGCGCGGTTGGTCGTCGACCTGCGCGGCGTCACGCGCTCCTCCGGTGTCGCCAGCGTCGTCCGGCTCTAGCGTGCCCCTGCGACGGTCGCGCCGCCGGAGCCGAGCGTCGTGCTGAATCCCGACTCGCGCGCCGCCGGGCTGCTGCTCGGCGAGGACGTCCAGATCGCCGACGACGTGTCGTTCGGCGCGGGCGTCATCGTGCACGCCGGAACGATCGTCGGCGCGGGCTGCACGATCGAGGACCGCGCGCTGCTGGGCAAGCGCCCGCGCTTGGCCAGCAGCTCCGCCGCTCACGGAGACGTCGGCCGGCTACGGATCGCAGAGGGCGTCACCGTGTGCTCGGGCGCGGTCGTGTTCGCCGGCGCGACGCTCGGCGAGCAGGCGATCGTCGGCGACCAGTCCTTCGTCCGCGAGCGCTCGTCCGTCGGCGCCGGCTCGGTAATCGGGCGCGGCAGCGTCGTTGACAACGACGTCACCGTCGGCGCACGTGTGCGCGTGCAGAGCAACGTCTACCTGACGGCTTTCACGATCGTCGAGGACGACGTGTTCGTCGGTCCGGGCGTTGTCACCACCAACGACGACACGATGGCCCGCCACCCACCGGGCGCGCCGCTGCTCGGCGCGACCTTGCGCCGTGCCTGTCGCATCGGCGGCGGCGCCGTGCTGACCCCCGGCGTGGAGATCGGCGAGGAGGCGTTCGTCGCCGCCGGCGCCCTCGTCACCAGCGATGTGCCGGCGCGAGCGGTCGTCATGGGCGCCCCGGCGCGCGTCGTGCGCGAGGTCCCCGACGAGGACTTGCTCGAGAACTGGCGCTAGGCCGTGCGCGCCGCGGCGACGACCTCGTCGGCCTGCCCGCGCGTGAGCACCGGGCTCATCGGTATCGCCAGGTGGCGCGCTGCCGCCTCCTCGGTGCCCGGCAGCTCGAGCCCGGCGGCCCACTGGCGCATCGGCGGCTGGCGGTGGACCGGCGTGCGGTAGTAGGACTTGTAGCCGATGTTCGCCGCCGCCAGTGCCTGCTCCAGGCGTCCGACCTGAGGATGCCCGACCACGTACAGGTGCCACGCCGGCGACGCACCGGTCACGGGCACGGGGAGCGTGACCAGCTCGCCGAGCCCCGCCTGCTCGTAGTGTCGTGCGGTCTCGCGGCGCCCGGCGGCCCAGTCGTCCAGGTGCGGCAGCTGCACGCGCATGATCGCCGCCTGCAGCTCGTCCAGGCGCGAGTTGTAGCCGAGCTGCTCGTAGTCCACCTTGTCGCGCGATCCGTGGAAGCGCAGGATGCGCGCCTGTTCGGCGATCCGCTCGTCGGAGCTGAGGATCATCCCGCCGTCGCCGAAGCAGCCGAGGTTCTTCGACGGGTAAAAGGAGATCGTCGACGCCGTTGCCAGCGCTCCCGCGCGCCCGTCGGCCGAGTCCGAGCCGACGGCCTGCGCGGCGTCCTCCAGCACCGGCACGCCCAGCGCCTCGATCTGCGCCACCGGCGCGACGTTGCCGAACAGATGCACGACGACCACCGCCTTGGTGCGCGGCGTCAGCGCGGCGCGGACCGTCTCGGCGGTCACGCAATACGTCGCCGGGTCGATGTCGCAGAACACCGGCGTGGCACCGGTCGGCGGGATAGCCTCGGCGGAGGCGTAGAAGGTGAACGACGGCACGACGACCTCGTCACCCGGGCCGACGCCCATCGCCCGCAGAGCAATCGTGATCGCGTCGGTTCCGTTTGCCACACCCACGCCGTGCGCGGCACCCGTGTAGGCGGCGAGCTCGCTCTCGAACGCCTGCACCTCGGGGCCGAGGATGAAGCGTTCGGAGTCCAGCACCCGGTCGATCGCCGCGCGCAGCTCGTCGCGCAGCGGTGCGAGCGTCGCCGCGGTTTCGAACAGCGGGACCGCCATCGCGCTCAGCGCGGCTTGAGCAGCTTGAGGTCAGAGCGGGTCATCAGGCGGATCAGCTCCTCGAACGAGGTCTGCGGCTTCCAGCCGAGGTCGCGCTCGGCCTTTGAGGAATCGCCGATCAGGTGGTCGACCTCAGCCGGCCTCACGAACGCGGGGTCTATCGTCACGTATTGCTCGAAGTCGCCCAGACCGGCCTCGTCGAAGGCCACCTGACAGCACTCGCGCACGGAGTGCGCCTCGCCGGTGGCGATCACGTAGTCCTCAGGTTTGTCCTGCTGCAGCATCAGCCACATCGCCTCGACGTAGTCCTTCGCGTAGCCCCAGTCGCGTTCGGCGTCGAGGTTGCCCAGCCGCAGCTCCTTGGTCAGACCATGCTTGATCGCCGCCGCAGTCCAGGTGATCTTGCGGGTGACGAATTCGCGGCCTCGGCGCTCGGACTCGTGGTTGAAGAGTATTCCCGACGTCGCGTGCAGGTCGTAGGACTCGCGGTAGTTGACCGTGATGAAGTGGCCGTAGACCTTGGCCACGCCGTATGGCGAGCGCGGGTAGAAGGGCGTCGTCTCGGTCTGCGGGACCTCGAGCACCTTGCCGAACATCTCGCTGGAGGAGGCCTGGTAGAAGCGCGCCTGCGGGCAGACTTCGCGCATCGCCTCGAGCATCCGCGTCACGCCCACCCCGGTGAACTCGGCCGTGAGCGTCGGCTGGATCCAAGAGACGGCGACGAACGACATCGCCGCGAGGTTGTAGATCTCCGTCGGATCCGACGCGCGCAGCGCGTCCACGAGCGAGCGCTGGTCGAGCAGGTCGCCCTGGTGCAGCGTGATGCGGTCGCGAATCTGCTCGATCCGGTCGAACTTCTCCGTCGAGGCGCGACGGACCATGCCGTGAACCTCATAGCCCTTCTCCAGCAGCAGCTCGGCCAGGTAGGAGCCGTCCTGGCCGGTGATGCCCGTGATGAGCGCTGAGCGGCGTGTCGACACGCGCCCAGCCTATAGAGCGCTGCCGATATGCCTGTCGGCCATCGCCTGCTCGCGCAGCGATCGGACCGTCGCGGCGACGCCGTCCTCGAAGGCGATCTGCGCCTGCCAGCCGAGCAGCTCGCGGGCCTTGTCCGTGGCCGGCTGGCTGCGCGTAGGCTTGCGATCGCCGGCGCCGATCTGCTCGAGCGCGAGCTCGCCGGCCTGCTCGCCGCATGCCTGCCAGACGAGCTGTGCGATCTCCGCGACGCTCAGCGCGCGCGAGCTCGCGAGGTTGAAGTCCTCGTACAGCGCCGCCGGCGAGCCCAGCGCCGCGACGATCCCGCCGGCGATGTCGTCGACGTGCGTCGGCGACAGCGTCTGCTCGCCGGCTGCGTCGACCCGCAGCGGGTGCCTGCCCGCGAGCGCTCCGTCGATCACTTCGGCCACGGCCCCGCTGACGCCCGGTTCGCTCGCCGAGGTCGACGTCGATGCCGATGTCGACGTCGACGTCGATGCCGATGCCGATGCCGATGCCGGCGCTGGTCCGTATGTCGCAAACGGGCGGCAGATCGTGAACGGGAAGTCGTGCTCGTCGTGCGCCGCGCGGCAGTAGCGCTCGCCGCTCAGCCTGGCAAAGCCGCCCGGCGAGAGCGCGACGGGGCATTGCGGCAAGTAGTCCTCCGGAGTCGGAAACACCTCGGCGCGCTCGAACACCAGCGGCGAGGAGACGTACACGAAGCGCTCCACTCCGCAGTCGAGCGCCGCGCGGATCACCGCGTTGTGCAGCGCGTTTTCGTACTCGATCTGCGTGTGCGCGAGCGCTGCCCCGGCGCCATCGTCTGCGCGAAAGCTCGCGAGATGGATCACCTGCGAGCAGCCCTTCAGCGCCGCCTGCGCCTGCGCCGGCGCTCGCAGGTCCGCGCCGCGGATCTCGCACGCCTCGCGCATCCACTGCGGCGCGCTGCGCTCGTCTGAGACACGCACGTCGTAGTTGGGGTCGGCGAGCAGGCGCCTGGCGACCGCGGCGCCGAGCACGCCGGCGCCGCCGGTGATCAGCACTCTGCTCATGCGTGGCGCTTGGCGGTCTCTGAGCGCTGTGTGCGCAGGTGGCGCGCGTACTGTCGCGCGAAGCCCGCGACGAACAGCGGGTTGTAGCGGGCGTATCGCCGCCACAAGCGCCGCGGCTCGTGCGACAGGCGATAGACCCACTCCAGCCCGTTGCGCTGCATCCACGGTGGCGCCTGGGACACGAGCCCGGCGTGAAAGTCGAATGCCGCACCGACGCCCACCAGCAGCGGTGGCGCCAGGCGCGAGCGCATCTCGTGCATCCACTGCTCCTGGCGCGGCTGGCCGGTTCCCACCCACACGACGGCTGCCCCCGAGGAGTTGATCAGCTCGATCTCGCGGTCGTTCTCGGCCGCCGTGAGCGTGCGGAAGGGCGGTGAGGAGCCGCCGGCGATGCGCAGGCCTGCGAAGCGCTCGCGCAATCGCCTCTCCAGCAGCTCACGCTCGGCCGGGCCGCGCCCGCCGTAGAGGTAGATCGGCGTCCCGTCGCGCGCAGCGCGCTCGCAGAACTTCGCCATCAGGTCCGGGCCGTAGACGCGCGTCGCCTGCGAATGTCCCAGCGCGTGCAGCGCCCACACGAGCGGCTGGCCATCCGGCACAGCCAGCGTGGCGCCGAGCGTCGCCGCGAGCGTGGCCGGCTGCTCCTGCGCCGACATCACCAGGTTGACGGCCGCCGCCGTGATGTATCCCCGCGCGCCGGCGGCGATCATCGCGTCCATCCAGTCGATCACATGCTCGTAGTCGGAGATCGCCAGCGGAATGCCGAGGATCTCCGCCGTCGGCGGCGTTGGGGGGGGTGTTGTCGGGACGGGCGTGGCGATCGCGTGAAGATACCCGTCGGCCGCGGCCGCGACACCCGGTACGGCGCACGGCGGCGGCCGGAGCCCGCCGCCGTGCGGACACGGGTCCAGGTCACGACCCGTGCGCGACGCCCAGTCCTCAGACGACCGAGTTGATCTCGACCTTTTCTTCGTTGGTCTGAACCGTCGTGAGCGTCTCGCCCGCCTGTTCGGGAGACAATTCCCCGTTCTGCGTCATCAGAACTTCCGACGGTCCGCCCACGAAGTTTTCCGGTCTCTGTTTGCCTTTGGCCGCTTTCGTTTTGATCTGTATCGCGAGTTTCATCGAGTTGGGCGCCACCGGCGAGATGATCGCCCCGGTGATGACCACCGACAGGCCAACGCAGCTGAATTTCGCGAAAGGCCCGGTGTGGCCGACCGGGTAGAGGCTCTCACCGATCTTGTAGTTGACCGGTTCCGCCGCCAGTTCTTCGACGCCGAGCGCTCCTTCGAGCGGGTACGTCACGATCGTCCCTTCAGCCGCGCCTTCGCTGTTGCAGGAGACTCCGAATGCGTTGCAGCTGCTGAACGTGATGACCACTTTGCCGACTTTCTTGTTGCCCGTGTATTCGCCCGTGCTGCTCTCGCCTTTGCACGTGACGGTCGTCCCGCCGACGGTTTCCAGCGAGGCCGTCGTCGCTTCTTTGAGCACGTTCGTGAAGCCGACCTTTTCCAACGGATGGCTGCTGCCGAACGCGGCATACCATTCGTAGCTTTTTTCGGTCGCACCGGCCGCTTCCGTGCAACGCGTGTCTTTGTATGCGCCCCCCGTCGTTTTGATGCACCTGCCGAATTCCGGCGGCGCGTTCGCTTCCGGGGTCAGCGAGAACGACGCCTTGTTCAGGTTGCGATCGAGGAGCGTCGCAGCCTGCGCCGGCGCCCAGCCGGCGGAGACTCCGAGCGAGACGAGCGCGAGTAGGAGCCAGCGGTACAGCTCTTGCATGGACGGCCTCCTCAGTCGGTCTTGTCAGTGGCGGGCTGATCATAAGGAATCGACCAGATAGAATTCGTCTGGCTCGCAAGATTCTCGTAATCTGCGGCCGATGAGTCCGTTCGCTGTTCGCCGCTACCGTGCCGAGCGTCTGCTGCGCGACGAGTTCGAGGGACTGCGCAAGCGAGTCATCGGCGACGTGTCGCAGCGACTCCCGGCGGTCGGTGCGCGCCTGGACGCCAGCGATCTCGATGCTTGCTACTCGCAGGCCTGGCAGGGTCTGTACGCGGCGGTGCTCGATGGAGCGCAGATCGACAACCCGGCCGCCTGGCTGGCGCTCGTGACCTACCGCCGGGCGATCGACGAGCACCGATCGCGTTGCGCACTCTCCCCCGAGCTCCGCGAACACCGCGCCCGGCTCGATCCCGCGCCCACCGGGGTCGTGACGGCGGACGACGGCCGGCAGGCGCGCGACTGCGACATCGCGGCTCAGCTCGACGACCAGGCACGGCTGCGTCAGCTGTTCGAGGCACTGCGCGTGCGCCTGAGCAAGCGCGAGCAGCAGGCGGCGACGCTCTGCTACCTGCAGGGCCTCTCGCGCGCCGACGCCGCCGCTCGCATGGGGGTCAGCGAGTCGCGGATGCGCAAGCTGATGGAGGGGCGCGGAGACGGCTCACCCGGCGTCGCCGCGAAGGTGGGTGCGCTCGTGCACGCGATCGGCGCCGGCGAGTGGTGCGAGCAGCAGGGCTCGCTGATGCGCGCTCTCGCCTACGGCATCCTCGACCCCGAGGGCGAGCGCTACCGGGTTGCGCTGCTGCACCGCGACGCGTGCCCCGCCTGTCGCGCGTACGTGCTCTCGCTGCGCGGCCTCGCCGCAGTGCTCCCGCCCGCGCCGCTGATGTTGCACTGGGCGCTAGGCGCCGGAGCCGCCACCGGAGCTGCAAGCGCCGGCGTCGGCGGGGCCACGGGCGCCGGCGGCGCCGTTGGCCCGGCTGGCGGCGGCGCGGCGGCAACTGGCGCCGGCGCCGCCCCTGCCGGCG
>Ga0208714_1000176_pt1 | contig 19159 bp, 20 predicted proteins | sample NGESurshal072012_3_FD_184461 | JGI IMG/M metagenome (GOLD analysis project Ga0208714, IMG submission 184461) | Arctic peat soil microbial communities from Barrow, Alaska - NGEE Surface sample 415-1 shallow-072012 (SPAdes) | ecosystem: Environmental > Terrestrial > Soil > Wetlands > Peat ... | reverse complement strand
GGGTGTTCACTCCCGAAATATATAGCAAGACCTATTTGTTTTCAAGCTGGCCCGTGCTACCGTGCCCGCACGCCAATGACATCCCGTCTCCCCTCCCCTCAGCAGCAGTACGCCACGGGACTCACCCGCACCAACATCGAGCGCGCCCTCGCCGCGGCCGGGTTCTCGCCGGACACGCTGGCGCCGGCCGACCCTCGCCGGGCTCGAGGACTTCCACTCCCTCGGCCGGATCGCGACCACGGCGCTCGTGAAGCTCGCCGCCGTGACCGACACGGACCGCGTGCTCGACGCCGGCACCGGGATCGGGGGGACCGCCCGCCTGGTCGCCGCCGAGATCGGCTGGTCGGTGGTCGCGGTCGACGTGACCCCTGAGTACTGCGACGCGGCCCGCTGGCTCAGCGGCGCGGTGGGCCTCGGCGACCGCATCGAGGTCATCGAGGCCGACGTGTGCGAGCTTCCGCTCGCGGCGGAAGCTCCGATGTCGTGATCAGTCAGCACGCGCGCCCCCCAACCCGCTCGGACTCCAGGTGTTCGTGCCCGACTTCTTCGCCAAGGCCGCGAATCTGGTCGACAACGCCGAGCACGACCGCATCCGCCCGATCCAGGCCGTGCTCGTCGCGCTATGAGCCGGCCGTCCGGGATCGGATCAGCGCGACGGGGGTCGCGTCTTCCAGAGCTGCCCGTCCTCGTTGAGGGCATACAGCGTCGATGAGCTGAGGTAGATCCCGTACAGATTGCCGGCGCCGAACGGCGTCGCCTGCACGGCGGCCGGCAGCGGAATCACGAGCCGACGCAGGCTGGGCAGCCACAGACCGGCCAGCTGGTCGTGCCGCCGCTGCCAGATGACCATGTGGACGTTGACGGCAACGTCGGGAGTGGTGTAGATGTCGGTATCGATGTACCTGTGCAGGCGAGAGCCACACCGCTCGAGGAACAGGCCGGTGGTGCCGTCGCGGAACCGGCCATTTGCCATCACCGAACTGCCGTAGAACCTGATCGTGCCCGGCCGAGCGGCCCACTGGTACGCGTCACCCTCCACCCCGACGTTGGCCTTCGGCACCCGCAACGGTGAGCACACCCTGCGGGCCAGCGCCGGCGAGTCGAGGTCGGCGAACGTGGTCGCGTTGGTTGGATCGCTTCGCACACGTCCGCTCCGGATGCTCTCGAACACGTATGCGGCGGCCGCGCAATGCGGGGCCGTCTCACAAGCGGTTGCGTCGAATTCGATCCAGCTCGTTCCAACGGCCACGGCAACGGGCACCACGCCGTACATCACAGGCACATGGAGTGAAGCGACGGGTCGCCACGCTCCGCCGGCCAGCGAGTGGAGCATCACGCTGCCCTGACAGGTGAACAGCAGCCACGGGCCGCCCATCAGGGTCGCCCCGCAGCCGGCTGGGCTCGTGATCGATCTTCGCCTGCCCGTGCGGTCGTCGGTCAACGTCCCGGTCGCGACGCCGTGATCGACGCCGGCGAAGACGTACGCGTACGGCCCGCTGACCAGAACCCCGTCGTCCGCGAGGCCGACCGGGGCGAATCTGAGGTGCAGCATCTCGCTCCCGACCGGCCGCTGCGGGCGCGCGTCCGACGCTCCGACGATCAGCGCCGGGAGCGCGACCATGGCGACGATGAGCGCCCAGTGAACGAGGCGGCGTTGCATGACCAGTACAACGGTCAGGGTCGGCCGGAGTTCCGCGAACCTTTCCCCGCGATTCACCGAGGGCGTGAATCTCACCGCCTCAGCACCGGTACGCTTACCGTTCTGAGAATCGCCCGAGTCTGGAGGACTGGGATGTTGGGACATCATCCGCTGCTCGTCGTCGACGCGCTGACCAAGCTCGCCGACCTACGCGATCGCGGCGCCCTCACCGACGCTGAGTTCCAGGCCGAGAAGCAGAAGCTGATCGGTGGGTGAGACGAGCCTTAGGCCGGCACGGGCAGGGCGACCAGCGCGTCGTTCATATCCGCGGCCAGGTCGGCCGGGTCCTCGACGCCACAGCTGAGCCGCACGAGATCGGCCGGCACCGCGGCGCTCGATCCCTCCACCGATTGGTGGGTCATGAGCTGGGGCACCTCGATCAGCGACTCGACGCCCCCGAGCGATTCGGCCAGCGTGAACAGTCGCGTGGCAGCCGCGATCTCGGCGGCTCGGGGGTGGCGGAAGCTGACCATGCCGCTGAACCCGGGCCAGCGCACGTCGTGCACGTCCGGGTGGATCCGCAGCAGCTCGACCACCGCCAGCGCGCTGCGCGCATGGGCGTCCATCCGCAGATGCAGGGTGCGCAGCCCGCGGTGGACGAGGAAGCAGTCGAACGGCCCGGGCACCGCACCGACGGCATTCTGCACGAAGCGCAGACGCTCGTACCAGTCCGGATCATGCGTCACCACGACTCCACCGACGACGTCGGAGTGGCCGCCGAGGTACTTGGTGGTCGAGTGCACGACGAAATCGGCGCCCAGCTCGAGTGGGCGCTGGTTCGCGGGCGTGGCGAACGTGTTGTCGACGGCGACGAGCGCGTTGCGGCGCCTGGCGACTACCGCGCCGATGTCGATCAGGTCCAACCGGGGATTGGTCGGGGTCTCGACCCAGATCAGCCGTGTGTCGTCGCGGACCGCGCGCTCGATCGCGTCGGGGTCGGTCTGGTCGACGAGGTCATATCTGAGTCCCCAGCGGGTCATGACCTTGTCGACGAGGCGGTACGTTCCGCCGTACAGGTCGGCCGGGAGCACGACATGCGAGCCGGCCTCGCAGACGACGGTGATCAGGGCGTGCTCGGCCGCGAGACCTGATGCGAAGGTCACGGCGCTACCACCCTCGAGCTCACCGAGGGCCCGCTCGAGCGCCATCCGCGTCGGGTTGGCCGAGCGAGCGTAGTCGTAGTCGTCGACGAATTCGCCGGGACGTGGCTGGGCGAAGGTCGAGGTCTGGTGGATGGCGGGGATCACCGAGCCGTAGGTCGGATCCGGCGTGAGGCCCGCGTGCACAGCACGGGTGGCGAAGGCGTCGCGGCGCTCGCTCATGAGACGAGGGCCTCGAGGAGGTCGGTACGTGTGACGAGTCCCTCGGCCTGACCGTCGCGGGTGACCATCAGGGCCTGCTGATCGCCGACCAGCAGCTCGACCGCCTCGCGCACCGGATCCTCGACGGAGACCGCGGGGAACGGCGGCTCCATCACCTGGGCGATTTCCGCCTCCAGCAGCGAGGAATCCTGTGCTGCGTGCTTGAGCAGTCCCCGCTCGCCGATCGCGCCCACCACCGCCGATGGATCGTGCGCGCTCACCACGGGAAGCTGGGACACGCGGTGCTCGTGAAGCAGCGCGACGGCATCACGTACCCGGTAGTCGGTACGGATGGTGACCAAAGTCGGCACCTCGCCGGCGTCACGCTTGCGTGCGAGCACGTCGCCGACCCGCAGCTCGGTGTCTCGCTCCAAGAAGCCGTATTGGCGCATCCATGCGTCGGAGTAGATCTTGGACAGGTACGAGCGACCGCCGTCGGGCACGATCACCACCATCATCGCCTCGGGGTCGTCGATGTCCGCGGCCGCGACGAGCGCAGCATGGAGGGCGAGCCCGCCGGAACCGCCGGCCAGGATCCCCTCGAGCTGGGCGAACCGTCGTGTGGTCAGAAACGCGTCGCGGTCAGACACCGTGATCCACTGGTTGATGACTGTCGGGTCGAAGGTCTCGGGCCAGAAGTCCTCGCCCACGCCCTCGACGAGATACGGGCGCACGTTCTCCTCGCCGCCCGCGTAGATCGAACCCTCGGGATCGGCGCCGATGACGACGAGATCGGGGCGGCGTTCCCGCAGATACCGGACCGTGCCGGTGACCGTCCCGCCGGTCCCCACGCCGGCGACGAGGTGCGTGATCCGTCCGCCGGTCTGCTCCCACAGCTCGGGTCCGGTCGACTCGTAGTGCGCTTGCGGATTGGCCGGGTTGAAGTACTGGTTGGGCTGGAATGCGTCGGGGATCTCGGCGGTCAGCCGATCGGCGACCCGGTAGTAGGACTGGGGTGAGTCCGGGGCCACGTCCGTCGGCGCGAGGACGACCTCGGCCCCGTAGGCGCGCAGGAGGTCGATCTTCTCCTTCGACATCTTGTCGGGCATCACCGCGATCACGTTGTAGCCCTTCAGACGCGCGACGATCGCCAAGCCCGTGCCTGTGTTGCCTGATGTCGGCTCCACGATGGTCCCGCCGGGACGCAGCCGCCCATCGCGTTCGGCAGCCTCGATCAGCGCGACCGCGACGCGGTCCTTGATCGAGCCGCCCGGGTTGAACGTCTCGAGCTTGGCGATGAGCTGGGGACGTAGGCCGGCTCCGATCCGCGACAGCCGGACGAGGGGCGTGTCGCCGATCGTGTCGAGAATCGAGTCCTTCACGGCGGAGGTGGTGACGAAATGGCTCATCCCACAAGTCTGATGATCATTCGGCAGCGGGTCAAACTACCGATGATTCTGCGAGAATATGGCCCTACGACGAAGATTATTCAGCCAGTGATCCACCTCGCTTGCCCGTGCCGAATCATCAACAGCCTCACGTGGACGACATCGATCGGGCGATGCTCGAGTTGCTCGCCGCGGACGCGCGGATCACCAACCAGCGCCTCGCCGAGCGCATCGGCGTTGCGCCGTCCACCGCGCTGAGCCGCCTGCGCGCGCTGCGCCGGCGCGGCGTGATCCGCGGCTTTCACGCCGAGATCGATCTCGCGGCGCTGGGACGGCCTCTGCAGGCGCTCATCGCCGTGCGCCTCGCGGTGCACGCGCGCGAGCAGATCGACGCGTTCACCGCGGCCGTCCGTGAGCTGCCGGGCGTGCTGATGGTGTTCCATCTTGCCGGCGCCACCGACTACCTGGTCTGGGTCGCCGCCCGGGACGCCCAGGACCTGCGGGAGTTCGTCGTCGACCATCTCGCCACCCATTCCGCCGTCGCACACGCCGAGACGTCTCTGATCTACGAGCACAGCCGCGGGCCGGGGCTGTGGGGCTCGGCCGATCCGGCCTGAGCTTCGGACGCGCGCCCCGCCCGAACCGACATGCGACCCGTGGCACGACTTGACGGACTGGGGACGACGATCTTCACCGAGATGACCGCGCTGGCCGCGCGAACGGGCGCGATCAATCTCGGCCAGGGCTTCCCGGACACCGATGGCCCCGACTCGGTCATCGAGGCTGCGGTCGCAGCGCTGCGCGGCGGCGAGAACCAGTACGCCCCCCTCCCCGGAGTGCCGGCGCTGCGCGAGGCCGTGCTCGCCCATCAGCGCGACTACTACGGGCTCGAGCCCGAGGACCTGCTCGTGACCTTCGGCGCCACGGAGGCGATCGCCGCCGCGCTGCTGGCGTTGTGCGAGGCGGGCGACGAGGTGGTCGTGCTCGAGCCCTACTACGACTCCTACGCCGCCTGCATCAGCTTCGCCGGGGCGCGCCGGCGGCCGGTCACGCTGCGCCCTCCGGACTTCTTGCTCGACGCCGATGCGCTCCGCGCGTCCATTGGCCCGCGCGCGCGGGTCCTGTTGCTCAATTCACCCCACAACCCCACCGGGCGCGTGCTCTCACGCAAGGAGCTGTCCACGATCGCCGACGCGTGTGTGGAGCACGACCTCGTCTGCATCAGCGATGAGGTCTATGAGCACCTGGTCTACGACGGGGAGCACATCCCGCCCGCCACCCTGCCTGGGATGGCCGAGCGGACGCTGACGGTGTCCAGCGTCGGCAAGTCATTCTCGGTCACCGGCTGGAAGATCGGCTGGTGCTCGGGCCCGGCCGGGCTGGTCGCCGCGACGCGCACCGTGAAGCAGTACCTGACCTTCGCCGGCGGCACGCCACTGCAGCACGCAGCCGGCGCTGCGCTGACCGATGCGCGCGCGTACCTCGCCGGGTTGCGAGACGAGCTGCGCGCCAAGCGCGACCAACTCCGCGCCGGGCTCGACGCGGCCGGGCTGCGGCCGCTGCACTCCGCGGGCACCTACTTCGTCAACGCCGATGTCGGGAGCGACGCGGTGAGCTTCTGCCGCACGCTGCCGGAGCGCTGTGGCGTCGTGGCGATTCCGACCGGGGCGTTCTACGACGACAAGACCGCGGCCCCGACGCTGGTCCGCTTCGCCTTCTGCAAGCGCGAGGCGACGATCGCCGAGGCCGCCGAACGCCTGGCGAGCCTGCGATCGAAGTGAGGAGAGACTCGGTCAGGTCGGTCGGCGCCTGCACGGTCAGGGTTGGCCGAACTGCGGGTCGAAGGGCTGCCTGTCCGACGTGCACACGGTGCCCTTCGGGGGCGCAATCTTCTCGACGAGGTAGGTCCCCGTCGCCCGACTCACGCAGGCGCTGGGATCGCTGACGCTGACGTGGCCGTAGCCGTCGTGGGTGAGCAGTGCCGCGTTGCCCAACCGCCGCGCGACGCGTTGGGCGTTCGCGAATTGCGTGTTGGGGTCAAACCGGGTGCCGACGACCAGGATCGGCGTCGTGGTGTGGGCGTTCCAGGGTCCGGTGTAGCGCTCGGCGCTGCGCGCCGGCCATGCGGCGCACGGCGCCCACAGCCACCATCCGTTCACGGGCCCGCTTGTACGGCTGATCCGAGTCAGGCGGCCGATGACCTGCGGCCACGCAGACGGGCCCACCCGCGGCGCCGGCTTGTCGGCGCACTGGAGCGCCGTCGCCGAGACGAGCGCGGACTGGAAGCCGGGACGCGCGTGTCCGGCCTCGGCCTCGAGCGGCGATCCGTCGCCGCGTGCCGCGCGCTCCAGGTTCGCCGCCAGCGCCGGCCACGCGGCCGGGTTGCCCATCGCCGCGTACAGGTCGAGCAGCAGATCGCCGTAGGTCAAGCGCGACGGCGTCGCCGACGGGGCCGGGATCGGGCCGTGGCGCAAGCGCGACAGCAGACCCTTCACGCGCACCGAGACCGGGCCATGACCGGCGAGCGCGCAGCGCGCCGATCCGGCGCGCTGGCACAGGGCCTGGAGCTCGGCGAACACCCGGTCGGTGTCGCCGATGTTGCCGGCGATCGACGCCGCGACCGAGGTCGTGAACGCAACCGGGTCGACCGCGCCGTCGAGGACCATCGCCCGCACGCGCCGAGGGAACATGTTGGCGTAGGTCTGGCCGAGAAAGGTGCCGTACGACCACCCGAGATACGTGAGCTGCCGGTCGCCGACGAGGCGGCGCAGACAGTCGAGGTCGCGGGCGGTGTCCTCGGTCGCGATGTGGGCGAGCAAGCTGCCGCTGAGTGCCGCGCAGCGCCGCGCAAACGCGGTGGCCTTGACCACGTAGCGCAGCGATTGCCCCCGCGTGGTCGGGATCGACCAGTTGACATCCCAGAATCGGGACTGAGCGGCGGCGCTGGAGAAGCAGCGCACACGGGTGCTGGCACCGGTCCCGCGAGGATCCCAGCTCACGACGTCGAAGCGTCCCCGGCCGAGCAGGGCCAGGGCAGCGCCGTCGCCCCTCACCGCCTCGACTCCGGAGGCGCCCGGCCCCCCGGGGTTGAAGAACATCGAGCCGATCCGGCGCCCGGGGCCGTCGGCGAGATAGCGGATCAGCGCCAGCGAGATCGTCCCTGCACTCGGATGGACCCAGTCCAGCGGAACGCGGACGCGCGCGCACTGAAGTCGCCGGCCGCACGGAGACCACACGATCCGCACCGACGTGGCCGCCGGCCGGTGCGGCAGCCCGCGCGCCGCGGCCCCGCCGCTGCCGAGCCACAGAACCGCCGCCGTGCAGATCCCGACCAGCCGGACTAGGATCACAGCGTCACCAGGAGGGTGACGATACTCAGGTCGTGCCACGCCGAGCGGGCACGCAACGATGAGGGAGCGGTCATGGGCCCGAGCACCGGGATCGGTCGAAGACGGGCAGCGGCGCTGGTCGTCGCCTGTGCCTGTGCGGTCGCGTCGCTCACACCGAGCGCCGCTCTCGCCACCGCGATCGTGGGACATGCCGGCTCACGGGGCGCTCAGGCGACCGCCGTGAAGCGCGGGCAGATCGACGCGCTGGTACGCAGGGCGATCACCGCCCACGATCTGAACGCGGTCATCGTGCAGGTCTCGGTGGGGGGACGGCCGCTGTTCACCAAGGCCTACGGCGAGTCGATGACGGGCGTCCCGGCAACGGTGCAGATGCATTTTCGCAACGGCGCGGTCGCGATCTCGTACGTATCGACGCTGTTGCTCCGCCTCGCCGACGAGAAGCGGGTCAGGCTCGACGATCCGATCTCCAAATGGCTGCCGGGGTTGCGTGACTCCCGGCTCGTGACGCTGCGGATGCTCGCCGGCATGAGCGCCGGCTACCCCGACTACGTCCGCAATCCGACCTTCGGCGACGCGATCTACGCGAATCCCTTCCTCCAGGTCACGACGCGTGACCAGCTCGCCTTCACGCTCGCCACGCCACAGTTGTTCACGCCCGGCACGAACTGGAGCTACTCGCACTCCAACTACGTGATTCTCGGACTCGTCCTGGAGAAGATCACGCACCAGCCGCTCGACGTCGCGCTGCGGCGGCTCGTCCTCGGCCCGCTCGGGCTGCGGAGCACGACCAATTCGACGACCGCGGCGATTCCGGCGCCCGTGCTGCACGCGTACACCTCGGAGCGGCGCCAGTTCCTCGGTATCGCCCCCTCGGTCCCGTTCATCGAGGACTCGACGTATTGGAATCCGTCCTGGACCCTTCCCCGCGGCGCGGTCGAGACGACGACCATCGCCGACATGACCCGCACGGCGATTGGCATCGGGCAGGGTCGGCTCCTGACCCGGCGCTCGTACGCCGAGCAGATCGCCCCGCGCATCGGGTTCGGACATCCGCAACCCGGCTGCCCCGGATGCCAGACGCTGGACCGCGTCCTCGGCTACGGGCTCGGCGTCTTCCGCAGCGGATCCTGGATTCTCCAGAACCCCGGGTTCGGAGGAGGGTTCGGAATCGAAGCGTATCTCCCCGCGCGACGCATCGCGATTGCGATCGAGACCACGTACCGCGCCGGCAGCTTCGATGCCGAGGGGAGCGCGCCGAACTGGGCCACGCCGATCTACACCCAGCTCGGCGCCCTCCTCGCCCCCGGCGATCCACCGCCGACCGGCTGAGTCGCTCCGTGTCGTGCGCCGCCTGTGCCGGCTCGGACCGACGGACTGTTCGCATCAGTTCGAGTCGCCGACCGCGAGCGGCGGGGGCGCCGTCGAGCGATGGCGCTCGAGCAGCCCGGGCACCCGCTCGATCTGGATCCCGAGCTCGGCCAGCAGCGGCATCGCAGCGCGGTCCTCGGCAATCGCGAACAGCACGTCCGCGACCTGGATATGCGACCGGGCGCACTCGAGCGCCAACTCCGCGGCAGCGACGAGCACGCTGCCGCAACTCGCCGGTCGGGCTGAGTGTCTCCCACCCACCGAACGCCGGCGTGTTCACCTCGGCCATCCACCGGCGGCGCTCGGTCGCGACACGCAGCACCTCGCGCTGCACGCGGCGGTGACCCCGAGCAGCAAATGCTCGGCACCGATGATTCCGTGGCCCAAAGCTCGCGCGGTCTCGCTCGCCTCCACCACGACCTGCCGCGCACGATCGGAGAACATCTCGAGCGTCTGCCCCAAGGTCACGTCGACGGCTGCGTTCTTGAGAAGAAGCGGGCGCGATGCACCGGATTCCGAGGGTGCATAAGTGCCCAAAGTGCCCTCGGTTAGAGCTTCCTCGGCCATCTAAACTAAGCGCCGCTCCGGCGCTTAGCTGCCCAAAGTCGCCGGCGGGCCGGCGATTTGACGACGAATGCACCCCTCGCCCGAGCGAGTCCCCACGATCCCGCTTCTCGATCACCATCGAAAACGAGCCTCCCTGTCGGGAGAACCTGGAGTCAGATCAGCTTAGTCTTCAATGATGTCGGCCTGGACCTCACGCGTCATCGTGGGCTGCTGGATCGCCTGGGTCCTCTACTGGTTGGTGATGGCCTTTTCCACCAAGCGAACGATCGAGCGCGGCGGGTTCATCGGCTACCGGATCGTGGTTCTCGTCCTGTTCGCCGGGTGCTTCGGCGCCACACTCCTCCTCCATGGCTCTCCCCGGTCTCGGCTGTGGCTGACGCCGCTTGCCGTCGGAATCCTCAGCGACTGCCTCGTGCTGGCTGGCGCCGCCTTCACGGTGTGGGCGCGCGTCACCCTGGGTCGCAACTGGAGTGCCGAGGTGACGCTCAAGCAGGACCATGAGCTGATCGAGTCGCGCCCGTACGCGCTCGCCCGGCATCCGATCTACACCGGCCTGATCATCATGGCGGTGGGCACGGCGATCAACTACGGGCGGGCGATCGGTTTCGCTCTGCTCGTCGGGACGTGCGGTGGCCTGTGGTGGAAGGCCCGCGACGAGGAGCAGATCATGAGCCGGCAGTTTCCCGACGCCTACTCCGCGTACAAGAAGCGTGTCCGCTCGATCATCCCATTCGTCCTGGCGCTCGTGCTGGTTCCGCTCCCCGCGGCGGCAGCGGCGACGACGACCCGCACCTCGGTCGCGGTGCGGGTGAGCTACGTCCCGGATTCGGCGTCGATATCGCGGCCGCGCAAGCGCTCAAGTCGGCGGGGTCGGGACGACGCGGACCCGCTCCTCTGTGTACAGGCGGTCGGCGAACGCGCCCGCCGGCTGGGCCCGCAGTCGCTCGACCTCGCGCGCGGGCCGGGGCGGCATCATTTCGAGCGGCGGGAGCGGCGACCCGTAGCGCGCGGGCAGCAGCACCGGCGCGGCGAGAGCCGCGAACGTGAGATCTGCCGCGGTGAAGCGGTCCCCGAGGAGGAAGCGGCGCCCGTCGGACAAGCGCTCCGCGACGTCGTCGAATACCTGGTCGATCCGCGCGAGCGCAGCCCGGCCGGCCTCCGCGTCGACATGGAGGTAGCGCCGGATCGAGATGCCGACGAACGGGCCCGAGGCGCGGAAGAACGCCTTCTCCCAGCGCGGAATCCCGTACAGCACCCACGGCCCCATGTCGTGGACCACGGGCAACGTCTCCTCGTAGACCCAGAGCCGCGTGTCGGGCCCGAACTGCTCGTTGAACAAAGACTCCAGAACCGCTGCCTCGGTGCCGAGCGCGCCCTCGGGATACAGCCACCGGCCCGGCGCCAGTCTCGTGTCGGACCAGCGCAGGATCGCCGTGGAGTCGGGCAGCACCTCCCCGGAGTCCGTCACGAATACCGGCGCGGTTCGCCCGCCGCCGGCCAGGCGCGCGGCGACTATGTGCACGAGTTGGAGGTGCGGCTGCTCAACGTAGTCGACGCCGGCTCGATCCAGCGCCCACCTCGCCTTCTCGCAAAAGTGGCTGATCGGGATCGTCACGAGGCGCGCGGTCACAACGCGAGTCTCGCAGACCGGGCGAGAGCGGCGGGAAGCATGCGTCGGCCTGGATTGGCACTCCGATTCGTTCGACGAGATTATCTGTCTCAACAAAATTACTCGTCGGTGCGATGATCGCGCCATGCCCTGAGAGGCAAGAGCGAGCCAGAGATCGCGATGGTATCTCGCATCGGTTCGGCGACACCCGCTTCCGACCCGCCCGGGCGGCGATAAGGGCACACCGAAGCACCGAATGGCGACGTGCGTTCACGGTGAACACCGATGGGCAGCCGTCCTGGTCCGCTCGTGTGGAGTCTTCTTACGGTCCTGTTGGGATGATCGGCGGCCGCGCTTTACCGCACCGTGGATCATCCCTCGAGGAGTCAATGACCGTCGCGCTCGCTCGAGTCCTAATGATCATGGGTGGCATTGCTGCCGCCGGCGTGGTCGCGTTCGGCACGGGTGCCATCACGCTCCCCGGCGCCCAGGACGGCGCGCAGAACGCTCAGACCAGCGCCGGTGCGTCGCTCGCAGCCCAGCGGATGGCGGCCGATCAGCAGTGGGCCTCGGCGACCTGCACGAACATCCTCGACTGGAAGACCGAGCTCCAACGCGATGCTACGAGCCTCGACCTCAGCTTCGGTCCGCTGGCCCGAATGGAGGACGCGATCAGCGCAACCACGCGCATGTCGAATGAGGCCCACACGCTCGGCCTCCCTCCGGCCGCGCAAGCCGGGCGAACACGAGCCGAGATCGACCAGCTCCGCTCCGACATCGACTCGCGGGTGCGCACCATCGAAGGGGCCGCGGGCAGCGTCGCGAGCGGGAACCTCACCGCGATCGGCAGCCTCCTCGGCGACCTCGAGAGCAGCACGACCGTGGGACCGCAGATCGTCGGCCAACTACGTCGCGTCGTGTCCGTCGACCTCGGGCTCTCACTCGTCGAGACGCGCGCGTGCCGGCGGCTCGTCGGGATCCCCATCTGAACCGCCCCACCGCTGCTGACCCGAATCGCGTCGAGGCTCACGGGCGCCGTGAACGCGTTGCTGATCACGAGGTCGTACGCGACGTGCTCGCGGCCGTCGCTGCCGTGAACCGCTCTCGCTGGAGTCGCGACCTGCACGGCCAAGGCCGTGGTTCGCGCGGCCCCGGCGTCGGCGATGGCGGCCAGCGACGGCATCAGGCCAATCGCGCAGATCGTGACCGCCGATCGCCGTCGAGAGCGCGCGTATCCACGGAGCGCGAGAATCGCACGCAAGGCCTCACACCCTACTTGCGTACGCCCCTCAGCCCCGGCGATGCGCGTACGACCGGAGAGGGCGGCGGCTCGACGTCACCAGTGCCGCGGCGCGCTACGCAGGCTGAACGAGCGCGATCGTGTTGCCATCCGGGTCTTTGAACCAGGCCGAGCTGCCGACCGGTGTCGTCAGCATGTGGTCGACCATCTTGAAATCGCCGAACCCGACCTGGTCGAACTCCACTTTGCGCTCGACGAGCTCGCTGACGTCTGCGGCCACGTCCCGGCACCAGAAACGCACCTGCGTGTGTTCGGCCAGATTGGGCGACGGGCGCCGGTAGACCAGGAGCGTGGTGCCGTCCCCGGCCTCGAACAGCAGATGGTTCGGGACCGTATCGGGAGACAGGGTCAAGCCGACCTTGTGCTCGTAGAACTCACGACTGCGCTCGATGTCGGTCGAGCTGACGACCGCCGAGAGCCCAATCAGAACGCGGTCGCCGCTGAGCAAAGCCGAAGCCAGCAGCGTTGGGCAACCGATCGCCGCATAGGGCAATTGCCCGATGTGCCTCGATCGCCCCGACCGCATACTCGCGCCAGCCTCGGCGTCGCTCAGAGACGCCGGAAACAAGAAGGAGGACCAGAATGCTCCTGGCGACGACCACGGTCGAGGATTTCGACCGCTTCACGAGTGTCTTCTCCACCAAGGGTGCCGAGAAGCGCAGGCAACACGGCTCGAAGGGCGCGCTCGTGTTCCGCGACCCCAACGAGGGCGACCGGGCCTGGGTGATCTTCGACTGGGATCTCGACGGCTGGCAGCGATTCGCCTCCGACCCTGAGGTCCCGCCGATCATGCAGGAGGCCGGGCACAAGGGCCGGCCGCAGGTGGCGGAGCTCAGCGGGCACTACGAGGCGTAGGAGCGACATCATGCGAGACTCAATCAAGATCGGCGTGATCGCCGACCAGACGGGCGCCCTCGCCGTGATGGGCGTCGCCCAGGCCAACGTCGCGACGCTGGTCGTGGACGAAATCAACGCGTCCGGCGGCCTGCTCGGCCGGAGCGTCGAGCTGCTCATCGAGGACAGCGCAACCGACGATCGGCGGGCGGCGGCCAACGCCACCAAGCTCGTCCAGAACGACCACGTCGAGTTGATCCTGGGCGGTATCTTCAGCTCGACCAGGGAGGCCATCAAGAGCCCGGCGGTGGTGGACGGCGGGACGCTCTACATCTACCCCGAGCAGTACGAGGGGCAGGAGTACAACCCGCTCCTCTTCTGCACGGGCGCCGTTCCCGCACAGCAGGTCGAGCCGCTCATCCCGTGGGTGATGCAGCAGACCGGAGCACGGACGTTCTACCTGCCCTCGGCGGACTACATCTGGCCGCACGTGATGAACAGGAAGGTCCACGAACTCACCTCCGCCAACGGGGGCGAGATCGTCGGGGAGGAGTACTTCCCCATCGATCACGCCGACTGGGGCGAGGTCGTCGACAGGGTCAACTCCAGCGGCGCGGAGGTCGTGTTCAACACGACCGTGCCTCCCGGGTGCTTCCCGTTCCTCGAGGCGCTCTACGAATCCGGCTTCACCAAGCGTGGCGGGCGTATCGTCACGACGTACTTCGACGAGAACCTCGTCGCCGCGCTACCCACCGAGCACACCGAGGGGCTGTATGGGTGCATCGACTACTACCAGTCGCTGCGCGACCCGTTCAGCGAGGATCTGCTCGCCCGGTACAACGTGCGCTTCCCGGACGGGCCCCATTTCACCGCCGGAAGCGGGTGCACGGGCATGTACCGCGGCCTCAAGCTCTGGGAGGCCGCCGTCACGGAAGCCGGCTCGTTGGACCAGGCTGCCGTCGTCGCGGCCCTCGACCACGCGAAGATCGCCGAGGGCCCGGGCGGCCCGGGCGAGATGGTGCCCGGCCAGCACCACGTGCGGATGAGCATGTACATCGCCCAGGTGCGTAACGGCACCCTCGACGTCGTCGAGAGCCTGGGGGCGATCGACCCCAACGAGCACCTGCAGGTCGTGGCGTAGGTACGGACGCCGCCGATGGAGGGGAAAGCCGCCCACGTGGGCGGCTTTCCTCGTCAGGGGCCCGGGCGATCGCGCCACGGTCCGGGAGATGCGCGTCGTTCTGGAGCGCCCTGCTGAGCAATCGCTAGCACCTCGGGGCGTCGCGAGCATAGGATCTACTCCATGGCATCCGACGGACGCAGCCCGTCTGCAGCGCGACCGTCTGAGGGGCAGGCGCCCGTCCGCGCCGCGGAGGTGATCGGCGCGATGTCGATCGCGACCGATCTGGGCACCGGTCAGCCGCTCGAGCACGCGCTGAGGACGGCGATCCTCGCGGTCCGCCTCGGCGAACTCGCCGGGCTCTCCCCGCCGGAGCTCGTGGACGCCTATTACATCTCCCTGCTGCACTCCTTCGGCTGCACGTCGGACGCGACCGAGCAGACGGAGCTCTTCGGGGACGACATCGAGCCGCGCGCCAAGTTCGCACTCGTCGACGGAGGCAACCCCGAAGAAGTCGGCGCGTTCCTCGTGGACGTGGTGGGACAAGGACGACCGCCTGAGGTTCGTGAGGCAATGGTTGCCGACGCGCTCGAGAACGCGCTCGAGATCGCGCGCTCGACGTTCGCTCTGCACTGCGAGGTCGCGCAGCGCTTCGCCGGCTGGCTCGGCTTCGGCGCCGGCGTTGTCTCGAATTTGGCGTACGTCTTCGAGCGCTGGGACGGGAACGGGTTCCCAGGCGCCGCCGCGGGGGAGGCGATCGGGCCACCGGCGCGGGTGCTCCACGTCGCGCGTGACATCTCGGTGTTCCTGTCGGCCGGGGGCCCCGATCGGGCGGGCGACGTGATCGAGCAGCGCGCGGGCGGCGCCTACGATCCGCACCTGGCCGCCCTCGCGACCGACCATCTCGACGAGCTGCTCGACGGGCTCGACGACGCGCTGATCTGGGAGCAGGCGATCGCCGCCGAGCCGCCGCCCCAGCGGTGGATGACCGCCGAGGAGATCGACGCCGCGTTCCGGGTGGTCGGGACGTTCACCGACCTCAAGTCCTACTGGCTGCGCGGACACGCCGAGGGCACGTCTCAGCTCGCCGAGGCGGCCGCCTGGCGCCTTGGTCTCTCGGTGGACGAGGTGACAATGGTGCGGCGCGCCGCACTCGCGCTCGACCTCGGCCGAGTTGCGATATCGAACGCAATCTGGGAGAAGCCGGGGCCCTTCGGTCTCACCGACTGGGAGCGGGTGCAGCTGCACCCGTACTTCACCGAGCGCTCGTTCGCGCACGCCCCCGCACTTGCATCGATCGGCGAGCTGGCGGGTGCCCATCACGAACGGCTCGACGGCGCCGGCTACCACCGTAAGACGCTCGCGCCGGCGCTCGGCCGAGCCGCACGCATCCTCGCCGCCGCCGACTCCTACCAGGCAATGCGGGAGCGGCGCCCGCACCGACCCGCGCTCGACGCTGCCGGCGCCGAGGCCGAGCTGCTCCGCGACGCCCGCGATGGCCGTCTGTGCCCGGAGGCGGTCGACGCCGTGCTCGCCGCGGCCGGACATCGCGTGGCGAAACGGCCCCACGAGCTGCCCGCCGGCCTGACGGACCGCGAGCTCGAGGTCCTGCTCGCGCTCGCCGCCGGAAAGACCAACAAGGAGATCGCCGAGACCCTCGGCATCTCCGCCAAGACGGCGGGCCACCACGTCCAGCACATCTTCGACAAGACAGGCGTGCGGACCCGGACCGCCGCGACGGTCTGGGCGTTCGAGCGCCACCTCGTCCAGTCGGGCTAGGGAACCGTCACGCCACGCCGGCCGCGCGCGCTGGGGAGGGACGGCCGGTCACCCGGGTCGCTGCCGGACCGCCGCCCGCCGCCTGGTCGGCGGCGATGAGCGCGGTGGGTCGGCTCCCATCAGGCGCTTCGGGCTGGTGGTCGACCCCGTCTCGGAAGCGGTCTTGCTTGGTGAGGCATCCGCCCGGCGTCATCCAGGGCTCGTCGGAGCACGACCTCGATCTGAGCGTTGACGCTGCGGAACTCGTCGGAGGCCCAGCGGGCCAGCGCGTCATGCACAGCCGGATCGAGGCGCAGCGGCACCTGCTTGCGCTCGCGGCTCACGTATACAGCGTTCCGGTGTTGACGACCGGAGACGCCGGTTGGTCACCGCAGAGCACGACGAGCAGATTGCTGACCATCGCCGCCTTGCGCTCCTCGTCGAGCTCGACGATCCCGCGCTCATCCAACCGGGAAAGGGCAAGGTCAACCATCCCCACTGCGCCCTCGACGATCCGCGAGCGGGCCGCGACGACTGCGTTGGCCTGCTGGCGGCGCAGCATCGCCTGGGCGATCTCCGAGGCATACGCGAGATGGCTGATGCGGACCTCCACAATCTCGACTCCGGCGATGACGACCCGCTGGGCTACCTCCGTCGCAAGCTCTGCCGCTACCACGTCAACCGAGCCGCGCAACGACGTTCCCTCCTCGCCTGGATCGTCATACGGATGCGTGGTCGCGACATGACGCAGGGCCGACTCGGCCTGCACGCGCACGAAGTTGTCGTAGTCGTCTACGGCGTAGACCGCGCGCGCGGTGTCGGCGACCCGCCACACGACGATGGCGGCAATCTCGACGGGGTTCCCGTCGGCGTCGTTGACCTTCAGATGGTTGGTCTCGAAGTTCCTGACCCGGATGCTCAGGCTCCGCCGGTCGGCCAGCGGGAGGATCCACCAGAGGCCGGTGCGTCGGATGGTGCCGACGTAGGTGCCGAAGAACCGGACGACCTTGGTGTGGCCGGGCGGCACGATCACGAGTGAGGTCGAGATCACCACAGCGACCACGATCGGCGCGATGATCCACGTCGAGCCGGAGAGCAGCACGGCACCGGCGATGCAGGCGAGGACGACGAGCACGCCGGCCCAGCCACTCATGGCCCAGGCCGGGCGTTCATGGATATCGACGCGGGTCCCCGAGTGCCCGACGGGCGTCGCCTCGGGCTGGCGGTATGGCTGGACGGCTTGGCTCATGATCCCTCCACCTGAACGGTGGCTCGTAAAGTGATTTCTATTGGATATCACTTTTACGAAAGCGGTGCAAGCCCGCGCACGGAGGTATGCCGGCGGTCGGTGCCCGGTCCCAATGCAGTGGCGTCTCGGGGCGATCGCCAGATACTGACACGCACCACGTACTCCGTACCGATGCAGGGCGCCGGCCCCGGTCGTATCGTCGGAGGCGACCAAGGAGGCGTTCCATGCCACAGACCACCGATCGGCCGCAGGGTCGCGAGCTGGCGATGGTCGTGCGTGACCGCCGTGGCAGCGGAATGCGCCGGATGCTCGGCGCCGTCTCCGCGGACGCGCGGATGCTCCGGGCCCTATCGGTCGACGTCGCTCACGCCGCCGACCCGCGCCATCTCGCGCGCACACCGCCGGCCGCCGACCCTTTCGAGCTGCGTGACCCCGAGTACATCGCGCGCACACTCCCCGCGCTGCGCGTCATGGCGGACGTCTGGTTCCGCGCCGATGTGCGCGGGCTCGAGAACATCCCGCCGCGCGGGCCGGTGCTGCTCGTCGGCAACCACTCGGGCGGCACGCTCATCGCCGACACGTTCATCTTCTCGCAGGCGTTCTACGACCACTTCGGCCCTGAGCGCGAGTTCTTCCAGCTCGCGCACGACCTCGTGTTCAAGGTGCCTGGCATCCGGGCCATGCTCACGCCGTACGGGACGGTGCCGGCGTCGCCGGAGAACATGCGGCGCGCGCTCGCGCGCGGCGCAGCGCTGCTCGTCTATCCGGGCGGCGACCACGAGACCTACCGCGCCAGTTGGCACTCCGCCGAGATTGACTTCGCCCACCGGACCGGCTTCGTGCGGCTCGCGTTGAAGCACGGCGTGCGAATCGTCCCGGTCGTTTCGATCGGCGGCCAGGAGACGGCGTTGTTCCTCGGCCAGGGCGAGCACATCGCGCGCCTGCTACACCTCCACCAGCTGCTGCGGATCGACGTCGCGCCCGTCCAGATCGCCCCACCGTGGGGGGTCACGGTGCTCGACCTCCCGGGACGCGTTCCGCTGCCGGCGAAGATCTCGATCGCGGTGCTCCCGCCGATCGACCTGCGCGAGGAGCTCGGGTTAGCGTCCGGCGATCCCGACAGGGGCTACGAACTCGTCACGAAGCGCATGCAGGACGCGCTGCGCAGGCTCGACGAGGCGCGTGCGCTGCCGCTGATCGGCTGAGCGCGCGCTCATCGCGGCCCGGACACCCAGTCGGCGCGCGGGGGCTAGTGCTGGACTTTGACCGCCCAATCGAGGGTGCTCGAGCCCAGGCTGGTATGGACCACCGCCTGCACGTCGAGCGGCACGCCGACGGATGCGGCGGGGAACTGAAGCGTGTCGTGCCAGCGGCCGTTCCTGATCGGGTGGGTTGGTGGTGTCTCATGACCGACCACCTGCCCGGCCAGCGCGAACTCGATGTCCACCGTTCCCATATCGGGTGTCCCTTCGCATCTGTGACGGTGAGCGAGTAGCCCCAGGGGTGGTTCACCTTCGGCGCGTGGTTCTCACCCGCAAACGTGGCGTGGATCGGGCGGGTATAGACCGGGGTCGTGCCGTGCGGACGCGGCGAGCTCGCCGTTGGTGTGGACCGGC
>Ga0208714_1000175_pt1 | contig 19268 bp, 14 predicted proteins | sample NGESurshal072012_3_FD_184461 | JGI IMG/M metagenome (GOLD analysis project Ga0208714, IMG submission 184461) | Arctic peat soil microbial communities from Barrow, Alaska - NGEE Surface sample 415-1 shallow-072012 (SPAdes) | ecosystem: Environmental > Terrestrial > Soil > Wetlands > Peat ... | reverse complement strand
CCCCGCTCGCCCCGCTCGCCGCCCCGGCCACCCCGCTCGCCCCGCTCGCCGCCCCGGCCACCCCGCTCGCCGCCCCGGCAGCCCGTGCCGCAGACCGGGAGGGGCTGACCTCTGAGCTCCCGCCGGACTCGATCTTTGCGGGATGCCGTATCGAGGAGGTCATCAGCCATGGAGACATGGCGGTTGTCTACCGGGCCGAGGAGCTCGCGCTCCAGCGCCAGGTAGCGCTCAAGCTCATCCTCCCCGAGCGCTCCGGGGAAGAGCGCTTCCGCGAACGCTTTCAGCGCGAGTCGAAGGTCGCGGCGGCGATCGACCACCCAAACGTCATTCCCATCTTCGATGCGGGCGACGAGGACGGCCTGCTCTTCATCACGATGCGTCTAGTGCAGGGCACCGACATGCGCGCGCTGATCGATGCAGCGGGGCGCATCGAGCCGCGACGCGGCGCGCGCATCGTCCGCCAGGTCGGTGCCGCGCTCGACGCGGTCCACGCTGGCGGGATGCTGCACCGCGACGTAAAGCCTTCCAACGTCCTGCTCGGCCGCGCAGACCACGTGTACCTGAGCGACTTCGGGCTCGCCAAGCGTGCCGCCGCAGTCGGCGGACTGACGCGGCTGGGGTCCATCGTCGCACGAGCCGAGTACGTGGCACCCGAGCAGATCTTGAACCAGCGCGTCGATGCACGCTCTGACATCTACGCGCTGGGGTGCCTGCTGTTCGAGACCCTCACCGGCGAGCCGCCGTTCGCCAGGTGGAAGGAGGGCCCGGAAGCACTGGCCCACCTCAACGCCCCGCTGCCCTCGGCCGTCGAGCTGTGCCCCGACCTGCCTCGCGAGTTCGACGATGTGGTGCGCCGAGCGATGGCGAAGGATCCAAGCGAGCGCTATCCGTCGGCTGGCGACCTCGGGCAAGCGGCGCTCGTCGCCGCCGGCGGGCTGCGGCGGGCGAGTCCTTGGTCCGTCGTCGCCACAGGCGAAGCGGCTCCCCTTACAGGCGGGCAGACTGCGGACGGGCAACCTGCGGACGCGCTCGCTGCCGCGCCTCGGGCCGCGGCGCCCGAGCGTGCCGCGGCTGGCCGCGCGGACACGCTTCGCTGGACAGTCGCGCTCGCCATGCTGGCAATCGTGGCCGTGGGGATGATCGCCGCGCTGAGGGGCATCTCAACTCTCTGACGGGTCGACCAGCCCGCCAGCTAACGCGTCAGAGGGGGCAGGTCGAGCCTGGCGAGATGTGTCTTCAGCCCGGCTCCGAAAGCGGTGGGGGTACCGGCGTAGTTCTTGATCAGCGCCGGGCCGCGGCTGCACTGCCAGCCCGATGGGGGGCTAGTCGAGTCCCACGCCCATCCCAGGTAGGACACCCCGTGCCTGTCGGCCCACGGCATGTAGCCGTCGATGTAGGTCTGCTTGCAGCCGCTCTCGCCGATCTCGCCGGTGATGACGGGCAGCTTTGCGGCCAGCGGCGCGATCGTCGAATCCCAACATGCTTCCGTGTTACACCCGCCGAAGTCATAGGTATGGAAACCGACTATCAGCTGGTGGTCGGGATCGGCCGGCTCGAAGTCGAGCCATTGGCTGACGTCGCTCGAATATTTGAGCCCGCCCAGCATGATCGGCTGGCTGGCACCGGCCGATCGGACCGCGTTCACGAGAGTCTGCATCCCTGCGCTCTGGTAGCTCACCGTTGTGCGCGCCGGGGTGTATCGCGTCGCGCATCCGTTCAGCCAGCAGGACCACGAGGTGGTGTAGGGCTCGTTGAAGAGATCGAAGATCACACCGTGGTTCGCCGCAAAGGCGCGAGCGACCGAACTCCAGAACCTGGGCGCGTGATCAAGGTCCGGCACCGGCCACTGGCCCCTGGCGAGGTGTTTGCCGGGCGCCGCCCAATGCATGTCCAGGATGGCGACGAGTCCGTAAGACTGGAGCGTCTGTACGTATCTCTCGATCGCATGTTGGTAGGCCGTGCCACTGACCGCCCGGCTGATCCCGTTGATGCCAAGCCAGCAATCCTCGTTGAGGGGGACGCGCACGGCGTCGACGCGCCAGGCGACCATCGCCCGCACGGAGGCGGCGTCGGTCGGGCCATCAAAGATGCGTCTGCCTCCGAGGCAGGCGTACTCGGCACCCGAACGATTCACGCCCAACAGGCGCACCGTTGCGCCGCGTTCGTTCACGATCCGGTTGCCGCTCACAGCCACGTAGGGAGTTGCCGGCGTGGACGCCGAGCGGGCCAGGCGTGCGTCCGTGGCTGGCGCCTGACCGAGGAGAAGAGCAAGACCAAGGACGAGCCCGACAAGTAGCCGGCGGACGATCGGGGTTGCCGGCCGCGCCCGCTCGAGCGATTGACCTGTGCAACCTGTCGTTGCGCATCCGCGATCTGGGAGTGAGCTGGACATGGAGGTGGCGGTGCGGGGTCTTCCACCAGGAGCCGCCCGTCAGCCTCCGCGGGCGGATTCTCACCGAGGCAATCTGGACCAAGTGGGAGGCGTCTTGCATCGTGTCAGATTTGGCCTGCCTCGGGTTGCTTTCTGCTGCACGTGGGAAAGGTCCACCCGGGCCCGTCGCCGACAGTCAGACCGATGGTTTCCGACCGTTGCCGTCGGGTGAAGGACGCGGCGGGGCCTGCCACGTCCTCTTGGCAATGGGCGCGCGTTAGGTATGCGAGGATCGGGTGCTCGCGATGGCTCTCGTTCAATGAAGCCCACCACCGCCCCGCCCGCGCCCGCGATCGAGCAGGTGCTCGCGCTGTTCGAGCCGGCTCACCGGCCGGCGGTGCCACACGCCGAGGACGGCTACCTCGACCTGCTCGGCGAGCAGGATCCCACTGGAGCGCATCCCGGTCAACAGCTGATGCTCAGCAGCGCGCTGGCGCTTATCTACGAGCGCCTGTGGCGCCCGCTTGGTGGACGTCTGTTGATGGGAGCGACGGGTCCCCGGATAGGCGACGAGCACCGCATTGCCCTGCGCATGCTGGAGCTGTCACGCAACGACCGGGTGCTGGACGTCGCATGCGGGCCGGGCAACTTCACCCGCAGCTTCGCCCGCGCCGCGGACCGGGGGCTGGTCGTGGGACTCGATGCCTCAGAGACGATGCTTGCGATCGCCGTGCGGAAGACCGAGGGCGCCAATCTCGCCTACGTGCGAGGCGACGCCTGCACGCTGCCCTTTCGGGACGGCAGTTTCGATGCGATCTGCTGCTTCGCTGCGCTGTACCTGATCCAGGAGCCGATGCGAGCACTCGACGAGATCGCCCGCGTCCTTGCTCCGGGCGGTCGAGTGGCGCTGCTATCAAGCTGCAACCGCGGCCTGCTGCCCGCCAGGGTGACCAACCCCGTCGTGAAGACCCTAACCGGCGTGCGGATCTTCGCCCGAGATGAGCTGACGCGAGCGCTGCATGATCGCAGCCTGACCGGCATCGAGCAGCGGGTAGCCGGCCTTGCGCAGTTCGTGTCCGCGCGCAAGCCGCGGTAGGGCTCCCCGCAGCCAGGCGAACGCCGCGGAGGAGCCGTTGCCGGGCTTTCGGTGAGTTCTGGTACCGACGAGGGAGGCCGGTACAAGTTGGGCGAGCGTTCCAACGCTCGGCGCGGCGGCCAGGAGTGGGAGCCGGGGCTTACGCGACCCGCACCCGGGAGCTCCCGGTTGGAGTCCGCCTAGCTCCATTTCGAGAAAGCGAAGTGCCCAAGGCCAAACCTGGGCCCGCAAAGGGGGCGCGGACGGCCATATTCTGAGCGGGTTCTTCCTGCGGCTGAAAGCGCCCCGGCCGTATGTCGGTGCACGAGGCAGCAGGGCGCACTGGATTTCCGGTTGACTGTCAGCCCATGAGCGTCCGCAACCTCGACAGCCTGCTGAACCCTAGCCACGTGGCGGTCGTCGGTGCCGGCGGCGAGCGCATGCAACTCGGTCACATCGTCCTGCGCAACCTCGTCGACGCCGGCTTCGAGGGGGTCGTCTACCCGATCAACCCCAGCCGCGAGTCGGTCGGCGGCATCCAGGCCTACGCCAGCATCGCGGAGACGCCCGCCAGACCGGAGCTTGCAATCGTCTGCACCCCCGCCGCCGCCGTCCCGGAGGTAGTACGTGAATCCGGCGAGGCGGGAGTCGCGGCGATCGCCGTCCTGTCAGCCGGATTCCGCGAGGTCGGCGCGGAGGGAGCAGAGCTCGAGCGCCGCGTCGCCGAGGAGGCGGCCCGCCACGATGGCCTGCGGCTCTTGGGACCAAACTGCGTCGGGCTGATCGTGCCGCGGCTGGGGCTCAACGCGAGCTTTGCCGGGGCGATGCCGATCGACGGCCACGTCGCGTTCGTCTCGCAATCGGGCGCGCTCGCGACTTCCGTAATCGACTGGGCGCTCGCGGAGCAGATCGGCTTCTCGCATGTCGTCTCGCTCGGCAACATGCTCGACATAGACTTGGGCGACCTGATCGACTATCTCGGCCAGGACGCGCAGACGCGCTCGATCTTCCTCTACATCGAGACGGTCACCGAGCCGCGCAAGTTCATGTCGGCTGCGCGTGCGTTTGCGCGCAACAAGCCGATCATCGTCTACAAGGCGGGGCGGTTCGCAGCGTCGGCCAAGGCGGCCGTCTCGCACACCGGCGCGATGGTGGGCGAGGACGCCGTCTACGATGCCGCCTTCCGGCGAGCGGGGCTCGTTCGCGTCGAGCGAATCGAGGACGTGTTCGCGAGCGCCGAGCTGCTCGCGCGCGAGCGTCCGGTCCGCCGCGGGCGCCTGGCGATCGTCACGAACGCGGGCGGCCCTGGGGTGATGGCCGCCGACGCGCTGCTCGCCCGCGGCGGTACGCTCGCCGAGCTCGGCCCGGCGACGCTCGCGACGCTCGACGCGGCGCTGCCGCCGGCGTGGTCTCACGCCAACCCGATCGACGTGCTCGGCGACGCCCCACCGCAGCGCTTCGGGGAAGCGACCAAGGCGGCACTCGACGACGCGCAGGTCGACGCCGTGCTCGTGATCCTGACGCCGCAGGCGATGACGGACGCCGACGCCACCGCCGATGCGGTGCTGGCGGCGCGCGAGGAGGGATCGAAGACCAGCCAGCACAAGCCGCTGCTTGCCGCCTGGATGGGCGGGCGCTCGGTGCGCGAGGGGCTCGAGCGCCTAAGCGCCGGTGGCGTAGCCACCTATGCCTACCCCGAACAGGCCATCGGCGCGTTCATGGACCTTGTCTCCTACGCCCGCAACCTCGAGACGTTGTACGAGACGCCGCGAACGATTCCGGTCAGCTTCGCGCTCGACCGTGGGCGCGCGAAGGAGCTGATGGGCGCGGTGCTCGCCGAGGGCCGCGGTGTCCTGTCCGAGACCTCGTCAAAGACGCTGCTCGACGCGTACGAGATTCCGGTCATAAGGCCGCTGCCGGCGCTCTCGGCGGATGACGCCGTGGCGGTTGCCGCGGACATCGGCTATCCGGTCGCGCTCAAGGTGCGCTCACCCGAGGTCACGCACAAGACCGACGTCGGCGGCGTCGAGCTCGGGCTCGGCAGCGGCGAGGAGGTCCGGGCGGCCTACGAGCGGATCCTCGCCTCGGTGCGCGAGCACCGGCCGGACGCCGATGTGCAGGGCGTGACCGTCCAGGCGATGGCGCGGAGCTCCGGCTACGAGCTCGTGCTGGGCGCGCGCAAGGACGCGACGTTCGGTGCGGTGATCCTGCTCGGTGCCGGCGGCGTCGCGGCCGAGCTACTGCACGACCAGGCGCTCGACCTGCCGCCGCTGAACGAGCGCCTCGCACTTGCCATGCTCCAGTCGCTGCGCATCTGGCCGCTTCTCGCCGGCCACCGAGGACGCCCCGGGATTGACCTCGACGCGCTACTCGAGGTCGTGATGCGCTTTTCCTACCTCGTCGCCGACTACCCAGAGATCAGCGAGATCGAGATCAATCCGCTGCTCGCCGGGGTGGACGGCTCTGTGGCGCTCGACGCCAGGGCCGTCGTCGACCAGTCACTGGTCGGCCGCCCGCCGCCGCCCTTCTCGCATCTGGCGATCCGGCCCTACCCCGAGGAGTACACGCGCGAGGCGACCACGGCCGGCGGCCTGCACGTAACACTGCGTCCGATCAGACCGGAGGACGAGCCGCTCTGGCACGAGATGCTCGACGCCTGCTCGCCCGAGTCGATTCGGTCGCGCTTCCATGGGATGGTCAAGCACACGCACGAGTTCGCCACGCGCTACTGCTTCATCGACTACGACCGCGAACTCGCGATCGTCGCCGAGCTCGAAGCGCAGGACGGCACGCGCAAGCTGCTCGGCGTCGGCCGGCTGGTCGCCGATCCCGACCGCCAGAGCGCAGAGTACGCGACACTCGTCGCCGATCCCTGGCAGGGGCGAGGCCTGTCGGACCTGCTGACCGACTACTGCCTGGAGATCGCGCGAGCGTGGGGGATCCGCAGCGTGTACGCGGAGACGACACCCGACAACACACGCATGATCGCCGTGCTCAAGCAGCACGGCTTCGCGATGACGCGCGCGGTCGCGGAGGGGCTCGTCGTCGGCGAGCGCAGTCCCTGAGCGGCCCGGTCCAGCGCTGGCGCGGCCGACTGCCGTGTGGGCCGGCGTGCAGCCTTCTACAGCCCCCAGTAGCGCCCGATGCTGACCGCCGCGGCCCGTGTGTAGATCGGGTCGGGAGCGATCGATTCGGCTTCGCCGGCGCCGCCCAGCGCGCGCATCGTCGCCAGCACGCAGTCCGCCAGCGCCCGCGGTTCATAGCCGCCCTCGAGCACCGCGCCGACCGGCGCGCCGAAGCGCTCGGCGAGGTCGCGAACGTGGCAGGCCATCTGCGCGAAGTCCCCGCTGTCAAGCCGGCAGCCAGCGAGCGGGTCGGCGCGGTGCGCGTCGAAGCCGGCCGAGACCAGGACGAGCTCCGGCGCGAACTGGGTCGCTGCCGGCAGCGCGATGTGCTCGAGCAGCGAGCGCCAGACCTCGCCCTCGGTACCGGCGTCGACGGGTAGGTTGAGCGTGTAGCCGAGACCGGCGCCGGAGCCTGCGTCGGCGAGTGGGCCGGTGCCGGGGTAGATCCCGGCCTGGTGGATGCTGGCGTAGAGCACGTCGCTGCGGTAGCGGAAGATCTCCGCGGTGCCGTTGCCGTGATGCACGTCCCAGTCGATGATCAGCACGCGCGGCACACCGAGCTCCGCGATCGCGAGCTGGGCGGCCACAGCGATGTTGTTGAACAGGCAGAAGCCCATCGCGCGCGAGTGCTCTGCGTGGTGCCCCGGCGGGCGCAGCAGCGAGAAGCCGACGCGCGCCTCGCCCGCCATCAGCGCGCGAACCATCGCGCAAGCGCCGCCGCTGGCGTGCAGCGCGGCGTCGTAGGAGGTCCCGTCGACGAATGTGTCGACGTCCACCTGTCCGCCACCGGCCGCGGACAAGCGCTCGATGCGGTCGACCAGCTCAGCGGCATGCACCGCCTCAAGCTCGGCGCGCGTCGCCGCTGGTGCGACGCGTCGCTCCCAGCCGAGCCAGTCGATCGCAGCGAGCGCTGCGTCGATCGCCTCGATCCGCTCAGGTGTGTCGGGATGCTCGGCGACGTGCTCGCGCGGATCGTGCTCGCGCGAGGAGCGATGCTCGAACAGCAGCCCCGTCACGCTCACGTCGAGACGGCGAGGAGCGCCTGTGCGACGCCCACCTCGGCCGGGCCGATGACCATGGGGCGCAAGGACACCCACCAACGTTCCGGGAACATGTGAGGTTGAGTGTCCTACTTTGCGCTCCGCGGCGGCTAGTGGACCGTCAACCTCGCGCCCTACGGCGAGGGCGTAGAGACACCCACCATCACCGAGCCGGAGGCGCCGATGATGCGCCGGCTTGAGCGGCGGCGCAGTGAGAGCCGGTTGGCCGCGACGCTCCTGCGCGCCCCGGCCGAGGACCTGCCGTTCGAGGACGACAGCTTCGCCGCCGCGGTCTCGACCCTCGTCCTCTGCACGGTCGACGACCAGTCGCGCGCGCTGCGTCAGCCAGATCTATCAGACGGTATAAGGGCCTATCAAGAGACCGTGATACGTCCCAATAGGATCTGATGATCCCTGGAGACAAACTTGCGGCGCGCCAGCCCTTTCCGATATACGGAACTCGGCTCGAACGCAAGGCGCCACGATTCCGACACGGAGGCCGCCGCTGCGGAATGGCCGTAGATGGCGATTCTTTGGCTTGGGTTCGCGCGCCCCGCACCGCGCTGCTAGCTAACAGGAGCCCGCATTGGTACCGAAGACGGTCCTCGGTACCAGATCAAGCGCGTTTGGACAACGAACATCACGCAAGAAAACGCGCCGATTGCAGCGCCTTTCCCTATGGCGAGACCCGGACTCGAACCGGGGACACCACGATTTTCAGTCGTGTGCTCTACCAACTGAGCTATCTCGCCGCTGGTCGACCTTCGACCCGGCCCGATGCTACCGGCTCGATGCGGGCGCGCGCGTGTTCTCGGCTGCGCGCCGCGGGTCCTACGGCGAGCGAGCCGCTGGTCCTGCGGCCCTGCGCCCAGCTCATTTGCCGGCCTGTTCCCACGCTTCCAGGTAAGGCAGCGGATCGATCGTGTGCCCGCCAGGCGCATACCAGCCGCCGACCCACATCTCGAAGTGCAGATGCGGGGCGGTCGCGTCGCCTGTCTGACCGGCCAAGCACAGGGCCTGTCCGGCCGCGACGGCTTGGCCGGCGCCAACCGCAAGCGACGACGCCTCACAGTGGGCGAAGACGAGATCGAAGCCGATGTCGGTGTGCTCGACGGCGTAGTAGCCGGCGCCACCGGCCTGATAGCTGGTGCTCGTGATTGTTCCCGCCAGCGGTGCGACGTCCGGCGTGCCTTCGGCCGTGAGCACGTCCTGGCCTTCATGGACGTGGCCGCTGCGCGGTGCGCCGTAGCGATTGTCCGGGCCGCCGAAGTTATGTGCCCCGGCAACGGGGAAGACCGCGCCGCTTGCCACCGTCTGCGCCGGGCTCGGCACCCCGGCTTCGACGACCGGGGGCGCCGGAGTCGGCGCAGGTGCGGGCGCGGGAGCCGGGGTGGGCGCGGCTACCGTCAGCGCGGTCACGCCGGAGCTGTGCGCGCCGCGCGTCAGGCTGCGTCTGTGGTGGTCGTGCGCGCTCACGCTCACGTGGTAGCTGCCCGCCTTCAGCGTCGCGCCGCGCGGCCAGCTCACCGACAGCGTGCGGCCGGTGTGCACCCAGCCGAGGCTCACGACGATCGCCGCCCTGCGCGTCGACAGGTCGCTGACCGCGACCGTCGCGCTGACCGTGTCGACGTGCGCCTCGTCGATGCGCAGCGTCACGCGTGGCGGGCGGCCGGGAACCGACGTGCTGGGAACGCTCAGGCTCGTGACGACCGGGTGCGCAATGCTCGTCGGCGCGCTCAGGCCGTACTCGCTGCCGCCGGAGAGCGGTGCCGACGGCGCTGCTGCGCCGCCGTTGGTGCCGGCCTGCGCAGAGGAGACGAACGAGAGCGCCGCAACGCTCGTGGCCGCCACGATCAGCGGCTTGCTGGCGATGCCCATGTGCTTAACCTCGGCACGCGCGCGGCTGACGCCACCGCTCGCGCCGCGAATCGCACATCCGGCTAGTCCTGTTCGAACCCTTCGACGAGTCCGTCGTAGGTCATGCGCAGGCCCTGGTCGATCGGGACCTCGGGGTGCCAGCCGAGCTCCTGCTGGGCACGACTGATGTCCAGGCGACTGTGCTGCAGCTCGCCCGGACGCAGATCGGCCAGCTCCGGCTCCAGCGCCGCGGGGTCGCCGGCCGCGCCTGGCGCAGCGGATTGCTCTGCAGCGCTCTGCAGCTCACGCCAAATAGTCGCGACGTCGGTTTCCACGCCGGTGGCGATGTTGTACGTGCCCGACTTGCCCGACGCGGCCAGCAGAGCTTTGACGACGTCGCCCACGTACACGTAGTCGCGCGTCGGCTTGCCGTGCCCGTAGAGCTTCGGCGCTTTGCCGGTGTACAGGTGGTTGGAGAAGATCGCCACGACCCCGGCCTCGCCGTGCGGGTTCTGGCGCGGCCCGTAGACGTTGCCGAGCCGGCATACGGCATGGGGGATGCCCGACGACAGCGACCACGTGTTCACGTACGCCTCGGCCGCGAGCTTGGACGCGCCGTAGGGCGACAGCGGAGACGGTATGCGGTCCTCGGGCGTCGGCATCGGCGCGTCGTCGCCGTACAGCGCCCCGCCGGTCGACGTGAACACCACCGGAGCGCCGCAGCGCCCGGCCGACTCGACGACGTTGAGCGTGCCCTTCACGTTCACTTCGCAGTCGCGTCCGGGGTTCGCCACCGAAGCGACCACGCTCGCCTGCGCCGCCAGGTGAAAGATCGCATCCGGCTTGACCTGCTCCACCAGCGCACACAGCCGGTCGAAGTCGACGATGTCCAGCTCGCGCAACTCCGCCGCGGAGTCCACACGCCGGACATCGCCGGAGGACAGGTCATCGACGACGGTGACCTCGTAGCCGTTGCCGAGCAGCGCATCGACGACGTGTGAGCCGATGAAGCCGGCTCCGCCGGTCACGATCGCGCGCGCGGTCACGCCGGGCAATCTACAGCGATGCGGCGCGCGGGCGCGCGGCGAGTTGTTCCTCCACCGCTTCGACCGCCTCGTCGATGCGCTCGAGGACCCTCATCCCATTCTGAGAGACCGGCAGCGCCCCGCCGACGGCTGCTCCGCCGAGCACGATCGGCACCTCCGGGTGCGCCGCGTGCAGGTCCCCGACCGCCCGCCCGATCGCCTCGCGGTCCTCGCCGTCGGTCGCGCCGAGGACGATCACGTCGGGGGTCCGGCTTGCCACCGTCGCGCGCAGGCGCTCGCCGGAGAGGTCTGCCTCGAACACCGTCTCAAAGCCCGCCGCGGCGATCTGGTCGTGCATCATCTGCAGCTCCAGCGCGTGCTCGTCGCCCTCCATGCCGGCGAGCAGCACGCGCTCGCGCGTCGGCTCGGTGTTGCCGATCATGTAGCGATACAGCGTCGCCAGCACACGCCGCGTGATCCCCTTGGCCAGGCGCTCGCGGTCGCTGTCGATCTCACCGGCCGCGCGCAGCTCGCGGATGCGAAGCAACGCCGGGGCGAGTACCTCGCCGTGCAGTGTCGTCGCCGGGATCCCGTCCTCGATCGCCGTCGCGATCGCGCCCTCGGCGGTCTCCGCGTCGCCCCGTTCGAGCGCCTTCCCGTAGGTCTCCAGCGTGTTCTCGACGAGCGCGCTCGGATCCGCGCGCTCTTTCTCGCGCGCGTCCGGTCCCGAGTTCTCGAGAACTTCCATGAAGGCGTCGAGCAGCACCGGGTCGAAGTGGCGGCCACGCTGTTCGCGCATCATCTGCACCGCCTCCGCCACGGGGAAGGCCTTGCGGTAGACGCGGTCGCTTGTGAGCGCGTCGAACACATCGGCGATCGCCACGACCCGTCCCTCGATCGGGATCGCCTCTCCGGTCAGCCCGCGCGGGTAGCCGGTCCCGTCCCACTTCTCCTGGTGGCTGAGCGCGATCGTCGTCGCCAGCTCGAGGATCGAGGAGGAGGATCCGCGCAGCAGCCTGTGGCCCTCCTCGGCGTGCGTCTCGACGATCGCGCGCTCCTCGGGAGTGAGCGGCCCTGGCTTGAGCAGGATCGCGTCGGGAATCGCAACCTTGCCGACGTCGTGCAGCGGAGCCGCGTGGCTCAGCTGCTCGCAGAAGTCCGCGTCCATTCCGATCTGTTCGGCCAGCAGCGTCGAGAGTCGCCCGATGCGCTCGATGTGAGCGCCCGTGTCCTCGTCGCGGAACTCGACCGCCATCGACAGTCGCCGCACGGTCTCCGTCTGCGCGATCTCGAGCTCTGACAGCGCGCGGCGCAACTCGTGCGAGCGTCCGTCGATCTCCTGCTCTAGCGCGCTGCGATGAGTCTCGCCAAAACGCCATCCGAGCACTATCATGGCGACCGCCAGCACGGCGATGCAGACCAACTCGATCGCCGATCCGGCCGTCACGAAGGCGCCGGCGACTGCGGCGAGCGCAAGCGCCGCCCACGGAGCCCACAGGAGCGCGGGAGTCGCGCGCCGAGCATCGTGGCCAGGCTCCTTGCGCCTGCGCGGCGGCTTTGGAGATTGCCCCACGCCGTCGAGCTTACCCCTCCGATCCCTGGACAGACCGGCGTTCTCGGCGGTTGGCCGCGGGGCGGCATTGGGCGAAGGCGACGCGCCGTCCAGGCGCGTCTGAGAGGTCCCGCGCTGAGCGGGTCGTCGAAAGCTGGCTTGGATAACTCCGCTCACGGATAGATCGGGGGTTGGAGACGCTCACGTTCCCCGGCAAGCACGCGTTCGGCGCGGCGTGCAGCCCTCGTGAGCCCGGGAAGGGGCTCTGGACGAATGTTCGGGCGCTATTTGCGGGAGGACTGCAACTGAGCGACGTCGATCGCGTTGGCCGGCGCCGCCAGCGTGACCGTGCTGTTCCAGCGATCGAATGTGATCTTGCCCCCGCCCGCGCCGCCCTTGGAGATCTCGATCGGATAGGGCTTGCCGGTGGTCGCGATGTACAGCGTGCCGCCTTTGGTGGTGTCGGTGATGCCGACCACCTTCTGCCCGTCGACTGTCGTCGTCCCGGCCTTCTTCAAGGAGCCATGATTGGTCAGCGTCTGGTCGACCAGCTGGCGCAGGTCGGTGAGCTGGCTCAGCGAGGCGAAGCTCGCGTCGCTCGATGGCGCCTTCAGCCACTTGCCCTGCAGCAGCTGCGCGGCGGCCGTGCCGCCGATGTGTTTGTAGAACGCCGAGCTGCCTTTGATGTAGACCGTGCCGCCGACCTGGATCAATTCGAACGCCAGGCCGTTCTCGGAGAGTTTGCCGCTACCACCCTTGCCCGCGAGCAGGTTCATGTCCAGCGTGATCGGCGATTTTTCGCTGACGATCGAGCCGGCCACGTGGACGGAGGTCGCCGCGTCGGTGGCGCCTTTGGTGGCCGCCAGGATTTCCGCGGGTGTCTTGTCGGCCACGCCGTTGCCAGACGACGAGCCGCCACAGCCGGCGATCACCACGGCGAGCAGCAGCACAACGAGCAGCGGCGCGGTGGTGAAGGCATGTCTGGTTGGCATTGCCGCGGCACTATAGACAAGGACGGCGGCCGATCGCCTGCAGAGCTGCACGCAGCGCTGCACGATGCCCGCTTGCCTCCTGCCGTCTCCGCGGCCGCGCACACGGCCTAGCCGCCCTGCGCGGCGACCGACAGGTCGTTCCATTCCTCCCAGGTCTTCAGGCGCTGCGCGTAGCGTTCCTTGGCGATCTGCAGCGGCGGCGCGCCGAAGAAGACCCTCAGCGGCGGATCCTCGGCGTCGACGATCTGCAGGATCGCCGCGCCGGTCGCGTCGGTGCGGCCCTGCGGCAGTTGCGCGCGACGGTCGGCCATCTGCCGGCGGGCGTCCTCATAGGCCTCGATCGGCTCAGCCCGCACGGCCGAGCTGCCGCGCCAGTCGGTGTCAAAGCCACCGGGCTCGACCAGCGTCACGTGGATGCCGAACTCCGCGACCTCCTGCGCGAGCGCCTCGCTGAAGCCCTCAAGGCCCCACTTGGACGCGTGGTAGAGGCCGATTCCCGCGAACGCCGCGATGCCACCGATGCTCGAGACTTGGATGATGTGCCCGCTGCGCTGCTCGCGCAGGTACGGCAGCGCCGCCTGCGTAACCCACAGCGCGCCGAACAGGTTGGTCTCGATCTGCGCGCGCGCCTGCTCCTCGCTGACCTCCTCGATCGCGCCGAACAAACCGTGGCCGGCGTTGTTGACCACGACGTCGAGACGGCCGAAGTGGTCGTGCGCGCGCGCGACCGCGTCGAAGTCGGCGGCGCGGTCGGTGACGTCAAGCTCCAGCGCCAGGACCGCATCGCCGTAGGTGTCGACGAGCCCTGAGAGTGCGTCGACGCTCCGAGCCGTGGCGGCCACTTTGTCGCCGCGCTTCAGCGCCGCCTGCGCCCACTCGCGGCCGAAGCCGCGCGAGGTGCCGGTGATGAACCACGTCTTCGTCGCCATTTGCCGCTCCCTGTCTCGCTCGTGAGCGTTAGACGATACGAAGCTCGCCCGGCGGCGGCGTGCCTCAACTACGTGTTCACTGAGCGGCCGGCCGGGTCAGCCGCTCGAGCAACAGGACGAACGAGGCGTACGGCGCTCCCGTCGTCTGCTGCAGGCCGATCTCACACGTGCGGTTGCTGCACAGGTGCTCGTCGATCTGCGTCGCCGACAGCTCGGCGGCGGCGTCGCGCATCGCCGACGCCGGCAGCTCGGGGTGCAGCAGCCCGCGGTCGCCGGCCATGCCGCAGCAGCTGCTCGCGATCGGGACGATGACCTCGTCGGCCAGCTCGCGGGCGATCGCCTGCAGCTTGTCCGCGAGGCCGAGCTGTGCCGCCGAGCACGTCGGGTGCACGGCGGCGCTGGGCACCTTGCGCGTCACCGTCAGCCCGGCCAGCAGGCGGTCGTGCGCCCAGGCGATCGAGTCGAGCACCTCGATCTGCCCGAAGCGCTCGCGCTCCTGCTCTGGCAGGCGCGACGCGACGTCCGCCAGCAACCCGAGCGCGCACGAGCTCGCGTCGATCACGACCGGCAGCGCCCCGCCGTCGCTCCAGCGCCACAGCGCAGCCGCCGTCTTGGCGGCCATGCGGTCCTGCCCGCGCCGGTAGCCCTTCGAGCTCCACGGCGTCGAGCAGCAGTGCCCGGCGACGTCCGGCGGAATCCACACCGGCATCTGCGCGCGCGCGGAGACGGCGACCAGCGCCTCGGGGAGCGACGGCTCCTGCGCAACGCCCGGCGGATTGGCGAAGATACGGTTGATGCAGGCCGGCAGGTAGACCGCGACAGCTCCCTTGCGGGCGGTCTGCGGAAGCTGTGCGCCGGCCGGCGGGGGCAGCTTGGTGGGCAGCGCCGGGATCAGCTCGCTGCTGACGCGCCGGCGCAGCAGCTCTCCCAGCTTCGCGACGCGGCGCTCGCCGGCGATCGCCGCGACGGCGCCGGCGGCGCCGAGCCCCGCGCGCGCGGCACGCTCGACCGCCGCGTAGCGCTCGGCGACGGTGAGCGCCACGGCCTCCTCGCGGTCGCTGCGCTCGCGACGGCGAAACTCCTTCATCAGCGCGCCCGTGTCGATCGCCACCGGGCACGCGCCCTGGCAGCTACCGTCGGCGGCGCAGGTCTGCAGCGCGTCGTACTCGTAGTCGGCCAGCAACGCCTCGAAGACCGGCGAGCCTTCCGGCTGGCGCGCCATCTCGCGGCGGATGACGATCCGCTGGCGCGGCGTCGTCGTCGTGTTGCGGCTCGGGCAGACGGGCTCGCAGAAGCCGCACTCCACGCAGTGCGCGGCGAGCTCCTCGATCTGCGGCTGGCTCTTGAGGTGCTTGAGGTGCACGCCCGGGTCGCGGTTGAGCACGACGCCCGGGTTGAGCACGCCGAGCGGATCGGCGAGCTGCTTGATCTGCCACATCATCTCCGTCGCCTTCGCGCCCCACTCCCGCTCGACGTATGGGGCCATGTTCACGCCCGTGCCGTGCTCCGCCTTCAGCGAGCCGTCGTACTTGCCGACGATCAGCTCGACCAGCTCCTCCATGAACCGCTCGTAGCGCTGCAGATCCTCGGGCTTTGAGAAATCGGGCGTCAGCTGGAAGTGCAGGTTGCCGGCCGACGCGTGCCCGGCGACGCCGACGAGGAACTCGTGCTTGGCGAGCAGCGCCTGCAGGTCGCGAGCGCACTCGGCGATCCGCTCGGGACGCACGCACACGTCCTCGATGATCAGCGCGGAGCCGAGCGGTCGCAGCCGCCCGACCAGGCCGAACAGCCCCTCGCGGACAGTCCACGTCAGCTCGATCTCCTCGTGCGCGCGCGAGAACTGCAGCGGTCGGATCAGCTCGTGACCGGCCAGCGCCTGCTCAGCGGCAGCCTCGCCCGCCTCGAGCTCGCGCGCGTCTTCGCCGCCGAACTCGACGATCAGCGCGGCCGACTGCAACGGCAGCTCGCGCCAGTACTCCGGACAGCCGTCCATGTTCCACGCAGCCGCGATCAGCGCGGGGGCGACCATCAGCTCCGTCGCGCGCGCGCCCGCCGCGACCAGTCCCGGCACGGCGTCGGCCGCGGCGTCGATGCTCGCGAAGTGCGCCCACGCGAGCGTCGCCTGCGCCGGCTCGGGCCGCGTGCGCATGACCGCCTCGGCGATGAACGCGAGCGTGCCCTCCGAGCCGACGACCAGGCGGCGGAAGATCTCCAGCGGCGCGTCGGCGTCGAGCAGCGCGCACAGCCGATAGCCGGTGACGTTCTTGATCTCGTACTTGCGCCGGACCCGCTGTGACAGGGCCTCGTCGGCGAGCAGCTGCTCGCGCAGCGCCAGCAGGCCGCGAGCGAGCTCGGGCTCGGCTGCGGCGAAACGCTGCTCGGCGTCCGCCGCCGCCGTGTCGATGACCGTGCCCGAGGCGAGCACGAGCGTCATCGACTCGACGGTCGAGTAGGGGTCCCACGCCACGCCGCAGCGCATGCCGCCGGAGTTGTTGGCGATCACCCCGCCGATCGTCGCGATGTCTTTGCTGGCCGGGTCGGGACCGAGCTTGAAGCCGCGGCGCTCTAGCACCCTGTTGGCCACGCCGAGCAGCGTCCCCGCCCGCAGCCTCACGCGCGCGCCGGCGTCCTCGATCTTCACGCCCGAGAACCAACGGCGCACGTCGACCATGATCCCGTCCGTCTGCGCCTGCCCGTTGAGGCTCGTCCCGCCGCCGCGAAAGTTGACGGGCGTGCCGGTGCGCCGCGCGTAGCCGAGAACCTTGCCGACGTCAGCCGCGTCGTGTGCCATCACCACGGCCGCCGGGAAGCGGCGGTAGGGACTGGCGTCGGAGGCGTAGGCGATCAGGTCGATCGCCCGGCACAGCACGCGCTCGCAGCCGAGCAGCGCGACGAGGTCGTCGCGCAGCGGCTGCGGCGTTCCCGCAGCCAGCGAGTCGGGCGCGCGATCTGGCGTCGCCGGCCCCGGCGGACGACCGATCCGCCGCGTGTCCGGTGCGAACAGCGGCCGCGCGCGCGTCTTCAAGCCAGCGCCATCCCCGGTGCGACATCGACCTGCACCAGCTGCGGGCCGTCCTGCGCCAGCGCCTGCGCCAGCGCGGCGTGCAGCTCGTCGCGGCCGGAGACGCTGCTCGACGGCACGCCGTAGCTGCGCGCCGTGGCGGCCACGTCCAGCGCCGGCAGATCGAGCGCCGGCGCGCCGGTCACGTTCTCCAGCGTTGCGAACCACTTGAGGATCGAGTACTCGTTGTTGCGCAGCACGAGGAACTTCACCGGCACCGCGTAGGCCGCCGCCGTCCAGAAGGCCGTGATCGCGTACTGCGCAGAGCCCTCGCCGAGCACGCACACAACCTGGCGCTGCGGCTGGGCGAGCTGAACGCCGACGGCCGCCGACAGGCCGAAGCCGAGGCCGCCGCTGGCGCTGAAGTAGTAGGAGCCCGGGCGCGACAGGCGCAGCCGATTGCGCAGCGCGGCGGTGCTCGACGGCGACTCGAGCACGACAATCCCCTCCGCTGGGAACAGCTCGGCAAGCGTCGCGTGCACTTCCCCGCCCGACAGCAGCTCGCCCGCATGGAGCGGCTCGAGCTCCTCGCGCGCGGGCGGAGGCTGACGATCGCACGGACCGGAGAGCGCGTCGGCGAGCGCGCGCAGCGTCAGCGCGACGTCGGCGACGATCGCCTCGCCCATCGGCGCGCGCGCGGCCTCGTCGGGGTCGCACGTGATCGCCACCAGCATCGTTCCCTCGGCGAGGAAGTCGCCGGGGATGTTCGGGTAGTAGGGAAACACCGACGACCCCGCGACGAGCACCAGGTCATAGCCGGCGAGCGTCTGCGCGAGCGGGCCGACGGCCGGCGGAAGCATCCCTTGAAACGCCGGATGGGACTCGGGAAAGCCGATGCGACTGCCTCCGGTCGGCGGCGACGCCCACACGGGCAGGCGCTGGGACTCGACGAGCTCGACCGCCGCATCCCAGCCGCCGGAGGCGTCGATGTCGGGCCCGGCCACGAACACCGGCCGCTCGGCGGCGCGCAGCCGCTCGGCCAGGGCGGCGATCTGCTCCGGCTCGGGCTGCGCGCGCCCGCCGACGGTGCGCGTGATCTGCGACGCGTAGTCGACCGGCTGCACCTCGACCAGCCAGTCGTCCATCGGGATCGACACGAACGCCGGCCCCGCCGGGGGCAGCGTCGCGTTGTGGATCGCCTGGGCCAGCGCGAACGGCACGTCGGCGGCGCGCGGCGGCTCGTGGCTGTACTTGACGTAAGGCTTTGGCACCTCGATCGCATCGCGGTTTGTCAGGATGGCCTGCATCGTGATCAGCGAGCGCGCCTGCTGACCGGCCGTCACCAGCAGCGGTGCGCGGTTTGCGCGCGCGTTGAAGATCGCGCCGACGCCGTTGCCGACTCCCGGCGCGGTGTGCAAGTTGACGTGCGCGACGTTGCCGCTGGCCTGCGCGAACCCGTCGGCCATGCCCACGGCGACCGCCTCCTGCAACCCGAGCACGTAGCGGAAGTCATCCGGGAACGGGCCGAGCATCGGCAGCTCGGTCGATCCCGGGTTGCCGAAGATCGTCGTCATCCCGTGCCTGCGAAACAGCTCGAACGACGCGTCGCGAACGCTCGTCATCGCCGGCCTCTCCCCGCGCTCATCGGGCGAAGGCTACCGACGTGCCCGAGCGCGTGGAGAGACCGGCGATGACGGCTTGCACGCAGCCTCGATCTGCCTAGCGCCGAGCGACTGAGCCACGGGGCGAACGCTACTCGCGCTGCGCTGCCCAGTAGGCGTCCGCCTCGGCCTCCATCACGGCCAGGCGGGTGTAGTAGTCCGGAAACTCGTTGAGGTGCGCGCGCGCGATCTTCGCGGTCACGTTGACGTCGTCGTCGGTGACGTTGGTCTGCAGATCACGCGTGCCGTGCTCGAGCTCGACGTCCATCCCCGTCCGAAACTGCTCGACGTCGAACGGCGACGTCGCCCAGTCGATGCCGATTCGCTCGCCGGCAGCACGGGCATCCTCGGCGCTGAAGGGCGCGCTCTCGCTCATGCGACAGAGCCTAACGCCCAGCCGCTAAGTGGCCAGGGGAGAGTAGATAGGGCAGGGTGAGCTGGATTAGCCGTGACAGGTTCCTCACGAGGACGGCCTAGCGGACGCTTCAGCCCGGCAGGAGGTTGACGATCTCTGCACCGCGCTCCTCGTGCTGAGGCTCTAGCGCCTAGATGACGTGCCTCAACACCTCCCGAACAGCTGAGTAGGCATCCGGGTCACAGCCGACGCTGTGGGTCCTTCCAAAGATCCGCGACGAAGGAG
>Ga0208714_1000173_pt1 | contig 19389 bp, 17 predicted proteins | sample NGESurshal072012_3_FD_184461 | JGI IMG/M metagenome (GOLD analysis project Ga0208714, IMG submission 184461) | Arctic peat soil microbial communities from Barrow, Alaska - NGEE Surface sample 415-1 shallow-072012 (SPAdes) | ecosystem: Environmental > Terrestrial > Soil > Wetlands > Peat ... | reverse complement strand
ACTTGCCCCGCCGCTCGATCACCGCCACCCGCGAGACCGGCGGCGCGGCCGCCGTCGAGCTCACTTGACTTCGGCCGTGACCGTCGCCAGGGCGACGGCCATCGCCTCGTCGGCGTGCGTGTGCGGGTTGTCGACCGCGTAGATGTCGGGACTGATGCCGGCGCCCTGCTTGACCCCGCCGCCACCGAGGTTGCGCCCGCTCGGCGTGAAGTACTCGCCGACCGTGATATCGAGCGCGCCGCCGTTAGGGAGCTGGCGGATCTCCTGGAAGACGCCCTTGCCGTATGTGTGGGTGCCCACGACCTTGGCGCGATGGCGATCCTGAAACGCTCCGGTCACGATCTCGGCCGCCGACGCCGTCCCGCGGTCGACGAGCACCACGACCGGAATCGAGGCCGCGATCGCGCCCCCGGTGGCCGTGTACACCTGTCGCGGCTGGGAGCGACCCGCGGTCGAGACGATCGTGCCGTCGGGGATGAAGACACTGGCCGTGTTGACCGCCTCGTTGAGCAGGCCGCCACCGTTCTCACGCAGATCGAACACGATCGCCTGCGCGCCGGCGCGGAGCACCTTGTGGACCTGGGACTTGACCTCCGCCCCCGATCCGTCGGTGAAGCTGGTCAGAGTGACGATGCCGATCTTCTTGCCGTGCGAGATGACGACCGTCCCGCTGGAGACAGGGATCACGAGCGCTGCCCGTGTGAGGGCGACGACGCGGTTGTGTCCGCCCCGGTCCACCGTCAGGCTCACTCGGGTGCCCGGCGACCCCTTGATGAGGCTGGACGCGAACAGCGCCGTGCGCCCGGCCAGCGAGGTGCTGCCCACGCCGACGATCAGGTCGCCGCGCTGCAGTCCGGCACGCTCCGCGGGCGACCCGGTGTAGACGTCGATGACGCGCAGGCCCTTGGGATCGGGGAGCACGTCGATGCCCACGCCGTCGACGTGGGGGTTGTCCTGGGTGAGGAACGCCTGGTAGCTCTTCGGATCGAAGTAGTGCGAGTACGGGTCGTTGAGGCTCGCCACCGCCGAGGCGAGCCCTTGGTTGACGAGCGCGGCGCGGCTGAGCGGTCGGTAGTAGTCATGCTGGAGCATGTCGAGCGTCTCGTTGACGAGCTGCGTGTTGCTGTCGGCGGTCAATGTGCTGCGCAGCGGAGCGGGCAGCCAGCTCGGGTGCCCACCGATCCAGATGCCGATCACGAGCAGCACGAGCGCACCGGCGATCATCGCGATCAGCCCCGGCCGTCTGGATGGACGCGTGCTCATTGTCTCCGGAGGGTAGCCGGGCGCGGATAAATGCCCGCGTTACGGCGCAGAAGCGGCTGCGAAGACCGACCCGCCGGAGCAGGGCAGACGCGCCGCGGATCCGGTCCCGACGCGCTACACCCGGAGGAAACGGCGCAACGACAGCCCCGACCCGAGCGAGGACACGAGCACGCCGGCGGCGAGCAACACCGCCAGCAGGGCCGCGAACGGGATCGTGCGTGGTGCCGCGATCAGCGTCCAGTCGTTGGCGAGCGGATCGAGCAGCGCCACTTTGGTGATGCCGAGCACGACGATCGCGGCCACCGCACCGACCGCGCCGACGACGATGCCCTCGATCACGAACGGCCAGCGGATGAACCAATCGGTCGCGCCGACCAGCTTCATCACCTCGACCTCCCGTCGCCGTGCGAACAGCGACAGCCGGATCGTGTTGGCGATCAGCAGCACCGAGGCCAGCGTGAGCAGCACGGTCAGCACCGCGGCGGTGATCGTCACCAGGTTGGTGACCTCGAGGATCTTCTTGGTGTCGTCCTTGTGGTTGGACACGGTCTGGATCGCCTGGTCGATCGTGCCCGCACCCCCACCGGTGGCGGGCGGCGTCAGCGAGTTGCGAATCGCCAACACGTTGCCCGCGTTGTCGGGCACCACATGGAATGTGTCGGGCAGCGGGTTGGAGGCCAGCAGCGCGTAGGCCGCCGGATCGGCCTTGGACTGCTGCGCGTAGGCCTGGTCCTTGGAGACGAACTCCACGGACTTGACGTGCGGAACCGACAGCAGCTCCTTGCGCACGCGGACATCGTCCGCCGAGGTCGCGTTCGTCTTCATGTACACGTCGACGAGCACGCGACTGCGCACGCTGTTGGCCGCGCCCTTGGTCGCCTGCACGATCGGGATGAACACGCCGAGCATGATCATCGTCACGGTCACGGTGGCCAGTGCCGCGAATGTCGGCGCGGCGTTACGGCGCATCGCGCGGGTCGCCTCGCGCAGGAAGAAGCCGAGCTTCATCGCCTACACCCCCGGCGGCCGGGTGCCGTCGCTGCGCATCCGGTGCGCGAACTCACGCGTCGTCTCGTCGCGCGCGTACAGGCCCGTCGCCTCGTCGCGGACGATCCGCCCGCGCGAGAGCTCGATCACGCGGCGGCGCATCTTGTCGACCATGGCCTGGTCGTGTGTCGCCACCAGGACGGTGGTGCCGGCCCGGTTGATCCGGTAGAGCAGCCGCATGATGTCGACGCTCGTCTCGGGATCGAGGTTCCCCGTCGGCTCGTCGGCCAGCAGCAACGGCGGGTGGTTGACGAACGCCCGCGCGATCGAGACGCGCTGCTGCTCGCCGCCTGAGAGCTGGTCGGGATAGTTGTGCAGCTTGGTCGAGAGGCCGGTCATGCGCAGGATGTCGGGGACCTTGTTGCGGATCTCCTTGCGCGAGCGTCCCGTCACCTGCAGCGCGTAGGCCACGTTGTCGTAGACGGTCCGGTTCGGGAGCAGCTTGAAGTCCTGGAACACGACGCCGATGTTGCGGCGGTAGTAGGGCACGCGCTTGCGGCCGATCTCCTCGAGATCGTGCCCGGCCACGCGGATCGTTCCCTCGGTCGCGTCGAGCTCCTTGATCAGCAGTCGCATCACGGTCGACTTGCCGGAGCCGGTCGAGCCGACCAGGAACACGAACTCGCCGCGGACGACGGAGAACGTCGCCTGATCGAGGCCGACGTCGCCGCCCTCGTAGTGCTTGGAGACACCGCGGAACTCGACGACGGGCTGGCCCCCGGGCGCGGGACCGGCAGGCTGCTGTGAGCGCGTTGCCGGCGCGACTGCTGCCCGGCGCCGACTGCGTTTTTGGGAATCTGAGATAGCCATATGAGGTGGCGACGAGCCTAGCGGGTCAATCCTCGAGGGAGCCAGCCGGGACGAGTCTTGCAACGGGATTTGCAGGCATATCCTTAAACGAGGAATTAAGAGGGCGGCTCCGCCGCCCGTGTTTTCAGGGGTTCCGGGTCTTGCCCGCTACCTTTACCCAAATGCCTTCGATCACCACCGCCCAACTGCCCAACGGCCTTCCCCTCTACCGGATCGCCGTGGACGGCACGCGCGCCGTGACGATCCTGGTGGCGTTCGACGCCGGGGCGCGCACGGAGCGCCGCGAGGAGAACGGGATGGCCCACTTCCTCGAGCACCTCGTGTTCAAGGGCGGCGAGAAGTTCCCGACCTACCGCGATGTCAACGAGGCCGCCGAGCGCATCGGCGCCGTCCTCAACGCGTACACCAGCCACGACCTGGTCGCCTTCCACATTACGGCGCGCGCCGAGCGTGCGCTCGAGGCCGCGGACCTGCTCACCGACTTCGTCGGCCGCTCGCGGATCGACGCCGGTGAGCTCAACCGCGAGCGCGGTGTCGTCGTCCAGGAGATCGCCCGCGCCAACGACCAGCCCTCGATGGTCGCCGAGCACCTGATCGACCGGGCCGCGTTCGGCGACCACCCGCTCGGCCGCCCGGTGCTCGGGCCGGCCGAGCACATCCGCGACACGTTCACGCGAGAGGGCATCCTCGCCTTCCGCGGCCGCCAATGGGCGCCCGAGCGTGGCGGCGCGTTCGTGGTCGGCAACCTGAGCGGCCTGCCCGAGAACGGGCCGCTGGCCGAGCTGTTCACCCGTTTCCCGCAGGAGCCGCTGCCCGAGCCCTATGAGCCGGCGCCGCCGCTCGAGCCCCGTGTGCTCGTCGACGAGCGAGACTCCAACCAGTCGCACCTGCGCATGTCCTACCGGCCCGCGGTCGACATCTCCGATCCCGCGCGGCGCGCGGCGCTGACGATCTACTCGACGCTGCTCGGCGGCACGATGGGCTCCCGCCTGTTCGACGAGATCCGCGAGCAGCGCGGTCTCGCCTACTCGGTCCACGCGATCGCCCACGCGTACGCCGACGTCCCCGTGCTGCAGCTGTCCGCCGGCCTCGACTCGACCAAGACCGTCGAGGCCTACACGCGCATGCGCGAGATCGTGACCGAGCTGCGCACGGACGGTCCGACGGAGTCCGAGATCGAGCGCGCGCGCGCGTACGCCGCCGGGGCTCGGACGATCGCGTTCGAGAACGGCGGCGCCGTGGCCCGGTATGCCGCGCAGCAGAAGATCCTGTACGGCGAGGACGTCAATCCCGACACCACGATCGCCCTGCTGGACGCGGTCACCCGCGCGCAGGTGACCGAGGTGGCGGCCGAGGTCGCCGACGAGCTCTCGCTGGCGCTCGTCGGCCCGCACACAGCCGAGGACTTCGCCTAGCCCCCAACCGCTCCTGTCGCGACCCGCCGGTGGACCAGCCACACTGGGGGGCGATGTCGCGCAGGCCGCATCTCTCCCTGCCGTATCGCCCCCGTCTCCCACGGCCACTGACCGCCGCCCTCGCGGCGGCGCTCGTAACGGTGGCCGGGTGCGGCGGCGGCACTCACGCCCCCAGGCCCACGACGCAGGTGGCGGCGCTCGGGGCCGCCACCATCGCCCCCACGGCGACCACCGCGCCGGCGGTCGCCCGCGTCGACCCCCGCGCGGCGGCGCTGCAAGCCGCCATGCGCCACTGGATGGGCCGGGCGGCCGCGATGACCGGCGCATACGTCGTCGATCTCACCACCGGGACCCCGCTGTTCGCGCTCGGGGCCGACGTCGGGCGAGCCCCGGCCTCGGTGGAGAAGATCTACACCTCGGTCGCGCTCCTCGACGAACTCGGGCCCGACGCCCGCCTGCACACGAAGGTGCTCGGCGCGGGCTCGCTCGGTCGCGGCGGCATGTGGCATGGCGACCTGTACCTGCGCGGCGCCGGCGACCCCACCTTCGGCTCGGAGGTCTTCAACCGCACGTGGGAGCTGGGCTACGGCTCGACGGTCTCGGCGCTCGTCGATCAACTCCGCCGCCGCGGCATCACGAGCGTCACCGGTGCCGTCATCGCCGACGCATCGCTGTTCGACGACCGGCGCGGCGGCCCGGGGAGCGGCTACGCCGCCGATACCCCCGACCTCGGCGGACAGCTGAGCGCGCTGACCTACAACCACGGCGCCGCGGTCGGCATGTCGCCCGAGGCATTCGCCGCCCGCCAGCTGGCGCTGTCGTTGCGCGCCGCCCACGTTCAGCTGACGATCGGCCCGCGAACGCCGACCGGCGTGGCGCCTCACGACGCGCGCACGCTCGCGGTGGTCCCCTCGCCACGGCTGTCGACGATGCTCCGGTTGATGGACGTGCCGTCCGATGACCTCTATGCGGAGCTGCTGACCAAGCAGCTCGGCGCGCGCTTCGGCGGCTCGGGCACCACCACGGCCGGCGCCCACGTCATCGCGCAGGAGCTCGACGTCTACGGCGTGCATCCGACCGTCGTCGACGGCTCGGGGCTCTCCCGCGCCAACCGCTCCTCGCCGCGGCAGGTGGTCAAGCTGCTCCAGGCCCTGGCCGACTCCCCGGTCGGCGGCGTGCTCGCGGCGTCCCTCCCGGTCACCGGCGTGAACGGCACCACGATCCGGATCGGCCGCAATACCGACGCCCAGGGTCGCTGCACGGCCAAGACCGGAACCCTCGACTACGTGACCAATCTGGCCGGGTACTGCAGCGCTCCGGGCGGCGACCGGCTTGCGTTCGCGGTGTTCATCGACGGCCCCGGCAACGAGCGCGGCGTGGAACTGCTGAGCCGGATCGTCGCCGACCTCGTGCGGTTGGACCCGCACCATCGATGAGTCCATCCTGGGACCTCGTTTGCGCGGGCCCCGGCGACCCGCAAGAATCGACCTCGTGGAAACGGGCACCGGGCTCAACCGGCGCGAGCTACACGGCTACCTGAGGCGCATCGGTGACCGCTGGCCGGTGCAGATGGCCCTCCTCGGCGGCGCCCGCGTCGCCGACGAGCAGGGCGCACCACCGCAGCGCGAGCGCGGACCGGAGTTCGTGGTCGTGCTCGTCTCCGGGGCGTTCGACGGCGTGCCGTGGCTCGAGCGGGTCTATCAGGCCGGATCGCTGTGGGACTCGCTCGAGATGGGCGCCACGGCCGACGTCCATTGCTACACCCCGGCCGAGTTCGAGCGCAAGCGCTTCTCGATGCCGATCGTGCGTCAGACCGCCGAGTTCGGCCTCGATCTGCTCGCTGAGTAGCGCGTCCGCGGTCAGGCGATCGCGACCATGCGCTCGATCGGCACCCGGGCCCAGTCGGCGATCGCGGGATCGACCTTGACCTCGTGGACGTCGTCGCGCAGAGCGTCTCTGACCTTGGGCAGCGTGATCCTCTTCATGAAGCGGCAGCTGGCGGCTTCGTTGGCGGCGATGAACTCGGTGTCCGGATCGGCCTGGCGCAGCGGGTAGAGCATCCCGGTCTCGGTGGCCACGATCGCCGTCCCGGCGCCGCCATCCGGGCGGTGGGCCCGGTGCTCCCGTGCGAAGGAGAGCATCCCGCCGGTCGAGAGCATGTGCACGCCCTCGGAGTCGACGTCGCCGGCGGCGACGTACTCCATCACGCTCGTGGAGCAGCCGCACTCGGGGTGGATCAGAAACTCGGCCCCGGGATGGGCGGCCCGCACGGCGTTGATGTCGGTGGGCCGGATGCCGGCGTGCACGTGGCACTCGCCGTCCCACACGTGCATGCTCCGGCCGAGTGTCTTCTCGACGTAGGCGCCGAGGAACATGTCGGGGCCGAACAGGATCTCCGTGTCGGGGCCGCGCTCGCGATAGATGTGCTCGACGACGCCGACCGCGTTCGCCGACGTGCAGCAGTAGTCGGTCTCGGCCTTGACCTCAGCGGTCGTGTTCACGTACATGACCACGATCGCGCCCGGGTGCTCCGCCTTCCAGGCGCGGAGCTGCTCGGCGGTGATCGAGTCCGCCAGCGAGCAGCCGGCGTCGAGATCCGGGATCAGCACGCGCTTCTGTGGACACAGCACCGAGGCGGTCTCGGCCATGAAATGCACGCCGCAGAAGACGATCGTGGCGGCATCGGTCCGGGCCGCCTGCTGGGAGAGCCCGAGCGAGTCGCCGACGTAGTCCGCGACGTCCTGGATCTCAGGGAGCTGGTAGTTGTGGGCGAGGATCACGGCCCCGCGGGCGCGCGCGAGCTCGCGAACTTCCTCCTGCAAAGCGGGGATGTTCTCGAGCAGCAGCGGTGCCGCGGCCGGGGTCAGCACGGGGAGGTTCATGGCAATCGTTCCAGGATCAGGGAGAGGTCCAGCGCCGGGGCGCTGTGAGTGAGCGCACCGACCGATACAAAGTCTACGCCGGTGGCCGCGACCTCTCCGAGCGTCTGGAGCGTCACGCCCCCGCTGGCCTCGAGCTCGGCCCGGCCGCCGACCTGCGCGACGGCGGCGCGCAGCTCGGTCGGGCTCATGTTGTCAAGCAGGATCCGCGGTGCGCCGGCGGCCAGCGCCTCGTCGACCTCGGCGCTCGTGCGGCACTCGACCTCGAGCGGCAGCCCCGGCGCCTCGGCGCGCGCGCGCCTGACCGCCTCGCCGACCCCCCCGGCCAGCTCGGCGTGGTTCTCCTTGATCAGGATCGCGTCATACAGACCGGCGCGATGGTTGGTGCCGCCGCCGGCGGCGACGGCCGCCTTCTCCAGCCGGCGCAACCCGGGCGTTGTCTTGCGGGTGTCGAGGATCCGGGCCCCGGTGCCGGCCACGGCCTCGACGCACCGCGCGGTGAGCGTGGCCACGCCCGAGAGCCGCTGCAGGAAGTTGAGCGCCGTGCGCTCGGCGCTGAGCAGCGCCCGGGCCGCACCGACCACCTCGAGCACGGGGCCGCCTTCGCGCCACTGCCCCTCGGGCCCGAGCCGCCGCACGACGACGTCCGGATCCAGCACCCGAAACGTGGCCTCGGCGACATCGAGTCCGAACACGACCCCGGGCGCCTTCTGGGTGATCACGGCGCGGGCACGCAGATCGCCCGGCACCGTCGCCGCCGTGGTCACATCCCCGGCGCCGACATCCTCGGCCAGGGCCCCGCCGACCACCGCGGTGATCTCCCGCTCGTCCATGACGGCGAGGATACGGGGTGCCGCCCGCGGCCCCGCCCGCCACGGTTGCGACCGACCCGTGAACTGCCCTTGCATCTTGGCCGTGCTTGCGGATAAGGTGAGCTTTGGCGTAGTTTCAACACCAATGGGGGGTTTCATGGTCCGGAGAACCGGGGTCTTCGTGGCAGTGTTCGCTGTCGCGGCCGTCGCCCTGCCCGCCGCGGCCAGCGCGGCGCTGAAGACGGTCTATGTCGGTCCGCCGCCGTCGGCGCAGCCCGCGCTGCAGCAGTACGGCGCTGACGTCAACAATTTCTTCCGCCAGAAGATCACGATCCACGAGGGCGACACGATCGAGTGGGCGTTTCAGGGCTTCCACACGGTCGACATCCCGCCCGTCGGGCAGGGTGACCTGCCGCTGATCCTGCCCGGACCGACAGTCACCGGCGTCCTCGACGCGGCCGGCAACCCGTTCTGGTTCAACGACAAGGTGCCGAGCCTCAACCTCAACCCGGCGCTGTTCGGCCCGAGCGGCGGCTCGACGTTCAACGGGAGCGCGCGCGTCGACTCGGGACTCCCGCTGGGACCGCCGGCCGGGTACAAGGTCACGTTCACCAAGGCGGGCACGTACACGTACTTCTGTGACGTGCACGCGGGGATGCAGGGCACGATCGTGGTGCGCGAGCCGAGCCGGCCGATCCCGTCGGCCGCGCAGGATGCGCGGGCGCTGAACCGGCAGGTCAACCGGGCGGTCAGGATCGCCAAGCGCCTGTCACAGACGGTCGCGACCGGCAACAACGTCGATATCGGGTCCGCGGGACCCCAGGGCGTCGAGGTGTTCGCGATGTTCCCGAACAACCTGACGGTCAAGCAGGGCACGGTGGTCAGGTTCTCGATGACGCCGCTCTCGCGTGAGGTCCACTCGGCGACATTCGGGCCGCAGGACTACCGGAACATGCTGGCCAACTCGCTCGGCGGGCCCCAGTGGGACCAGCAGGGTGTCTACCCGAGCGATCAGGGCACGGTCAACCCGATCAAGTTGACACAGACGACGCACGGGAACGGATTCGCGAACACCGGGTTGCTGGACGTGGACAACACCACGCCGATCCCGGTCGACAGGCAGATCCAGTTCAACCAGCCCGGCACGTACCACTACCAGTGCCTTATCCACCCGTTCATGACGGGGACGATCACGGTCACGAACTGACGCATACGGGCGTCCGGGCGCATCCGCGCCCGGGCGCCCGCCGCGTCTCTCCGCGCGTCCTCTACTCCACCAGGACGCGGACGGTCTCGAAGCTCGGATCCGCGGCGCCGTGGAGCCGCGCGCCGGCGTCTCGGAGCTCGCGCAGGTAGCCGACCACCTCCGCGGTCACGCGCTCGCCGGGCAGCAGCGCGGGCACGCCGGGCGGATAGCCGGCGATCGACTCACACGAGATGCGCCCGATCGCCTCCTCGACGGGCACCGTCTCGCCCTCGCCGAGGAAGGCGGCCCGGAGCGGGATCACGGTTTCGTGCTCGAGGGCGGCCGGCGGCCGCGCGATCTCGTGCTCCCAGCCCTCACGGCTGATCCGGCGCACCGTTTCGGCGAAGTCGTGCGCGAAGTGCAGGAGCGGTTCCACCGGCTGTGCGATCCCGAGCACGAGCACGATCGTGGCGTGGGTGGCCAGCTCGACGTAGATGTCGTAGGAGTCGCGCAGCGCCTCGGCCACCTCGTAGCCGGTGCATCCGGTCCCGCGCACGTCGATCACGATCCGCAGCGGATCCCACCCGGCGATGCCGGGGCGACCCACCAACCCCTCGCCCACGACCGAGCAGCCGGGCACTTCGTCGATCGCCTCCCGGGCCGCAGCCGAGGCGGCCAGCGTCCGTTCCAGCAGGGCCTCGCCGTGCACGGCCAACTGCCGGCGGGCGCTGTCCAGCGAGGCCAGCAGCAGCGAGCTGGGGCTGGTCGTGCGCACGAGCCGCACCGCCCGTCCCACCGCATCGGCGTCGACTCTCCCCTCGCGCGCGACGTGGAGCATCGCCGATTGCGTCAGGCTGCCGACGATCTTGTGGGTCGAGGCGAGGACGGCGTCGGCCCCGAGCCGCAGCGGCGACTCCGGCAGCGCCGGGTGAAAGCCGAAGTGCGCGCCCCAGGCGTTGTCGACCACGAGCGCCGCGCCGGCCGCGTGCGCGACCTCGGCGCAGGCCTCAATATCCGCCGCCATGCCGTAATAGGTCGGCGAGACGATGAACGCGGCCCGCGTTCGCGAGTCACGCTCGAGCGCCCGCTCGAGCGCCTCGGGCGTGACGCCGTGGGCCATCCCGAGCTCGGGGTCGTACTCGGGCGCGACGAAACCGGCCGATCCGCCGCTCAGCACCAGCCCGTCGACGATGCTGGCGTGCGAGTTGCGCTGCACCAGCACGTGCTCGCCCGGCCGGGCGAGCGACAGGCACAGGGCATGGTTGCCCTGCGTGGCGCCGTTGGTGAGAAACCACGTCTGCCCGGCGCCGTACGCCTTCGCGGCCAGCAACTCGGCCCGTTCGTAGGGCGTGGGCGACGGACCGACATCGACCCCATCGATGTCCTGGGAGATGTCGAGTGCGAGCGCGCGATGTCCGAGCGCGCTCAGGAGCCCCGGATCCGAGCCGGCGCCACCCTTGTGTCCCGGCACATGGAGGCGGTTCGAGCCCCGGAACCCATACGCGACGAGGGCGTCCAGGTATGGCGTGGTCGGCTGCTCCGGCGCGCCCCGGCTCATCCGGATTTCGCCGCCTCGAGCAGGTAGGCCCGGACGAATCCGTCCAGGTCGCCGTCGAGCACGCGGTTGGCGTCACCCATCTCGTAGTCGGTCCGGTGGTCCTTGACCATCGTGTACGGGTGCAGCACGTAGGAGCGGATCTGCGAGCCGAAGTTGACGTCCTGGGCCTCGCCCTTCTCGCGCGCAATCTCCTCGCGGCGCTTGCGCTCCTCGAGCTCGACCAGCTTGGAGCGCAGCATCGCCATCGCGGTCGCCTTGTTGGAGGACTGCGAGCGCTCGTTCTGGCACTGCACGACGATCCCGGACGGCTTGTGGGTGATGCGGACCGCAGAATCGGTCTTGTTGACGTGCTGGCCGCCGGCGCCGCTGGCCCGGTAGGTGTCCACCTGCAGGTCATCGTCGTCGATCTCGACCTCGCCCGTCTCCTGCACCACCGGCGAGACCTCGACCCCGGCGAAGCTCGTCTGGCGCCGGTTGGCCGAATCGAACGGGGACAGGCGCACCAGGCGGTGTACCCCCTTCTCGCTCCCGTAGAGCCCGTAGGCGTTCTCGCCGCTGACCCGGAACGTGGCCGACTTGATGCCGGCTTCCTCCCCGGGCGAGGCCTCGAGCAGCTCGACTGTGAAGCCGCGCTTCTCGGCCCAGCGCATCTCCATCCGCAGCACCATCTCGGCCCAGTCCTGCGCGTCGGTGCCGCCGGCGCCCGCGTTGACCGTGACGAGCGCGTCGCCGGAGTCGTAGCGACCGGAGAACAGCCGCTCCTCCTCCAGCGCGTCCAGGCGCCCCTGCACGGTCGTGATCTGCTCCTCGAGCTCGGCCTCGAGCTCCGGGTCCTCCTCGGCCAGCTCAGCGAGCGGCTCGAGGTCCTCGACGTCGCGCTCGAGGTCGTGGAACACGGTCAGCTTGCGCGTGGCGCGCGAATGCTCCGCACTCACCCGTGCGGCGCGCTCCTGGTCATCCCAGAACCCGGGCGCCCCCATCTCGTCTTCGAGCGCCGTCGCGCGCTCGCTCAGTGAAGCGGGGTCAAAGATAGTCCGCGAGCAGCTTGAGCTGGTCGCGGATCGCCGCGAGGCGCTGGGACAGCGGCTCGGAAGGGGCGCTAGCCATCGTCACCTAGCCTACTGCACGACCCCGGCGCCACCGCGTATGAGCCCGCTCAGCGCGCTACGCGCCGTATGAGTCTGCTCCGCGGGCCATCCAGGCCCGCGTCCTGACCCGATGCTCGGCCTCCGGCCTCGCTTGACCAATGGTCACGGCGCTACGCGCCGTGACATTTCTTGTACTTCTTGCCCGAGCCGCACCAGCACGGGTCGTTGCGGCCGATCTGCTCGGTCTCGTCGACGCGGCGCTGCTCGACCGGGGGCGCAACGGGCGCCTCCTCGGCGACGTAGCCCTCGGCGCCGCCGGCGGCGGCCGCCATGGCGAGCGCGCTCGGCTGCTGCGCGCTGCCGCCGGAGTAGGTCACGTTGCCGCCCGCGGTGGATGAGCTGGAGCTGCGGCTGGGCCGGACCGGAGGCGGCTGCGGAGCGCCGCCCTCCTCACCCTCGATGGTCACCTCGACGTGGAAGATCATCCGCGAGAAATCGGCCCAGACGCTGTTCATCAGGTCGCGGAACAGCTCGAAAGCCTCGTTCTTGTACGCCACGAGCGGCTCGATCTGGGCGAAGCCGCGCAGGTGGATGCCCTCGCGCAGGTAGTCCATGTCGTACAGGTGCTCGCGCCAGCGCTGATCGATGATCTGCAACAGCAGGAAGCGCTCCAGCGCGCGCATCAGCTCATCGCCGAGCTCCTCCTCGCGCCGGTCGTACTGGGCCAGTGCCGCCTCCTGCAGGCGCTGCTTGAGCTCCTCGCGATCGATCCGGTTGGGATCGACCTCGACCAGCTCGGCGCCCTCGGGCAGGATCTCCTCGATCCGGCGCAGCAGGCCGTCGATGTCCCAGTCCTCGACGAAGTCACCCGCGGTGTACTCGTCCACGAGCCGGTGGATCAGGTTGATGACCTCTTCGCGCGCCGCGTCGCTCATGTCGCGACCCTCGAGCACCTCGTCGCGATAGGTGTAGATCACCTCGCGCTGCTGGTTGAGCACGTCGTCGTACTCGAGCGTGTGCTTGCGCATCAGGAAGTGCTGCTCCTCGACCTTCTTCTGCGCCTTCTCGATCTGCTTGGAGAGCATCCCGGCCTCGATCGGCTCCTCGTTGCCCTCCTCGTCGAGGGTTCCGAGCCGGTCGAGGATCTTGTAGATCCGCTCGCCGGCGAACAGCCGCACGAGGTCGTCCTGGGCCGAGAGGAAGAAGCGGGACTCGCCGGGGTCACCCTGGCGTCCCGAGCGTCCGCGCAGCTGGTTGTCGATCCGGCGCGACTCGTGGCGCTCGGTGCCGATGATGAACAGCCCCCCGGCCTCGAGGACCTCGGCCCGGAGCGACTCCACGCGCTGGTCGATCTCGGGCAGCACCTTGGCGTAGTGCTCGTCGAAATCCGGCATGCCCGTCTGCAGGCCGAGCTTGACCAGCTCCAGCTGCGCCAGGTGCTCGGCGTTGCCGCCGAGCTTGATGTCGACGCCGCGACCGGCCATGTTGGTGGCGATCGTCACGGCTCGGGGCGCTCCCGCCTCCGCGATGATCTCGCCCTCGCGCTCGGCGTGCTCGGGCTTGGCGTTGAGGACGGTGTGCCTGATCCCGCGACGGGTCAGGCGATCGGAGAGCAGCTCTGACACCTCGACCGAGATCGTGCCCACGAGCACGGGCTGTCCCGCCTCGCTGCGCATCGCGATCTCGTTGACAACGGCCGCCCACTTTCCGTCCTTGGTCTTGTAGACCTGATCGTTGCGGTCGGCGCGGACCATCGGGCGGTTGGTCGGGATCTGGACCACGGCGAGCTTGTAGATCTTCATGAACTCGGTGGCCTCGGTCAGGGCCGTCCCGGTCATCCCGGCGAGCTTGTCGTACATCCGGAAGTAGTTCTGCAGCGTGATCGTCGCGAGCGTCTGGTTCTCCTCCTGGACGCGCACGCCCTCCTTGGCCTCGACCGCCTGGTGCAGGCCCTCGGACCAGCGCCGCCCCTCGAGGATGCGGCCGGTGAACTCGTCGATGATCTTGACCTCACCGTCGATCACCGCGTAGTCGACGTCGCGCTTGTACAGCGACTCGGCCTTCAGCGATTGGATCAGATGGTTGACCAGGTGGCCGTTCTCGGCCCGGTACAGGTGGTCGATCCCGAGGAAGCGCTCGGCCTTGGCGACGCCGCGCTCGGTCACCGCGACCGTCTTGTGCTTCTCCTCGAACTCGTAGTCGAAGTCGGCCACAAAGTCCTTCTTCGTCCTCGGGTCCATGCCCTCGGGCGTCGTGCCGGCCTCGAGCTTCGGCGCGAGCTTGGCGAACTTGGCGTAGAGGTCGGCCGCCTGTTCGGGCGCGCCGGAGATGATCAGCGGTGTGCGGGCCTCGTCGATCAGGATGTTGTCGACCTCGTCGACGATCGCGAACGTGTGGTAGGGCGACTTGCCCTCCTCGGGCTTCGGGCGCCCGCCGTGCTGGACCTTCTCCTCGAGCGTGGTGGCCATGTTGTCGCGCAGGTAGTCGAAGCCGAACTCGGAGTTCGTCCCGTAGGTGACGTCGGCGGCGTAGGCGTCGCGCTTCTCCTCGTAGGGCTGCATGTTCTGCAGAATCCCGATCTTGACGCCGAGCGTGTCGTAGATCGGCTTCATCCACAGCGCATCGCGCCGGGCGAGGTAGTCGTTGACCGTCACCACGTGCACGCCCCGGCCACCGAGCGAGTTGAGCACCACCGCAAGCGTCGCGGTCAGGGTCTTGCCCTCGCCCGTCTTCATCTCCGCGATCGCGCCGTCGTGGAGCACCATGCCGCCGATCAGCTGCACGTCGAAGTGCCGCATGCCCATCGCCCGCTTGCCCGCCTCGCGGGTCAGCGCGAAGGCTTCGTGCAGGAGCTCGTCGAGGGTCTCGCCGCCGCGGGCACGCTCTCGCAAGGCGTCAGTGGCCTCCCGGAGCTCGGCATCGGTGAGATGCTGGAACTCCTCCTCGAAGGCATTGATCCGTTTGACGCGCTGCTCGTAGGACTTGAACTTCTTCGCTTCGCCCATGCGAAGCGCGCGGTCCAGGAACGACATGTGCCTAGGGTATCAGCGGCCCTCGGGCTGCCGGGGTGGGGGCTCAGGCCGCCGGAGACACGTCTCCGGGCACCGGCGGCACCCCGGCCTCCTCCGGGGCCTGGGGGGTCGCGGCCAATCGAGACTCCCGCCGCTTGCGGCGCTTGTCGCGGTGGCGCTTGACCTGCACGGCGAGCTCGTCGGCGCAGAGGTTGATCGAGTGCACGAGGTCCGCCGAGGCATCACGTGCCCGCAGCGTCACCCCTTTCAGGTGCAGGGTCGCCTCCGCGACCTGGGAGTCGGCGATCGCCGGATTACGCTCCTCGAACACCTCGACCTCGAGCTCGGCCAACTCGGACACCTGGCGGGATACCTTGCGGAAGCGCTTCTCGACGTGCTCCCTGAGCTCGTCCGAGACGGGCAGGTTCCGGCCTTTGACCTCGATTCGCACGACTGACCCCCTTGTAGGCGGATTGATGTGCGGTGTACCCCTGAGACTATTCCTGCGCACCTCGTTTGTCGATTGCGACAATCCACCATCGTGAGTCCGTACATTTCCTGGTCGTTCGATCCCAGCGTGCTGCTCGGAGTCGTGGTTCTGGCGGCCGTCTACGTGACCTGGTGGCGGCGCGCCCGCGAGCCCGGGGCTCCGCACCCGCCCGGCTGGGGGCGCCTGGCGCTCTACTTCGGGGGGCTGCTAGCGATCCTCGCGGCGCTCGTCTCGCCGATCGACGGGCTCGGCCAGCAGCTGCTGGTGATGCACATGGCCCAGCATCTGCTGCTGCTCGACATCGTGCCGATCCTGCTGATCCTCGGCCTCACGAAGGGACTGATGCGCCCCGCGACGCGGCGCGTGCACGCGATCGAGCGCCGGGCCGGATTCCTCGCCCATCCCGTGTTCGCGGTGCTCCTCTACGTCGGGATCATGTGGCTGTGGCACATCCCCGCGATGTACGACGAGGCGCTCGGCAACTCGTGGGTGCACGCGCTCGAGCATGTCTGCTTCGTCGTCGCCGGGACGCTGTACTGGTGGCATCTGATCTCGCCGATCCGTAGCCGCTACCGGATGGCCGGGATGGGCCCGATCGGCTACATGGTCAGCACGAAGCTGCTGGTCGGCGTGCTGGGGATCGTGCTCGCGTTCGCGCCGGCCTCGTTCTACCCCTACTACGCCCACCATCCCCACTACTGGGGACTGTCGCCCTCTGAGGATCAGTCCATGGCCGGCCTGGAGATGGCGCTCGAGCAGTCGATCGTGATGGGGATCGCGCTCGTGGTGATCTTCGTCCGGATGCTGGGCGAGTCCGAGCGCGAAGCCCAGCGCGCCGAGCGCTTCGAGGTCGCCTGAGCCGCGGGACCCGCCCGCGGGCTGCCGCGGAACCCGCCCGCGGGCTGCCGCGGGACCCGCCCGATTCAGTTGCGCCGGAGGCTGGCGAGAATCCCGGTGTGACCGGCGATCGCGCCGATCAGGATCGCGCCCGGAGCGACCTCGGTCCCCGGGAGCACGATCGAGTCCTTGAGCGCGGCGCCCTCGCCGATGCGCGAGCCGTCGCCGATCGCCAGCGGGCCCTGCAGCCTGACGTCGGGGGCGATCGCGACGTCGGCCCCGATCCATACCGGGGGCTCGATGTTGGCCACGCCGTCGAAGCGGGCGCCCTCCCCCGCGCGCACGCCCTCGGCGATCTCCTCACCGGCGATCTGTAGCGACAGCGCTCCGGTGAGCGCATCGAACGTCCCCGACTTGAGCTCGTCCAGCGAGCCCACGTCGTTCCAGTACTCGTCGAGTTCGTGGATGTAGAACGGGACGTCGGCCTCGAGCAGCCGCGGGAACACGTCCTTGGCCCAGTCGACGAACGGCTCGGGCGGGAAGTAGTCGAAGATCTCGGGCTCGAAGATATACATGCCGCAGTTGCCGAGGTCCGAGAGCGCGTCCTCCGGCTCGGGCTTCTCCTGAAAGCCCGAGATGCGGCCGTCGGCGTCATGCACGACGACGCCGTACTCACGTGTGTCGGGCACCCGCTTGACGGCGAGCGTGGCCAGGCCGCCGGCGCTCCGGTGGCGCTCGGCGAACCGGCGCAGGTCGATGTCGGTGAGCGCGTCGCCGGAGATGATCAGGAATGCTCCGTCCTGGGTCAGGAAGTCCGCGCAGTTGCGCACGCCGCCGGCGGTCCCGAGCAGCTCGTCCTCGTAGCGGTAGCTGAGGCGGTCGCCGAAGTGGTCGCGAATCGTGTCGGGGAAGTAGTGCAGGTTGGCGATCACATCGTCGAATCCGTGCCTGTCGAGCAGGTCGAGGATGTGGGCCATCACGGGCCGGTCGAGCACCGGCACCATCGGCTTGGGCAGCTCGTAGGTGAGGGGGCGCAGCCGCGTACCGAGGCCGGCGGCGAGGACCATGGCTCTCATATGGTCTGCAACCTAGCGGACCGGACCGGGTCGAGGTTGATTTCCCGTGGCGCTGAGCATCTTCTGGCCGTGGAAGCAGAAGCGCCAGCCCCGGCCGGGGGTGCTCGCGACCTCGTAGTACACGCACGGATTGCCACCTGCGTCGAGGTACGCGCTGGCCGGCGGACCGAGGCGGCGCCGCAGTTGTGCGGGGGTCAGCGTGAGCACGGTCTCGCCCACCTGATCGTTGGAGATCGTGCCCGGTGCCCTCGTCCGGCGCCGGCGGGGGGCCGGATGCACGGTCGTGCTGGAGGCGCCGGTGGTCGTGGCCGGGGCGCCACTCGTCACCGAGGCACTCGGCGTCGGCGCCGCCGTGCTCGTGCCGGTGGCGCCCGGAACGCGCGACGATGTGCTCGAGCTCGAGCCCCCGCAGCCCGAGAGCGCCGCCAGTAGGCAGAGCACGGCCGCAACTGAGCCCAGTGGCGCCGCGGGCATCCGTTCAGCGGGCGGTGCGGCGCGCGAGCAGGGACGCCCCGATCGCACCGCCGAGATCGCCGAGCTCGGCGACGCGGACCGCCGGGGGGTTCTCGTCGACGAACAGGTGCGGCTTCATCGCGCCGAGGATACGGTCGGCGTAGGGCTGGCCGAAGCGAATGCCCAGCCCGCCCCCGATCACCACCGCCTCGATGTCGAGCAGATTGACCGCCGACGCGACGGCGGCGCCGAGGGCCCCGATCGCCGTGTCGACGATCTCGATCGCCAGCTTGTCCTCGCGCTCGATCGCCTTCGCCCAGACGCCGCTCGTGAGCCGCGTGCGCCCACGCTCCTTCATCAGCTTGAACAGGTCGGTCCGCCGGCCCTGATCGACATACTTGCGAGCCCGGTTCTCCATCGAGCCGCGTCCGGCGTAGGCCTCGAGGCAGCCCTCTCGCCCGCACCCACAGCGCGCGCCGCCGATCTTGACGACCATGTGCCCGATCTCGGCCGAGGACCCGCGCCCGAGCCACGGCTTGCGCTCGAGGATCAGGCCGCCACCCACGCCCGTGCCCCAGAACACGCCAAGCAGCGAGCGGTACGGCCGACCCGCGCCGAGCCTGAACTCCGCCTCGGTCGCCACGGAAACGTCGTTGCCGATCGTCACCGGCGTCCCGAGCTCGGCCTCCAGCGCGGGGCCGAGCGCAAACGATCCCTTCCAGCCGGGCAGGTTGCCGGCGCTCGAGACGGTTCCCGCGTCGGCGTCGATCGCACCGGGAGAGCCGACGCCGGCGCCACTGAGATCAGCGGTCTCGAGACCGGCGTCGGCGACCGCGTCTCGGAGCGCCCGCGCGAGCTCCTTGGCCACGTCCCGCGGGCCGCCCGTGGTCGGCGTCGGCCGTCGTGCCGATCCGATCACCTGGTTGCGGCCGTCGACGACGACGGCTTCGATCTTGGTCCCGCCCAGGTCGATGCCGCCGCGGGCCGTACGGGTCCGGGTCGCCGTTGCCATTCCCACGGATCCTAGCCGGGAACCTGACGGCCCAATCCACCAATCCGTCGCGCTCGGGCGCCGCACCGAGACGTCACGCCGGCTCGGTCAGCCCCACGATTCGCGGTAGTCGGCCTGGTCGGCGGTCGGCTCGTCGATCTCCACCCCGAGCGCCGCCAGCTTCAGCCGGCCCACCTCCCGGTCGATCGCCGCGGGAACGGGAAGCACCCCGGGGGGCAGTGCGGCCCGGTTCGCGACCAGCTCCTCGACGCACAGCGCCTGGAGCGTGAACGAGACGTCCATCACCGCGGCGGGGTGCCCCTCCGCGGCGGCGAGGTTGACCACACGGCCGTGGGCGAGCAGGTTCAGCCGCCGCCCCTCGAGCTCGTACTGCTCGACCAGCGGCCGCACGGTGCGGACGCCGCCGTTGGCCAGCGCCCGCAGCTCGGTCAGGTCGATCTCGACGTCGAAGT
>Ga0208714_1000172_pt1 | contig 19469 bp, 20 predicted proteins | sample NGESurshal072012_3_FD_184461 | JGI IMG/M metagenome (GOLD analysis project Ga0208714, IMG submission 184461) | Arctic peat soil microbial communities from Barrow, Alaska - NGEE Surface sample 415-1 shallow-072012 (SPAdes) | ecosystem: Environmental > Terrestrial > Soil > Wetlands > Peat ... | reverse complement strand
GCGCCGGGCCGCATGGCGCTCACACCGCCGTCCGGGATCGCTTCCGAGGACTGACCGGCCAGCAGCCCAGCGGCGACGTGGCGCCTTCTCGGGCGGGTGATCGGCCGCCCGGGATAGACCTTGAGCGCGCTACAAACAGAAGGGACGGTTCACGACACGCCCACGAAGACGAGGACAGGCAGATGGACGACGACACCCCGATGACAGCCGAGGAGCTCGAAGGCCTTCAGGCGGAGCTGCGGACACTGGAGAGCAGCGGCCGCTCCGAGATGGCGGCGCGCATCAAGACCGCCCGCGAGTGGGGCGATCTGAAGGAGAACGCCGAGTACCACGCCGCCAAGGAGGAGCAGGCGCACCTGGAGACGAAGATCCTCCGCATCCGGGAGCGCATCCGCACTGCCGTGGTGGTCGAGGTGCCGACGTCCGCGGAGACCGTGCAGTACGGCTCTACCGTGTCCTTCACCGATCGCAAGGGCGATCGCGAGCAGACCCTGCGCATCATCTCCGGCCACGAGGCCAAGCCCGCTCAGGGCACGCTGTCGATCTCCTCGCCCGTCGCCAAGGCGCTGATCGGCCACCGTGTGGGCGATGTCGTCAAGGTCCAGACGCCGTCGGGAGCCCGGGAGCTGGTGATCGATTCGATCGCCTGAGCGATCGGGGACGCGGCGCTAATCCGCGGAGACTTCCTCGACTTCGACCGGCTCGGCGCTCGGCTCCCCGGGGGTTGCTGAGCCGTCCCCCACGTCCTCCGGGCGCCCCGGCCCCAGCAGCTCCGCCACGCCGCGCTCGATGCCCCGGCACAGGACGGCGATATCCGGCGCGCTGTCCCAGTCGCCGGTGACGCCGAAGTTGATCCCGCCGTCGTAGGAGAAGATCGCCACGCCGATCCGGACGTGGCCGCCGAGCGGTACAAACGGAAACGCCTCGAGCATCCGCCGGCCGGCGAGGTAGAGCGGCTTCTGGGGACCGGGGACGTTGGTCGTGACGGTGTTGACGCTGTTCTGAGGCAGCGCGGTTCCGACCCGTCCGGCGAGGGCGAGCAGCATGGCGGGCGCGAATCCGCCGAGCGCGGTGAGCCGCTCAGCGGCCACGGCCTGGCCTGAGGACTTGAGCTGCTGCATCTCCTCGTGCATCGCGCCGAGCCGGTCGACGGGGTCGGCGATCGCGATCGGCAGCTCGGCGAACATCGCCGAGACCTTGTTGTCGAGCACCCCGTGTTCGTCCTCGGCGCGAACGGACACCGGCACCAGCGAACGGATCACGTGTCCATCGACGCTCTCACCACGGGAGAGCAGGAGCTCCCGGAAGCCGCCCGCGATCGCGGTGAGCACCACGTCGTTGATCGTTCCGCCGTGGAGCTCTCGAATCTGCTTGATGTCCGACAACCGCGCGCGCGCCCAGTCCCAGCGTCGGTGCGGGCCGATTGGGCCGTTCAGCGAGCTGTTGGGGTTGGGGTTGAGCAGCGTCCGCAGGTTCAGCACCCCGCGAGCGGTGTCGAACGCCTTATGGCCCACGCGCCGCGGTCCCCGCATGGCCGCCAGCGCCGTGCGCATCGCCTCGTATGGGCTCGCGGCCCGCAGCGCCAGCGAATGGGTAACGAGCTCGACCGAGCTCGGCTCGGGCTCGGCTCGCCACTCGGCCGCCTCCGTCGGCACCGGATCGCGCTCCTTGCTCAGGATCACGCTCACGAGATCGGTCGCGGAAACGCCGTCGACCATGCAGTGATGGCTCTTGGAGATGAGCGCCCAGCGACCGTCGCCGAGCCCCTCGACGACCCACATCTCCCACAGTGGCTTGGCGCGATCGAGCTGCTGCGACATGACCCGGCCGACCAGGGCACGCAACTCGTCATCGCCCCCGGGCGTCGGCAACGCCGTGCGACGGACGTGATAGTCGAGATTGAAATGCGGGTCCTCGACCCAGGTGGGACGGCCGAGCGCAAGCGGCACGAAGCGCACCTTCTGCCGGTAGCGAGGTACCTGCGCCAGCCGCGTGTGGACCTCAGCCTTGACCTCCCCGCGGGCCGGCACGGGACCCTCGAAGATCCCCACCGAGCCGATGTGCATGTGCGTGACCGCGTCCTCGACGTGGAGGAACGAGGCATCCAGCGGGCTCATCGTCTGCATTGGCAATCTCTCCTCCGGAAGGATCCTCCCTCATCGCAGCTGATGCCTCGATCAGCCGCGTGGCTAAACGTAGCGCGGATGCCCGTCCGAGCCGGTCCCGGGTCGCCGGTCACCCCCGCGCTATCTTGCACGGGTCCGGCCGCGTGGAGAGGAGAGCCGCAGCATGTCCGCGAGGACGAGCAACAACCGGGTCGCTGTCCCGCGGGATCGCGAGAACGACTACACCCGCGACGCTGCCGCGCGACGCCGGCAGTTCGCGCAGGAGCACACGGGGGCGAGCCTCGAGCACGTCGCCAGCTACTCGTTCGATCCCGCCCTCGCGGCCGGCAACGTCGAGCACTTCATCGGCGCCGCCCAGGTGCCGATCGGGCTGGCCGGACCGCTGCGGGTCAACGGCGAGCATGCGCAGGGTGACTTCTACGTCCCGCTGGCGACCGCCGAGGGCACACTGGTGGCGAGCTACAACCGCGGCATGAAGCTCCTGTACGAGGCCGGCGGCGTCACCACGACGGTGATCGACGACCGTATGCAGCGGGCGCCCGCGTTCATCTTCCCCAGCGCGCGAGAGGCGCGCGAGTTCGGGCACTGGCTCGAGCAGCACGTCGACGAGATCGCCGCCACCGCCGAGCAGACCACCCGCTCCGGGCGCCTGCAGGACATCGAGCAGTACGCGGCCAGCCGCATCCTGTTCTGCCGCTTCAACTACACGACGGGCGACGCCGCCGGCCAGAACCTCACCGGCAAGGCCACTCAGGCGGCGTGCCGCTGGATCAACGATCACTACCCGGGCATCGAGCAGTTCCTGCTCGAATCCAACTTCGCCACCGACAAGAAGAGCTCGCAAGTCAACATGCTGCGCACGCGCGGCAAGCGCGTGGTTGCCGAGGCGACCATCCCCGACGCGCTCTTCCGCCGGATCATGAACTCCTCGACCGAGCTCATGTTCCGGGCGCGACAGGTGTCCAACCTCGGCAGCTTCATGTCGGGCGTGAACAACAACGGTGCGCACTCGGCCAACGGGATCACGGCCATCTTCATCGCCACCGGCCAGGAGGCGCCAACGTCGCGGAGTCCTCGGCTGCCTTCATCTACGCCGAGCGCCACGACAACGGCGACTACTACTACTCGGTCACGATCCCGTCGCTGATCGTCGCCACCTACGGCGGCGGCACCGGGCTGCCTACGCAGCGTGAATGCCTCGAGCTGCTGGGCTGCTACGGCGACGGCAAGGTGCGCAAGTTCGCCGAGATCGTGGCCGCGACCGTGCTGTGCGGCGAGCTCTCGCTCGGGTCGGCCGTCGTCGCCGAGGAGTGGGTCGACGCCCACGACCTGTACGGCCGCAACCGTTAGTGGTTCCCAGCGAAACGGCGCGCATGAAAGGGCGAGGTCCGGGGGCGGCTTGAGCTCAGCTCGCGTTCGAGCGATCGTCGCGCCCGGCCGCCAGCTCGGCCTCGCGGCGCTCGAGGAGGCGCAGCCAGATCTCACTACGGGTCGGGAACGCGGGGATCGCGTCCCACAGGCGCTCGACCGGGATCGCTCCCACCACGGCGATCGTCGCGGCGTGGACCCACTCGGCCACATCGACGCCGGTGAACGTCGCGCCGACGATTACGCCGCGGGCCTCGTCGACAACGAGCCGGGAGGTGCCCGGCGCGCCTCTCCCGTGGAAGCTCGCCCCGGCGGTGATCGACGTGGGCACGTCGTAGGCCCGGGCGCGCAGGCCCTGCGTCTCGGCCGCCTCGAGCGTAAGCCCCACCGCCGCCACCTGCGGCTCGGTGAACACGATCCGCGGCGACAGGCCGGCGGCGTCGGCCCGCGCGCGAGCATGGCCGCCGTCGATCACCTCCGAGACGACGTAGGCCTGGTACTTGCCCGAGTGGGTCAGCAGTGAGCGGCCGTTGACGTCGCCGATCGCGTACAGCCACCGGAGGCCCGGAACCCGCAGCCGGCTGTCGACCTCGACCGACGTGCCCGGCTCAAGGCCGACGGTGTCGAGCCCGAGGTCGGCCGTCCGGGGTCGGCGCCCCACCGCTACGAGGATCTCGTCGCCCTCGATCGTGTCCCCGTCCCCGAGCTCGGTCGTCACGACTGCCCCGTCACGTCGGACGCTCTGCACGGTTGCGCCGGCGCGCACGTCCACGCCATGCTCGGCGAGTCCCGCCTGGACCTGCTCGGAGGCGAACGGCTCCTCGCGTGGCAGCAGGCGCGGAGCGGCCTCGGCCAGCGTCACCGCGGAGCCCAGATCGCTGAACGCCTGCGCCAGCTCGACCCCGACCGGGCCGCCGCCGAGCACCGTCAGGCGGGCGGGGATGTGCTCAGTCGTGGTGGCCTCGCGGTTGGTCCATGGACGCGCCTCGCGCAGGCCCGGGATCGGCGGCACCGCGGCGCTGCTCCCAACTGCGAGCACGACCGCCTCGCGCGCCGTGTGGAGATCGTCGCCGACCCGCACCCGGCGCTCGCCGTCGAGGCGTCCATGCCCGCGGATCAACGTGACGCCGCGGTCCTCGAGCCACGGCACCGCGTTCGAGTCCTCGCGGTCGTGGATCACCTCGTCCCGGCGTGCGAGCGCGGCGGCGACGTCGAGCTCGCCCGTCACGGCCTCGGCCGCACCGGGCACCCGCCGCACCTCGGCCAGCGCCTGGGCCGGGCGCAGCAGCGCCTTCGACGGCATGCAGGCATAGAACGAGCACTCGCCGCCGACCAGCTCCGCCTCGACAACGGCGACCGCACGCCCCTTGCCCGCGAGACGGCCGGCGACCACCTCGCCGGCTGGGCCGGCGCCGATCACGATCACGTCGAAGGTCGCGGTGGAGGTCATGGTCGTTGCGCTCACGATGCTCGAAGCCTAATCGCCGTACTCCGCCGCCCGGCCACGTCCGCATTCAAACGTCGGCACCGGTACCCGCGCCCGTGCTGCCCCCGGTGCGCCGGGGATATGTGGACAAAGCCAATCCGGAGGTGAGCATGCTTCTCGCACTCGCAGTCGTCCTGTTGATCATCGCCGTCGCCGGCGGTGTCGTGATCCATCCGCTTCTGTTCCTGATCGCGATCCTGGCCCTGATCGCGTTCTTCAGCGGACGGCGCGGCATCGTCCCCTGAGGCGGTCGAGCGCCGGCGTGCGCGGCCGGTCCGCCGTGAGGCGGACCGACCGTGCGGACCCGTCATGGTCACGTCATCGCCGCGGTCAGGCGGTGGTTGCGCAACTGGGACGGCGGTGCGCCGTGGAGGACCCAGACCCCGTCGTCTCCGCGACTGAGCGCACCGGACCGGGTCAGGTCCCCCATCGCGGTGGTCACCGACGGGCGGTGGGCACCGACCAGGTCCGCGAGCCGTTGATGCGAGAGGGGCAGCGGGACGGCGATGCCGTCAGGGCGGACCCGGCCCCAGCGCTCGGCCAGGTGCCACAGCGTCAGCAGCAGGCGGTCGTCCACGCGCGGGTGATGGGCGATGGCGAGCGCGACCGCGAGCGAGTGGGCACGGCGCGTCCCGCGCGCGAACAGCTCGAGGCCGAGCTGCGGCCAGGGAGCCATGCGCACGACGAGGCCGTGATCGAGCACCGCCATGCGCGTCGGCTCGAGCACGGCCCATCCGACCTCCGCCTGCACATGTGAGCCGGTGCTGTCCCAGCGCCACGGGCGCAGGACGTCGCCCGGCCCGAGCAACTCGACGCAGCGGCGCCCGAGGACGTCGACGTCCCGCGAGAGCAGACCGTCGATGATCAGGAAGCCGCGGTGGTGGAGATCCGGCTCGATCGCGTTCGCCGCGTCCCACGCCCCGGGCGAGAGACGGCGCACGCGGGTGAGGGCCTCGCGCCGTGCCCGCTCGCGCTGGGCGTCGTCGATCAGCTCGGCCAGATCGTCGTCGGCGTCGACGATGCTGATCAGATCGGTCACCGAGCTCACTCCGCTCACCGGGTGGCGAGGATCACCAGGAGCAGAATCAGGAGCACGACCACGAGTCCCAGCCAGGCCAACGGCCAGCGCCGGTTCCAGAACTCGGGCTTGGCGCGGTCGCGCGAGTAGCGCCCTTCCGGCGGCTCGCCGACCCAGTCGTCATCGTCGTGGTAGCCGGGCATCTGGAGTGACACTACCCGCGACGGGGCGGGGCTGATCGCGGATGGCGCTGCGGCGGACGCCGCAGGTTACAGTTGTTGCATCGGGCCGCGAGTAGCAACAGCGATCGTCGCATTGGCGATAGTCGGGTGCGGCTCGAGTTCCACGGGCCACAGCGGCCCCAGCGCCGGCTCGGTCGCGCCGCCGACCCCGACCGAGCGGGCCCACCCGCAGGTCGTTCAGCCGGTCGCCGGGGCTGTGCCCGTGAGCGGCACGCCCGCGCAGCCCGATCCACCGGCGATCGCCGCCCCACCGACTCACAACCAGGCGCCGAACGCACCGGCGAGCGCCAGCAGCGCTCCCGCCGCCGGAGCGCCCAGCGACGCCGAGGTGCGAGCGGAGGTCGCCCGCTTCCAGCTCGCGATCGCCCGCTATCACCTCGACCGCCTCAATCTCGCCGGCGCATTGCTCGATCCGGCCCGGCTCCCGCCCGGCCAGTACAACACGAGCATCGCCTCGGTGTTCACCGATTACGGACTTCCCATCGCGTGCGGCGGGGTGCTGAAGGTCCCGGAGCTCGGCGTCGCCAACAAGACACTGCCGTGCGGGACCGAGGTCATCTTCCGCTACGGGGGCCGGGCGATCCGAGTCCCCGTGATCGACCGTGGCCCGTACATCCCGGGACGCGAATGGGACCTCACCGGCGCGGCGGCGGAGGCGCTCCACTTCCCCGGGCTGGGTCCGATCGAGTGGCGGATCGGTTGAGCGGCGGCGCTACCGATGCAGCAGCAGCGTGGTGCGGTACTGCGGCACGCCCACGTCCCCGTAATCGTGGATGAGGACGCTGACCACACCGCGATAGCCGCCGGCCGAGCCGACCAGCTGCCGGCCGGCGGGGGTCGTCGCGATCGGGACCGATGCGGTCCGGCCCGGCGCCACGGCGAGGTCCGAGCCCGCGACCCAGTCACGCATCGGCACGGGATTCCCGTTCGGGCCGACCTGCTCGCTGGGCTTGAGCACGAGAAATGCGCCGTCACACGGGCGAGACGACAGCTGACAGCGAATCCGGACCGCGAACACCCCTCGGGGGTCGACGACCGCGGACGTGGTCAACAGGTCCAGGCATCCTTCCGGCGGGCACGGCGGGTAGGGCGGGCATGCCGTATCGCCCTGAGGGCAGGCGGCGGGACTGGGGCCGCCTGCCGGTCCCGCGTTCTGGCAGAAGGCCCCGCAGGTCGGGGTGGCCGGCGCCGAACTGCTCCTGGGTGCCGACGGGCTGGTCGTCGTCGCCGTCCCGCCGCAACCGGCCACGCAGACGGCCATCGCCAACGTGGTGTACAGCTGCCGCTTCATCGAAAGGGTCCCCGATCGGTAACGCCGCTGGTGAGACCACCCTACATGCGCACGGGGTCCAGCCCTCCAGCGACCCACAACCCGCCCGTGCACGCGGTTCGGCATGATGGGGGTGTGTCCACTCCCCCCTCATCACGCAGTGTCAAGATCGGCGCCGACGAGCGCACCGGCTGGTCCTCCGAGCGTCCGCGCCGCGATGGAGCGCCCCCGCGCCCCGCCGACGTCTCCGTACGCTCGCGCGTGCTCGCGCCCTCGGACCGCCTGCGCTACTCCCCCGGGAGCCTGCTGTTGATCGTCGGCGCCACGGCGTCCGAGCCCGACCGCTTCGCCGAGCGCGTGGTGGAGGAGCGCGGAGCCGCCCTATCGTTGCCGAAGGTCCGCACGCTGCTCGCCGGACGCGTCGAGGAAGATCAGCTCGAGGCCCGCGCGCGCGAGCTGCTCGACGCCGCGGTCCTCAAGCGACTGCAGGCCAAGCAGACCGTCGTGATCTCGATCGAGGGCTTCGACCCCACGGAGCGTGAGCGTTACGTTCGCCTCGCCCACGGCCAGCGCCGTCCCCGCCACCTGATTCTGCTCGACGCCCGTCGCGACCAGGTCAGCGACGAGGAGCGTCCCGCGCTCGACGACCTGCGCCGCTCGCTCGACGCCGGCGAGCTCGGCCGCGAAGGCTTCCAGACCGTGCTCAGGCTCGGCGGCAACGCGCTGATGGAGCTCAAGCGGATCGTGTTCCAGCCGCCGCCGCGGGAGGACTAAGCCGCCGCGCCCCGGGAGATGGGCACCCGGAGCTCACAAGCGCCGCCCCGCCTGTGGCTCCGCCACGCGCTGCTCGCCGCGGCCGCGCTGGGTGCGGGAGCCCTGGCCCTGCTGGCCTACGAGACCGGGGCGCTGAATGGACTCGAGCGCCAGACGGTGGACGCCCGGTTCGCGATCCGCGGAGCTCAGCCGCCCGGCGGCGGGGTGGTCATCGTCGGCGTCGACCAAAGGACGCTGAGCGCGATCGGCGCTCGCCCACCGATTCCGCGCGGTGAATACGCCCAGGCGCTCGATCGCCTGCGGGCTGCCCACCCTCGCCTGATCGCCATCGACGCGCAGTTCATCGGCGCCACCAACCCCCGTGACGACGGCGCGCTCCTGGCCGCGATCGCGCGCGACGGACCGATCCTGCTCGCCACCCAGGACTCGGTCGACGGGACGCTGCCGGTGCCGGCCAACGTGCCGGGCGCCCGCGGCGCGGTGCTCGGCAGCGCTGCCGTGGACACCGATCCCGACAACGTGCTGCGACGGATGATCTACGCCGCGGTGCGACTGAAGACGTTCGCCGTCGTCGCCGCCGAGCTGCTCCAGGGACGCCCGGTCGATCCGAATCGCTTCCCGGCCAACCACGCCTGGGTCGACTTCAAGGGTCCACCGGGCACGTTCCCGGCCTATTCCCTGATCGATGTGATCGACGGGCGGGTGCCGGCGGCGAAGCTCGCCGGACGGACGGTGCTCGTGGGCGTGACCGATCCCGTCGGCAAGGACGTGTTCGTCACCTCGGCGTCCTCGACGCCCATGTCCGGGGTCGAGTTCCAGGCCAACGCCCTGTCGACGATCCTCGACGGGTTCCCGTTGCAGCCGGCTTCCGACGGACTCGAGATCGTGCTGCTGTTCGTGCTCGCGGCGGTCCCCGCCGTGCTCAGCCTGCGCCTCTCGGGGCTCTCGGCCCTGATCGCCGCCGTCGGCGTCCTGCTCGTGTTCCTGGTCGCGGCCCAGCTCGCCTTCGACTCGGGCACGATCGTCTCGATCCCCGACGCGATCCTGGCGCTGGCCCTCGGCACGGTGGGCTCCGTCGCCGCCGAGTCCTACGTGCAGCGCCGGCAGCTCCGGGACCTGCAGGCGGTACTGCACCTGCTGCCGGGGCCCTCGGACTTCTTCGTGTCCTACCGCCGCGGGCAAAGCGAGCTGGCCGCGAACACGCTCCGTGAGGGGCTCGCCCGCAAATTCGGCGACGACCACGTGTTCATGGACACCGACGCGATTCACCCCGGCGAGCAGTGGCCCCGCCGGATCGTCGAGGCAATCGAAGCCTGCCGCGCGATGCTCGTGGTCATCGGCCCGCAGTGGGTGGAGGCGAGGGGCTCAAGCGGCGAACGACGGCTCGATGACCCCGAGGATTGGGTGCGCCGCGAGATCGAAGCCGGTCTGCGCAGCGAGCAGATCGTGGTCGTGCCCGTGCTCCACGACGGCGCCGGCGAGCCCGGCCGCGACCAACTGCCCGATTCGCTGGGGCCGCTCGCGGACTGCCAGTCGGTGCAGCTCACCGGACGCGACGTCGATCGCTGGATCGAGGATCTCGCGCAGCGGATCCAGAAGGGACGCATGAGAGGTCTCGGCCCCCTGGGCCGCTCCGCCTCCGAGCAGCCGAGCACGCCGGCCTGAGCGGTGACGCGGCCTTGTCTGCGCCGTGCCGGCAACGTAGACTCGCGGCTCGGATCGGGGGTGCAGTTGACGAGACGCAGCAACGGTGGGCGTGCGAGGAAGCGGCCGGATTCGCGGTCGGGTGTTCTGCTGCCGGCGCTGGTCGTGCTCGCGGTGGCGATCGCGGGGTGCGGCTCGTCGTCGAGCACCACGACGGTGACCGTGCACACCGCATCGACCGCGCCGGGGGCCGACACCACCACGGCGGCGGCCGCCGCCGCAGTCACCGCGCCGGGCTGCGGCAGCCTGTGCCAGCAGGCCGCGCCGTCGGCTGGGAACCAGGGCCCGAGCGCGTGCGCGCCCCAGGGGTGCCTGAAATGCCCACAGCCGGACTGCTTCCTCGTCCTCAGCCCGAGTGCGCACGTGGCCGGCGGCGTCTTCACCATCCGCGTTCAATGCGTGTGGACGCAGGGCTGCGACGGTGGTCTCACGGTGTGGAAGGCGGGCAGCGTGTCGATGAGCGATCGTCTGGCCGGGTCGGAGTTCAGCGTCCCGGCGGGACAGACGACCGACATCGCGGTGGGGCTGACTGCGCTCGGACGCCAACTCCTCGCGCCCGGGAGCAGTTACCGCGGCGACCTCTACGTCGTGCTGCAGGGGGCGGGCTCCGTGGACTCGGGCTACCCGCAACCGACACTGCTCCTGCAGGGCTGAGGCTGATCGTGACTTACGACTGCCCGGCGCAGGGCTGCAGGCCGTGCCGGCCGGCCGGGTGCCTGATCGTGCTCTCCCGGAGCGCGACGGTTCGCGGGGACGGCTGAGGCTCAGTCCAGATACCCGTACGCCGGCAGGGTCAGGAACTCGAGCAGCTCGGGCGAGAGCGCGACGAGCTCAAAGATCTCGCGGGTCTCGTCAGACCGACCCTCCCTCTCCACGTCTCTCCTCCGACCTGCTCGCGGATCCGGGCCGTCTCCTCTTCGATCACGGCACGCACCAACTCGGGGGTGGCGGTGCGCCCGTCGTCGAGCTTCACACCGTGGTGGATCCTTTGCCAGATCTGGGTGCGGGAGATCTCGGCGGTCGCAGCGTCCTCCATCACGTTGTTGATCGCGGCCGCTCCGCGGCCGCCGAGCCAGAACGACACGTACTGAAAGCCGACACTCACGTTCGTGCGCAGGCCCTGCTCGGTCATCGCGCCGGGAGTCGAGGCGAGATCGAGCAGCTCGGGGCGCCGACGCTCACGTCGTCGCGGCGGCGGTCGAGCTGATTCCCAACGAATGGGACACGGGATCGAGAACCTGCCTGCACATATGCACTCCTCTCCGCGCCGCCGCGCCAGAGAGGAGGCGGCCGCGTCAAGGGCGTTCCCGGGGTTCGGAGGCGATAAACCGTGCGTGTGGGCGCGCGGACGTTCCGGCCGGTCGCGGCACGTGGAGCCGCCACCGCCGCAGCCGGCGCGTCGGGGGTGTCCCGCCCGCGGCGGCGCGACGGCGGTCGGCGTCGCCGATCCGCTCCGCCGTCTGCTGTTCGATCAGGTGCCGCGTCAGATGAGTTGAGTACATGGTCACGATGCCCTCCGGTCGAGTGAGTAGTCGTGGGACGCACTCTCGGTGCCGGCCGGGATCGCGTACAGAGACCCAAGGTGTTCGTTTGCCTCACCCTGCCGCGGACTGCGCACGCCTTGGTGGCAGTTCTCACACCCTGGTCGCCACACCCCACCCTTGGGGGGCTATGAGTCGCCGGCGTTCGGTGTGACGGTTGCGCCAACGCACCGCTACCGGGACGGCTCAGACGCCCGACCAGGAGGTTTTCACCATGTCAACCGAGACCGAAACGCGCGGCGCCCGGCGTTGGGTCCGCCGAGCGCTGACAGCCGTTCTCGCGGTTGTGGCCTCAGCGGTCGCCACGGGCTCCGCCGACGCCCGTCCGACGAGTCCCCGACACAGGACAGCTCCCATATCGTCGCTGGCGAGCATCGCGGGCGCGAGCTCCGGACAGTCCGGTCCGATGCTCGGCGGCTTCACTTCACAGGGCTGGCCGGGCTTCTTCCGGCTCTCGCCGAATGGCCGCATGCTGGTGATCGGAGCCATCGGGGTGGACATGTCGTGCCAGCGCTCGGGCGATCAGTTCTCGATGGCGGACGAATGGTCCGGCGTCCGGATTGCCTCAGGCGGCAGATTGCACGCGTCGCTCGCCGGGCCGCCGAGGCTACTTTCCGACGGCACCACAGTCAGTGTCTCCGACTCGATTGCCGCCGTTGTCAACCGCGCGCATACGCGGCTGTCGGGCACCTGGCAGCTGCACGCAACCTTCGCACAACCGGGACAGCCCGTCGATCACTGCAGCTCGGGGACGGTGAGGTTCACCGCCACGCGCTAGACGGGACCATGAGGGGCAACAGGCGGCGCCCGGCGGGCCACGCAAGCCCGCTGGGGCCGCCCGTATTGATTTCAACCTGATCGGAGTGACGATGCATCACGTACGCGAAATCGACGGCGGCACCCTGCGCGTGAAGGCTCGCCGGCCCTGGGCGGTGGCGGTGGCGAGCCTGGTGACGTTCAACCTCTACGCCATCTTCTGGTACTACAAAGTGAATCGCGAGATGAGGGATTACGGGTGCGAGCACGGTGACGACGGGCTCACCCGCAGCAAGCCTTGGCACTCGGTGCTGGCGATCACCGTCGGCTGCCCGCTGGTGATTCCCGTACTAGTGACGTACGTCCGCTGCGTGGGTCGGCTGCAGGACATCGAACGGATCGCCACCGGGCGATCGCGACCCGGATACGGCCTGACGGCGCTCCTGGTCGCCTCGGCGCTGATCCCGCTCGCCTCGGTGATCCGCGGCGCGGGATTGGCGTCGACGATCATTGCCTCCGTTGCGCTGGCCTGCGCCGTGGGATGGATCCAGGACCGCCTCAACCGGTCGTGGCACGCCAGCCGTCCGCTTCCGGCCGATGTGGGTGGGACGACCCTTGTGCTCACACGCTGATCCAGAGGGTATGCTCGCGTCTCGTGACGACCGCAATGCGTGTGCCAGCACGTTGGTCGGGGGCACGATGAATGAGACCCACGAGACCCGAGCGCCTACTGCCGCCGAGCTCAAGGCCCTGATCGAGGCCGAGCGCGCCGCGATGCCGTTCGTGCACTGGCGCGACGGAGCCGACGCGCAGCAGATCATGATGCTCCCCGAGGAAGGGCGAGTCACGATCGGCCGCCGCGCGCAGCCGGGATGCCACATCGCGCTGACGTGGGATCCCGAGGTCTCCCGCGCGCACGCGCTGCTCGAGCCCATGGGCGGGGAGTGGACGCTCGTCGACGACGGCCTCTCCCGCAACGGCTCGTTCATCAACGGGAGCCGCGTGCAGGGCCGCCAGCGCCTGCACAGCCGCGACCAGATGTGCTTCGGCAACACCCGCGTGGTGTATCACGAGCCGATCGACCCCGAGGGTGGCGCCTCGACCGCGCGGGCGCTCGACGCGCCGAGCTCTGTGCGGCTCACCGAGACGCAGCGCAGGGTGCTGATCGCGTTGTGCCGCCCGCGCGCCGAGGGGACCTCGGCCACCCCGGCCACAAACCCCCAGATCGCCGCCGAGGTGTTCCTCAGCGTCGACGCGGTGAAGGCGCACCTGCGTGTCCTCTTCGAGCGCTTCGGCGTCGGAGAGCTGGCGCAGAACGAGAAGCGGCAGCGCCTGGTGTCGATCGTTCTGGACCAGGGCGTTCTCACCCCGCGCGATTTCTAGCGCCGGCGCAGCGTGATCGTCGTCCAGGCCCCGAGGCGGATGCGGTCGCCGTCGGCGAGCGGCACCCCGATCTCGCGGCTGATCGGCGCCGGATCGTCGTTCACGGTCGTGCCGTTCGTCGAGCCGAGATCGCGCAGCGCATAGGAGCCGTCGGGCCGGCGCTCGAGCAGCGCGTGCAGGTGGGAGATACCGGGATCCTGCGAGGGGCCGCCCAGGTCGATCTCCGGGGTGGCCTCGCCGGCGCGCGCCCCGCTGCGGCCGATGCGCACCTCGGCCCGGTCGAGCCGGAAGCGCCGCTCCTGTTGGTCCTCGGGGAACGTGATGCCGGCGACGATATGACGTTCGAACTGCCGCCGATCCACGCTCGCGACCGCCTCCCAGACGGCCACCGCTGAGCGTTCCGAGCCGGCGGTAGGGCTCACCGGCTCCGAAGGCGGCGCGGCGAAGTCATAGCCGCATCCTTCGCAGAACCGATCATCGCCCGACCGCGCCGCGCCACAGGACGGGCACGGGCGGCGCCGGGCGGCGGGCGAGGTGTCGACCTCGTCATCAAGCGATGACGCCGGCACAGGCGGCGCCGTCGGCGCCGGCGCTACGACGCCGATGGGCGCACCACACTGGTCGCAGTAGTCGCTCGTCTCCGAGCTGTGCCCGTGCGGACAGACGACGCTCATCGCTACACGGGCTCGGCCGGCTCGGCCGGCCCGACCCGCACCGTCTTGGTGGAGCGCGTGTCGAGAGTCATTTCGTCGACCTTCTCGACATGGCTTCGCAGCCGCACCGTGCCGGTGGCGGGATCGTCGATCTCGACGACGGCCTGCAGCAACTGCATGGTTTCGTCGTTGCCACTCTCGACTGTTAGCTTGACCGCGCGCCCGAGCTTGAACGTCGCCGTCGCCTCGTCACCGGCCTTGCGGGCCTCGAGCCCGTCCTGGATCGCTTCGGCGAGCTCGACCTGACCCGTGTACGCAGCCACCTTGTGGCTGATTCGCGTGGAGAGCTGCTCGTCGTCGGTCCAGATCGCCCTGATCTTCGCCTCGCTGTGGACCTCCTCACCCTCGACGAGCCTGACGCGACCCGCGAGCATCTCGTCGCCCACGGCGCCCGGGTTGACGACGACGCAGATCTGGTAATCGCGCGACTCGGTTCCCCACGCGCCGGTCGGGTAGTCCGCGGTGAGGTCGTTGACCGGCACGCCCCGCTGGGTCAGATCCTCGATCGTCGGCGCCACCTGGCTCACGAACTTGACGGTGGCGCCCCGCGGCGTCCACAGCCGGAGCGACACCTCACGCGTCGCCTTGCCCATCGCCGCCTCCATCATCGCGCGGAAGTCCGCCGGCATCTCGGACGGGTCCTTGATGATGTTGACGCTGCCGAGCAGCGTCGACGCGACCCGCCGCAGCTCGTCCACCTTCCAATCCGCTCCGACCCCGCGACAGTCGCATTGGAAGCGGCCTTCGACCTCGGCGAGCGCAGCGGCGAAGTCCGCGTCGGTCTCGCTGTAGTTCTCGCCGTCGGTGAGCAGGATCGCGTGATGGACGCCCTCGGGCGCGGTCGCGAACATGTCTCCGGCCCGCCGCAGCCAGGCTCCGATCGCCGTCCCCCCTCCGGCATCGAGCCGCGCCGCCTCCTGCTTGGCCTCCGCGCGCGTTCGCTCCGAGGCGGTCACGAGCCCACCCCTGCGGGGATACAGCGCGTTTGCGCTCTCACGCCCGGCGATCACGCCGAACTCAACGCCGTCGCGAATACAGTCGATCGCCGCCGCGGTGGCCTGCCGGGCGGCCTCGATCTTGCCGCGCGGGACCTCCATCGATCCCGATGCGTCGACGATCACTACCTCGGCGGCGGCAGGCCGCTCCTCGGCGACGGCGCCGCCGGTGGCGGTGACGGTCACGACGGCATTGACATCGGAGCCACCGAGTGGCAGGTACTCGTTCTGATAGGCCTCAGCGGTGAACGTGGTCACGGTTCCCTCACAGGATCGATGTCGACGACAGCGACGGTGATGTTGTCCCGGCCACCCCGGGCCAGGGCCGTCTCGGTGAGCGAGCGCGCGACCGCGGCGGGCCCCGCGCCGGCCGGCAGCGCCTCGATGAGTGCGCCGAGCTCCTCGGCCGAGGGCGCGTAGTTCCACAATCCGTCGGTGCACAGCACGAGCCGTCCCGGCGCCTCCGGCGTGAGCGCCACGACCCGCGGCGGCCGGTCGGGCGCATCGGCGCCGACCCAGTGCGTGATCGAGTGGAAGCGGCGATCGCGGGCCGCCTCCTCACGGGACAGCAGACCCTCGGCGACCTGCTCCTCCGCCCACGAGTCGTCGACCGTGAGCGGGCGGCACCGCCCGCCCTCCAGCCAGTAGGCCCGGCTGTCCCCGATCCAGCCCACCACGAGCTCGCTGCCGCGCCACAGCGCAGAGACGAGTGTGCACGAGGGCACAGCCCGATCCACGCGCGTGGTCCAGGGCACCTGGGCGACGGCATCGTGCGCAGCGCCGATCGCCGCGACGGTGGCATCGCTCGGGTCGCGCCCGGGATCTCCGATCGCCGCGGCGAGGACGGCGCCGGCGGCCCTCGCCGCCGCCTGCGCGGCCGTGTCGCCGGCGCTGGCCGAGGAGACGCCGTCGCAGACCACCGCGGCGACGCCGCGGTCGGCGACGAGCTGGAGGTCGAACGCGTCCTCATTGCGCTGATGGACGCGTCCTTGATCGCTAACGGCGGCCGCGACGACGAGGTCGAGCTCGGCCCGTTCCGCCGCCGGCCGGCGCAGCACACCGCAGACCGTGCAGTAGCCGTCCTCGCCGACCGCGGCCGCCGGTGCCCCGCAGCTGAGGCATCCGCCCTGAGCCGAGTCGGCGGCGGCTGCCGGCGCGCCGCATTGCTCGCAGAAGCGATCCTCGAGTGCGATCGCCGCCGCGCAGGTGCCGCAGCGAAGCTCGGCGGAAGCGCTCATGTCCACGTTCTCGGTCGGATCTGGTTGGCCTGATCGACGAGGCGGTAGCGCTCGGCGGAGCTCGGCGCGTAGCGCGCGAGCGAGCGGTAGCTCTGCTCCAGCCCGCCGCGCAGGGCGCGCTCGACGAGGCGGCACCCGAGCAGTCGGGCGTCGTCCGGGGTCGCCAGCCCTCCCCCCTGGACGAGCGCCAGCGCGGACTCGAGCAACTCCCCACCGAGCCGGATCTGCTGCTCGCCGCCCAGCGACAGAGCCTCCAGGTTCGCGCCGGCCGCGAGCAGGTCAGCCGCCCGCTGGCCGGCCGGGCCCGTCGAACCGCCGAGACACCGGATGCGCGCGATCTGGGCATCGGTGTACCCACTCGAGGTGTCCGGCACCCGGCCATATGCGGCCACCGCACCGTCCCGGTCGCCGGTCGCGAGCCGGCACCGCGCGAGACCAAAGCTGGCGCTGGTGAACGACTCGTTCGTCTTCGAGACGATGTCGTACCACGCGGCCGCCGCGCGGAGCTCGCCCGCCAGCTCGCAGACGACGCCCAGCGCCAGCTTGGGCGCGAGCTCACCCGGCACCGCCTCGTACACCGTGGTCAGGCTCCCACGCGCAGAAGCAAGATCCTCGCGGGCGAGCGCCGCGGTGCCGCGGTACCAGCTCGTCCGCCACTCCCACGGATCGTCGGCCTCGATCTCACCGAGGCATTCGTCCAGACCGGCCCAGTCGCCGGCATCGACCATCGCCGCGGCGAGGCGCAGCTCTGCGCGGTCGTCGGTCGAAATGCGCAGGCGCGGCAGCAACCGCCAGTCGGCCTGCTCGGGAACGCCGCGCAGCGATTCGGTGAACAGGGTGCTGGGCGCCGCCACTGGACCGCCCTGCTGATCGGCGACGACCTCCCGCAGCACGCCGCGCAGTTGCTCTTCCATCTCCTCGGCGGACTGGAAGCGATCGTCCCGGCTCGGTACCGTCCCCTTGAGCAGGAACCGGTACAGCGAGTCATAGCGCGCGAACAGCGGCGTGGACTCCGGGGGTGGCAGCGTGAACTTGAGCGCTCCCTGATAGCCGCGAAAGTCGAGGCACATGATCGCCAGCGTGCGCGCGACCGTGAACAGGTCGGAGGGGACCGAGGGGCCGGCCGTGGCGATCTCGGGGGCCTGGTAGCCGACCGTCCCGAACACGGCGCTCGCCGGCTCGTCGATCCGGTAGACGCCGCCCAGGTCGATCAGCTTCAGCGCATCCCCGGTCTGGATCACGTTGTCGAGCTTGAAGTCGCAGAACAGCAGTCCCCTCCCATGCAGGTAGCCGAGCGCGGGCAGGATCGCGATCATGTAGGCCATCGCCTGCGCGACCGGAAGCGGGTCAGGCTCGCCGCCGTTGCGTTCGCGCCGGGCGGCGAGAATCTGCTTCAGGCTCTGGCCGCCGACGAACTCCATCACGATGTAACCCGAGTTCTCGTGCTGGACGAAGTTGTAGATCTTGACCACGTGCTCGTGCTCGACCTCGGCCAGGAAGCGCCGCTCGGCGAGCGCGGCCGTCATCGCGTCGTCGTCGCCGGTGTTGAGCAGGCCCTTCAGCACCACCCAACGGTCGGACACGTTGCGGTCACGGGCCAGGTACACCCACCCCATGCCGCCGTGGGCGAGACATCCGGCGACCTCGTACTGCCCGGCCACCACGTCGCCGGCGAGCAGCTTGGGGGCGAACGAGAACGGCGCGCCGCACTTGCGACAGAAGCCCTCGGGGCGGCCCGGCTCCCCGTCCCGCGCGCGGCCGACCGGCGCATCGCAGCGGCCGCAGAAGCGGCGGCTCTCGGGCACCGACGGCTCGGCGAGGACCGCGGCCGACGGATCCCGGGACTCGATGGAGGGGATCTCGACCAGGCCGGCGCCGAGCCGGCTACGGCCGCTCGCGCGGGTTCTCGTCGTCGACGCACGCCGCCCCGCGCCTGGCGACGCCACGGTCTGCTCGCTCATGCCCGCAGACGAGACGGGCACGGACTCCTGGGCGTCGGCGGATGCGGATGCGGCTACGGACGCGGACGCGGCGCTGGCACGAGTCGGGGCCATCCCGCAGACGTCGCAGTACCCATCGGTGATCTCGCCCGTGCAGCCGGGCTGGGTGCACGTCATCGTGGTGTCTCCTCCGCCGTGCCCGAGCCGCTCAGGGCTTCCTGGTAGCGGCGGACGAGCTGCCCGCCGCGGTCGAGATCCGTGGGAGCGTGGTAGAGCTCCTCGCGCGCACACGTGAACAGCTCCGCTAGCTCGGGGTCTTCGATCAACCCGAGGTGCTTGGCCTTGGCCTGGTAGGCCTCGAGCAGCGCTCGCAATTGGTTGCGAGCTTCGATCGGAGCCCGGTTGGCCTCGGCGCTGCGGCGTGCCGCCTCCAGCATCGCCGTCGCGCGCGCGGTCCAGCGCTCGAGCGCGATCCGGGCGTCGCGCCAGGCGCGAGCCTCCGCCAGCGCGACGATCTCGGTCAGCCCGGAGTCGAGCTCGTCGCCGGGCCCGGACGGCGCCGACTCGGGCGCGCTCGGGGACGCGATCTTGACCATCAGCTCGTCCCGCGCGGCCGCGGACTCGGCCACGGCCACGCGCACTCGCCCCACGAGCTCCTGCGAGACGGTGAAGCGGTGCTCGAAGTCCAGCGACAACTCGGCGGTCGATTCGAGCTCGTTGTCGATCATCCGCAACTCGCGGACGAGGACGTCGAGATCGGTCGGATCGATGCTCAAAGGATCAGCGGTCACCGCGGCTCCAAGCGTGGCGACGTGCTCCGCCGCCTGCTCGAGGTCGGCGCGGCCCGTCTCGCCGAGCTCGTCGGCGACACGCCGCATGTCGAACAGCAGACGGCGCGCGCCGTCGAGCCGCGGG
>Ga0208714_1000171_pt1 | contig 19532 bp, 19 predicted proteins | sample NGESurshal072012_3_FD_184461 | JGI IMG/M metagenome (GOLD analysis project Ga0208714, IMG submission 184461) | Arctic peat soil microbial communities from Barrow, Alaska - NGEE Surface sample 415-1 shallow-072012 (SPAdes) | ecosystem: Environmental > Terrestrial > Soil > Wetlands > Peat ... | reverse complement strand
TGGCTGCCATCTCCGAAAATCAGCGGTGGTTCGTTGGCTTCGATAGCATCGAGCCAACGGATTAACACTTCCGTGTACACACCAGTCACGTCCATTCGCGGACCGTAGATGTTGAAAGGACGCAATGCGATGTAAGGGAGGCCAGAAGTATCGTGAAGAGCGCGCAGCATCTGCTCGTTCGTAATCTTTGCGGCGCCGTACATCTCGCTCTTCGACGTGCAGTGGGCCGTCGAGGAGCTCGAGTGGGCGCTCGGAGAGGAGCGCGGGCGACGGGAAGAGCTCGAGCGGGTCATCGGAGAGGAGCGCAGCCGACGCGAGAAGCTTGAGCGGGAACTGGGGGACGCGCGCCGGCGGCTCGACGTCGAACAGGAGCGGCGCCAGCAGCACGAGCGGGATCTCGAGCACGCCCGGACACGCCTCGGCGAGCTCGAGGTGGCGCTGGCGGAGGACCGTGGTCGGCGCCGGCATCCCGGGCAACGGGCCGTTCGTCGATCGGCTCCGTCCGCCCGCTATGCGAACATACGTTCGTGCGATGGAACAACCTGACCACGGAGGCGGATGAGAAGGCGAGGCTGCCGGGCTACCGAGAGTCGGCGGTTGTGCGGCGTTTCCGAGCGCCGGATGCGGTCGAGACGCGGTTCTACGAGATCCGCGCCAAGTCGATCCTGAACCGGGTGCCGGAGGCGTCGCAGATGCCGTTCCGGTGGACGATCAACCCGTTCCGCGGCTGCACGCATGCGTGTGCGTATTGCTTCGCCCGCCCGACGCACCGATACCTCGATTTCGACGCCGGGCGGGACTTCGAGCGCGAGATCGTGGTCAAGGTCAACGCGCCCGAGCTGCTCCGGTCGGAGCTCGCGCGGCCGTCGTGGAAGGGCGAGCACGTGGCGCTGGGCACCAACACCGATCCCTATCAGTGGGTCGAGGGCCGCTACAAGCTGATGCCAGGGATCTGGGAGGCGTTCCGTGACGCGGCAAACCCGTGCTCGGTGCTGACCAAGTCGCCCCTGCTGCTGCGCGATCTGCCGCTGATGCGTGAGATCGCGGCGCGGACGAGCTTCAGCGCCGCGCTGTCGGTTCCCACGCTCGACGAGGGCGCGTGGCGGGCGACCGAGCCGCACACGCCGCATCCACGGGCGCGACTGGAGGCGGTCGCGGAGCTGACGCGGGCGGGGATCGAGACGGGGGTGCTGATCGCACCGCTGATGCCGGGCATCAACGACGCGCCTGAGCAGGTGGAGGCGATCCTCGAGCTCGCCGCGGAGGCCGGGGCCTCGTATGTGACCGGCATCGCGCTGCACCTGCGCGGAGACGTCCACGAGCTGTTCTTCGACTGGTTGCGCGCGCACCGGCCCGAGCTCGTCGAGCGCTACGCGCGGCTGTACCGGAAACGGGCCTATGCCCCCGTCGAGGAGCGACGCCGGCTGGCGCGGCTCGTGAAGGGACCCGAGCTGTCGCCTTCGGAACGGATGCGACGAGCACCGCCCAATCTGCGCTTCGAGCGGGGGGTCAGGCAGCCCCCCGGGCCCGACCTAACCGGCGCCCAACAACAGGAGCGGCTATTTTGAGATGGAACGTGTGCTTGCCGGGTCGGGTGCGCGCGTCTGAGCTCGCTCGCGACACGGTCGTGAAACCGGTGAGCCGTGACGGTGGTAGCTGTCGTACCACCGCGTTGCATGACCCCGATTGCGCGGGCTGCCGAGTGGGCAGCACGTGCGCACGATTGACACCGACCCAAATCCATGTTCAAGCGCAATCAGAAACCATCCGACGGCCACGACCACGCCCGCCGGGACCTGTATCTCGAGCGCATGTTCGAGACGCGCAGTCACGCGTGGGAGAAGGTCGGCTTGGCCAAGCAGGTGAGCCAGGAGACGGTCCGCCGCGCGCGCACCGAGGCGGTGCTGCTGCTCGGCGCGCTCGTCGCCGTGCTCATCGTCTACTCCAACCGCAAGACGCTGTTCGGCGCCGGGCTGGACACGCCGGTCCACATCGCCACCGCGCTGGCGCTCGTCGTCATCGGCTGGGCGCTGGCCCGCGACATCGGCCGCGCGGCGGCGCCGACCTTCTTCCGGCGGATGGATCCCGCCACCGCCGGCACGGTCGGCTTCCTGATCCGGCTCGTGACGCTGCTGATCACCGCGTTGGCGGCGCTGCGGATCGTCGGCATCCAACCGCAGACGCTGGCCGTCGGCGGCGCGTTCACCGCAGTCGTCTTCGGACTTGCCGCCCAGCAGACGCTCGGCAACCTGATCGCCGGGATGGTGCTGCTGAGCGCACGCCCGTTCCGCGTCGGGGAGCGCGTGCGGCTGCAGGCGGGCCCGCTCGGGGGGACCACCGAGGGCGTGGTCAGCTCACTCGGCCTGCTCTATACGACGCTGGCGCGGGGGGCGGACCGGATCATGATCCCCAACAGCGTGGTGCTCTCATCCGCCGTGGTGCCGCTGCGCGAGCCCGAGCCGGTGGACGTGAAGATCCGCCTCAGCGCCGGCATCAAGGCCTCCCAGGTGCAGCAGATGCTCGACGAAGGCATCTCGACGCCGACGGGCGCCAAGCCACGCGTGCTGCTGCAGGAGATCGACGGCGACGAGGTGGTCGTGCGCGTCCAGGCGACGCCCGAGAGCGCCGACGACGGCGCGCAGCTCGCGGACGAGATCATCGCCACGATGGCCTCGGTCACCGGCGAGCACTCGATCGTGCGCAGCTGACGCACGCCCGGGCCGGGCGGCCGGCGCAGCGCCGGCGCACCCACCGCCGCAGCGCCGGCGCACCCTTCACCGCAGCGCCGGCACACCCCGCGGCACAGCGCCGCGGCCCCGGCCCGCGCCCTCAGCGCTTGTCGCGCTGCGCCTCGCTGATCGACGCGGACACACGGTCGCTGCCGATCAGGCGACTGACCGAGGCCGAGGTCTGCGGCGCCAGGCCGGCAAACATGCTCCCGAACCGCAGGCTGGCCGGAGCGACGTCGATCTCGGCCCGGTTGCGCTCGATCGCGCGCAGGACAGCGGACGCGACCTGCTGCGGGGTGCGGGTGCCGATCCCGGGAGGCAGGCTCGCACCGGTGTCGGCGAACATGCCCGCGTCGCGGATGAAGCCGGGGAACACGATCGAGACGCCGACGCCGCCGGCGCGGAGATCCTCGCGCAGGCACAGCGCGAACCCGCGGATCCCGAACTTGGTCGCGGAGTAGAGCGACGAGCCGGGCGCGGCGGCCTTCCCGGCCATGGAGGAGATGAACACGAGGTGGCCCCGCCCGCGCTGCACCATGGCCGGCGCGAGCGCGCGGGCGAGCATGATCGGGGCGTGCAGGTTGACCTGCAGCGCCCGGTCGATCTGCTCCGGCGTGTACTCGAGCAGGGGTCCGCTGGCCGGCAGCGCGGCATTGGCGACGAGCACGTCGATCGGGCCCGCCTCGGCGACGAGGCGCTCGACGTCGCGCGGATCCCCGAGGTCACAGGCGAGCGCTCGGCCTCCGACCTCGGCCGCGAGCGGCTCGAGCACATCGGCGCGGCGGCCGGTCAGCACGAGATCGGCTCCGTGGTCCGAGAAGGCACGCGCAATCGCGTGGCCGATCCCGCCGGTGGCGCCGGTCAGGAGCACGTTCCCGCTGACGAGATTCACGCGGCGGGAGTGTAAGGGCCACGGCCAACACAAGCCCAAAAGGTGTGATGGGACCGCTCGATCCAGTCAAGCTCACTGCTTCATTCGACCCCTTCGATAGCAGTGTGTGTCTCACTGGACCCACACGTCGTCGACTTGCTCACCGTCGGCTTCGTGATGAGGGCCGAAAACGAGAAACTCCAGACCATCGGGGCCTGCCTCAAAGGCGCGGACGACCTCCGGCGCAATCCGGATCGCGTCAAGCATCCGGACATCCGCGATCTCGTCATCGAGCTTGACTCGCCCAGTGCCGGCGAGAATCACGTATACCTCCTCAGCGCGCGCGTGCCGATGAGCGAACGGCGAACGTTTCCCAGGCCGGAGGCGAAAGTGCGTCACCCCGGTCTGCTCGGCCTCGAGATCCACGCGGGCGACGCGTGCCTCCCATCGATCTCCGAAGCCGCCCGCCGGCGCCGCGTCCCCAACATCGGCCAGGTTGATCTGCTTGTGTGGGCGTGCCATCTCATCCTCCAGGTCGACTACGAGAGCCGATGATCTCCGCCCGTCGGCGTCGCTCAACGATACTGAGCGCGATGAGCCCGGCCGAGGTGATCGCACTGTTCGGGCCGACCGGGGTCGGGAAGACCGAGGTGGCGATCGCGCTCGCCGGCCGGCTGCGCGAGCGCGGCGAGCGGCCCGTTGCCGTGTCCGCCGATGCAATGCAGGTCTACGCCGGCCTCGAGCTGCTGACCGGGGCGGCCGGGGCGGCCGAGCGCGCGGCGCTCGAGCACCGCCTGATCTCGTTCCTCCCGGCTGACGCGACGTTCAGCGTCGGGCAGTACGCGGAGCTCGCGCACTCCGAGATCGACGGCCTGCTGGCGGCAGGCGAGCGCCCGATCGTGGTTGGCGGCACGGGCCTCTATCTGCGTGCGGCGGTCAGTGAGCTGAGCCTGCGCCCACCTCCCCCCGAGGGGATCCGGGAGCGCTGGGAGGCCGAGCTGCGCCTCCGCGGCCCGGCGGCGCTGCACGCCGTGCTCGCCGAGCGCGCGCCGTGGGCTGCCGACGAGATCGAGCCCGGTGACCGGCAGCGCATCGTCCGCTCGTTGGAGCTGCTCGACGCCGGCGAGCTCGAGCGCCCCGGCGCGGACTCGGAGCTGTGGTCGGACTCGGTCCGCCACCCGACGTTGCTGATCGGCCTGACGATGGAGCGAGAGCGGCTCTATGCGCGCATCGACGAGCGGGTCGACCAGATGGTCGCCGCCGGCGCCGAGGCGGAGGTGCGCCGCGCCAACGCCGCCGGCGCCTCGATCACGGCGCGCAAGGCGCTCGGCTTCGAGGAACTGCTGACCGGCGACCTCCAGGGGATGAAACGGCGCACGCGCAACTACGCCCGCCGCCAGCTCACCTGGATGCGCAAGCTTGCCGGAACCGACCTGATCGACGTCGGCGGCCGCTCGGCGGACGAGGTGGCCGATCAGGCGCTGGCGCTGTGGCTGCAGGGCGCGGGGGTCACCGGTCGCGAACGCTGACCGCCACGGATCGCCGCCGCCCGACTCCCCATACACTGCCGCCGCGTGGACTTCGAGAAGTGGCACGCGCTCGGCAACGACTACATGATCGTCGAAGAGCAGGCGCTCCCGTTCGCGCTGACCCCCGCCCGGATCCGCGCCATCTGCGCGGGTCACACCGGCGTGTTCTCGGACGGGATCCTGTTGCTCTCGCTGCCCGACGAGCCGGGCTATGTGGCCCGCCTGCGGATCTTCAATCCCGACGGCTCGGAGGCGGAGCTGTCGGGCAACGGCGCCCGCGAGGCGATCCTCTACCTGCGCCACCGGGGCTGGACCGACTCGGACACGTTCTCGATCATCACCGCCGCCGGCGAGATCCGCCCGACGATCACCTCGCCCACGACGGTCACGGTCGACATGGGCCGCGCCCGGCTGCGCTCCGCCGAGTACCCGGGCGGAGCCGAGGACGGCGCCGGCGAGCTGGTCGCGGCCGGCCGTACGTGGCGCTTTCAGCACGTTCAGATCGGTAATCCACAGTGCGTGATCGCGGTCGCCGACGTGGACGCGCTGACCGCGCTCGACCTGCCGGCGATCGGCCCCGCGATCGAGCGCCACGAGCTGTTTCCCAACCGGACCAACGTGTCCTGGTTCGCCGTGCTCGCGCCGGACCGGATCCGGGCCCGGATCTTCGAGCGCGGAGCGGGTGAGACGCTGAGCAGCGGAACCGGCGCCACCGGCGCCGCGGTCGCCCACGTGCTGCGGAGTGGAGACTCACCGGTGACCGTCGAACTCGACGGCGGCGAGCTCGAGGTCGAGGTGGGGGAGGACCTACACGTCAACCTGAGCGGCTGGGCGGTCCCCGTGTTCCGGGGCGCGCTGGCCGCGGAGTTCATCGAGGAGCTGCATGAAACCGAGTAGCCGCCTGACGCAGATACCGCCGTACCTGTTCGCAGAGCTCGAGCGCAAGATCGCCGCCAAGCGCACCGCCGGCGTCGATGTGATCAGCCTCGGCATCGGGGACCCCGACACGCCGACGTACCCGCCGATCGTCGCCGCCGCCCAGCGGGCGGTGGCGGACCCGAGTACCCACACCTACCCCTCCAACCGCGGGCGCCCGGAGTTCCGCGAGGCGGTCGCGGCCTTCTACCAACGCCGCTTCGGTGTCACGCTCGACCCCGAGACCGAGGTGATGCCGGCGATCGGAGCCAAGGAGTGCATCTTCAACCTCAACCTCGCCTTCCTCGATCCCGGTGACGTGGCGCTGGCCGCCGACCCCGGCTACCCGGTGTACACCGCCGGGCCGCTGCTGGCCGGCGCCGAGCCGGTCCTGATGGGGCTCGTGCCCGAGCGCGGGTTCGCGCCCGACCTCGAGGCGATCCCCGCGAGCGCGCTCGAGCGCGCCCGGCTGATGTTCCTCAACTACCCCAACAACCCGACCGGCGCGATCGTGCCCGACGGCCTGTTCGATGCGGTCGTGGACCTCGCCGGCCGCCACGACGTGCTCGCGGTGCACGACAACGCCTACAGCGAGACCACCTACGACGGCTACGTGGCGCCGTCGTTCCTGGCCACGCCGGGCGCCAAGGACGTCGGCGTCGAGGTGTTCTCGCTCTCCAAGGGCTACAACATGACCGGGTGGCGGTGCGCGGCGATCGTCGGCAACGCCGAAGCGATCTCGCACTACTGGCGACTGAAGTCGAACATCGACTCGGGGCTCTTCGACGCGATCCAGCTCGCCGGCGCGGCCGCGCTCGCGCCCGTTCTCGACGCCGACGTCAAGGCGATGAACGCGGTCTATCAGCGCCGTCGCGACCTGGTCTGCGATGCGCTCGCCCAGGCCGGCGTCCACGTCACGCCGCCGAAGGGGACGATCTACATCTGGGCGCCGGTACCGGAGGGATTCGACTCGGCCGCGGAGTACTGCGAGCACGTGCTCGAGCAGGCCGCGGTCGTGATCTCCCCCGGAGGTGCCTACGGGCCCCACGGCGAGGGCTTCTTCCGGATCTCGCTGACCACGCCCGATGAGCGCCTGCTCGAGGCCGTCGAGCGGCTGCGGCAGCTGTAATCAGCTTGCACCGACATCCGGAGCGGTTAGTGTGCCCGCTGGCGCACACCCGATACGAGGCTTGAGGAGGTGCTCGTAGATGACCAGCAGACCGCGCCGGCGGAGGCCGGCGCTACTCGGTGTACCGGTGCTGTTCGCGGGGGTCGCCCTGTCGGCCTGCGGCACGACCACGATCGACCCCAAGTCAGGCGAGGACCTGATCCGCAACGACGTCAACCGGATCGGCGCCGCGACGATCAAGTCGGTCAGCTGCCCGTCGGGTGAGAAGCCCAACGACGGGGTCTCATTCGACTGCAAGGTGACCTTGGTGGACAAGGCGACCGGGACCACGCACTCGGGCACGATCACCGTCCACGTCACCGGTGGCGGCAAGAAGGTCGAGTTCGGCACCGCCGACGTCCACATCACATAAGGGCCTATCCTACGTAGGCCCAAGCCGAGCGCCGCCCGAGCCGCGGCTACCATGAACTGAGTGCAGCGAACGCGCCACGGGCGTAAAGAGCAATCCGCCAACGGAAATCACGGCCAGCCGTCGGCCGGTCGCGCGCGTCAGCGGGCCTATCTGATCGCCGCGCTCCCGCCGGACGGCGATGAGGAACAGCTGGCCGAGCTCAGAGAGCTCTTGCGCACCGCAGGGGTGGCGGGCGTCGGCGAGATGGTGCAGCGGCGCGAGCACCCCCATCCGAACACGTATCTGGGCCCCGGCAAGCTCGAGGAGCTCAAGGCCGATCTGTCCCGCGCGGACGCCAACCTCGTCGCCTGCGACGACGAGCTCTCCCCGCGCCAGGAGCGCAACCTCGAGGCGGCGCTCGGCCTGCCGGTCATCGACCGGACCGCGATCATCCTCGACATCTTCGCCGACCACGCCCACAGTGCCGAGGGCAAGCTCCAGGTCGAGCTGGCGCAGCTCGAGTACAACCTGGCGCGGATGCGCGGTCTGTGGACCCACCTCGAACGGCTCGGTGCGGGCCGGATCGACGGCGGCATCGGCACCCGCGGTCCCGGCGAGACGCAGATCGAGACCGACCGCCGGCTCGCCCGCGACCGGATCGCGGCACTCAAGCGCAAGCTCGCCCACGTGCGCTCGAGCCGATCGGTGATGCGCGCCGAGCGCGAGCGCGCCGACCTGCCGTCGGTCGCGCTGGCGGGCTACACGAATGCCGGCAAGTCCACGTTGCTCAACGCGCTCACCGGCTCCGACGCGGGCGTCCGCGACCGGCTCTTCCACACCCTCGACCCGACCACCCGCACGCTCCGCGCGGGCGGGCGCGACTACCTGCTCACCGACACGGTCGGTTTCATTCGCAAGCTCCCCCACCAGCTCGTCGACGCATTCGGAGCCACGCTCGAGGAGACCGAGCGGGCGGATCTGATCCTGCACGTCGTCGACGCCTCGGCGGCCGAGGAGGAGCTGCTGGCCATGACCGCAGCGGTCGAGGACGTGCTGACCGAGATCGGAGCCAAGGAGCAGTCACGGGTCCTCGTGCTCGGCAAGGCCGACTTGATCGACGAAGACCGCCGCCGCGAGCTGGCCCGACGCCATCCCGATGCGCTCCTGGTCTCGGCCGTCACCGGCGAGGGTCTGGAGGCGCTGAGGGAGCGCATCGAGGTTGAGTTCGCGCGCACGCTGCAGGAGGTCGAGTTGCTGCTCCCATACGACGAGGGCGCCCGCCTGGCCGAGCTGCACGCGCTGGCCGGCGACCTCGTGCGCGAGGACACGCCCGACGGCGTCCGCGTCGTCGCCCGCGTGCCGCCGAGCGTGGGCGCGCGCTATGCGCGCTTCGCGCTCAGCACCCGCTCGGCATGAGCTTGCGCGTTCGCCGGCTCGACGACCGCGCGCTGCTCCCCACGCGCGCGCACTCCGGTGATGCCGGGCTGGACCTGTACGCGCTCGATGGGGCCGTGCTCGAGCCTGGCGAGCGCGCGTCGGTCGGCACCGGGATCGCGGTCGAGATCTCCGACGGCCAGGCCGGGCTGGTGCTGCCGCGCTCGGGCCTCGCCGCGCGCCACGGCATCGCCCTGGTCAACGCGCCGGGGCTGATCGACGCCGGTTACCGCGGCGAGATCCGGGTGCTGGTGCTCAACACCGACCGCAGCTCGCCCTTCCGGCTCGAGCCCGGCGACCGGATCGCGCAGCTCATGCTCGTGCGGGTCGAGACGTCGGAGGTGATCGAGGTGGAGGCGCTGGCGGCCTCGGAGCGCGGCCACGGCGGCTTCGGCTCCAGCGGCAACTAGCGGTCCCCGCCCGCCGCCGCGCTCAGCTCGTCGCCGGCGGGGGCGCGATGAGCCCGTGGTCCTCGAGAAAGCGCGTCGCGACCGCGGTCGGGTCCTGGTGGGCGACGTCGACATCGGCGTTCAGCTGGCGGATCACGTCGGTGCTGAGCAGCCCCGACACGGCGTCGATCGTCCGCGCGAACACCGGCCCCTCGGCGGCCAGCACCTTGAGCGGGACGACCGGGACGACGTTGCCCCAGCCGAATACGTGCTTGGGGTCGCTGAGCAGGCGGTAGCCGTCATCGCGCAGCTGCCCGTCGGTCGTGTTGACGTCGGCGGCCTGGACGGACCCGTTGTCGAGCGCCGGATACTGGGCGCCGACATCGAGGGCCTTGAAGGTGGCCGGCACGACGCCGTAGGCCTGCTGGAGAATCGGCAGGCCGTCCGGGCTCTGCTGGAACTGCACCGGGGCGCCGAGCGCCAGCGTCGCCTGTACGTTGCCCAGGTCGGCGATCGACTGCAGCTTGTTCTGGGTGGCGTAGGCCACCGTGACGGCGATCGTGTTGACGTCGGAGAAGGGCGTCGGCCGCAGCAAGGTCAGCCCGTGTGCCAGTGCGAACCGCTGCCCCGCCCGGTAGGCGGAGGCAGCGGTCTGGTAGTGCCGCGTGTCGCCGGCCACGGCCGAGTTCCAGGTGCTCAGGTATTCCGGGTACATCGAGAGGCGGCCGCTCTGGAGGGCCTGGAAGGTGACCGAGGTGGGGCCGATGTTCTGATTGATGACGACGTCGTAGCCCTGGGCGACGAGCGCCTGCTTGTAGAGCGCGCCGAGAATGAACTGCTCGGTGAAGTTCTTGTCCCCGATCGTGACCGGCGGCTTGTTCGATCCGGGCAGGGTCGTGGTGGCCACCGGCGTCGTCGGGGTCGTCACGCTGACCGACGACGACGACGACGTCCTGTGCGAGCCGGAGCCGCACCCGGCCAGCAGGGCAATTGAGACGGTGGTCGCGGCAGCCGCGAACAGGCGTGCACAGCGAGGACGATTCACAGCAAGGGCTCCCAGCAGGGGGGCGGGCCATCCTAGTGGTTCGGACCGGAACGTCGCGCCTGCAAGGGCGAGGTCCGAGGGCCGGGTGCCGAGCTACACGCCGGCGGCCCGGCGGGCCTCGACGTGCGCGGCGTCCTCGAGCTCGTCGTCGAGCGCGGCGAGCGACCCCGCGCCGGCGTCGAGCGCCGCGGCGATCAGCCAGTCGGCGAACCAGGCGTTCTTGGGCAGCAGCGGGCCGTGCAGATAGGTCCCGATCACGTTGCCGCGCCGTACGCCCTCGCGCCCGTCGTCGCCGTTGTTGCCGTGGCCGCGCAGAACCCGCCCGAGCGGTTGCGCGTCCGGCCCGAGGTGCGTGCGGCCGCCGTGGTTCTCGAACCCGGCCAGGACCCGCGGCCGACCCGGATCGAGCTCGACCTCGATCGCGACGTTGCCGATCAGCCGCGGTCCCTCGGCGCGCACGGTGTGCAGGTCGACGAGGCCCACGCCGGGCAGCTGTTCCTCGCCGAGCTGGTAGGAGTGGCCGAGCAGCTGGTAGCCGCCGCACACCGCGAGCACGACGGCGCCGCGCTCCGCCGCGGCGTGGAGCGCGTCGCGCTTGACCTCGGCCAGGTCGAGCGCGCACAGGCGCTGGTCGCGGTCCTGGCCGCCGCCGATGTAGAACAGGTCGGCGCCGTCGGGGTCGAGCGGGTCGCCGAGGTCTGAGCGCAGCAGCGTGAAGTCGATCCCGCGCCATTCGCAGCGCCGCTGCAGCAGGAGCAGGTTGCCGCGGTCGGCGTAGATGTTCATCAGGTCTGGGTACAGGGCGCACACGCGCAACTCAGGCACCGAGGATCACCACCGTGCTGCCGACGTACTCGGCCGTGAACGGGATCTGGACCCGTCCGACCACGGCCAGGCCGACGGCGTGGGCCTCGGCCTCGAGCTGATCCGCCTCGAGCCGGTCGAGCCGGATCGTGTTGTCCTGGACCGAGCGCGTTCCGTCGGTGGTGATCACCTCGCGCCGGCGCTCGAGGATGAAACCGTCGCCGTCCAGTCGCACCGCCGTCGGGAGGCTGGCGTAGACGACGCCGTCGAGCTCGCGGATGTCGGGCAGGGGAGTCGGGCCGCCGGGCACGGTCTCGTACGGCTCGAGCTCGTCGGCCAGGGCGATCGCCAGCGCGCCGCCGGGTTCGAGGTGACGCCGCGCGCAGGCCAGGAACGCGGACCGGCCGGCCCTGCCGTCGAGCAGCTGGATCGTCTGCATCGGGACGATGCAGAGCGGAAAGCGCTGCCCGAGTGCGAACTCCCGCGCATCCGCCTCCACCATGTCGAGCGGCAGGCCCTCGCCGCGACGTCGCAGCTCGGCCAGCAGCTCCGGATCGCGATCGAGCGCCGTGACCCTGACGCCGCGGCGCGCGAGGTCGAGGGCGATCCGCCCGGTGCCGGCGCCGACGTCGAGCACCGGCTCGCCGTGCTCGGCGGCCAGCGTGCGCCACAGCGCCAGGTCCTCGACATAGGCCCCGCACTCCAGGTCGTGCCAGATGTAGCTCCCCACGGTGCTCATTGGTCCGCCCCCCTCGCCTCCCAGAAGCGCTCGACGTGACCGCGCCTGGCCAGCTCCTCGCGGAGCTCCAGCAGCGCCGTATACGTCGGCAGCGCGAACAGGCGGTCCCCGGCCGTCGAGCCGAGCGCGTCATCGAGCGCCTCCCCGAGGTTGTGATTGACGAGGAGCCGCTCCGTCGGCACGCCGGCGTACTTCATCCGCAGCGCCAGCTCGGCGGCCCGGGTGCCGGCGCAGGTGAGGCGGCGCACGTGGGGGGCGAGCAGCTCGAAGTCCGCGTCCCACACCCAGGAGATGTCGCGACCGTCGGCCGTGCGGTCGTTGAGCACCCCGAGCAGGTCGAGCTCGGCCTGCTCGAGCACGAGCGTGCGTAGGATCTCGTTGGCGCCGGCCGGGTTCTTGATGAGCAGGATCGAGAGCTCCCGGTCACCGACCCGAATCGTCTCCGCGCGCCCGAACGCGGCGGTGACCGCCTCGAGTCCGGCGACGACGTCCTCGAGCGACACGCCGAGCTCGAGGCACAGGGCGGCGGCCCCGAGCGCGTTGTAGACGTTGTAGAGCCCCGGCAGCGGCAGGCTCACGTTCTCCGTGCCGGCCGGGGTGCGGAGACGGAACCGCGATGCGCGGGTTCCCTGCAGCTCGATCTGCTCGGCCGCGACAGACGGCGCCGGGCGCTCCTGGCCGCAGTTCGGGCAGCGGTAGCTCCCGAGGTGCCCGAGGTAGATCGCGTCGTAGACGTATGCGTGCCCGCAGCGACGACAGTGCTTGGAGTCCGAGGCGTGCTGCATCTCCGCCGTCGCCATCGATGCGTCCTGCACGCCAAAATACGTCACCGAGTCGCTGCCGCGGCCGAGATCGGCGATCAGCGGGTCGTCGGCGTTCAGCACCAGGCGCGCGGCGGCGGGGAGCGATGCCGCAACCGCGGCCCAGCGGTCGGCGATCGTCTCGAGCTCGCCGTAGCGGTCGAGCTGGTCCCGGAACAGGTTCGAGAGCAGCACGACGCGCGGCGCCAGCTCGGCGGTGAGGCGATCGAGCCAGAATTCGTCCACCTCGAACAGACCCAGCTCGCCGTCGATCCCTCCGCCTGGTCCGGCCGCGTCGAGGAGCGTCGAGGCGATTCCGCCGGCCATGTTCGCACCGGCGCGGTTGTGGACGAGTGCGATGCCCGCGCGCTCGAGCACCGAAGCCGTCATCGCCGCCGTCGTGGTCTTGCCGTTGGTGGCCGAGATCACGACCGAGCCGCGCGCCAGTCGCGCGGCCAGCTCGGCGATGGCGTGCGGCTCCAGGCGCATGAGCACCTTGCCGGGAAGGCTCGTGCCGCCGCCCCGGCCCGCCCGCCGGGCGAGCGTTCCGACCGCACGCGCGGCCGCGATCTTCGGCGCCAGCATCGTCATGCCGGCACCATCACCCGGACCGCGCGGGGCAGCGTGCGCACGCGGACGGGCAGCTCGGCGATCGGATCGCCGTCGGCGTAGAGCGTGAACGGGCGGTCGGCGCTGATCGTGACCGAGGCGGCGCGCATGACGTGCACGTCGGGCAGCTTGACGTGCTCGCCCTTGAACACGGTCGGAAGCAGCCGCAGGAACCGCAGCCGCGGGACGTTGCCGGTGATGACGATGTCGAGCAGGCCGTCCTCGAGCGACGCGTCGGGAGCCAGGTACATGCCGCCGCCGTAGGCCTTGGAGTTGGCCGCCGCGACGGTGTAGCCGGTAATCGTCAGCGGTTCACGGTCCTCGAGCGTGACCGTGAACGTCGCCGGGCGCCAGCTCAGCAGCGCCCGCAGCGCGCCGTAGGTGTAGACGAGGTTGCCGCGGACGATCCGCGTCGCGTTGGCGATCCGGTTCGCGTCGGAGTCAAAGCCGCAGCTGGCGATGCCGACGAACACGTGCCCGTCGGCCTCGCCAAGATCGAGCTCGCGCTGCACGCCGCGGGACAGCACGCCGCACGCGGGGCCGGGCTCGAGCGGGATCCCGAGCACGCGGGCGAAGTCGTTGCCGCGGCCGCCGGGCAGGACGCCGAGCACGCCGCCGGCGCCGCGGAGGGCTCCTGCGACCGCCCCGACCAGCCCGTCGCCGCCGAACGCGACGGCGATCTCGCCCCGCGTCGCCGCGGAGACGGCGAGCTCTCGCGCGTGCTCGAGGCTGCGGGTGCGCTCGGTGCGGTGCTCGACGCCGAGTCGCGCGAGCTCGGACTCGACGCCCGGGAGCTCCCGGGCCGCGCGTCCGCCGCCGGCGGACGGATTCACGATCAGCAGCGCCTTCATCGCACCACCAGCGCATGGAGGGTCTCGGCGATCGCCACCGGCGCGGGGTCGGAGGCCGACTCGGCCTGGCCCCGGGTGGTGACGCCGGTGAGCACGATCGCCGCATCGAGCCCCGCGGCGGCCGCGCCGGCGAGGTCGGAGTCCAGGCGGTCGCCGACCACCAGCGTGTTGCCGGGCCCGAGCCGGTCCAGGGCAGTGAGGAAGATCTGCGCGTCGGGCTTGCCGACGATCCGCGCCCGGTGGGCGGTCGCGTACTCGAGCGCGGCCACCACAGCCCCGGTGCCCGGCCACATGCCGTCCTCCATCGGGAACGTCCGGTCGCGCCCGGCGCCGAGCAGCTCGGCCCCCGCGAGCACGGCCTGGGTGGCCGCGCGCAGCTCGGAGAAGTGCAGGTCGCCGTGGCCGGCCACCACGACGACGTCCGCGTCGGCCTGCTGGTCGGTGGCGTTGACGATCCGCGCTCCGGCGTCGGCGACGTGGCGGAAGATCGCCTCGGAGCCGATCACGTACACGCGGGGCGGCGGATCGCGCACCGCCAGCACGTGCTGGATCGCCCCGCCGACCGTGACCACCTCCTCGAGCGAGGCCTGCAGCCCGAGCGACCACAGCTTGCGCACGAACTCCTCGGGCGAGCGCTGCGGGTCGTTGGTGAGGAAGGCGATCGTCTTGCCGGCGCGGCGCAGCTCGCTCAGCGCCTCGGGCGCGCCGGGCGTGCACGTGCGGCCGACCCAGACGCAGCCGTCGAGGTCGAGAAGCACGTGGTCGTAGCGGGTGAGCAGGGGGGAGAGGGCCACTTCGCCGTCGGATTATCGCGACGCGGTGTGCCATCCTTTCGCGCCGTGCGCCGGTTGCTCCTCATCCTCACCGCCGTGACGCTGCTCACAGGGTGCGGCGGCTCGAGCTCGTCGAGCTCCTCATCGGCGAGCTCGTCGTCCGGTTCGACGGCCTCCTCGAGCACCACCGCGCAGTCCACGCCGGCGTCCTGCCACGCGGTTCCGGTCCCCACCCCGAAGGGGCCTCAGCACCTGAGCGCACCGACGATCAAGCTCGACCCGGCCAAGACCTACACGGTCACCGTCGCGACCAACTGCGGCACGTTCGCCTTCACGCTTGACGTCAAGAGCTCGCCCAAGACCTCGGCCTCGATGTACTCGCTGGTCAAGAGCGGCTTCTACGACGGCCTCACCTTCCACCGCGTGGCGGCCGGGTTCGTGATCCAGGGCGGTGACCCCAACGGCGACGGCTCCGGCGGCCCCGGGTACTCGGTCGTCGAGCGCCCGCCGAGCGGCACCCAGTACGTGAAGGGCGACGTGGCCATGGCCAAGACCCAGGCCGACCCGACCGGCGCGTCGGGCAGCCAGTTCTTCGTCGTCACCGCCGCCAACGCCACCCAGTCGGCGGGCCTGACGTCCGACTATGCGCTGGCCGGCAAGGTCGTGACGGGCCAGAATGTCGTCGACGCGATCGGCGCGCTGCCCACCAACCCGCCCCAGGACGGGATGCCGACGCCGGCGGTGGTCATGTCCAAGGTGACGGTGGCGACGAGCTAGTGGTTCCCCACCGGAGCCGTCGCCGTGGTTGAGTCCCTGACCTGCATCTGATATATCACGGTCGATGGCCGCCCAGGCAGAGTCCCCGAAGCAGCTGCCGGGCGCGCAGAGCGTGGTCATCATCGGCGCGGGCATCGTCGGCAACAGCGTCGCGTACCACCTGGCGCGGCTGGGGCAGAAGGACATCACGCTGCTCGACAAGGGTCCGCTGCCGAATCCGGGCGGGTCGACGGGCCACGCCTCGAACTTCATCTTCCCGGTCGATCACTCCAAGGAGATGACCGCGCTCACGCTCGACAGCGTGCGCCAGTACGCCGAGATGGGCGTGCTGACCGAGAGCGGCGGAATCGAGATCGCGCGCACCGCGGAGCGAATGCAGGAGCTGGCCCGGCGCGTGGCCTCGGCCCGGTCCTGGGGCATCGAGCCGGTCTCCCTGCTGACGCCGGAGGAGGTCAGGCAGCTGGTGCCGTTCATCAACGAGGAGCTGATTCTCGGCGGCTTCCACTCGCCGACCGCGGGCGTCGTCGACTCGCTGCGGGCCGGCACGATCATGCGCGAGCGGGCGCAAGCGCTCGCGGGAATGACCGTGGCCGCGAACACGGAGGTGCTCGGCATCGACGTCGAACATCGACGGGTCACGCGCGTCCGCACCTCCCGCGGCGACATCGAGACCGACGCGGTCGTCGTCTGCTGCGGCGTCTGGAGCCCGCTGATCGCCGCGATGGCCGGCGCCGCGATCCCGCTCGCCCCGGCGGTGCACCAGATGATCGACATCGGCCCCGCGCCGCGGTTCGCGCAGACCACGGGCATGATCGAGTACCCCATCGTGCGCGACATGGACGTCAACATGTACGAGCGCCAGGAGGGCACGGGGCTCGAGATCGGGTCCTACGCGCACCGCCCGATCCTCGTGCACCCGGCCGAGATTCCCTCGATCGAGGAGTCGGCGCTGACGCCGACCGAGATGCCGTTCACCCAGGACGACTTCGATCCGCAGATGGAGATCGCGCTCGAGCTGATGCCGGAGATCGTCGGCGACGAGAGCGTGGGGGTGAAGTACGCGATCAACGGGCTCCTGTCGATCACCGGAGACGGCCTGCCGCTGCTCGGCGAGACGCCCGAGGTCGCCGGGCTGTGGTCCGCGGCCGCCGTGTGGATCAAGGAGGGACCGGGGGTCGGGCGCGCGGTGGCCGAGCAGATGGTCCACGGCGAGTCGGAGATCGACGTCTATGCCTCCAACGTCGCCCGCCTGCACGAGCACCACAGGACCGCCGCCCACGTCCGGGCCCGGGCCGCGGAGAGCTTCAACAAGATGTACGGGATCATCCATCCCGGCGAGCAGTGGGAATCCGACCGCGACGTCCGGCTGGCCCCGTTCCACGCCCGCGAGCGCGCGCTCGGGGCGGTGTTCATCGAGACCGCGGGCTGGGAGCGGCCCAACTGGTACGAGTCCAACGCGCCGCTGCTCGAGGAATACGGTGACCGGGTCACCCGCCGCGACGCCGAGTGGGACGCGCGCTGGTGGTCGCCGATCATCAACGCCGAGCACCTGGCCATGCGCGACCGCGCGGGCATGGTCGACCTGACCGCGTTCTGCGTGTTCGACATCACCGGCGAGGGTGCGCTCGACACCGTCCAGCGCGCCGCCGTGCGCCAGATGGACGTCCCCATCGGTCGCGTCGTGTACACCCCGATCCTCACCCCCGGCGGGGGCTTCAAGGCCGACCTGACGATCATGCGACTCGCTGACGACGTGTTCCGGGTCGTGACCGGCGGCGCCTACGGGATGTCCGACAAGAAGTGGTTCGCCGACCACCTCCCGGCCGACGGCTCCGCGCAGCTGCACGACGAGACCAACCAGTGGACGACGCTCGGGCTGTGGGGCCCGCGGGCCCGCGACATCCTCGCCGGCGCGACCAGCGAGGACATCTCGCACGAGGGCTTCCCGTTCGGTCGCTGCCGTACGATCGAGGTGGGGCCGCTGCGCGTACTCGCGTCGCGGATCTCCTACGTCGGCGATCTCGGCTGGGAGCTCTACGTCCCGATCGAGCAGGGCGCGAAGCTGTGGGAGATCATCGCCGAGGCGGGGCAGCCGCACGGCGTCGTGCCGGTCGGCATCGGCGTCTACGGCACCACCGGCCGACTGGAGAAGTGCTACCGCGCCTACGGCGCCGAGCTCGAGGCCGAGTACAACGTGGTCGAGGCGGGGATGTCGGGCCCGAAGGTCAAGGCCGAGGACTTCACCGGCAAGGAGGCGTACCTGCGCCACCGCGAGGAGGATCCGGCCGCGGTGATGTGCACGGTGACCGTCGAGGACCACACCTCGTCCTCGGGCGTCAAGCGCTACATGCTCGGCAACGAGCCGATCCTGACCCGCGCCGGCGCGGCGATCACCGACGCCCACGGCCGGCGCTCCTACGTCACCAGCGCGGGCGCCGGACCCTCGATCGGCAAGCACCTCCTGATGAGCTACCTGCCCCCCGCGCACGCCACGGTGGGCGAGGAGCTGCTCGTCGAGTACCTGGGCGAGCGCTACCCGGTCACCGTGCAGATCGCCGGCGCGACGCCGATCTTCGACCCCGAGAACCTGCGCGTGCGCTCATAGCGATGAACGTGCTGGTGTGCGTCAAGCGGGTGCCGCTGACGGGGGGCAAGATCGTCCTCACCGATGACGCGCAGGCGATCTCCACCCGGCACCTGGGGTTCACGGTCAGCCCGCACGAGGAGTGCAGCGCCGAGGAGGCGGTGCGGCTGATCGAGCAGCACGGCGGTGCTTCGACCGTGCTCACCCTGGGTCCGCCCGAGGCCGAGGAGCAGCTGCGCGACGCGATGGCCCTCGGCATCGACCGGGCGGTACATCTCGTGACCGACGGGTCGGAGTGGGATCCCGAGGCCACCGCGGCGGCGATCGTCGCCGCGATCGGAGCCGACGAGCAGCACTACGACCTGATCCTGTTCGGCACCGAGTCCGCCGACGGCGGCAACTACCAGGTCCCGATCTGGGTCGCGCACGCGCTCGGGCTGCCGTGCATCACCGGGATCAAGGCGATCGAGGTGCGCGACGGGACCGTCCGCTGCGAACAGGAGCGGGCCGGTGGCCGGGACGTCTACGAGCTACCGCTGCCGGCCGTGATCAGCGTCAAGGAGGGGATCAACCTGCCGCGCTACCCCTCGGTGCCCGGGCGGATGCGGGCCAAGAAGAAGCCCGTGCTGAGGACCGAGCCGGCGCGCCCCGACGCGCGCCTCGAGCTCGTCCGCCTCGCCGTCCCCGGCGCCAGCGGCAAGCAGACCGAGGTGCTGGGCACCGGACCCGAGGCGGCGCCCGCCGTCGTCGGTGTCCTGCGCGAACTGGGGCTGGTGCGATGAGCACGACGGCGCTGGTGTTCCTGGAGCAGAGCGCCGAGGGCGAGATCGACGAGCTCTCCGAGCAGGCGCTGTCGTTCGCGCGGGAGCTCGGCGCGCCGCTCGAGGCGGTGCTGATCGGCGCGGCCGACGCGGCGCCGAGCGCCGCCGTGCTGCAGAGGATCGGCGCCCACGGCGTCGCCACCGTCCACCTCGCCGCGGATCCCGCGTTCGGGGCCTACGCCCCCGCCGCCTGGGCGAGCGCGATCGCGCAGGCTGCGCAGAGCGTCTCGGCCGGCGCGGTGATCGCCGCCGGCAGCGAGCGCGGCAACGAGCTGCTCGCGCACGTGGCGGCGCGCACCGGACAACCGATGGCCGCCAACTGCATCGCGCTCACCCCCGGCA
>Ga0208714_1000170_pt1 | contig 19573 bp, 17 predicted proteins | sample NGESurshal072012_3_FD_184461 | JGI IMG/M metagenome (GOLD analysis project Ga0208714, IMG submission 184461) | Arctic peat soil microbial communities from Barrow, Alaska - NGEE Surface sample 415-1 shallow-072012 (SPAdes) | ecosystem: Environmental > Terrestrial > Soil > Wetlands > Peat ... | reverse complement strand
GGTCTCGCGCTGCTCGCGGTCGGGCTGCTGTCATCGCTGGGCGGCGTCCTGTGGGCGCTGGTGCAGCACGACCTCAAGCGCTTGCTCGCGTATCACTCGATCGAGAACGTCGGCATCATCGCGCTCGGCCTCGGCGCCTCGCTGCTGTTCGCCGATGCCGGCAAGACGACGTGGGCGGCGATCGCGTTCGCCGCGGCGCTGCTGCACGTCGCCAACCACGCGATCTTCAAGGCGCTGCTGTTCCTCGGCGCCGGGACGTTGGAGCGCGCGGTGGGCAGCCTGGATCTCGACCATCTCGGCGGGCTGCTGCGGCGGATGCCGTGGGCCGGCGGCGCATTCCTGATTGGGGCGATGGCGATCGCGGGACTGCCCCCGCTGAACGGGTTCGCGTCGGAGTGGCTGGTGCTGCAGTCGCTTCTGCACGTCGCCTTCTACCGTCCCCTGGGCGTAGCGCTCGCCGGCGCGTTGGCACTCGCCGGTCTCGCGGCGACCGCGGCGCTTGCGCTGCTTTGCTTTGCCAAGGTGGTCGGCCTCGTCCTGCTCGGTCGCCCGCGGCGCGCCGAGTGCGCCGCCGCGGTCGAGCCGCCGATCGGTATGCGCGCCGGAATGCTCGCGCTGGCAGCGATGTGCATCGCTCTCGGCCTCGTGCCGGGTCTGGTGCTGCCGACGCTCACGGCCCTGGCGCCGGGTGCGCATGGCGCTGTGCTGGCTCGGCACGCGGGCCTGGTGCTACCCGGGACGGGCTCGTTCCCGTCGCTCACGCTCGCGCTCGCACTGGCCGTGCTCACGACACTGCTGATTGCCGTGCGCGGAAAGCGCCGCGCCGCGGCGACGGCGACGTGGGCTTGCGGACAGCCGGTCGTGGCAGCCCTCGACTGGACTTCGGCCGGATTCACCAAGCCGCTGCGGCTCGTGCTCGAGGCGTTGTTGCGCCCGCGCCGGGCGATCGAGGTCGAGCGCGACGGCGCGATCGTGCAGAGCATCAGCTATACGGGCCACGTCCCGTCGCTGCTCGACGCGGCTCTCTACGAGCCGATCGCGCGCGCCGGCCTGCGAGCGGCCGCCGTTGCCCGGCGCCTGCAGTCGGGCAACGTGCGCACGTACGCCGCGTACCTGCTCGGACTGGTCATCGCGTTGCTCGTGCTGGCGCACTCGGGAGTCCTCGGATGAACGCGCTCGCCGGCATCGTGCAGATCGCCGGTGTCGTGCTGGCGCCGCTGCTGACCGGGTCGATCCAGACGCTCAAGGCGCGGCTGCAAGGCCGTCGAGGTCCGTCGGCGTTGCAGCCGTACCGGACGCTGCAACGCCTGTGGCGCAAGAGCGCCGTCGACCCCGAGGGAACGGGCGTGATCTACCGGCTCGCGCCGCCGCTCGTCGCCGCGTGCATGCTCGTGGCTCTGGCGATCGTCCCCGTGGGCGGGCGCAGCGGGGGCTTCGGGCTCGGCAACGACGCGCTCGTGCTCGTCGGCCTGCTCGCGCTCGCCCGCTTCGCGCTGGCCGCCGCTGCGTGGGACACCGGCAGCGGCTTCGCCTTGATGGCCTCGGCGCGCGAGCTGATGATCTCGGTGTTCGCAGAGGCGTTGCTCGTGCTCGCGCTGCTGCTCGCTGCGCTCCCCGCGCACAGCACCGACCTGCAGGCGATGAGTGCCGCAGCTGCCGGCGGGCACATCTGGAGCGCGCCGGCCCACTGGTGCGGGGCGCTGGCGTTCGCGCTCGTGATCCTCGTCGAGACCGGCCGCCAGCCGATCGACAACCCCGATACGCATCTCGAGCTGACGATGATCCACGAGGGTCCGCTGCTCGAATACGGCGGCCGTGATCTCGCTCTTCTGCAGTGGGCGGCGGCCGCGCGCCACTGGGTCGTGCTCGTGCTGGGCGCCGAGCTGTTCCTGGCGCACACGGGCGGGTTCGCGGCGAGCCTTGGCCTGCTCGCGGCCGGGGTGGCGGTCCTGTGCGGCTCGCTCGCGCTGGTCGAGACGGCGCAGGCGAAGATGCGGATCCTGCGCGTGCCGGCGCTCGTGGGAGTCGGATGCGCGATCGCACTGGCGGGCGCCGGCATGTGGGTCGGAGGGATCGGGACGTGAACGGCGCGCTCGTCGACGCGATGCTCGGGCTGGGGCTGGCGGTGATCGTCGTGCGCCGCCGATCGGTTGCGATCGTGCTGCTGGCCGCGCAGTCGCTCGTGCTGGGCATCGGCGCGCTGAGCCTCGCCGGCGGGCGCTCAGGCGACTCGCTCGTCGCGAGCCTCGTGCTCCTGAGCAAGGCGATCGTGCTCCCGCTGCTTCTGTACGCGCTCATTCGTCGCACGCGCGAGCCGGGTCTGGTGATAGCCGCGGCCGGTCCGCTCGTGCGCCTGGCAGGGGCCGGCGCGGTGGTGCTGTGCGCGGTCATCCTCGTGCCGCCGCTCGGGCTTGGCGATGCACACGCCGAGCACAGCGCTGTCGCGCTCGTCCTGCTCGGTATCGCGATCGTCGTCGCGCGGCGCCCGATCCTGTTCCAGCTGCTCGGGTTGATCGTCGCCGAGAACGGGCTGTCGCTGCTGGCGGTGTCGGTGCCCGGAGGGCTGTCATACGTGATCGAGCTGGGCGCGCTGTTCGACCTCGCGTTGATCGTGACGGTCGCCGCAGCATTTGCACAGCGGATCCACAACGAGCTGGGCACTGGCGACACAGAGCTGCTGCGAGGCCTGCGTGACTGACCTCGTTCCGATCCTCGCCGCCGTCGTGCCCGCCCTCCCGCTCGCCGGGATGCTGCTCGCGCTGCTCGCGCGCACTCCGCGACAGGCCGACCTGCTCGCGCTCGCCACGGCGCTGCCGACCGCTGTCGCGGCGCTGGCTCTCGCGGCAACTGCGCTCGCGCGTGGCGGGCTGCCCGCGCTGCGCGGCCAGTGGTATCTGATCGACGGCGCGAGCGGAGTGCTGCTCGGCGTGATCGCCGTCGTCGGCCTCTGCAGCGTCGCCGTCTCGCCCGCCTACCTACGAACGAGTGGCCGCAGCTGGACGACCGCCGCGCGCTCGCGGAGCCTCTACTACGCCGCGCTGTTCCTGTTCTGGGCGGCGCTGCTCGCCGTGCCGATCGTCGGCAACCTCGCGGCGGCGTGGCTGATCATCGAGGCCACGACGGCCGCTTCGGCATTGCTGGTGGCCTTCAGCGGCCGGCGCGACGCGCTCGAGGCCGGCTGGAAGTACCTCGTGCTGACGACGCTTGGACTGTCGGTGGCGCTGCTCGGAATCATCGTGCTCGCGATCAGCCAGGCGAACCTCGGACACCACGGCCTGCACGCGCTGGACTGGCACTCGCTGCGCCTGGCCGCGCACGCGCTGCCCAAGGGCTCGACGCTGTTCGCGTTCGTGCTGCTGCTCGCCGGCCTGGCGACGAAGATCGGCTGGGCGCCGGTGCACAACTGGCTGCCCGATGCACACAGCGAGGCGCCGGCTCCGATCAGCGCGCTGCTCTCCGCGGCGCTGCTGCCAAGCGTGCTCCTGATCGCCTGGCGAGTGAAGGCGATCCTCGAGCCATCCGTGGGCAGCGCCACCACGCGTGGCGTGTTCATCGCGTTCGGTCTGACCTCGATTCTCGTCGCCGTGCCGTTCCTCTGGCGATCGCTGCCATGGAAGCGACTGCTCGCCTACTCGAGCCTCGAGCACATGGGCGTGATCGGCCTGGGAATCGGCTTCGGCACACCGCTGGCGATCGCCGGCGTCGTGCTGCACGTCGCCGGCCACGCGCTCGCCAAGGCGCTCGGCTTCTACGCTGCGCTGCCGCTGCTTCGCATCGACCCCGAGGCAGCCACCCGCGCGCCCGACGGCGTCGTCGGTGAGAGCCCGTCGGTCGCAGCGGCGATGGGCGTCAGCCTGCTGGCGCTGTCGGGCCTGCCGCCCTCGCCGCTGTTCCTGTCCGAGCTGCTGATCCTGCTCGGCGGTGTCGCCGCCGGCGAGGAGCTCGTCAGCGTGATCGCGCTGCTCGCCCTCGCGCTCGGGTTCCTCGGACTGCTCCACGCGTTTGTCGAAGGCGTGGTGGGAGGGCACAGGCGACACCACCGGCGCGCGCGATCTCGCGTCGAGCGCCCGCTCGTCGCGCTCACCGCGATCCTCGGCGGCGGCCTTCTGGCGCTCGCCGCGGCGGGGCTGCTGCTGCCCGGCTCGGGCTTCGTCGACACCCTCGCCAGGGGAGCGCTGTGACAGCGATCGAGCACGTCGCGCCGCCGGCGTGGCGCGAGACGGTCGCGCGAGCCCTCCTACAGGGGCAGCGATTCGCGGGCGCGTGGGCCAGTGGACGCGACGGGAGCTTGACCTGGCGCGCGCTGCTCGTGTCCCAACACGGACAACGCGTGATCTCGTGCCCGGCAAGCGAAGGACGGGTGCAGAGCATCATCGAGCTTGTCGAGGCCGCCGGATGGGACGAGCGCGAGGCCCATGACCTGTACGGGCTCGAGTTCTCCGGCCACGCACCGCTGCGCGCGCTGGTGGCGCACACCGACGACCCTGCGCAGTGGATGACGCCGGTGTCGGGCGACGGCGTGCATCAGGTGGCCGTGGGGCCGATCCACGCGGGCGTGATCGAGTCTGGCCACTTCCGCTTCCACGTCGTCGGCGAGCGCATCCTTGCCGTCGACCCACGGCTCTTCTACAAGCACCGCGGACTGGAGCGAGCGGCCGAGGGACACGACAGCGACGGGGCGCTGCTGTACGCCCAACGCGCGTGCGCAGCCTGCGCCGTCGCCAACACGCTGGCCTACGCGCACGCGGTCGAGGACGCGCGTGGGCTGAAACCGGATCGCGAGCTGCGGATCGCCCGAACGGTGCTGCTGGAGCTCGAGCGCCTGTACAACCACCTGCACGACATCGGCGCGATTTGCGCCGGCGTCGGCTTCGCGCCCGGGTCGATGGCGTTCGCCGCGCTGAAGGATCGCGCTCAGCAGATCAACCAACGCGCATTCGGGCACCGCTTCCTGTTCGGGACCGTTCGCGTCGGAGACGGCGGCCTGGCGCTGGACGCCTCGAGTACCGATGCGGCACGACGCGCGCTTCGCGAGCTGCACGCGGACACGGCCGCCGCTTGGCGCGAGCTCGAGTTCGCCGGTTCGATGCAGGCGCGCCTCGGCGGCGTCGGGGTGCTTGCGCCCGCCGACGCCCAGCGACTCGGCGCCGTGGGACCGGCGGCGCGTGCCGCGGGCATTCGCGAGGACGTCCGCATGGCCAGTCCGCGCCTCGCCTACGACGGCTTCACGCTCGTCTCACCGCCAACAGCGAACGGCGACGTTGCGGCACGGTTGAGCATGCGTGCCCTAGAGCTCGAGGGCACATACGAGATCCTTGATGATCTCCTGCAGCAGCCACTCGCTCCGGGGGCGACGGCCGGCGGGGGCACAACAGGAACGCTCGGTGTCGGGATTGTCGAGAGCCCGCGCGGGGCCACGACATGCGCCGTCGAGCTCGACCGTGCGCGAGTTGCCCGGCTGCACCTGCGCACCGCCTCTTACGCGAACTGGCCGGCGCTGGCGTTTGCCGCCGCCGGAAATCTGCTGCCCGACTTCCCGCTGATCAACAAGAGCTTCGAGCTCTGCTACGCCTGCGTGGACCGCTGATGTTCATCCTGCTACGTCAGCTCGCCACGATCCGCCGCGAGGCCCACCTCAACCGCGGGCGGCCGCGTTCGCTGGCGCTGCGCCACGTCGACGCCGGCTCGTGCAACGGCTGCGAGCACGAGCTCGGCGCCGTCAGCAATCCCTTCCACGACATTCAGCGCCACGGCCTCGACATCGTCGCCTCCCCTCGACACGCCGACATCCTGCTCGTCACCGGACCCGTCACCACCCGGATGGTCGGTCCACTGCTCACGGCCTACCAAGCAATGCCTGAGCCCCGCGTCGTGGCCGCACTCGGCGACTGCGCGCTCGGCTGCAACGTTCTCGGCGATCCGACCGACGTCGTCGGCGCTCTCGAGGACGTGCTGTCCGTCGACATCCGCATCCCCGGCTGTCCGCCAACGCCAGACGCGATCGCCGAACATCTGCTCGCCGCGCTGGCGCGAAGCTGACGATGACGCCGTCCGCGCGAGCGGCCTGCGGTGTTGCTGGGTATCCATCTAGTGGCGGCGCACCGCGAGCTCGATCAAGCCGTTCTTCCCGGCGATGCACGATGCTCGCGTGTGTGAGCCGATCTCGTAGCCGCACGCCCATGAGATCGATTCGACGCGGACCGGCCTGCTCGTGCGCCCCTTCGCGAACCATGCGCTGATCACGCGTCTGCCGTACGGGCAACCGGGCACGTAGCTGTTGATGCGGACCCGATAGCCGGTCAGCGCATGCGCGGTGAACGAGTTGCACGACCTCGGCCTGGTCGAGCACTGCAAGCCGAGGTCGTTGAGGGCGATCGTCGGGGCGTCGGCGGTGCAGAAGTCGTTCGTGCCGAGAAACAGCGAGCTCCAGCGGCCGTTGCGGCCCTGCAGGATCATCTCTCCGCCCACTCCCGACGGATGCTGGTCAACCGCAGCCGACGCATACTCGTAGACGATCTGCACGGTCGAGACGCGGATGTGACTGACGATCCAGCCGGACCCGTGCAGCGAGTGCAGGGCCGCGGCCCTGATCGCTTTCGCCTCGCTGCCGGCCGGCCGGCGCGACGCGCTGACGGGCGCCGCGAGGATCAGCGCACAGCAAGCCACCACCATCAGCCCGGTTAGAGCGCTGCCCATGCGTCGCATGCGCAGATCATCACAGCCGGTCGCCGTCGGCACATCCACCCCCGGCATCCCCGCCTGACGCCTCGCTCACAGCCGAGTGTCGGTCTCCAGGACGTTGACCTGCCTCACGACGTAACCACGGTCTAGTTCGGTGGTCTGCACGATCACGTAGGTGAGTTCCTCGCCGCGCGCACTTGAGCGATGGCTCAAGCGCGCGCGGCGCACTATGCAGCCCGGCGTGGCCTCCTCGAGCGAGAGATTCTCGATGTTGCTGTCGTCATAGCGCTCGCGTACTCCGGCCCAAAAATCGAACACCGCGTCGCGGCCTCGGAGTGGGGCGCCCTCGTACAGCGGCGGCGGGGGACCGTACTCCACGTCGCCGGCGAACAGCGCAAAGACAGCCGCGGGATCATCGCGATTGAATGCGTCGCGGGCACGGTCAAACGCCGTCTGAAGAACGCGGCGACGTATGCGCTCGGGCAACCGGCTCAGACCTCGAGCCGCAAGCGCTGCGATGCGGGGCGCGCCGACCTCGATTCGGTCGGCGAATGGGCGTTCGCTTCTCAAAGCGGTTTCCACCATACAAGCGCCGCGACGGCGCGACGGACCCCCCCTGAGTCAGTGCGCGACCGGAAGCTCGGAAGAGGAGAAGCGCTGCGCGCCGTCGAGCGAACCGGTCGCGCTAGGCGTCCGGGTGCGCCTGAGCGACGGTTTCGAGAGCAGGCTGCCCGACATCTGGCAGGGCTGACTCGCCGGTTACTGGGTCTAGCGTGTCGTCGGGCCGGTCTGAGCTATCGGCCGGCGCGTGCCTGCGCGCATCCTTCTTGGCCTGCTTGTCCAGCCGACGCTCGCGGAGCTTGCTTTCACGTGTGAGCTTCGCCATCGTGGTCTTCTTCTTGCCGCTTGAGGCCATGTCTGTCCGTCCCTTGTTGTGGAGTTCCGAGCGCGTCCCTGCCGGCATCATCAGCTGTGATGAGTCCGAGGCTCTGGTCGTCGTCGAACCACTTGACGCTCCTGTAACCGTCTCTGTTCCCCTCCGGATATGTGCGCTTCGAAAACGTGGAGGGTGCTGCGAGGTAGTGGCCGCAGAAATGCGTGATATTGCGTCGCACGGACACCAGCCGACGACGGTCACGTCCGGTCACGTCCATGCGCCGCTCGGGACCGCCGCAGATGCGCGGGACTGCTAGACTGGCTGGATGTTGACGGCCTTGGGACCCTTGTCCCCGGCCTCGGCGTCGTAGGAGACCTTCGCGCCCTCGGCCAGCGAGCGGTAGCCCTCACCGATGATCGCTGAGTGGTGGGCGAATAGGTCCTTGGACTGGTCGTCGGGCGTGATGAACCCGAAGCCCTTGTCGTCGCTAAACCACTTCACTGTACCTGTAGCCATTGTATTTCCTCCGTCGTTGAGAAGTGCTGCGAACGCGGAAATTGCTGAGCAAAGGCTACGAGCGCTGGCACTACGTTGTTGGGCAAACCACCCAACTTGCGTCATCAACGGTAGCAGCAACGCCATAAGCGCTCGTCTGGCCGCGATGACAGAGCGTGGCGGGCTGGAGGTCGCGGCTCCACGTGAGGAGGTCCCGCTCGTTCAAGCCTTTCAGATCGGGATCGGCGGCCAACAATGGCAATCCGCAGATATCCGGTGTCTCTAACTTGGGATGCGCCGAGGGTGATCTGGTCGCCGGCACGGAGACCCGCAGCGCGCATCGCCTCCACTGGGGTAGCAGGATGCTCGCCACCCGAGGGGGGCGTCAGGACTCGAGGTCGAGCTTCAGCTCACACATGTCCACGGATGCGCGGGCGCCCGGGGTCTCGGAGGCATCCATCGCGTTGAACGCTTGGGCGCCTGCGCTCATGTCATCAGCCGTTGCAAAGTGCTGGAGGACCACCGCTGTGCCCTGCGCCTCGTCGAACAGCATCGTCAAGCCTGTGGCGGGCACGCCAGGAGGTGCACCCTCGGACTCCTTTACGCGCGCCAGCAGCCCCTCCATCCGCTCGGCGCTCACGTCGGTGAACCTCACGACACGTACATACATGGAGAACCTCCTCGCGTTCGGTAGGCAGCAAACATACACCGATGCAACGCGCAGCAGGGAAGAATCGAGGCGTGGAGCGGCTGGCACCGGTGGTGGCTCGATGAGGCCGTCGCCTGTCTCGAGCGCGAGGACCACAGCACCATCGTCGACGTCGAGAGGCGCTACGCCGACCCGGGCCTTGGCCTTGCCGATTGCGCACTCCTTGCGCTTGCCACGCGCTACCGCACCACACGCATCCCCAGCTTCGACGAGTGACGCTTGCGCACCGTCACACCACTCGGAGGTAGGGAGTTCACGATCCTCCCAGCAGGCAGCTGATCAGACCGGAGAGGTCGCGGCTCCAGGTGAACTCAAACGTTCGTTGGATACCCCATCGAGATCCGCGTCCTTGAGGAAGAGAACGCCGGCACAAGCGACGGCTGCGTCCGTTCGCCGCATCTCGCGGGTAACTACGGTACCCCTGGCGGGTGTCGGCGTCGACAGGTCTAGGAGATACCGGGCTCTCCGGTTCGATGACAGGACGTCATGCGCCGATCACGCCGACCCCCCCAACGCATTCAAGAGCGCGCGCGTCTGCCGCAGCGCTGGCCCATCCGGCAGCTGACGAGCGTGGCGGCGATCGCGGTGTTCGGCTTGCTCACGGCCATGCACGCCGGGAACGCGCCGGTGTGGACCGCGTTCGACGACATCGGGGAGGCGCTGGCGGCGAGCGTCGCGACCGTGGCCTGCATATCGCGCACGAGACGGGAGCGTCGCACGCGCGATACGGCGACCGACGGGGGACGCGTGTGGATCCTGTGGTTGCTGCTCGCGGCCGGCGCCGGCGCGTGGGCGCTCGGCCAGGTCGGCTGGAGCGTGTACGAGGTCGGGCTCGGGTCGACCCCGCCGGCGGTCTCGGCGCTGGACGTCGCCTTCCTAGCCTTCCCGATCCTTGTGGTCGCGGGCCTGTTGACGATGGTGCAGACCCCGGCCGGGCGGTTGTCGCAGCTGCGCGGAGCGGCCGAGGGGCTGTTCATAGCCGCTGGCTTCTTGCTGCTCAGCTGGAGCCTGATCGTCGGCTCGGTGCTGGCGAAAACGGAGTCGTCGACGCTGCTCAAAGAGATAGTCAACCTGGCCTATCCCGCACTCGACGCCGTCGCGCTCGCCGCAATGCTATTCATCGCCCTGCGGCGCAAGGACGACCCGCCCCGCGGCCTCGGCCTGCTCGCCCTCGGCATAGCCTGCGTGGCGCTGTCGGACTCGTCCTTCTGGTACCTCAGCGCGGTCAACCCCAGCTTCCCGGGAGCCACGCCGCTCGACACGGGCTGGGTCGCGGGGTTCCTGCTGATCGCTCTGGCGGCGCTGTCCTCCGGCCGCAGGCGCGCTGGCCGGAGGCGGCTGTCGGATCGCAGGGCTCTGCTGATGGCGCCGGTGCTGCCCGCCGCCCTCGGGACGCTGGTGATGTTGGCACGCTGGCTGAGCGGCGGCAGCCTCGGGTCCGAGGGAGCACTCCTGACGATCACAGCGGCGGTCGTGATCCTCGCGATCGTGCTGCAGGCAATCGTCACCTATGAGAACTATGCGCTCACGACCGATCTGGAGGGCCGGGTGCAGGAGCGCACAGCCGAGCTGCATGCGACCGAGCGCTACTACCGCGCGCTCGTGCAGCACGCCTCGGATGTGGTGATCGTGGTCGATCCCGATCTGGGGATCCGCTACGTCAGCGACTCGGTCCACGATGTCTTCGGCTATCGGCCCGCTGAGCTTCAAGGACGCGATCTGAGCGCCTTCGGACGGGTCGCTGCGGAGACGCTGGCCGAGGCGCTCAACATGGCGGTGCTCGCTCCCGGGCAGGTCACGCGGGTCGAGTGGCTGCTGAACGACGCCGCCGGGCGCGCGCGCCACGCCGAGTCGACGGTCACCAACCTCCTCGCCGATCCTCATGTCGAAGCGTTCGTGCTGAACACGCGCGACGAGACCGACCGCATAACGCTTCAGGATCAATTGCGCCACCAGGCGTTCCACGACCCGCTGACGGGCCTGTCAAACCGCGCTCTGCTCGGCGACAGGGCCTCGCAGGCGTTCGCCCGCTCGCTGCGAACGGGAAACAGCGTCGCCGCCATCGTGATCGACCTCGACGCGTTCAAGCTGGTCAACGACAGCCTCGGCCACCAGGTGGGCGACGCGCTTCTGCGCGACGTCGCGCAGCGGCTGCAGTCCGTAGCGCGTCCGGAGGACACCGTGGCCCGTATCGGCGGGGATGAGTTCCTCGTGCTGGTCGACGCCGTCGGCTCCGACGAGGAGGCACTGACGCTCGCCGGGCGTTTCTCCGATGCCCTGAGCTCCCATTTCGATCTGGATGAGATCGAGCATCGCGTCACGACCAGCATCGGGGTGGCCGTCGGCTCGGCGTCGAAGACGAACTTCGAGCAGCTGTTGAGCGATGCCGACATGGCGATGTACTCGATCAAGGCCAGCGGCAAGGACGCCGTCCAGCTGTTCCAGCCGAGCATGCACAAGCAGGCCCGTGAGCGCTTCCGGCTGCAGGCCGATCTCGGCAAGGCGCTGGAACGCAACGAGTTCTGGCTGCTCTACCAGCCGGAGTTCGGCGTGACCGGCGAGCGGCTGGCCGGATTTGAGGCGCTCATCCGTTGGAACCATCCCATCCATGGCCTTGTGCGACCGGACCGGTTCATCCCACTCGCCGAGGAGAGCGGGATGATCGTGCCACTCGGCCGGTGGGTGCTCCTGGAGGCCCTGCGACAGGCTGTGACGTGGGAGCAGGTCGGTGCAGGAGCCGAGCCCTTGAGTATCTCGGTGAACATTTCCGCGGTGCAGCTCAACGCGCCTAGCCTGCTCGCCGACGTTGAGCACGCGCTGGCGCAGTCCCAGATCCACCCCGCGCGGGTCGTCCTCGAGATCACCGAGCAGTCGCTCGTCGAGGACTCCCATACCGTCATAGGCGTCCTGCATGCACTCAAGGAGCTCGGAGTGCGTCTCGCGATCGACGACTTCGGGACCGGCTATGCGTCCCTGTCCTATCTGCAGAGCATGCCGGTCGACATCCTGAAGATCGACCAGATGTTTGTGAAGGCTAGCGACGACGGCGAGCACGGTCGCGAGCTTCTCGAAGCGATCGTCGGGATCGGCCGCAGCCTCTCGCTTCTCACGATCGCCGAGGGCATCGAGGAGCCCGACCAACTGGCGACTGTGCGGGAGGTGGGCTGCGACCTTGCTCAGGGCTATCTGCTCGGCCGGCCGCTGCCGATCGAGGAGGCCCAGAGCCTGATCGCCGAGTACGCCACCGCCAGCGTCGTGAATCATTGATGGCAGTTCATTGTGCGGCGAGGTTGTCGGGGATCTCGGGTAGCCCTTGACTAACGGGCTGGCTCGAGGCTTCGAGCCGCGCTTCTCGATGCGCGAAGCGTCACAGGCATTCAGACGAGCGGCAATCGGTAGCGCAGGTCAGCGACAGGATGAGGCTTGCGCTCGCCGTCGGCCTCCCAACCGAGACTCTCGTAAACGCCCGCGCACGATCGTCCGTCTCTAGCACCCACAACGTCGCCGCGGATGGCCTTCTGGGTGACCGCTTGGCGGATCCACCCCGCTCACAGGATCTTCACGAGTCGCGGCTGAAGAGCGGGCAGAAGTCCCTTTGAGATGAGCGGCAAGCAACGACGGCACACCATCGACGCTCCGCACACGCGTCGCGCCTTCCTCCGCGCCGGCGGCTCCATGGGGCTCGCCGCGGCGAGCCTGTCAGGCGGATCGCTGTGGCGCGCCGCTGCCGCGGCCGGTGCGGTCGTGCATCAGCCCGACAGCCTCCCCTATCCGCGCCTTGCGCCCGGGACGGTCAACGATGCGATGCCCTTCGATCACATCATCGTGATGATGATGGAGAACCACTCCTTCGATAATGCACTCGGCGCACTCGCACGCGCGGGCCAGCCGAAGGCGCACGGCCTGCACTTCTCCCCGGCCGGCGTCGCGCGGAACAGCAACCCCGGCCCGAGCGGGCGCGTGCGCTCATTTCCGCTACCGACGACGGCTCAGCCGCCGGGCTGCTCGCAGAGCTGGAACGCGACGCACGCGCAGATCGACGGTGGCAAGATGGACGGGTTCGTGCGCTCGGTCGAAAACGACGCGCCGATGGGCTACTGGACGCCGGAGGTGCTGCCCTTCGTCTACTCGATGGCGCGCACGTTCTGCGTGAACAACCGCTGGTTCTCCTCCGCTCCGTGTCAGACCTATCCCAATCGTCGCTTCCTCATGGCCGGCACGGCGTACGGAAACATCTCTACGAGCAGCGAAAGCCTCAAGGACCCGCCGCCGCCCAACGGCACGATCTGGGACCGGCTGCACGCGTACGGGATCAGCTGGACCAACTACTTCACGGACCTGCCCTCGACGGGGATCATCCCCTCAACGATCGAGAAATACCCCGCGAATATCGCTCCGATCACGCAGTTCTACGCCGACTGCGCCGCGGGCACGCTGCCCTCGGTGAGCCTCGTCGACCCTGAGTTCGGCGTGGTCAGCGAAGTCGGATCCGCCCTGGCGACCGTCCCGGCGCTCGCATCGATCGCCGAAAAGCTGACGGACACGGGCGGCGATGAGGAGGGCCCTCAGGACATGGCCTACGGCGAGTATTGGGCCTATCAGACGGTGAAGGCGATCCTGGAGTCACCGGCGTGGCCGCGCACGCTGCTGATCTACACCTATGACGAGCACGGCGGCTACTACGACCACGTGAAGGTCCCGAACGCGATCGAACCGGACGCGATCCAGCCGCAATTGGGCCCGGGCGACGTTCCCGGCGCGTACGACATCTACGGACCACGCGTGCCCGGAATCGTTGCCTCGCCATATGCGAAGGCCAACGCCGTGACCAACTTGGTGCACGACCACACCTCGTTTCTGGCGACGGTCGAGGCGAAGTGGAACCTGCCCCGGCTCACCTATCGCGACGCCAACGCACGAACGGTTATGGACTTCCTCGACCCACAGACCGCGGCGTTCATGAATCCGCCCGAGATCACCGAACCGCCCGCGCCCGTCGGGGCACTGACCAGCTGATGCGCACTTGCACGGCATGGAGGTCGCGAGCAACGCTGGCCGCGTGCGTTGCGCTGGCATGCGCATTGACCACTGCTGGCGGCGACGCCCAAGCGGCCTCTGCAAACGTGAAGCCCGCGCCCGGCACCACGAGCGCCTCGCGTGTACGCCCATTCAAACTGCCGCCCGTTCGCCACGTGTTCGTGATCATGCTCGAGAACCAGGGCTACTCCGCGACCTTCGGCAACCCCTCGGCGGCCCCGTATCTAGCGCAAACGCTTCCCTCCCAGGGTGCGCTACTTGAAAACTACTACGCGACCGGGCACGAGAGCAACGACAACTACATCTCGATCGTGTCCGGGCAGCCGCCGAACGTACAGAACCAGGCGGACTGCCCGCGGTTTGACAACTTCGTCGGCGCGCTGATGCTCGAAGACGGCGTCGAGACCGGCACCGGCTGCGTATATCCCGCCGGTGTGCCGACGATCGGCAATCAGCTCTCGGCGGCGAAACGCAGCTGGAAGGCCTACATGCAGGACATGGGAAACGACCCCAATCGCGAGACCGCCGCGTGTGGCCATCCAGCACTCGAAGGCACCGATGAAACGCAAAAAGCCGAGACAGGAGACGGCTATGCGACCCGCCACGACCCATTCGTGTACTTCCACTCGGTTGTCGACGAACAGCAGTTCTGCGACAAGCACGTCGTCGCGCTGGGGTCGCCCAGCGGCGAAATGCCCGCGGCCGCGCTGCGCGGTGAGTCAGGACTCGCCGCCGACCTGAAGACGGGCGCGAAAACGCCGAAGTTCTCGTTCATCACGCCGAACCTGTGCAACGACGGGCACGACTATCCCTGCACCAATCAACCCACCGGCGCCTCGGCGCTCGCCGACATCGACGCCTTCTTGGAAACGTGGGTGCCGAAGATCACGAGCTCGCCGGCCTACTCGCGTAACGGCCTGTTGGAGATCGTCTTCGACGAGGCGGGGACCTCCGAAGCTGAATCGTGCTGTGAAGAGATGCCAGGGCCCGGCTCGCCTCTGCCCGGCGTGGTTGGGCCCGGTGGGGGAAGGGTGGGCGCGGTCCTGCTCTCGCCGTTCATCGAGCCCGGCACAGTCAGCTCAACGGCGTACAACCACTACTCCTCGCTGGCGAGCTGGGAGACGCTGCTGGGATTGCCGAAGCTCGCCTACGCGGCAACCACGCCGAGCACGTTTGGCGCAGATGTGTTCAGCGCCCGGACCCGCTAGCAAGTACTTACTCCCCTACTTCCAGGCGGCGAGTCGCTGCCGCAAGAAAGGGGGTGCCAAAAGCGGGAGCGACGAGGGTCGGGTTCGGAGACTACTCGGGGCCAAGAGCATTGATCGCTCCGCCGAGAACCTTCGCGAAATGGAACTGGGGGAAGCCCGTGTGGCAGTAGACCTGCAGGTCATAGGTTTCCCCGCCAATCAGTGAGACATTCGCCGTCAGTGAGATCGCTGTGCGGGTGACGAACGCGCCCTGGAGATCCACCGTCGAGGGTTCTCCGAACGGGTGTGGACCGCCCCCGGCAAGACCTTCCCAAGCGAAGTGACAGGTGACTCGCACCTTTTCGACCTGCGCGTTTTCCACCTGGACGCTCGCCTGCGCAAGCACGTGGGCGCCGGCGTCTGGCAGGGAGAGATTTTTCCCGCTCGTCTTCGTGCGGAGGACGAGGGTGTCTTCTTCTTCAAGCGAGATCGCGCTGCCGAGGGTCACCTGCACGAACGACGTCGCGATACTCGAGCTGGCGGACGCACCCGGTTGCCCTTCTTTGCCCGGCGTCCCTTCTTTGCCCGGCGTCCCTTCCTTGCCCGGCGTCCCTTCCTTGCCGGCGGGGCCGCCAGCGCCAGTCGCGCCGCGCGCTCCGGTCGTGCCGCGCGGTCCGGTCGCACCCGTCCCGCGTGCGCCCCTGAGCCTCTTGAGGACCTTCGGATTGATCTGCCGGGTCGAGTTGATGAGGTAGTGGTTCGCGGCGACCGCCGCACCGCTCATGGCGAACAGCAGGGCGAGGGTGGCGACGACGTCCAGGTAGAGCGGCTCGCCGGCGGCGCCGGGTTCCTTGGTCTGTTCGAGGACGGCGATGGCGCCGACCGATGGCGGCAGCGCGGCGAGGAAATGCGCGGCCGAAAACGGGCGATACAAGCGCACCTGCAGCACGCCGACTTTCTCGCCGCGGGCGATCAGCGCCTTGACGGTCTCGCGGGCAGTCTCGGCGCCGGACCCCATCAGGACCAGAACGCGTTCGGCGTCGGGCGCGCCCTCATACTCGAAGAGCTTGTAGTGCCGCCCGGTCAGCGCCGCAAAGCGCGTCATGGCGCCCTCGACGATTCCGGGCACCTTCACGTAATAGGGGCTGACGGCCTCCCTCGCCTGGAAAAAGGTGTCGGGGTTTTGCGCAGTGCCCCGGATGAAGGGGTTCTCGGGATCGAGCGCGCGGGCGCGATGGGCTCGGACCAGTTCGTCTGGGATCAGCGCCCGAATGCTGGCATCCGGAATCAGGTCCAGCGTGTTCAGTTCATGCGAGGTGCGGAAGCCGTCGAAGAAATGCAGGAATGGCACCCTTGCTTCCAGCGTCGCTGCCTCGGCAATCAGCGCGGTGTCGTGGGCTTCCTGCACATTGGCCGATGAAATCAGCGCAAAGCCCGTAGTGCGGACCGTCATGACGTCGGAGTGATCCCCGAAGATCGACAGGGCCGAGGTCGCGAGCGAGCGCGCGGCGACATGAAACACGGTCGAAGTCAGTTCGCCGGCTATTTTCATCATATTGGGCAACATCAGCATCAGGCCCTGCGACGACGTGAACGTTGTCGTCATCGCGCCCGACTGCAGCGCGCCGTGGACGGTGCCCGAAGCACCCCCCTCGCTTTGCATCTCCTGGACCAGGGGAACGTTGCCCCAGATATTTTGAATCCCCTCCGCCGACCACTGGTCGGCCAGCTCAGCCATCGTCGAGGAAGGGGTGATCGGATAGATGGCGCAGACTTCGTTGACCCGATAGGCGACATGGGCGACGGCGGTATTGCCGTCCATGGTGGTCCTGACCGCATTGGCGATTGGTGCGGTCGTCGGCTTGGGGGCATCGCTCGGGTTCAGCTTGATCACGGCGTTCATGTCCTGACGTCGGTCGGCTCGGAAGCCATTTCCATGGCGTGGCAGGGACATTGTTCAACACAGACGCCGCAGCCGGTGCAAAGATCCAGTTTGATCTCGTAGCCTTGGCTGGGGCCGAGCTTGATTATCGCGTTTTCCGGACAGGCAGCGTAGCAATTGTCGCATTCGAAGCAATTGCCGCAGGACAGGCAGCGCTTGGCCTCGTGCATCGCTTCCTTGTCGCTCAAACCGCTGACGACCTCGTCGAAGCCGCCTTCCCGCTGCGCGACAGGTAACTCACGTTGCGTCGAGGGCAACGCATCCGCATAGATCGGCAGGTTGAGATCGGCGAATTCGACGACGGGGTGTTTTGCAGGATGGGCGTAGAGCTCACCTCTCAGCCAAGCATCGATGTGATGCGCTGCCTTCTTTCCATGGCCAGTCGCCACCGTGACCGAGCGTTGCGTGGGCACCATATCGCCGCCCGCGAAGATGCCTGACCGTCCCGTCATCATGTTCGGTGCGACCACCACCGAGCCGTCAGTGTCAAAGACAATTTCCGGAATCTTCTTGAGGAAACCGCTATCGGCGTCCTGGCCCAGCGCCAGCACCAGCGTGTCGGCTTTCAACGTATCGAACTCTCCGGTCGGCTGCGCGTGACCGCTGTCGTCGATGCGCATCACTTCGACCGTCAGGTCGCCGCCTTCGATCGCCTTGATCGAGGTCAGCCATTTTATCTTGACGCCTTCGGTCAAGGCTTCCCCGGCTTCGAAATCGTGGGCCGGCATATGCGCACGATCCCGGCGATAGACGATCATCGCCTCGCTGGCGCCGAGGCGGCGCACGGTGCGGGCGACGTCCATGGCGGTATTGCCTCCACCATAGATCACCACGCGTCGGCCCAGACGCGGCGCCGCGTCGGCCTCCACGTCGCGAAGCAGAGAGACGGCGTCCAGTACCTTGATGGCGTCGCGTGCCGGGATGTCGACATGTTTGGAAAGGTGGGCGCCGATCGCGATGAAGACCGCGTCGAACCCGCCCGACTTCTGCTCGGCCAGGACGTCGTCGACCCGGTGGTTGGGAACGAACTTGACGCCCATCTGCTCGATCCGTCCGATCTCCTTCATCAGCTCTTCGCGCGGCAGCCGATAGGCCGGAATGCCGAAATGCAGCATGCCGCCCGGCACGGGACCGGCATCGTGAATCTCCACCTGATGGCCGAGCCGGGTCAGGTGATAGGCGGCGGAAAGTCCGCTTGGCCCGGCACCGACGACCAGCACGCGCTTGCCGCCGGCGACCCTGTCGACCGGCATCGGCCAGCCCTGCTCCATCGCGAGGTCGCCGAGGAACCGCTCGACGGCATGAATGCTGACGGCACTGTCGAGTTCCTTGCGATTGCAGCTGGTTTCACAGGGGTGATAGCAGACACGTCCGTGCACCGCCGGCAACGGATTGTCGCGGATCAGCATTTCCCATGCGGCGCGGTATTTCCCCGCTTGCGCCAAGGCGAGCCACGCCTGGATGTTCTCGCCGGCGGGACAGGCCGCGTTGCAGGGAGGAAGCAGGTCGACATAAACCGGTCGCTGATGACGTACTGCGCCAGCCCCTCTCTCGCGAGTGAGATTGACCGTGGGAGTCATATCGCGGGCGAAGTTCACTTGGCTTCTCCAACTACCGGTGCAACTAGCAGCCGGGATCCACCGCCCGTCTTGTGACCGAGCACCGCGGTCCCGGTCTCCCGGATGAAGCAGGAGAGGATGATGGCGAGGATTATTCCGCCGACGCCAATGATCCCTGCCTTCTGAAATACCGGGAGATCCAGCGCCCCCCCATCCGAGACCGCGACCAACACCCAGCCATAGACCGGGGCCATCAGGGCGCTCAGCGTGAAGACGAGGAAGTTGATCGCGCCGGTCGCGCTCCCCTTCACCTCATCCGCATTGACTTCCTTGATGATCGTGTAGGGGATCATTGCGGCGCCGGAGCCGATGCCGAGCAATAACCCGGCTAGATAAGAATGAATAATGTCGTGCGGCAGATAGAGGATCACAAGCGCCAGCACGAGCATGAACACCGCACCGCCAATCAGGACTGGCTTGCGACGACCGAAATGGTCCGCGATATATCCAAGCGCGGGAGCGCCGATCACCCAGCCGAGCGGCACCATGGCGGCACGGTTGACCGCCTCGGCATAATCAATATGCCAACCCGCCCGCAGGAACGACACGCCCCAGATCATGTCACCGACGGTGGTCGGCAGGAACAAAAGCCCGGCCGCAAAACCGCAGAGATACGACTGAGGATTGCTGAGCACCGATTTATAGGGTGCGAACATTGACCAGATCGAGTCTTGCGCCGCGGTGCGAACCGCATGCCCGCCTGGGGTGACGATGAGAACGATGAGCGCGAGAACTGCTGCCGCGACACCACCAAAAACCCAGAATTGTTGCCACGGCAGCACACCGTGGATTAGCGGAGCGACGGCAAACTGTCCAGCCGAACCACCAAGCATGCCGAAGCACTGGGTAAGACCAATGGCTGTCGCAAGATAGCGAGCCGGAAGTCCGTGGGCAGCCAGATAAACCGCGCCGGTGAAGGCAAAAGCGGACCCGGCCCCCTGGAATAGGCGGCCGACGTCGGCCGCCGCTGCGACGCCCACGCCGAAAAGGACTGCGCCGATTGCGAGAAGCCCGAGTCCGACCGGG
>Ga0208714_1000169_pt1 | contig 19596 bp, 19 predicted proteins | sample NGESurshal072012_3_FD_184461 | JGI IMG/M metagenome (GOLD analysis project Ga0208714, IMG submission 184461) | Arctic peat soil microbial communities from Barrow, Alaska - NGEE Surface sample 415-1 shallow-072012 (SPAdes) | ecosystem: Environmental > Terrestrial > Soil > Wetlands > Peat ... | reverse complement strand
GGGCGCGGGCCTCGAGCCTGGCCTTGGCCAGCGTCTTGCCGTCGACGCCGTCGTTGGACGCGGTCTGCTGTGGGCGCTCACGGCGGGGCCTGCCGAACTGGACGGTCTCCAGAGCGGCTGCGTTGGGGCTGATGGGAGTCATGTCGATTGCCTCTGTGGTCGTGGCGAGAGATTTGGCGATTACCAGCCTGAACAGCGTCCGTATCAGTTGCGTGAGCGCCCGCTAAGAACGCCGTATGAGGCTGCTGGGAGCGCACTTACGATGCCTGGGTGGTGACCGGCGTCGAGGACGCGTGCCGCTCGTGCCGGCGGGCATCGGCACTACGGGCATCGGCCCGGCGAGTACGACGGGCGCCCAGGCGAGCGCCACGGTTAACGCCGCGCAAAGCCTCAGCCAAGTCTGCCCCAGCTCCGACGCTGCTCTCACGCGGCTCTTAGACGGAGTGCCGACACTGCCCCCATGAACAAGTCGATCCTGATCGTCGGCGGTGGCCTCGCCGCCCAGCGCGCGGCGGAGACGCTTCGGCGGGCGGGCCACGATGGCCCGCTCACGATGGTCTGCGCCGAGCCCCGCCGTCCCTACGACCGCCCTCCCCTCTCCAAGGAGGTGCTGACCGGCGCGCACGCGCACGACGGCGTCTTCTTCCGCCCTGAGGACTGGTACCGCGACAAGGACGTCGAGTTGGTCATCGGCACCGCTGCCACGCAGCTGCATCGGCGTGAGCGCCGCGTCGTGCTGGCCGACGGATCGGAGCTCTCCTACGACAAGCTGCTGGTCGCGACCGGCAGCCGGCCGCGCACGCTTCCCGCCTTCGCGGAGTTCGAGAACGTGTCGGTCCTGCGGACGCTCGATGACTCGCTGGCGCTCGGCGCGGCTCTGCGCGCCGGCGGGCGGGTGGCCGTGATCGGCGCCGGCTTCATCGGCCAGGAGGTCGCCTCCGGCGCGCGCAAGCTCGGACTCGACGTGACCATGATCGAGGCGGCGCCGTCGATCCTCGGTCACGTGCTCGGCGAAGCGGTCGGCGACTGGTTCGCGGACCGGCACCGCTCCGAGGGCGTCGACGTCGTGCTCGGCCACCACGTGCGTGAGGTGCTCGGTCGCGGCCGCGTGGAGGCACTCGAACTCTCCGACGCTACGACGGTCGAGGTCGACCACGTCGTCGTCGGCATCGGCGTCGAACCCGACACGGAGTGGCTGTCCGGCAGCGGGCTCGCGCCGGCCGGCGTCGAGGTCGATGAAGCGGGGCGCACGCTTGACGAGAGCGTGTTCGCCGCCGGCGACGCGGCTGCGACCTTCGACCCCGTGCTCGGCCGCCACGTGCCCGGCTCCCATTGGGAGGCAGCGTCCCGGCAGGGCGCCCGCGCCGCCCGCGCCATGCTCGGCCTGGAACCGGGCCGCGCTCCCATGTCGAGCTTCTGGACCGATCAGTACGGGCTGCGGATCCAGTACCTGGGCCGCGCCCCGCTCGCCGACGAGATCACGGTCGACGGCTCGCTCGAGGAGCAGGACTTCGCCGTCATCTACCGCCGCGCCGGCCGGCCGCTGGCGGCGCTCCTGGTCAACCGGCCCGCGGCGCTCCCCGAGATGAGGCGCATGCTGGAGACCGGTGACGAGCTGGCGCTCAGCGCCTGAGCCGCCGTCCCCGTCCGTCTGGCTACGCCACCTCGACCGCGCCCAACTCGAACCGGCAGCCGGAGAAATAGTCGCCGGCCGGCGAGACCAGAAACGCGACCAGCTCCGCGATCTGCTCCGCGGCGGTCGCCGCTCCCGGCGCGATCGCGATGACGGTGATCCCATACCGCGCCCACTCCACCGACAGCGTCCGGGCCACATTCTCGAGCGCGGCCCGCGCGGCCTCCGCGTGCGGGCCGGCGGTGGCGGTCGGCGCCAGCAGCACGACCTTGCCGCCGGTGCCCGCCGGGATCAGGGCTCCGGTGACGACGGCCCGGATCGGGATCCAGCCGCGCTCGACCGCCACCAGCAGCCCGTCCGCGGAGCCCTCGCCGAACGCGAGCGCCGCGTCGTAGACGACCGCCCGCAGGGCCGGGCGCTCGCGCGCCCACGCCTCGGCGGCGTCCTCGTCGAGGCTGTGATCGAAGACCTCCAAGGTTGCGCCCAGCGCCTCGAGCCGGCCCGCGACAGCCTCGAGCCCAGCCGCCAGGCCACCGAGCGGGGCACCGAGTCCCTCCGAGCTGCGCACCCCCCGGAGGCGAGCCCGCACGACGGCATCGACGTCGCCGGCGATCGCGATCGCGGCGCCGCTCAGCAGGTCGTCTCGTAACAGCGTCATCGGCCGCGACACGGTATAGCCTGGTGCGGCGATGACACTGGCCGCCGAGCCGAGGCCCGCACAGCTGCCGCTTCCCGGCGGCCGGGAGGGCGCGACGGTTCGGCTGCACCCGATCCTGACCGGCGAGCTGCATGCGCCGCGCTCCTACATCGAGCGACCCCAGGGGCGCTTGGTCCGCGAGCGGGTCTACCTGAAGCTGATCGGCCCGCGCAAGCGGTGGGTGTGGCTGCCGGTCCCGGCCTTCCTGGTCGAGCATCCCGTCGTCGGTGCGGTACTGATCGACACCGGCCTGCACCCCAGCTGCGCGACCGACGTGTCCGGCAACATGGGCCGCGCCGGCAAGCTGCTCCACGAGGTCCGGATGGACCACGATCAAGCGCTCCGGTTCCAGCTGCCCCGGCGCGGCGTCGAACCTCTCGACGTGAAGGTCGTGGTCATGACCCACCTGCACATCGATCACGCCAGCGCGGTGTCCGAGTTCCCCGAGGCGACGTTTGTCGTCGATCGCCGCGAGTGGGCGGCGGCGGCCAAGGGCGGCACGCTCGACGGCTACCACCACCGCCAGTTCGACCACGCCTTCGACTGGCGCACGCTCGACTATGCCGCTGACCCGGTCGCGTCGTTCGCCGGCTTCGCCCAGTCGCTCGATCTGTTCGGCGACGGCTCGATCCGGCTCGTCTCGACGCCCGGTCACACGCCCGGCCACCAGTCGGTCGTGCTCCGCACCCGCGGGCGGGAGGTCCTCGTCGCGGGCGACGCCGCCTATACCGAGCGCGGCCTGCGCGGCGAGGCGATGCCGTTCACGATCACCGACGAGCACCAGTTCCGGCGCTCCGTCAAGGAGATCCGCCGCTACTTGGAACAGACCCCGAGCGCGCTCGCGATCCCCGGCCACGACCCCGAATCATGGCCGCGGCTGCAGGCCGTCTACTGAGCTCCCAGGCCGCGAGCCAATCCCCTCACTCCTCGCTCTGAATCCGGCTAGCATCATTCTCATCAGGCCCTGGGCCGAGGAGGAGTGAGGAGATAAGCATGCTGTCCTACGCACACGGCAGCGGCGATCGTGCGCTGCTGGGGGAGACGATCGGCGACAACCTCGAGCGCACGGTCGCCCGGGTGCCGGACGCCGAGGCGCTCGTGTCCTGTCATCAGGGCCTCCGCTACACCTACGCGGAGTTCAACCAGACGGTCGATCGGCTCGCCTCCGGCATGCTCGCGGCGGGACTGCAGAAGGGCGACCGAGTCGGCGTGTGGAGCCCGAACCGGGCCGAGTGGGCTCTGACCCAGTACGCCACGGCCAAGCTCGGGGTGATCCTGGTCAACATGAACCCGGCCTACCGCCTGCACGAACTCGAGTTCGCGCTGCGCCACTCCGGCTGCCGCTGGCTCATCGCGGCGCCGGAGTGCAAGGGATCGGACTTCGTGGCCATGACCGACCAGATCCGGGGCGCGCTGCCCGAGCTCGAGCGCGCGGTCTTCTTTGGTACGCCCGACTGGCAGGAGCTGGCCGGCGCCGACGTCACCCCGCATGAGCTCCGCGCCCGCATGACCGAGCTCGACTTCGACGACGCGATCAACATCCAGTACACGAGCGGGACGACCGGCTTTCCCAAGGGCGCGACTCTCAGCCACCACAACATCCTCAACAACGGCTACTTCGTGGCCGGCACGCTGCTCTACACCGAGGCCGACCGCGTCTGCATCCCGGTCCCGCTGTACCACTGCTTCGGCATGGTGATGGGCAACCTCGGCGCCACCATCCACGGCGCCTGCATGGTCTACCCGGCCGAGACCTTCGACGCCGAGGCGACGCTCGCCGCCTGTGCCCAAGAGCGCTGCACGAGCCTGTTCGGCGTTCCGACCATGTTCATCGCCCAGCTCGGACATCCGCGGTTCAGGGAGTTCGACCTCGGGCCGCTGCGGACCGGGATCATGGCCGGCTCGCCGTGCCCCGTCGAGGTGATGAAGCGCGTGTCCTCCGACATGGGGATCGATCAGATGTCGATCGCCTTCGGGATGACCGAGACCTCGCCGGTCAGCACCCAGGTCCGCATCGACGACACGCTCGAGCACCGTTGCGCGACCGTCGGGCAGGCCATGTCCCACACCGAGATCAAGATCGTCGATCCCGAGACCGGGCACACCCAGCCGCGCGGCGAGCCAGGCGAGTTCCTGGCTCGCGGCTACCTCGTGATGCGGGGCTACTGGAACGATCCCGACCGCACGGCGGAGGCGATCGACGAGGCCCGTTGGATGCACACCGGCGACCTGGCCACGATGGACGAGGACGGCTACGTGCGGGTCGTCGGGCGGATCAAGGACATGATCATCCGCGGCGGCGAGAACGTCTACCCGCGTGAGATCGAGGAGTTCCTCTACACCCACCCAGACGTGGCCGACGTGCAGGTGGTCGGCGTGCCCGACGAGCGCTACGGCGAGGAGCTGATGGCCTGGATCATCCCGCGCGGGGGCGCCCGGCCGAGCGAGGATGAGATCCGCGAGTTCTGCCGCGGGCAGATCGCCCACTTCAAGATCCCCCGCTACGTCAAGCTCGTCGACGAGTTCCCGATGACGGTCACCGGCAAGGTCCAGAAGTTCAAGATGCGCGAGGTCGCCATCGAGGAGCTCGGCCTCGCGCAGGCCGCCTCGATCGTCACCGCCTGACGGCGTCCTCGGTTCTGGAGGCCGGCGTGGAGGACCGCGCCGCGCGGCTGCGCTCGCGATTCAGCGCCAGCGCGCCCTTCTGCCCGAGCTGCGCGAGCTCGGCGTGCAGCGTCTTGATCCGGTCGAGGACGATGTCCGCAGCCTCCTGCTGCTCCTCGCGCGTCGGGTCGGGGTCGCGGTCGAACCGGAACGGCTCTCCGTAGGAGATCGTCACCTTGGGGAACGACAGCTTCCTCCAATTGCGGGTCTTGTTGGAGCCGAGGATCGCCACCGGCACCACGGGCGCACCGGACTCGAGCGCGAGGCGGCCGATGCCCGGCTTGGCCACGTCGGCGAGCTGCCCCGTGCGCGAGCGGCCCCCCTCGCAGTACATGACCACCGCGCCCCCGCGCCCGAGGATCTGGAAGGCGCTGATGAACGCCTCCTCGTCGTTGTGTCCCCGCCGGACCGGGAACACCCCGCCGTGGCTGTAGATCCATTGCAGCAGGCCCGGCTTGAACAGCTGCGACTTGGCCATGAACTGCACCCGCCGGCGGATGCACATGCCGGTGAAGAAGTGGTCCATGAACGACGCGTGGTTCGGCGCCAGGATGACCGGTCCGTTCGGCACCCGCTCGGCCCCGATCCCCCACGCCCGGAACGTGATCAGCGCGTGCAACGACGTTGCCACGCGGACGACCTCGTACACCCACTCGGGCTCGCTCGTGCGCACCCGCTCGTGAAAGCGGTCGAAATACTCCTTCGGCCTCGGGTCCTTGTAGACCTGCGGTCTGATCTCAACGTCGGACACGTCCGTGTGACGATACCCCGGCCGGGGGCCTCGGTCACGCGTTGCCGGCCCGGCCGGCACTACCCCGTGAGCGGCAACACCAGCGCCGGCTGCTCGATCGTGTGGTCGGTGCTGGTCGGGATCACCCCGGTGCCGATGGCGAAGAACTCGATCACGTGCGAGCCCCAGCCGTGGCTGCGCTCGACGATCCGGGTGCCGACGATGCCGCCGGCCTGAGCCTCGTCGGCCTCGGTCTGCATCCGCTCCATCGCCAGCTCGCGGGCCTGGTACAGCGCCTGGGTGTAGTTGGGCATCTCCTGGTTGCGGCCGATCTGCTTCCACGACGCGCGCAGACCCTGGTGGGCGACGTGGTAGACGCAGTTGCCCATCACCATGCCCACCGGGCGGTAGCCGGCGCGCAGCAGCGTCGCGAAGTCCTGCCCGTTGAGGTCCGAGGTGAACGGCCGGCCGTTGGGCGCGCGATGAAGCACGCCGTCGCGATGCTTGACCGCCGTGCCCACGGCGATGAACTCGGCCAGGTCGGCGCCCCACTCGTAGCGGCCGATGTCGAGCCGGACACCGACGACGCCGTCGGCGCCGAGCTGGTCGGCCTCCTCCTCCATCCGCGTCATCGCCAGCTCGCGCGCGTGGTACATCGCCTGGGTGAGGACGCCCATCTCCTGGTTCTGACTCCAGTTGGCCTGCTGGAATCCGATGTGGTAGATCGAGCTCCCGAGCACCAGCCCGAGCGGCTCGAAGCCGGCCTGCTTGACGAGCAGGAACTCGTTCACCGACAGGTCGCTGGTGAAGAACCCGCGCGCGACCTCCGATTTCATCCGCTCGATTCGGTGGCGCCCGGACTCCGGGATGCCGGCCAGCGAACCGGCCTCGTAGGCGGCCGCGTGCGGCGCCTCCTCGGCCGGAGCTCCGTCGGCGGCCGGCGGCGCCGCCTGGTTCGCGGCCTGCGCCGGCTGACCCTGATCGTCGTCGCGCCTGAGGAACCCCATGTCGTCTCCTTATTGCAGTAGCAGGCGCTCGAGCGCCTGCCGAGTGGTTGCGCTGCGCTCCGCCTCGGTGGCCAGTGCCCCGCCCAGGGCGGCCAGCCATTCTTCGGTCTCGAGCGCCTCGTTCTTGAGCACGATGCCGCCCGACAGGCGGGCCCGGCGCGTCGCGATCACGCCCTTGTCGACCTCGAGCTCGAGCCGCTCGTTGCCGGCGTCGAGGGCGATCCGGCGGACCCGCTTGGGGCCGGACAGTCCGGTTCGGCGCCGGTCGATCCGCACGCGCCCCGGCATCACCTGCTGGAGCTTGTCCGCCAGGCTCTCCACGAACGCGCTGAGATCGCTGGTGTCCGCCCGCAGCGACGCCGCGATCAGGTCGAGGTCGAGCTGTGCGTCATCCGAAGCCATCACGACCTGAGGCTACGCCTCGACCCATCGGTCGTGCCCTGGGCGGTCGCAAAGATCACAGCGAGAATCTATAAGGGCGGCCTCCGGCCGCCTTGTTTGCGTTGTGGCGCATACTGACAGGGAGATGATCGGCGTACGGCCAGACTCGGTTCCGAGCCTCACGATGCACAACGGGCGCGAGATCCCGCAGCTCGGCTTCGGGGTCTTCCAGGTGGCCCCCGAGGCGACCACGGCGACGGTCCTCGCCGCCCTGGATACGGGCTACCGCCTGATCGACACGGCGGAGATGTATGGCAACGAGGCCGAGGTCGGCGAGGCGATCCGCCGCAGCGGCCTCGATCGCTCGGAGGTGTTCGTGACGACGAAGGCGTGGAACGACCACCAGGGTCGCGGACCGGCGCGGGCCGCGTTCGAGCGCAGCCTGCAGCGATTGGGGTCGGACTACGTCGACCTCTACCTGATCCACTGGCCCGCGCCCGCGCGCGAGCTCTATGTCGAGACGTGGGAGGCGTTGGTCGAGCTCCACAGCGAGGGCCGGGCCCACTCGATCGGCGTGTCGAACTTCCTCACCCCGCACCTGGAGCGGATCATCGAGGCGACCGACGTGGCGCCGTCGGTCAACCAGGTCGAACTGCATCCGCGCCTCCAGCAGGCCGAGCTGCGTCGCTACCACGCCCGGCGCGGGATCCTCACCGAGGCCTGGAGCCCGCTCGGGCGCGGGCGGATCCTCGATCACCACACGATCGCCGCGATCGCCTCCGGGCATGGGCGCACCCCGGCGCAGGTGGTCCTGCGCTGGCATCTGCAGCTCGAGAACATCGCCATCCCGCGGTCGTCGGACCCGGCGCGGATCGAGGCGAACTTCCAGATCTTCGACTTCGAGCTCAGCGACGACGAGATGCGGCTGATCGCCGAGCTCGACGCCGGTCGGCGGATCGGACCCGACCCGGCCCACTTCGGTTGAGCGGTCCAGGGCGCCCGAGCTCAGAAGCCGCACATCCGCTCCTAGGCGCGCGATCCAAACCGCACGATGGACCAGAGTCAAGCGGAGGTCGCGGACAGATCCCGGAAAATGGCACAACTCGCTGCCCGCCAGGACGGGTCCGGAACCTTCGTCGCCACCCGGGGCTATGCTCCGCCGGTCCGCGAGACAGGAGGCTTTAGTTGCCAGAGGTCGAGGCCCATATCACCGGCACTGTGTGGAAGATCGAGGTCGAGGTCGGCGACACCGTCGATGAGGGCGACACGGTGGTGATCCTGGAGTCGATGAAGATGGAGATGCCGGTCGAGGCCGAGGATCCTGGCGTCGTCAAGGAGATCCGCTGCGCCGAGGGCCAGTCCGTGTCCGAAGGCGACACGCTCGTCGTCCTTGAGTAGCGGCACCCTGCGACTGGACGAGCCGGCTCCCGGCGTCGCCCGGCTGACCATCTCCAATCCGCGCAAGCGCGGCGCGCTCGACCACGCGATCCTGAACCGGTTCGCGCGCACGATGCCCGAGCTCGACGCCCGCTGCGTGATCATCACCGGCGAGGGCGCCACCTTCTCGGCCGGGTACGACATCGGCGACCTGCCCGACGAGGTGTTCGCCGACGAGGCCGAGAAGCTGATCGCGCACCCGTTCGCGGCGGCCATCGATGCCGTCGAGGCGTATCCGTTCCCCACCGTGGCTGCCCTCAACGGGCACGCGATCGGCGGCGGCCTCGAGCTGGCGCTGTCCTGTGATCTGCGCATCGCCGCGGGCACGATCGCGCTGGGGATGCCGCCGTCCAAGCTCGGTCTCGTCTACTCGCACACGGGGATCCGCAAGTTCATCGACACGATCGGCGCTCCCCGCACGCGCGAGCTGTTCCTCCTCGGCCGCCGCATCGACGCCCGCACGGCGCGGAACTGGGGCCTGGTCAACATGCTGGCCGAGGACGGTCGCCTGCCCGAGGAGGCGGTCGAGCTGGCCGCCGAGGTCGCCGCCAACGCCCCATTGGCCAGCCGCGGCAACAAACGCGTGATCTCGGCCGTGCTCGACGCCCACGTGGCGCTTGACCCCGTCGTCGAGCAGGAGCTGATCGCCCTGCGCCGGGCCTGCTTCAGCTCGCAGGACTTCCGCGAGGGTGTCCGCGCCTTCGCCGAGAAGCGCCCCGCCGAGTGGCGGGGCCGCTGAGGCGCCGTCTCGGTCCGTCCGGGCGCGGTCCTATCGTGCCGCCCCGTGCCGCCACTGATCACCCCTGAGGAGGCGCTGCGCCTCGGGGATCTCGAGGATCGCGCCGAGATCGAGGCGCTCGTGCAACGGGCCTGGGAGGCCCGCGTCGCGAGCTTCGGAGACGCCACCGACATGTGCTCGCTGGTGAACGCGAAGTCGGGCGGCTGCGCCGAGGACTGCGGCTTCTGCGCCCAGTCCAAGTACGCCGAGGCCGACACGCCGATGCACGCGATGATGGAGCCGGACCAGATCCTCGAGCACGCCCGCGCCGCCGAGGCCGCGGGCGCTCACCGCTTCTGCATGGTCACCCAGGGCCAGGGTCTCTCCAGGCGCGACTTCGAGAAGGTGCTCGAGGGCGTCAAGCTGGTCTCGGAGCACACGAACCTCAAGCGCTGCGTCTCGATCGGCCACATGTCCGCCGATCGGGCCAAGGCGCTCAAGCAGGCGGGCGTCCAGCGGGTGCATCACAACGTGGAGACCGCGGCGTCGTACTACCCCGAGGTCTCGACCACGGTGCGCTACGAAGGCCGGTTGCGCACGATCGATGCGGTCCGCGAGGCGGGCCTCGAGACGTGCGTCGGAGGCATCCTCAACCTCGGCGAGACGCGCGAGCAGCGGGTCGAGATGGCCTTCCAGCTGGCCGGGATCAATCCCACCAGCGTCCCCATCAACCTGCTCAACCCGCGCCCCGGGACCAAATTCGGCAATCGCGAGCTGATGGACCCGTGGGAGACGGTCAAGTGGATCGCGATCTTCCGCCTGATCCTCCCCGAGGCCCTGTTCCGGCTCTGCGGCGGTCGGGTCGAGAACCTCGGCGAGCTGCAGGCCACCGCGGTCAGGGCCGGCCTCAACGGCGTGATGATGGGCAACTTCCTGACCACGCTCGGCAATACGCCCGAGCAGGACCGCGCGATGTTCGAGGAGCTCGGTCTCAACGTCGCCCGCCAGACCGACAACGGCGCCAATCCCCGGCCCGACAACCGCTCCGGGTGGCTCGACGGCGAGACCCCGGACGTGGTCGGCGAGGCGATCGCCGCACCCGAGCCGCAGGCGGGTCCGCTCGAGGTCCGGCTGTGGGATCCGGCCTCGCAGCTTCGCTTCGCGCGCAAGCGCACTGTCCCGCTGCGCCCTGATGGCGCGCCCAACACAGGTCAAGGGCGCGAGACCCGGGAAGCAAAGGCTCGGCGAGCGCGGGCCGCATGATCGAGATCGAGGCGCGGCTCGACGAACTGCGGGCCCTCGGGCTCCATCGCCGCATGCGTCTCGTCAGCGGCCCCCAGGGACCGCACGTCCTGCTCGACGGCAAGCCCGTCCTGCTGCTGTGCTCCAACAACTACCTCGGGCTGGCCGACCACCCCCGCGTGCGCGAGGCCGCCGCCGACGCCGCGATGCGCTGGGGCGTGGGCGCCGGCGCCTCACGATTGGTGTCGGGCACGATGACCATCCACCGCCGGCTGGAGGAGCGCCTGGCCACCTTCAAGCGACGCGAGGCGGCGCTGCTGTTCGGCTCGGGCTATCTGGCCAACGCCGGCGTGATCGCCGCGCTGGCGCGACCCGGAGACGTCGTCTTCTCCGACGAGCTCAACCACGCCTCGATCATCGACGGCTGCCGCCTCTCGCGCGCCGAGGTGTTCGTCTACGGCCACTGCGACGTCGAGCACCTGGCCTGGGGCGTCGCCCACGCCGAGGGCCGCGGTGCGCTGATCGCCACCGACGGGGTGTTCTCGATGGACGGTGACGTCGCGCCGCTCCAGGAGATCGTCGAGCTCGCCCGGCGTCAGCGCCTGCGCGTGCTCGTGGACGAGGCGCACGGCACCGGGACGCTCGGGCCCGGCGGCCGCGGGGCCGCCGCGGCCGCCGGTGTCGAGGACCAGGTCGACGTGATCGTGGGCACGCTCGGCAAGGCCCTCGGGTCCTACGGCGCGTTCGTCGCCTGCGACCGGCAGATGTCCCGCTACCTGGTCAACGCCGCCCGCACGTTCATCTTCTCCACCGCGCTGCCTCCGCCCGCGGTGGCGGGCGCGCTGGCCGCGCTCGACCTGCTCGAGGAGCGCCCGCGCCACGTCGAGCGACTCGAGGCCAATGCGCAGGCGCTGCGCGACGAGCTCGTGCAGGAGGGCTTCGACCTGCGCGGGTCCCGGACCCAGATCGTGCCGCTCGTCGTCGGCGACGCGGAGCTGGCCATGCGGATCTGCGAGTCGGCGCTCGCCCAGGGCGTGTTCGCCCAGGCGATCAGGCCCCCGACGGTGCCGCCGGGAACCTCGCGGCTGCGGATCGCCGTGATGGCCACGCACCGGCCCGAGGAGCTCCGCGCCGCGGCCCGGACGCTGGCCCAGGCCGCGCGGGCCGCCGGGTTCGAGACGCGCAGCAGCTGGGTGCCGTCGCCCGCCGGCGATGCCGGCCCGGCCGACGAGGACGCCGTGCCGCCCCGGGCCATCCCGGCCGCGGATGGGCCGCCGCCGCCCGGCAACACACAGCGCCCGTTCGATCACGAGGCCCCCGCGCCGGTGGCGCGGGCCGCCTAGTGTCGCGTTTGCTCGCGGCAGTGTGCGCGGCTGCTTCGTAACCGGCACCGACACCGGCGTCGGCAAGACGGTGCTGACGGCCGCGATCGTCGCCTCCCTGCGCGCGCGGGGTGTCGCGGTGCGGCCCCTGAAGCCGCTCATCACCGGGCTCGACGAGCCACCTGACCCCGACTGGCCGCCCGATCACGTACTGCTGGCGCGGGCGGCCGGTGTCCCGTCCGAGGGGGTGGCGCTGTTCTCCTTCGGCCCGCCCGTCTCCCCCCACCTCGCCGCTGCGCTCGCCGGCCGCCCGGTCGACCCGCGGGCGCTGCGGGAGGCTGTCACGCGCGCCACCGCGGGCGTCGAAGTGTCGGTGATCGAGGGGGTCGGGGGCCTGCTCGTGCCGCTCGCCGACGGGTTCGACGTCCGCGCCCTCGCGCGCGAGCTCGGCCTGCCGGTGCTCATCGCCGCCCGCCCCGGGCTCGGGACGATCAATCACACGCTGCTCACGCTCGAGGCGGCGCGAGCCGCGGGACTCCGGGTCGCCGGCGTGGTGATGACCCCGTGGCCGGCCGAGCCGGGGGCGCTCGAGCGCTCCAACCGCGACACCGTGGCCCGGCTCGGAGCGGTCACCGTGTCGGTCCTGCCCCCGATCGCGCGCGCCGACCCCGTCCTGCTGGCCGACGCCGCCCGCGGGCTGCCGATCGAGGAGTGGATCGGCGAATCCGCCCATGCCTGACTCCTCGCTCGCTACGGTGCAGTCGTGACCGCGATCCGGGCCGGGCTGCTCCTCGCCGTGGCGTGCCTCGCCGCCGCCGGCTGCGGCAGCTCCTCGGCGTCGACGTCGACGCCCACCGCGACCGGCGAGGAGGTCCGCGCCTCGGCCCCGCGCGCGAGCGCGCCGGTTGCTCCCGCCGACGCCGCAGCGTTGGCGCAGGGCAACTCGACCTTCGCCGGGCGCATCCTCGCGCACCTCGCTGTCGCGCAGCCGACGCTGGCGCTGTCGCCGTTCAGCATGTCCGACGCGCTCGCGATGACCTACGCCGGCGCCCGCGGGCAGACGGCGTCGGAGATGGCCGGGGCGCTCGACATCACGCTTCCGCCGACGCGCCTGTTCCCGGCCTGGGGCGCTCTGGCCGGCTCGCTGGAGGACGTCAACCAGCCCGGGGCGACGCTCTCGGTCGCCAATGCGCTCTACGGCCAGCGAGGGATGGCGTTCCAGACCGCGTTCCTGACCCTGCTGGCGCGCTATTACGGCGCCGGCGTCAGGACGGTCGACTTCGAGCACGCGGCCGCCCAGGCCGTCGCCGAGATCAACGCCTGGGTCTCGCAGCGGACGGACGCCAAGATCCCCTCGCTGCTCTCGGCCGCCGATGTCGACGACACGACCCGGCTGGTGCTGGTCAACGCCGTCTACCTGAACGCGAAATGGGCGGCTCCGTTCATGAAGGACAACACGGCGCCCGCGCCGTTCCACGCTCCGGGCGGCACGGTCAACGTCGCCACCATGAACCAGCTCGGCCGGTTCGGCCACCGCCGCCACTCCGGCTACGCGGTGCTCGAGCTGCCGTACCGCGGCGGCCGGATCGCGTTCGACGTCCTGCTCCCCGATCCCGGCCGGCTTCCGGCGCTGCTGCGCATGCTCGCCGGCGGCGGCCTGGCCGCCGCGGTGAGCGGCCTGCAGGATCAGCACGTGCAGGTGGCGCTGCCCAAGCTCACCCTGCGCACCCGGTTCGAGCTCGCCGCGACGCTCGGCGCGCTCGGGATGCCGCTCGCGTTCACCGATCGGGCCGACTTCTCGGGCATCGCCGGCACACCGGGCGATCTGCGGATCTCGAACGTCATCCACGAGGCGTACATGCGGGTCGACGAGGCGGGCACCGAGGCGGCCGCGGCGACGGCCGTCAGCATCGCCACCGCGGCCGCACCGGGGCCGGCGCCGATCCAGTTCCGCGTCGACCGGCCCTTCGTGTTCGTGCTGCGGGACACGAGGACCGGCGCGATCCTGTTCGCCGGCACGGTGTCGCAGCCGTAGCCAGGACGGCGGTTTCCGACCGCCGCGGAAGCTAGCGTGAGCGACATGCGCACGACCGCCGAGCTCACCGCCCTCGACCGCCGTCACGTCTGGCACCCGTTCACCCAGCAGCAGGGCTGGGCGGATACCGAGGACCCGGTGATGATCGACCACGGCGAGGGCACGAATCTGTACGACACCGACGGCAACGTCTACATCGACGGCGTCTCATCGCTGTGGTGCAACGTCCACGGCCACCGCCACCCGGCGATCGACGCGGCCGTCCGGGCCCAGCTCGACCGCGTGGCCCACACGACGATGCTCGGCCTCTCGCATCCGCCGGCGATCGAGCTGGCGGAGAAGCTCCTGACGTTCACGCCACCGGGCCTCACGCGCGTCTTCTACTCCGACAGCGGCTCGAGCGCGGTCGAGATCGGGCTGAAGATGGCCTTCCAGTGGTGGGCGCAGCTCGGCGAGCGCCGGCGCACGCAGTTCATCTGCCTCGAGAACGCCTACCACGGCGACACGATCGGCGCGGTATCGGTGGGCGGGATCCAGCTCTTCCACTCGCTCTACCGGCCGCTGCTGTTCGACGCCTGGCAGGCCCGGGCCGGCGACGCCGGGCACCTCGAGCAGCTGCTCGAGGCCGGTGGCGCCGAGGTCGCGGCGGTGATCGTCGAGCCGCTCGTGCAGGGTGCGGCCGGGATGCTGATGCAGCCGCCCGGCTACCTGGCCGGCGTGCGCGAGCTCTGCGACGCCCACGGGGTGCTGCTGATCTGCGACGAGGTCGCGACCGGGCTCGGACGCACCGGCCGGATGTTCGCCTGCGACCACGAGAACGTGGCGCCGGACATCCTCTGCATCGGCAAGGGGCTGACCGGGGGCTATCTCCCGCTCGCCGCGACGCTCACGACGGAGCGCATCTACGAGGGCTTCCTCGGCCGCCACGAGGACTTCCGGACCTTCTTCCACGGCCACACGTACACGGGCAACCCGCTCGCCTGCGCGGCCGCCCTCGCCACGCTCGAGACATTCGAGCGCGAGCGCACGATGGAGTCCCTGCAGCCGAAGATCGAGCTCCTCACCCGCATGCTCGAGCAGCGCGTGGCGCCGCTCGAGGGCGTCGCCGCGGTCCGTCAGCGTGGGTTCATGGTCGGGATCGAGCTGAGCGAGACCCCACCGAAGGCCCGCCTCGGCCACCAGGTCACGCTGGCCGCGCGCCGACGCGGCGCGATCGTCCGGCCGCTCGGCGACGTCGTCGTGCTGATGCCCGCCCTGGCCATCACCGAGGCCGACCTCCGGCGCCTGGTCTCGATCACCGCCGAGGCGATCGCCGAGGTCAGCGCCGAGCGGCTCTCGGCCGCGGCGTAGGCGTCGCGGGCGGCCGCCGGCGCCCTGGTTCTCGCTCGTTAATCCTCGTACGGAGTGAAGTCCCGCTTGCGGGCGCCGCAGACCGGACAGAACCACGTCTCTGGGATGTCCTCGAACGCGGTGCCGGGCGGGATGCCGCCGTCCGGATCGCCTTCGTCCGGGTCATAGATGAACCCGCACGATTCGCACATCCACTTCTGGCTGGTCTGGGTCGTCATCGAAGAGCTGTCCGTCCGTTCATCGGCGGAAGCCTAGTGCAACGTTGCCAGAGCGCTGCCCCAGATGACCAAGCCAGGTAGGGTCGCACCATGGACATCGGCCGGCCCGCTCCCGGGGAGGAGATCAACCCGGGCGCTGAGACACTCCCCCGCCCCGCGGCGACGGTGATCCTCCTGCGTGGAGGTGGCGCCGGGCTCGAGGTGCTGCTCGTGCAGCGCAACCCGGCCTCGCGGTTCATGGGCGGCGCCTGGGTGTTCCCGGGTGGCGCCGTCGACGCGCGCGAGGGCGAGGGCGACACGGCGCTGCGGGCGGCGGCCGTCCGCGAGCTCGACGAGGAGGCGGGCGTACGGGTCGCCGGCCCCGATGCGCTGGTGGCGTTCTCGCGCTGGATCACGCCGGCCGAGGTGAAGATCCGCTTCGACACCTGGTTCTACCTGGCCGCGCTGCCCGACGGGGCCGAGCCGGTCGTCGACGGCAGCGAGATCGTCGACTCGCGCTGGTATGAGCCGGCGGCGGCGCTGCGGGCGGGCGAGCGGGAGGAGATGCTGCTCGTCTTCCCCACCATCAAGCACCTGGAGCAGCTGTCGGCCTTCCGCTCCGCCGATGAGCTGATCGCCTATGCGTGCGACCGCGAGGTGCTCCCGGTCCAGCCGAAGGTGCTGCTGTCCGGCGAGACGGCCCGCGTGGTGCTGCCCGGCGAGCCGGGATACGAGGACTGAGGAGCCGATGCCGGGCGCTGCTGATTCCGCCGCCGCCGGATCCCGCGGACTGACGGTCGCGATCACCGGTCCGACCGGCGACATCGGGCGCTCGCTCCTGCGCGCGCTCGAGCGCAGCCGCGACGTGAACCGGATCGTCGCGATGGCCCGGCGGCCGTTCGATCCCGCCGCCGCGGGCCTGCGCAGGACCGAGTACCGCCAGGCCGACGTGCTCGACCGCGACGCCGTCGCCGAGCTGGTGGCCGACGCGGACGTGGTCGTCCACCTGGCGTTCCTGATCATGGGCGGCCTCGAGGAGACGCGCGCGGTGAACCTGGATGGCTCACGCAACGTGTTCGAGGCGACGGTCGCCGGCGGAGCGGCGCGACTCGTCTACGCCTCCTCGGTCGCCGCGTACGGATTCCACAGCGACAACCCGGAATGGCTGACCGAGGACGTCGAACCCCGCGGGACCGACAACCACTACTACTCGGCCCAGAAGGCCGAGCTCGAGCGCGTCCTCGCCGAGGTCATGGCCGCGGGCAGCACGGAGGCGTACGTGTTCCGCCCGTCGATCGTCGCCGGCCCCGACGCGCTGATGCTGCTCGAGAGCATCCCCTACTTCCAGCTCTCCGAGCGGATGCCGGCGGCCGTGATGAAGGCGCTCGAGCTCGTACCGGCGCTCAAGCCCGTGCTGCCCGATCCCGGGGTCCGCTTCCAGCTCGTGCACCACGACGACGTCGCCACCGCGATGCGGGCGGCCGTGCTCGGCCGCGGCGCCCCGGGCGTCTACAACCTCGCCGGCGCGGGCACGCTCACCTTTTCCGATCTCGCCGACGCGCTCGGCTGGTACAGCATCCCGGTGCCCGAGCTGACCGTCGACGCGACCGCCGGCCTGGTCGCCCACCTGCCGTTCGTGCCCGCCGAGGCCCAGTGGGTCGAGGCCTTCCGCGAGGCGGTCCTGATGGACACGAGCAAGGCGCGCCGGGAGCTCCGCTGGCGCCCCCGTCACGACGCCCGCGAGACGCTGCGCACGATGGTGCAGGCCGTCCGCTCCGAGCAGCTGCTCCGCTGACCGCCGCGCGCCGCGCCGGCCGGGCTGCTGCGTGGGCGCATCGTTGCGCGCCCCGGTTCAGCTCAGCTGCTCTGCTCCTCGCGTGAGATCACATGCATCACCGCGTTGATCAACGCGAGATGGGTGAACGCCTGCGGGAAGTTGCCCAGGTGGCGCCCCGTGTGGGCCTCGAGCTCCTCGGCATAGAGCCCGAGCGGCGACTCGTGCGCCAGCAGCCGCTCGAGCATCGCGCACGCGCGCTCGTGCTCGCCGATCTCCGACAGCGCCGAGACGTACCAGAAGGAGCAGATCAGGAACGTCCCCTCCTCGCCCGAGAGTCCGTCGTCGGTCTCATCGACCTTGTAGCGGAGGATGAATCCCTTGTCGCTCAGCTCCGTGCCGATCGCCAGCACCGTCCCGCGGACCCGGTCGTCCTCGGGGGGCAGGAAACGGACCAGCGGGATCAGCAGTGTCGAGGCGTCGAGGGCGTCGGTGTCGTAGTGCTGGCGGAACACCCCGCGCTCGCTGACACCGCTGTTGAGGATGTCCTCGCGGATCTCGTCCGCGATCGTGGCCCACTCCTGCGCCTGGTGATTCTCGCCCTGCAGTTCGGCCAGGCGCGCGCCCCGGTCCAGCGCGACCCAGCACATCAGCTTCGACGACACGTAGTGCTTCGGCGCTCCGCGCGCCTCCCAGATCCCCTGGTCGGGCTGCTCCCAGACGTCGATCGCGCACTGCACCTGGTCCTTGAGCACCGGCCACAGGCGCTGCGGCATCAGGCCGCCGACCTTCGTGTGGATATAGACGGAGTCGAGCACGGCGCCGAACACGTCATTCTGGCGCTGGCTGTAGGCGCCGTTGCCGATCCGCACGGGCACCGAGCCCTCGTAGCCCGCCAGGTGGTCGAGCTCGTGCTCGGCGAGATCGCGCTCTCCCCCCACCCCGTACATGATCTGCAGCGCGCCGTCGTCCCGCTCCAGATCGGCCACGAACTGCATGAAGTCGTCGGCCTCCCAGTCGAGCCCCAGCGCGTGCAGTCCCCACAACGTGAACGTCGCGTCACGCATCCAGCAGTAGCGGTAATCCCAGTTGCGCTCGCCGCCGGGGGTCTCCGGCAGCGACGTCGTCGCGGCGGCGACGGTGGCGCCGGTGGGCGCGTACGTCAGTCCCTTCAGCGTCAGCGCCGAGCGCTGCAGGTGCTTGCGCCAGCGGTGATCGGGGAACCGGCCGCCGGCCAGCCACCCGCGCCAATACTGAGAGGTGATGCGCAGCCGCTCGAGGGCGTCCTCACAGCTGATCGGGCACTCGATGCCGTGCGAGAGCCCGAGCGCGATGAAGCGCAGCTCGCCCTCCTTCAGCGTGTGCCGCGCCCGAGCGCGGTTGCCCTCGATCCCCAGCCGGAGATCGGAGCGCAGCCGCAGCGTCACCTCGCCGTCGGTGGCCTCGGCGGCGCTCCAGTCTTCGGTCAGCATGGTCCAGTTGGCCGGCGCGCGCCCGTAGCCGAACATCGGCTCGCAGACCGCCTCGACCTGGACTTCGCCCCGCAGACACTCGATCGACCGGACGAGCATGTGATCGGCGTCGTGGTCGGTCGGGGGCCGGGTGTGAGAGGTCTCGTCCGCGTGCTGGTCGTGCCACAGGCCGATCGTGAGCGCGTCGCGCACGATGATCCACCCTGAGGGCGTCATCCACGTCGTCTCGAGGATCATCGTGCCGGGCTCGTAGCGGCACGACAGCGGCACCACGACGCCGTAGGGCCCGACCCGGAAGCCGCCCGCGCGGCGGTCAAGTAGGGCTCCGAACACACTCGGCGAGTCGAAGCGCGGTATGCACAGCCACTCGACGTTCCCGTCCGGCGCGATCAGGGCGCTGGTGTGACAGTCGGACAGGAAGGCGTAGTCGGCGATCGGCGGGAACGGCGAACCGCCCGTCAGCGGGATGTCGTGCGGCGGGATCGGGACGCTCGGGCTCACGGAACGGCGGGCATCATCCCGCACCCGGGCGAAGCGGCGCACCCGGACGAAGCGGCGCACCCGGGCGAAGCGGCCCCCGGTGCACCCCTACGATGCCGCCACGCGCCGGTTGGCGATCGCGGCCTCGATCGCATCGGCGACGGTTCGGGCTCCGGACCCCAGGATGATCGTGTAGTGGTTGACGTCGGGCACGTCCTCGAGCGTGGCGCCGGGCTGAGCCTCGGCGAAGCTGTCGCGGACCGCTTGCGGGATCAGCGGGTTGGGGTCGTCGAGCAGCCCGCGCGGCGCCCGCAGCAGCCACAGGGGCGCGCGCACCCGCCCCGCCGCCTCGAGCGTGTCCGCATCGCGCAGCAGCTCGGTCCCGTCGGTGCGGACGGCAGCCTCGTTGACGACGCTGCGATACACCCCCGCCTCACCGGCGAGGTCGGCCCGCACG
>Ga0208714_1000168_pt1 | contig 19616 bp, 17 predicted proteins | sample NGESurshal072012_3_FD_184461 | JGI IMG/M metagenome (GOLD analysis project Ga0208714, IMG submission 184461) | Arctic peat soil microbial communities from Barrow, Alaska - NGEE Surface sample 415-1 shallow-072012 (SPAdes) | ecosystem: Environmental > Terrestrial > Soil > Wetlands > Peat ... | reverse complement strand
AGTTTCCGACGTTCACTTTCAAGTCGACCAAAGTGGAACAAGCCGAAGAGGGCAAACTGAAGGTGACCGGCGACCTGACCATTCGTGGGGTGACCAAGTCGGTCGTGCTGGACGTGGAAGGGCCAAAGCCCGCGATCAAGGATCCCTGGGGACTGACGCGCTCGGCGGTGACTGCAACCACGAAGATCAACCGCAAAGATTTCGGCGTGAGCTGGGCGGGCAAGCTGGACACCGGCGGAGCCGTGGTAGGCGACGACGTAAACATCACCTTGGACGTGGAAATGACCCAGCCGGCAGCAGCGAAGTAAAGTAGCGCGGCGCGACTAGGAATGCGGTAAACCGCAGCGCTGGAATTGGCGGTTTGCCGCATCAAAATCGAACCACAGTATCGGGCTTTGAAATTCAGGAGATTCGAAATGCACAATCCGGCAGTAAGCGAGTATCCGGTCCACGCACTCATCCAGAATCGTTGGAGTCCCCGCGCCTTTGCGGATAAGCCTATTCCGCATGACGTATTGCGGAGCTTGTTCGAAGCCGCTCGCTGGACGCCATCCAGCTACAACGAGCAGCCGTGGGCATTTATCGTGGCGACGAAAGAGGAGCCAGAGAATTTCGCGAGGGTTTTGAGCACGCTAATCGAGTTCAACCAGGGCTGGGCGAAGCACGCGCCAGTGCTGGCCATCGCGGTTTCCGAGCTGGAGTTTGCTCGAAACCAGCATGCCAACCGCAACGCTTTTTACGATACCGGCGCGGCAGTGGCCCACTTGACCACCGAAGCCACGGCGCGGGAACTCTTTGTGCATCAGATGGCCGGATTCGATCCGCACAAGGCCATTGAACAGTTCCATATCCCGAAGGGATGGGAGCCCATAGCAGCGTTCGCCATCGGCTACGGAGGAAATCCTGATTCCCTGCCGCAACAATTGAAGGAAGGCGAACTGGCCACGCGCAGTCGCAAGCCGATTGCGGAATTTGTGATGTCGGGCAAGTGGGGCCATCCGGCGGATTTCCTGACAAAGTAAGCACGCGCATGGTTTGCGGGGTAGCTGCACAGGGCCGCTTGTGCCAGCCCGTATTCGGCAGTGCGGTTGCGTCGAGCCTTGTTTTGCTTAAACTGCGCTATCTCCAGTGAATCGGAACACAAAGGGAACAACCCATGCACGGCTTGTTGGAATTTTTGTTGCGGCACGGATACCTGGTTTTGCTCGCGTGGGTATTCAGCGAGCAGGCCGGGCTACCGCTTCCGTCCATTCCGCTGCTGCTGGCTGCCGGAGCGTTGGCCGGGGTGGGGCGCTTGAATTTTTCCGTATGTCTGCTGGCGTGCATGTTTGCCGCTATGGTGGCGGACATCATCTGGTACGAACTCGGCCGCAGAAAAGGGATCAAGGTATTGCAACTGCTCTGCCGGATTTCCCTGGAACCGGATTCCTGCGTGCGCCGCACCGAGGGGCTGTTTGAAAAGCAAGGGGCCCGCTCTCTGCTATTCGCTAAATTCCTGCCTGGCTTGAATACCGTTGCCACCCCGCTTGCCGGGATCTTCCAGATGAGGTTTCGGAAATTTCTGCTTTTTGACGCAATGGGGTCGCTGTTGTGGGCCGGAACGTTTCTGGGCGTGGGATATATCTTCAGCGGGCAGATCGAAAAAATTGCCGAACACGCTGAACGCCTGGGCGGGGGACTGATTGTACTGCTGGTCGGCGGGTTGAGTTTATACATCGCCTACAAATTTGCGGCTCGCCAGAAGTTTCTGCGCGATTTACGGGTTTCCCGTATCACCGTGGATGACCTGAAGAAAAAGATCGACGAGGGCGAGGAGCTGACCATTTTTGATCTGCGCCATTCGCTGGATTTCGAAGCCGACCCGGAAACGATTCCCGGGGCTTTTCGCGTGGATTCCAGCGAACTGCAGGAAAAAGGCGAAAGCCTGCCGCCCGACCGCGAGGTCATCCTGTACTGCACTTGACCAAACGAGGCCACCAGCGCCCGTGTGGCGCTGTTGCTACGCAAGAAAGGCATCAAGAATATTCGGCCCCTGGAAGGCGGCCTGGAAGCATGGCGAGCGCGCGGCTATCCGCTGATCGTCAGCGCAAAATAGCTTTTCCCGCCTGATTGTTTTTGCGTCCCGTAAACGCAATCGGCTGTTATAGGCGTGGAAGAACGATTCCGCTCTGCGCCTGGTACTTGCCCTTCTTGTCCTTGTAGCTCACTTCGCATTCCTCGTCGCTCTCAAAAAACAAAACCTGGCAGAGTCCTTCGTTGGCATAAATCTTCGCGGGCAATGGAGTGGTGTTGCTGATTTCCAGGGTCACGAAGCCCTCCCATTCCGGCTCGAACGGCGTGACGTTCACGATGATCCCGCAGCGTGCATACGTCGATTTCCCCAGGCAGACGGTCAGCACGTTGCGAGGAATCCGGAAGTACTCAATCGACCGGGCCAGGGCAAACGAGTTAGGAGGAACCAGGCAAACGTCGCCTTTGAATTCCACCAGCGAGCGTGGGTCAAAATTTTTCGGATCGACGATCGTCGAGTTCACATTGGTGAAAATGCGGAACTCGTCGGCCACGCGAATGTCGTACCCGTACGACGAAACGCCGTAGCTGATTACTCCTTCCCGCACCTGGCGGTCGGTAAACGGCTCGATCATTTTGTGTTCCAGCGACATGCGGCGAATCCAGTGGTCTGGCTTTACAGACATCCAATTCCTCCCGAAAGGCAAATAAAACAAGGTATAGTCTTAAAGAGTAAGAGTTTAGTTGAGGGGGCACGTCTTGACAACCGCGGCCTCAGCCTCTAGCATCGGGCCACGTAATTTCGGAGGACGGCGTGATCAAGCTGGACATCGTAAACGCAGTCGTAGCGAAAACGAATATCAGCCGCACCAAGGCGGAGCAAGCCGTCGAGACGGTATTCGAATCGTTGAAGAACGCTATGGGCCGGGGCCAGCGCATCGAATTGCGCAAGTTTGGAGTTTTCAGCGTCAAGCCGCGTAAGACCGGCATTGGCCGCAACCCGCGCACTGGCGAAGAAGTCAGCATCCCCCCAGGCAAAGCAGTGCGCTTCAAGCCCGGCAAGGAATTGCAGGGACTGGAAGACCTTCCCGCAGCGGCAAGCTCAACCGAGACCAAGTAAACCAATTTTGTGAGCAACCCGGAAACCCAGCAGCGCGCTCCCGCCTCTCTGGACCCTTCTCCCTGGCACGCGACCCAGAACAACTCGGCGTATTACACAGCGGTTCGGCCGCAGCCTTCCACTCGTTCGCTAATTTTGGCGATCGGGCTTTTCCTGCTCACCCTGGTCACTTCCCTTTTGGCCGGCACGCAATTTGCCGCGGCGTATGCACACAATCAAGCGTTTTCGTTTGATGCATTCGTGCAGACGTTTCCACTGTTGTATCGCAATCCGGCGTTATTGCTAACCGGGCTGCCGTTCGCGATCACACTCCTGACAATTCTGCTGGTCCACGAACTGGGACACTACTTCGCTTGTCAGCACCATCACATTCACTCTAGCTATCCGTTTTTTATTCCCGCACCCACGCTGATTGGAACGTTCGGCGCGTTTATCTTGATACGTTCTCCGATTCGCTCCGCGCGCGCACTGTTCGATGTTGGCGCTTCCGGGCCGTTCGTCGGATTTATAGTGGCGCTGCCCGCTTTAGCGTATGGTGTTCTGCACGCAAAAATAATTCCGGGTCTAGCCAGCGATGGCAGTCCCGACCTGGTTTTTGGGGTGCCACTTGTTATGCGGCTGACGGCAGCGGTGCTCCAACCGAACGCCCAAGTGTCCGACTTGCTGCTGCATCCGGTAGGCCGCGCGGCGTGGGTTGGCATCTTTGCCACGGCGCTGAATCTCTTGCCCGTCGGGCAGCTAGATGGTGGACACATTTTGAGAACGGTCAGCCCGCGTTTGCATCGATGGGTTTCTCTGTTGCTGCCCTTCGCGCTGGTGATTCTGTACTTCATTTTCCAGTGGCGTGGCTGGTTACTGTGGGCCGGGATACTGTTTGCGCTGAGATTTCTTCGGATGTCCCCGATCTACGATCCAACTCCGCTCGACCCCAATCGTAGGTTCGCCGCCATCATTGCCCTGACTATATTTGTATTGTGTTTCATGCCCGCGCCACTCTAGCGCGGAGGTAGGTGCCCATGCCCGAAGCGGCAGAAAAGAATCGGCCGGAGTCACGCAAACTTTCCCGAACACTTCGTGAGCGCGATCTGCTGTTTTTGTTCGTTGGCTCGGTGATCGGCTCCGGAATCTTCGTCACGCCGGGATTAATTCTCCGGCAGCTTGGTGGCTCTGTAGGTTATTCGCTGCTGGTCTGGGTCGTGGGTGGAGTGCTTTCTCTATTGGGAGCGCTGACCTATGCGGAACTGGCCGCGGCAAATCCCGAAGCGGGCGGCCTGTACTGTTACATCCGCGATGGATTCGGCCGCCTGCCTGCGTTTCTGTACGGCTGGTGCCTGTTCCTGGTGATTGCCAGCGCCACCATTGCCGCGCTGGCGCACGCATTCACCGCTTATCTCGGCGAAGTGATTCCGCTTTCTCCCGGTGGCGCGTTGCTGGTTGTTTGGCTGGTGATCGGCACAGTTACGCTGGTGAATGTATGGGGCACGCGCAAAAGCGCCAACCTGCAGAACAATACCACGCTGATTAAAATTGGCTTGGTCGTGGTGCTTAGCACCGTGCTCCTGGTGATGGGCCTTGCCAACGGCAATCACACCGGCGAAATCGCTTCCTCCTTCGCAGGACATCTTTCGAGCTACAAACTCTTGACCGCGTTTGGATTTGGGATGATTACCGTGCTGTGGGCCTACGAAGGGTGGCAGTTCGGGACCTACAGCGCAGGCGAAGTGATCGAACCACAGAAATGTTTCCCTCGCGCATTCTTAGCTGGCTCACTGGCTCTGATGGGACTGTATCTTTTTGCGGTGATTGCCTACTTCGTTGCTCTGGGACCGACGGCGGCATCCGCCACAGATACGATCGCCGCGGCCGCTGCGACGCAGGTGATGGGCAAATGGGCCGGGAAGTTGGTAGCCATCACGATTCTGATTTCGACCTTCAGCGCGGCAAACAGTGTGATGCTGACTTCGCCTCGCGTATTTTTCGCCATGGCCAACGACAATCTCTTTTTCAAGAAGTTGGCGGAAGTTCACCCGCGATTTGGCACGCCTGCCAATGCAGTAATTGCGCTGGGAGTGTGGTCTGCCGTGCTCGCCACTTTCGGTGGATTCGTGAAGCTGGCCAGCGGAGCCATTTTTATCGGCTGGATTTTCTACGGCCTTGGCGCGGCAAGCATTTTCCCAATTCGCCGCGCCAATCCCGGCAAAGTGTTCCCCTATCGTGTGCCTGGCTATCCGTTTACGCCACTGGTCTTTGTGCTTGTCGCGCTGGCGATTATTGGCAATCCCGTTTACGCGGCGATTAAAGATCCACGCCAGTTTTCTTACCTGCTGGTCGCCACGGTTCTGTTGCTACTGGGGCTTCCGGCGTATTTTTTGTGGAGCCGGCGGCTGCATGGGCCCGACTGAAGTCACATCAACGAGAGCGGATCCATATCCACGAGGATGGCGGTCTGCGGAATTTCGTTGGCATCGCAAAAGCTAAGCGCACCGCTGAGTAGTTTGGTTAGAACCGTGCGGCGCGGCGACTTCAGCAAAAATTGAAAGCGATGCTCTTTTTTCAGGCGGGCGAGCGGCGCCGACGCGGGACCCATCACACGCACTCCCTTGCCATCGTGGGGCGAAAAATATTCGGAGAGGCGGCGCGACCAGCGAATGGCATTCTCCAAGCTGGTATCGCGCACGATGACGTTGGCCAGCGAAGTGAACGGCGGGTACGCCATCATGCGGCGGAAATTCAGCTCACGCTCGTAAAAGGAAAGATAATCCTGGCGAACGGCGTCCTGTATGGCGTAGTGCTCCGGGTAAAACGTTTGGATCAGCACGCGGCCGGGCAACTCGCCGCGGCCGGCACGCCCCGCCACTTGAGTCAATAGCTGGAAGGTTCTTTCGGCAGCGCGAAAATCGGGCATGCTCAGCGAAGAATCCGCGGAGACCACGCCGACGATAGTTACGCGCTGAAAATCGTGTCCCTTCGCCAGCATTTGCGTGCCAACTAGAATATCCAGTGCGCCGCCCGCAAACGCGCCCAACGTTTCCTGATACTGCTGCTTGGTGCGCGCGGTGTCGCGATCCAGACGCGCGATTCGTCCTCCGGGAAATTCCCTGCGCAAACGTTCTTCAAGGTGCTCGGAACCCTCGCCAAAAAAATAAACATACTTTGAGTCGCACTTCGGACAAGTCTTCGGCACGGGCTGCACCGAGCCGCAATAGTGGCACTCCAGCCGATTGCGATTCTTGTGGTATGTCATCGATATGCTGCAATCCTCGCACTGCACCGACGCGCCGCAACTTCGGCAGAGCACCGACCACGAATAGCCGCGCCGGTTGATCAGCACCAGCGCTTGCGTATGGAACGAGAGCGCCTCCGCAATCCCGTCATGCAATTTCTTGGAGATGGGGCTGGTCAGTTGCGTTTGTTGAAATTCGTCGCGCAGGTCGACAATCTCCACGGAAGCCAGGGACCGGTTCTCCACTCGCGAGGCAATAGTCAGCAATTCATACTTTCCGTTTACCGCGTGATGATAGGTTTCCAGCGAAGGCGTGGCAGAACCGAGGAGTGCCAGCGCATTTTCCAGCTTGGCGCGAACGATGGCGACGTCGCGGCCGTGATAGCGCGGCGTCTCCTCCTGCTTGTAGCTGTTTTCCTGTTCTTCATCGACGATGACCAGGCCGAGATTTTCCAGCGGCGCAAAGACCGCCGAACGGGTGCCGACCACCACGCGCGCTTCGCCATTTCTCACCCGCCACCACTCGCGGGCACGCTCTACATCGCTGAGCGCGGAATGCAGCACAGCTACGCCTTCAAAGTGCGCGCCAAACCACGCGCGGCATTGCCGGCCAATCCACAGCGTCAACGCAATTTCCGGCACCAGCACCAACGCGGTTTTGCCGCGCGCCAGTGTGTCTTGCACGCTGCGCAAATACACTTCCGTTTTGCCGCTGCCAGTCACGCCGTGGAGGAGTTGCACGCCAAACTCTCCCAGTTCAAAACGCGCGCGGATGGCGTTGAACACGCGCTCCTGCGCTTCGTTCAACGAATGGGCCGGCGGCGTATAGCCCACGTCAAAGGGATCTTCGGCCGGGTCGATCGATTCTTCCCAACTCTCCAGCAAGCCATCGCGCAGCATTCGCTCGATCAATGCTCGCGAAACTTGCCCCCGCTTCAGCAGGTGCGGCATGGGCATGGGCCCGCGTTCGGTCTGCAACAGGAGCCGAATACGCTGCCCTTTTTCGCCGAGCTGCTCCACCGGAGTTTCCGTGGCCTTCCACGCGATGATGTTGTGGGTTTTGCGATTGCGTCCGCGAATCGCTTCGCGAATCTCCAGCAAACCGCGCCGCTGCATCTTTTGAAATTCATCCAGCGGGATGCCCAGTCGCGCGGCAGGAGCGAGAAGCGCAACGCCTTTTTTGTTGAGCAATTTTCCGAGAAAATCAATTTGTGCGCCGGATAGATCGGTGAGCGTCTTGGCTTCCCTTAGATCGGCGGCGAGCTTCCTTCCGCCATCGGTGAGAACGATCTCCCGGCGAGAGGTCAGCTCCGTCACCGGCGGCAACATTCCGCGAAACACTTCGCCGATTGGCGCGAGATAATATCCGGCGATCCACTGACCCAATTCGATGAGCTTGGGCGTGAGCGCCGGGAGTACGTCCATCACTTTGATAATTTCCCTAATCGTAGTTCCCGCTGGTGCGGTCTCGGTCAATTCGGTGATTACGCCGACCAGAGATTTCTTGCGGAATGGAATAAGAACGCGGCAACCAACCTGCACTTGCGCCCGCAATTCTTCCGGCACGGCGTAGGTAAACACCATGCGTAGCGGCATGGGCAGCGCGACATTGCAATAGGGGGAAGTCATTCCGGGAGTAGTTTAGCAGTTGGCCTGAAATTCGAAAGGCGGCTCAGCCGCCGGTCGAAAAATGCCGGGCATCGCGGGCTACGACTTTGCTCTTTTTGGCGGTTGCAGGCCGAGTTCGGCCATGACCTTCTGCAGATCTTTCCACACGTCGGCTTTGGCGGCGGGATTGCGCAGCAGGTACGCCGGATGATAGGTGGCCATCAATTTGTGGCCGCGCCACTCCATCCACTCGCCGCGAAACTGAGAGATGCCGCGATTGGTCTCAAGCAGTGTTTGCGCCGCGACAGCGCCGAGGCAGACCAGCACCTTTGGTTCGATCACATCAAGTTGCCGCAGCAAATAAGGCGAACAGGTGGAGACTTCATCGTCTTCCGGCTTGCGATTTTCCGGCGGCCGGCACTTCACCACGTTGCAGATGTACACGTCTTGCCGTTGCAAACCCATCGCCTCGATCATCTGGGTCAATAGTTTCCCGGCGCGTCCGACAAAGGGAATGCCCTGCTTGTCCTCATCCGCTCCGGGAGCTTCGCCAACAAATACCAGCCGAGCCTTCAGGTTGCCGTCCCCAAAGACAATCTTGTTGCGGCCCTTGTGCAGCTTGCAGCGTGTGCACTCGCCAATGTCTTCGCGAATTTTCAGCAGCGAGTCGTCTTTCATTTTTTCGGCATCAGTGAATAGCGAGATGCCGCTGGGAGGAACAATCGGTGCGGGCGCGGGCTTGGCAGCGCCGACGGCGGGCGTTGGCACGGCGGATTTCACGGTTTTGGCTTGCGTCGCGGACTTGCGCAAAGAGATCTCCTCATCGGAAACAACGGGTTGGGAATCGGTAGCTTTGGGGGCGGCACCGGCGTGAAAACGTTCGCTGCCGCGGCGATCTTTGTAGAACTGACGAATGCCAAGGTCCTCGTAGTAGCGCAGGCGCACTTCGATTTTTTTCTGCAGGATGGCCGGTGAACCGTCGGGCATGGTGAGCTAGTCGCCCGCCCGCTGTGCGGCAGGCTTGCTGCGCAATGCGGCGCGCAGGCGCAGAGCTTCATCAAGAATCCGTTGCGCAACTTCCACCTTGCTTAATTTTGGCAGGACAACTTCGCGGCCATCACGGGCAAAGAAGGTGACGATATTGGTGTCCAGGTTGAATCCCGCGCCTTCGGCGGTCACATCATTCGCCACAATCAGATCCGCGTTCTTCGCGGCAAGTTTCTTTCGCGCGTTTTCCGCCACGTTGTCGGTCTCTGCGGCGAAGCCAACCACCAACCGTTCGCCTTTGTCGCACGCTACGGTGGCCAGAATGTCCGGGTTCGGCCGCAACTGAATCGTGAGCGATTCTTTGCCGCGTTTAATCTTGGAGGCAGAAGTTTCCGCGACGCGATAGTCGGCCACTGCCGCGGCGAATACTGCCATGGTGCTGGCCGGGAAATGCTTTTGCACGGCTCGCAGCATCTCCTCCGTCGAGCGCACATCCACGCGCTCAACGCCTTGTGGTGTTTCCAGCGACGTTGGGCCGGAGACCAGAACCACATGAGCTCCCCGCGCGGCCGCCACTTCGGCAATGGCATAGCCCATCTTGCCAGACGAGCGGTTGGTCAGGTAGCGCACCGGATCGATATCTTCACACGTCGGTCCCGACGTAACCAAAACCGTCTCCGCCGCCAGGTCGTGTCTGCTCTGCACCACCTGTTGCACGGCTTTGAGAATTTCTTCCTGCTCCGCAAGACGGCCGGGCCCCGTCATGCCACAAGCGAGGTACCCCTCGCCCGGCTCCACAATGTGCACGCCACGCGCGCGCAATGTGTCCATATTTTCCTGTGTGGCCGCGTGCTGCCACATATTCACGTTCATGGCAGGCGCAACAACCACCGGCGCGGTGGAAGCTAAATACAATGTGGAAAGGAAATCGTTGGCGATGCCGCGGGCAAATTTGGCCAGAATATCGGCGGTAGCGGGCGCTACAAGCAGCAGATCCGTTCGCTGCGCAACCGCGATATGCTCGATGGCGCTCTCCAGATTAGCGGAACCATCGCCGCTGCCTTCACCGGCAAACAAATCGGTGATTACTTTTTGTCCGCTGAGCGCGGCAAAGGTGAGCGGCGTGATGAATTCACGCGCGGCGCGCGTCATCACCACCTGAACGGAGTGCCCTTCTTGCTGGAGACGCCGGACGAGCTCCGCGGACTTATATGCCGCGACCCCGCCGCTGACGCCGAGGGTGATGCGCATGGATACCTCGCAGGCGCGCTACTTCTTGCGCTTGCTGTCCTTCTCTGCCTTCTCGCCCGGCTCGGTGTAATCGTACTCGATCAAGCCGTGGTTCACTTCCTCGCAGGCGATGCGGGTCGCCTTCTGCGTGCGCTGATTGTCTACGAGCGGCGGTGCGCCGGCCATAAGTTGCCGGGCACGACGCGCGGCCAGTACGACGTAAGCAAACTGGCTCTGCGGAGCTTTCATTTGCACGGCCATTCTTTCTTACCCCCCAAACGTTGCCAACAACTGTTCTACTCGATCGCGGCGCCGGTCGCTCTTGCAACGCAATGCCAATACCACGGCTTGCGCTTCCAAACTCGCCCGTTCCACGTCGTCGTTCACTATACAAAAATCGTAAAACTTTTCGCTGGCGACGATTTCGTCGCGCGCGTTCGACAAGCGCCGCGCAATCTCTTCGTCGGCATCCTGCCCCCGGCTGCGCAACCGCCGTTCCAGCTCTCGCCGCGAAGGTGGCAAAATGAATATCGCCACGGACTGCGGCAATTTTTCCTTCACCTGCGCCGCGCCCTGGACGTCAATCTCCAGGACCAGATCGAGCCCTTTGGCTCGGGACTCCACCAGCCACTTTTTCGGCGTCCCATAGGCGTGCTTGCCGAACACTCGCGCATACTCCAGAAAATCACCTTGCGCGACCATGGCCTCGAACTCAGCCTCGGAGACAAAATCATAGCATTTTCCACTGGCTTCGGTCGCACGCCGGGCCCTTGTAGTACACGACACCGAAGGCATGGTCCCCGGCAGCTCCAGAATCTTCTGCACCAGCGTCGATTTGCCGGAGCCCGAAGGCCCGGACACAATCAACACTAGCGGTGCAATCGCCTGTTTCGGATTCATTCGAGGTTTTGCACCTGTTCGCGTAATTTTTCGATTTCAGCCTTGATCTCCAGCGCCAAGCCAGTCACCGCCAGAGCTTCGCTCTCCACTCCCGGCGTTTTGGAAAGCATGGTATTGGCCTCGCGGTGCATTTCCTGCAACAGGAAATCCAGCTTCTTACCCACTTCACCGGCTCCGTCCACCAATTTTCTGAATTGCAGCAGGTGGCTGCGCAGGCGATCCAATTCTTCACTGATATCGCTGCGTTCCGCAAGCAGCGCGGCTTCCTGCGCCACTCGTCCCGCGTCAACATTTACGCCGCTTAGCAATTCGCGCAAGCGGCTCTCCAGCCTGCGCGTAAACATTGGCTGCAACGTATCCACCAGGCCGCGCGCTTTTTCCGCCTGCTCGCTGATCCGCGTAACGCGCGCGCGCATCTCTTCCGCTAGGTGCCGGCCTTCCGCCCGGCGCATTTCATCCAATCGGTCGAGCGCTTCACGCAAATACTTTTCCAGTTCACTGCCCAGCGATTCCTGCTCTTCTTCCGTTTCCGGCAGGGCCGGCCCAAGTCCGCCGACCACCCCGGGCAACCTCAACAGCGCGACCACATCCAGTTCCGCTTTCGCTTCGGTTTGCTGGCGCAACTCACCGGCCACCTGCAAATAGGCCTGCAGCAATTCACGATTCACGTGCACCGGCGCGGCTCTGCCCGGCTCCACGTTGACATGCACGTCCAGATGGCCGCGATGGACTTTTTCTTTAACCGCCTGCCGCAGCCGCAATTCGTACGGCTCCAGGGAATCGGGCATGCGCATTTTCACTTCCAGAAAACGGTGGTTCACGCTCTTCACGCTGACGCGAATCGACCAACCGCCGTGTTCCCCGCGCGCCATGGCGTAGCCGGTCATGGAGCGGCATTCTGCCGCGCGCTTCGTCGCTGAATTTTTATCGCTCACTTCCGCATTTGTGCTCATCAATTTCCGCTCGCTTTCCTTGGCTCAGTGTCGGCCACGTCGGCCGGAGCGAGCACTTCTTCTGCTGCAAACTGCAATTCGTGCAACCGGGCGTAACTCCCGCCCCGCGCCAGCAAATCCGCATGCGTTCCGTTTTCGCGAATCTGTCCATCCTCGACAACAAGGATCTTATCGGCTTTGCGGATTGTACCTAAGCGGTGAGCAATCACAAAGGTAGTACGCCCGACCATGAGGTTGCTCAAGGCCCGTTGCACGAACAGTTCAGACTCGGTATCCAATTCCGAAGTCGCTTCATCGAGAATCAAGATCGGTGAATCCTTTAGAATCGCGCGGGCAATGGCGATGCGTTGCCGCTGGCCGCCGCTGAGCCGGGTGCCGCGTTCGCCGATCAGCGTATCGTATCCCTGCGGCAACTCCAGGATGAAATCGTGCGCTAGGGCGGCTTGCGCTGCTTGTTCCACCTTTTCCTTGGGCACGTTGCTCATGCCGTAACAGATGTTGTTGCGCACCGTGTCGTGAAACAAAATATTTTCCTGCGTCACCATGGAAATCTGGCCGCGCAGCGAGCGCAGCGTCACCTCCCTGATGTCCGCGCCGTCCACGCGAATCGCCCCGGAACGCACTTCGTAAAAGCGCGGGATCAGATTGACCAGCGTAGTCTTGCCCGCGCCGCTGGAACCCACGAAGGCAACCACCTCGCCGCGCCGCGCCGTGAAACTGATGTCCCGGAGTATGGGGGCATCCTCGTAGGAGAAGCTGACATTTTCAAATTCGATTTCGCGTGAGAAGGGAGGAAGCTCCGTCGCCGTCGGCACATCCTGCTCTTCTTGAGTCAGATCCAGATAGGCAAAAACTTGCGTGGTCGCGCCCTGCGCCTGCTGGAACTGTTGATACACGTTGCCCATGCGCTTGACCGGTTCATAAAGCTTGAACAAGGCGTAGACAAAGGCGAAGAACATGCCCACGGTCATTTCCTGGTGGCGAATCTTGTCGCGGGAATAGAGCAAGAGCAGCGAAATGACCACGGGCACCAGCAAATCCATTAACGGTGAAGTGCCGACCTGCGCGCGCACCCAGCGCATGGTCTCTCGCAACAATCGCCGGGCCGCCACGCGAAACTTCCCGACCTCGAAATCCTCCATGCCAAACGCTTTCACAATACGGTTACCGCCGACGGTCTCCTGTAAAATCTGGTTCAGTTCGCCCAGTTTGCTCTGGCTGCTCTCCACGGAGCGCCGGATACGCCGGCCAAGACTCGCCACCGGCCACAACACCAGCGGCAGCAGGAGCCCGCAAGCCAGCGTCATTTTCCAATCGATGCTCAGCAGTACCACAAGAAAAGCAAAAAACAAAAACGTCTGTCGGAAAATATCCGCGAGATATTCCGAGAGCGCCGGACGCGCGCGCTCCACATCGTTGATGACCGCGGACATCACCCTGCCGGTAGGCTGCTGCTGAAAGAATCCGATGGGCAGGCGGATAATCTTTTCGTAAAGCGCATTTCGCAAATCGGTGATGGCGCGATGCCCGACAAACTGAATGATGGTACTGCCGCCAAATTCGGCTAGTGATTTGACGAAAAACACGATGAGCAGCGAGATGGCCACGACGGACCACACGTTGTGAATACTGCGGGGGAAAAAATGGTTGAGGTACAGCGAGGGTCCGCCGTGGGGAATGGTAAACAGGAGTACGTTGGAGTCCGGCGCGCCGGGATTGAGCACGCGATCCACGATCGGCTTGATCATCAAGGCGATCACCGCTTCGGATACCCCCACCACAGCGAGCAAGGTCACGCCCGCGCTCATCGACAAGCGATAGGGCGTTACGAAGCCGATCAGCCGTTTCAGTTGTGGCGAAAGAAAAGAACCCACTACACCCGCTCCAATCGGTAACAAAATCCCTACTTGGTACGCTATTCGCGCTCACCATGTGTGTCAAGTTTTCAAGGTCGAATTCGGCGGGGTGGAGCTCTCGAATTCGGCGCCATTCACTAGATTTCCGCTTCGTCTACTTATCGATGTCGCGGTGCATAATGCGCGTGGGCAGACCGCGCTTGTCGAGCGCCTTCTTCATGGATTCGGCCATCATCACGGAACGATGCTTTCCCCCCGTGCAGCCAAACGCGATGGTCAAGTAACTCTTGCCCTCTTCGATGTAATGCGGCAGCAAATAGGTCAGCAAGCTCTGGATGCGGCGCAGGAATTCGCCGGTCTGCGGAAATGACCGGATATATTGGCGAACCTTCGGGTCTTTTCCGGTAAACGGCCGCAGCGTGGCCACAAAGTGCGGATTGGGCAGGAAGCGCACATCAAACATCAGATCCGCGTCGGTGGGAACTCCGTACTTGAAGCCGAAACTCACAAGCGAAACCAGCATGGGGCGCTTGTTCTCGCTCTTGAAGCGCTCCGTGACGAAGTGCCGCAACTCATGCACGTTGAATTGCGAAGTGTCGATGACGATGTCCGCGAGCTTGCGAATGGGTTCCATCAGCAAGCGCTCGTGCTCCAGGCTTTCGCGTACTGAAAAATCCCGGCCTAGCGGGTGCGGCCGGCGCGTCTCGCTGTAGCGGCGCAGCAGCGCATCTTCGTGCGCTTCGATAAAAACCAATGCGATAGGATGATCGCGGCGCATGTGCCGCAGCAATCCGGGAAGCTTCTCAAGCTGCAACCCCTCGCGCGCATCGACCAGCAACGCCGCGCGCGCAAAGTCTCCCTGCCCGGCCGCGTGCAACTCCGCGAAAATCGGAATCAGTTCCACCGGCAAATTATCCACACAATAAAAACCCATATCCTCAAACGCCTTGAGGACCGTGCTTTTACCGGACCCGGAAAGGCCGGTAAGTATAACGAGTTGTCTGCCTGGATTTCTCTTGCTGAGCTTCTTGCGGGGATTGTGCTTGGGGGTTGGCAAAAATTCAGCTCTTTACCCGGCGCTGATGCGTGCTCGGGATTCTCATGTCTTCGCGGTATTTTGCCACAGTCCGGCGGGTCACGTGAATGCCTGCATCGTCCAATTTCTTGGCGATTTGCTCATCGGTGAGCGGCTTGGTGCCTTCTTCCTCATCGATCATTTTCTTGACCAATCGCTTGAGGGTCTGCAGCGACATTCCGCCGCCTTCTGGCCCGTTCACCGCTTCGCTGAAGAAAGAGCGCAGTTCCATGACGCCTTGCGGCGTATGGGCGTATTTCGCGGCCACGGCGCGGCTCACCGTCGAGGGATGCACGCCCACCTCTTCCGCCACTTCCTTGATCATCATGGGTTTCAGCGCGTCCGCACCCTTGTCCAGGAATTCGCCTTGCCGCGCGATGATCGACTGGCAAACGCGCAGAATGGTGTGTTTGCGCTGCTCGATATTCTTCATCAACTGAATCGCCGCGGTAAACCGCTCTTTCACGTAGTTGCGTACTTCCTTGTCGGCGGCATCGCGTACCAGCAGGCGGCGATAGGTCGGGCTCAGCCGCAACTGCGGCATGTCATCTTCATTCAGGAAAACGTTCCACTGATCGTCCATCTTGCGGAAATACACATCGGGCTCGACCAATCGCGGTTCGGTTTTGTTGTAGCGCAGGCCGGGCCGCGGATCGAGTTTCTTGATGGTCTCGATGGAATGTTTCACGATGTCCGTCGGACGGTTCAGCGCGCGCGCAATTTCTTTTAACTGGTTGGATTGCACCTGCTTCAAGTGATCGGCAACGATCTGATACGCCAGGGTGTTTTGCGGGTCGAACGCTTTTAACTGGAGCAGCAGGCATTCCCGTAAATCCCGCGCGCCCACGCCAATGGGATCAAAATCCTGTACCACGGCCAGAGCATCATCCAGATCGTCCTGTGAATACTTTCCGTTTTGCGCCAACTCTTCGGTCGAGGCGGTCAGGTAACCGTTCTCATCCAGATTGCCGATAATTTCTTCGACCAGCTCGCGAACGCTCTCCGAGCAGATCGTAACGCTCAGCTGCCAGGCCAGATGATCGGTAAGTCCCGAAGGCGAGGACAAAAACTTTTCGAAGGAGGGCCGCTCGGAGATTTCCCGCTCTTGCGACTTTCCCCCATCGCCGCCGGTATCCAGATACTGGTTAAAAAACGTGCCGACGTCGAATTCATCAAAGGGGTTGGACTCCGCCTTCTCCGGCACCTTTTCCGTTTCCGCTTTCAAAAACGTTTCGTCGCTGTAGTTGTCGCTGACCGTGGGCTCTTCAGATTGCTCTTCCAGGACGGGGTTGGCAATCATCTCCTGGTTAATCATTTCGCGCAGTTCCAGGCGGTTCAGCGCCAGGACGCTGACCATCTGTACCAGTCCCGGCGTCAGAATCTGCTTCTGCGTCACCCTAAGGTTTAATTTGAGTCCCTGCCAGGCCATGGTCCCGTTCTTAATCCTCAGATACGGCTAGTTCAACCGGAAGTGGTCTCCAAGGTAGACTCGGCGCACTTCCGGATTGTTGCTCAACTCCTGCGGTGTACCCTTCGCCATTATTTTCCCATGATTTACGATATATGCGCGGTCCGTCACCGTAAGAGTTTCGCGCACGCTATGATCGGTGATCAAGACGCCAATGCCGGAACGGCTAAGCTCGCGGATCAAATCCTGCAAATCCCGCACGGTCAGCGGATCAATCCCCGAAAAGGGCTCATCCAGCAGGATAAACGATGGCTGCAACGTAAGCGACCGGGCAATCTCCAACCGCCTGCGCTCTCCACCTGACAGCATGTACGCCTTGCTATGCCGCACCGTCTCTAACCCCATCTGCGCCAGCAGTTCCTCCAGGCGATCGCGCTGTTGTTCCGGCGTCAATGGTAGGGTCTCCAGCACCGCCAGCAAATTTTCTTCGCTGGTCAGTTGACGGAAAACCGAGGGTTCTTGTGGCAGATAGCTGATGCCGCTTCGGGCCCGCAAATACATGGGCAAATCGGTGATTTCAGAGTTGTTCAGCAGCACCCGGCCCGAATCCGGCCTGGCCAAGCCCACAATCATGTAAAAAGTGGTGGTTTTACCCGCGCCATTCGGACCTAAAAGGCCCACGACTTCGCCCTGACCTATCTCCAGCTCAATATTGTCAACGACTTTGCGTCCGCGGTAGGACTTGCTTAGATCGACGCCTTGAAGAGTGGCCATTCAGAACCATAAAGGGATCGTTAACCGATCCAGTTATCTCTGGACTCGATGTTTGGTCAAAGTACGCAAGCCATTTCCCGAATCCACGATGATCGTATCACTCGCTATATAGAAGGTCAATTCACGCCCCGTGGTGGTGCCTTCGGTAGCGTCGTAAATTGCGGGATTTCCACCGCTTAGCACAAATTTCTGGTCCGCCGCAGTGTATACGCCGGTGTCTGCCGTAGCACGTCGATCACCTTCTTCCACCACCACTCCGCCTGTTCCCACGGCCCGGCTGATTTGCCTGGCCCCTTCGACCTTGCCTTCCGCGGCTCGCGTGAAATACAGGTCCAGAGCCGGCGCTCGCATCTTTTGGTCAACCGATTGCACTAACACATTTTCTTCCAGCCTCGCCCGGCTCTCCGCGTCAAAAAACCCCAGCTTCCCGGAAGAGACATGCCACAACGACGGCGGCTTCTTTCCGGCATCCCCGGCGGCAGCTTGCGCGAAGACTCCGCGCACGTTGCCGGCGGCATTCACCACGCGGCTGTCTCGCAACAGTTCGATGCTATCCGCTTCCAGCACCGAGGGCCCCTGCCACATGCGCGCATGTCCGGAGTAAAGCGCGCGCCCGATCTTTGAATTGGCGTCCAGCCGATCGGAGGAAAGAGTCGCGGGCCCGGCGCCGATTTGCACGGCGCTAGCGGAGCCCCCCTTCGACGAAAAGTCCGTCGAGCGCACGCTGCCCTCCGCCTGGATGATTCCACTGTCCTGATGAAACGTAATCTTTGCGGCGTGGGTCTCGCTGCTGCTATCGCGCACCACGGCTTTGCCGGTCAGCACGGCAGTCTGCGGATCGTGAACGATCATCGCCTCTTCCGATTCCGCGCTGCGGTCGCCTTCGCTCATCCGAACATTCCCGCGAAGGTTGATCTTGCCCCATTCTCCCGCCGCGCCCATTAGCACCACTCCCGTAGAGGCAGTCGCGCGCTGCACAGGTTTTCCTTTCAACTCGCGCTCCGTCTGCACTGCTCCGGTGGCGGTAACCTGCTGGGCCTTGCCCTTCGGCCCGAATTCCACGGCAAGTTTGTCCGCATCCATCTTCGAATGGGCTCCAGCCGCATCTGTCCATTCCATAGTTCCGTGCCCGAGCGTCTCTCCATGCTTTACTTTGCCGGCCAGTCCGGGTTGGCCGCCATCAAAATTCAATTGCAGGGCGTTGGTCCTGAGCGTCCGCGAAGCCGCCGAGGCTGCGTCGCGGGTATCCATCTGCACATTCCCATGCAGCGTAAGCTGCTTCGCCTGGTTCACCCGCGGCCACATTTCCAACTCCGCGGTCTCGGCGCTCAAGTCACCGTCCGCAGAATTGCCCTGGACCTTCCCTTCCGCTTTCATCGCTGCGATCCAGCCCTGCGGTGCGAATTGCGAAGTTATTCTTTCTGCGCGCAGCGTGGAATTCCCGCGCGCGCCATGCATGTTGACGGCCGGCGTCATCCCTTTCGCGCCCGCCCTCGCCAGCAAAGTCTGCACGTGAAAGTTGGCGTCCAGCAGCAATGTCAATTCGCCGGCTTGCAATTCCTGTGTCGCCGTTTTGGCGGCGACAGGGCCCTCCAGAAGTAACCTTCGCGTGTCTCTCGTAAACTCCAGGCCGCTTCCGGTGACCAGCACCGTCTGTTTCTCCGCGCGCGCTTTGGCGGTTTTATTCGCCGCGCTGGCGTCCAGTTCAATCTCCACGTCGCGCACCAGCCGAAGTTGACCATCTTCCGACGAATACACCGCGCCCGTTCCTTTTCCTTTGCCACTCGGGAAAGAAAATTTCACCGCCTTCACGGTCTGCGCTTGGCCGGTAGCGCGCTCAAAGGTCATTCCGCTGGTCTCCACGCGGGCCACGCCCACCGGGGCGCCACCCTGCTTGATCGTCAGTGCGGCGTCTGCTGCACTTTGCAATTCGATCAGCACCTCGCCATCGCATTGAATGCTTCCGTCGGCTTTGGCATAGCGGCAGCTCTTGGTGTGCATCACATCGTTGCGATCCCCAGATTTGCCATAAGCGTTTACCACTACTTCTTCCAGCAGGCTGGCATCCTGGCCGCGGAAATCCGTCGATTTCGATGCGTGCACCGTGTACGTAACGTGCTCCCCATCTCCCTTGGAAAAAGTAATCCCGCTGGACTGCCGTTCCACGTTCACCGGCGGCGCTGGCGGCGCTTTCTTCGTCTCCACGCGCGCCACCCACTTCCGCTGCAAATAAATGCCGCCGGTAACTCCGGCCAGGGTAAACGCAGCGATCGCGGACAGGCGCGCTAAACGTGCGGCTTGGCTCCTCTTCATATTTTTAGTTAATCAGAATTTCCGGAAGGTGTACACAACTGCGAGGGTGTGACGATGATCGCTTCCTTCTTGCAGATCAGCGTCCATCACCAATGACTGTCATCCTGAGGTCCAGGCGTCTTTTGTCGGGCCGAAGGATCTCAACCAAAACGATACCGA